>Ga0224554_1000054_pt1 | contig 101526 bp, 77 predicted proteins | sample 714S22024metaG_FD_180666 | JGI IMG/M metagenome (GOLD analysis project Ga0224554, IMG submission 180666) | Peat soil microbial communities from Stordalen Mire, Sweden - 717 S2 20-24 | ecosystem: Environmental > Terrestrial > Soil > Wetlands > Peat | place: Sweden: Norrbotten County, Stordalen... | reverse complement strand
TTTTGTTTGTCATTCCGCAGCAAACTTTTGTTTGTCATTCCGCAGCGAAGCGGAGGAATCTGCTTTTGCTGTTGTCTGTTCTTGCCCTTTTTGTTTGTCATTCCGCAGCAAACTTTTGTTTGTCATTCCGCAGCGAAGCGGAGGAATCTGCTTTTGCTGTTGTCTGTTCTTGCCCTTTTTGTTTGTCATTCCGCAGCAAACTTTTGTTTGTCATTCCGCAGCGAAGCGGAGGAATCTGCTTTTGCCGTTGTCTGTTCTTGCCCTTTTTGTTTGTCATTCCGCAGCACAGCGGAGGAATCTGCTTTTGACTTACCGAACCTCTGTGCGGACGAGACCAGCGTTATGACTTGGATACGGAAAATCCCGCATGGGTAAGCACGCTGACACAAAGGCTGATGAACTGTTCTGGAGTCAGGTCATTCTTGGCATCATTTGTTCTCCATCCACAGATTCGGAAGCTGGATTCAGTCGCTCCAGAATCGATGTGGTCGACGGTAGGCAGTAACGCAAAGCCAGACTTATAGCCATGGCGGCCGGCCTTGGATGCCTCATTCCGATAGGTGCTTATGAGATGCCAATTCAGCGTTTCACCGGTGTAACAATCGAGACCGTCAGACTGTAATACAGCGGCATGGATGGCATCCTTGTACAGAGGACGCGTCGCTGGTCTGTCGCGATTCTTATCGCGTTTCAAGTGTACAGCAGTCTTACGTTCTAGCCATTTTTCATAGGCATCAGGAGATACGATCCCGTCAAGAAAATCCGGGGTGGAGTGTTTGCGCGGCATCTGTCAATTCTATTTCCATTGTTGGCCGGCTACCCATCCTTCCACCGTCTCATCGCGGAAGGGTGGGAGATGAAGCCCACCCCAAGCACTGAAAATAATTTTCTCAAAAACCCCAGCAAAATCGCGTGTCAAGCCCCAAAACAACCTAACCACCTCATACCAATAGAGATAAACTTGGCATAGTAGTTTCCTCAACCTGCTATAATTTAACTAGGATCGGAAAAGAGGAAAGGCCCAGGGAATCAGCCCCTGGGCCTTTCCTCTTTGTTTTCTTATCCATTCCTGCTAAGTCCTTTTGTTGTCTGGCTTTGCAGAGGAAATTGCGTATGTATTGATTGCAAAGTACTTAGGTCTAGACTTTTTTTAAGTTTTTTTATTATTGAGGAGAATCGATGAAACATGAACTTTGCTCTGCCATCAAGGCCGATGGAAATCCTTGTCATTCGCTCGTCTCCCCCGGCAAGCGACGCTGCCACTATCACTGGGACTTCGACCTGCGTGAACGGCGCCGCCAGCGGGCGCTGATGAGGCACAGGTGCCCCGCCATCCGTCTCGGCCCTCTCGCCGATCGCCCCTCCATCCTGCGCGCGCTCAATCGTGTCTTCCAGCCCCTGCTGAACGGCTCGCTGCCTTTGGATCGCGCCGACAGACTCCTCCAGCGCATCCGTGCCGCCTCCAACAGCCTTCCCCGCTGAGCGCCACGCCACCTCTGCGCAATCATGCTGCCTCAACCGAAAGGATTGAGATACATCTCACGTTGAGCGCGCATTGTGATGGCAGTCACCGCAAGGAAGGCCCGGCTCGCGTGTACTTGCAGCATGAAATCCGTGGGGAAGCTCCGCGCGCTGGCGATCGCCGTCCTCCTGCTCTCCTGGACATCGCTCGCCCGCGCCCAGCACAAACCGAAGGACGCCGAGTGTCTCGCCTGCCACGCAGACCCCACGCTCTCCACCACCGGCGCCGGCGGCAAGACGGTCAGCCTCACCGTCGATGCCGAAAAAATGAAGCAGTCCATCCACGGTGGAATGTTCTCCTGCGTCGATTGCCACAAGGACGTAAAGTCCTCGCCCCACGAAGCAACCCCGGCGAAGATAGCCTGCGCCCAGTGCCACGCCGACCAGCAGGCCGCGTACAAGCACAGCTTCCACGCCACCGCCAGGAAGCCCGACGGGTCGCCGGCCGCCACCTGCGTCGATTGCCACGGCGACGCGCACTCAATTCTGCCCGCCAGCGATCCAAAGTCGCCGGTCAGCCACTCCAACATCCCCGCCACCTGCGGCGCCTGTCACGGCCAGAAGGTCCTGATGGAGTCGAACGGAGGCAGCTCGCAGGTCTTCGTCGCCTACCAGGACAGCGTCCACGGTCGCGCGGTGAAGAACGGCTCGCAGACCGCCGCCGTCTGCACGGATTGCCACGGCTCGCATCAGATTCTTCCCGCCAACGACGCCCGCTCGCTGGTCAACAAGTTCAACGTTCCCACCACCTGCGGCCGCTGCCACGCCGATATTCAGAGCGTCTTTATGCAGAGCATTCACGGCCAGGCAATCGCGCGCGGCAACGGCTTGGCCCCGGTCTGCACCGACTGCCACGGAATCCACACCATCAAGGCGCCCTCCGATCCCAACTCGTCGGTCTCCGATCGGAATCTCTCCACCACCACCTGCGCGCGCTGTCACCAGGGTGTCCGTCTCACCCAGGAGTTTGGAGTGGCGGGAAGCCGCGTCTCCACTTACCTGGACAGCTACCACGGGCTCGCCTCGCAGGGCGGTTCGGTGGTAGTCGCCAACTGCGCCAGTTGTCACGGAGTACACAACATTCTGCCCTCCAGCGATCCGCGCTCCACCATCAACCCCGCCAACCTCGATGCCACCTGCGGCCAGTGCCACAAGGGAGTCACCGAGAACTTCACCCGCTACAAGGTGCATGTGGACGTGGTGGGCGGGCGGGCCATGGACAAGGGAACGCTCGCGGTCCGCTGGATCAGGTGGTTCTATCTTCCCCTAATCCTGCTGGTCATCGGTGGGATGTTCCTGCACAACGCGATCCTGTGGCGCGCCAAAGCAATGGCACGGCGCAGGGCGATGGGGCCCAGCGTGCTGCGCATGACGCCCAACCAGCGCTGGCAGCACCTGATTCTGCTCACCAGCTTCTTCGTCCTCGTCGTCACCGGCTTCGCGCTCAAGTATCCCGACTCCTGGTTCGCCGTGGTCCTCGGCCTGGGCGAGCGGTGGCGAAGCATCATCCATCGCACCGCCGGAGTACTGCTGATCGGCGACGGCATCTACCACATCTTCTATGCCGCATTCACCCGCGATGGTCGGCGTCTGGTTCGCGACCTGCTGCCCACGCCGAAGGACGCGCTCGGCGCATGGGGGACAATGCTCTTCTACCTCGGCCTGCGCAACCGAAAGCCGAAGTTCGGTCGCTTCAGCTACGCCGAGAAAGCCGAGTACTGGGCATTGGTATGGGGCACGGCGCTCATGGCCGTCACCGGAATCATGCTCTGGGCCAAGGTCTCGGTCGGCAATCTGCTGGCGCGCTGGTGGGTGGACGCGGCAACCGCGGTACACTTCTACGAGGCGGTCCTGGCGACGCTGGCGATCTTGGTCTGGCACTTCTATCAGGTCTTCTTCGATCCCGACGTCTATCCCATGAACTGGGCCTGGCGCGATGGCAAGATGTCCGTCGAGCACTACAAGGAAGAGCACGAATTGGACACGGAAACCCTGGCGGAGACCGATGCAGAGCCCGCTGTGGAACCCAACCCAGCCGCGGCGAACGTCGCCGGGGCCAAGCCTGAAAGCAGGCCGGAACACGAATAGAAACAGAACAACAAACGCAGCTTCAACATTTCAAGAAAGAGGTAGACCATGAAACTCCGCATTGCACCCGTACTTCTGGCCTCCGTCTCCATGCTGGCGTGGATGCAGGCCCCAGCGCAGGACGGCAGCACGCTCTTCAAGACCAAATGCGCCATGTGTCACGGCGATCAGGGACAGGGTAAGCCACCAATGGCTCCCAAGATCGCCGGCTCGACGAAAGTTGTGGAAGTACTCACCAAGGGCGGCCAGCCCAAGGCACCGCACATCAACCCCATGAGCGCGCTGACCCCCGCTCAGGTCTCTGCCCTTGCGGCGTTTGTAAAGGCACTGTAGTAGCCAACATTCATCCCCTCCATCGCGGCCCTGCGTCACTGCGCGCAGGCTGCGATGGACGTTGACCGCCGCAACCCGGTACCATGGTCTCAAGGAGATCCATGCCCTCAACTGAAAGCTATCAACTGCTGCTGGCAGCGGCAGCAGCCTGCGAAGACAAAAAAGCCGAGGACGTCCGCATCCTCGCCCTCGACCCCTCCGAGAGCGGCCTCACCGACTACTTCCTCATCTGCAACGGCACCAATGAACGCCAGAACGCCGCCATCACCGACGAGATCGAGCTGCGCCTCAAGCGCGAGTTCGGCACCTACCCCAACTCGGTCGAGGGCCGCCGCCAGGCCGAGTGGATACTGATGGACTATGTGGACTTCATCGTCCACGTCTTCTCCAGGGAGAAGCGCGCATTCTATGGACTGGAGCGCCTGCGCAAGTCCGCCACCACCATCAGCATCGCCACGCTCAACGCCGAGTTGAAGGCAAAGATCACCAGCGCCCGCACCAGGGAGAAGGTCAGCCGGAAGCCACCCGTCGTCTCCGCCAAGGCCCCTTCGCCAGCCCCACCGAAGGCGAGGAAGCCGAAGGCCGCGCCCAGAAAGATTGCTTCCGGCAAGACTGCTGCGAAAGCTGCGTCGGCTGTGGGCAAAGCCGCTCCGAAGGCCGTGGGAGTCAGGAAGGCCGCTCCCAAAAAATCTGCAAAGAAGTCAGCCCGCGTGACGAAGTCATAGCTCGCCGCCGGTCTGCTCCTTGTTGCTGATCGACTCCTTGCACTTCGGCGAAGAACACACCGCTTGTCACACCCAGTTAAACAGAACCGGCGCCCTTTCGGGCGCCGGTTCTGTTTTGGAGTACCAGTAAGTTAGAAGATCAACTTCGCCGAAAGCTGCATGGTGCGTCCGTTGGAGTTGAACGTGTACTGCGGCTGGCCGAAGAACTTGTTGTTCTCGCCCACGACCTGGAAGTTGGTCGAAAGCGTGTTGGTCGCGTTCGTGTTGATATTGTCCAACGAACCCGGGATGTACTGCGGGTGGTTGATTAGATTGAACGCCTGCGCCTGGAACTCAAACGCATAACGGTCCGTGAAGTTGATCCGCTTCACCGCCGACAGGTCGACGTTGTCGATGGGCCGAATCGGCAGTGTGTTCCGAGCTGAGTTGGGAAGCGTTCCTAAGCCAGCCTGGATGTAGTAGGCGTTCGGATTGTCAGCCACATAACTGAGGAGATTCTTAGGGCAGATGTACGTTCCACCGACTAGGGTGTTTGTTGATCCGTCCGGGTTTACTGCGGGGCAGGCCAGTGCAGCGTTGCTGCTATACACCCCCTGAACTTTGGAGCTCGTTCCCGGTACGCCGTACGGATTGATGATGGTGCGGTCAATGCCGCCGCCTTCACCGTTCAGGTTGGAGTTGACACCCGACAGCACGGTCGCATATTCAGGCGACTCATACACGTAGATGGGCGAAAACTCCCAGTTGCCTGCCACGTTCTTCATCACGTAGTTCGAGTGCTTGAAGTAGGGCAGATCGTAGACCACGGCAACACTCAGCCGTTGCGTGCGGTCCAAGGCCGACCGGCTGTAATCGCAAGAGACGCACTGTGAGTTCTGCGGACGGCGTGGTGTCAATACGGTGGCGAAGACCTCCGCCGTCGCATCGTCCATCGTCCTGCTCCAGGTGTAGGCAGTGTTGACCGCAAGTCCATTGTTGAACCGCCGGATCAGGCTGAGCGATAGGGCCCTGTAGCCCGACTGAGAGTACGGCTGGTAGGAGGTGATCTTGCTGTTGAAGCTGTAGGCACTATATGCCGGCAGTATGTTCGACAGACCTTGGAGATTCGCCAGGGTCTCCGCACTGGCCGAGCTGGATACAACCCGTGGTCCGGTCGCGGCCGCTCCACTGAAGCTCGTGCTGAGTTGATTGGCTGTGGTCACCCTGGGCTGGACGTTGATCTGGTCCTGGGTTGGCAGGTGAATGCCGCGCGTACCTGTAAAGCGGGCCTCAGCCGTGTAGTTGGAGCCGATCAGCCGCTGCACCCCGAAGGTAAAGGTCTCCGTGTAGGGAAGCACCTGGTTCGGAAGATAGGCCGAGGTTGCCGCACGCTGCGCCGCAAAAGAATTGAAGGTCTGAAGTGTTCCCGTACCGGCGGGCAGACCGCCGTTCTTCAGGAAGTTAGGATCGCCATAGTTCGGGGCCGAGCCCGTTCCTACGTCGGTCGTCGACGAGTACTGCGGTGGGTCGGAGAGCAGGCCCAAATTGTCGAACAGAACATCGTTCGCCATGCTGAAGCCGGTACGGATCTGCGTCTTGTCGTTGATCGAGTAGGAAACGCCGATGCGCGGTTCATAGTTCCGGTACTGCGGCCGAGGCGCGCTGAATGAGATGAGTCCGGGAATGCTTGCGCCAATGTTCAAGCTCTGAGCGCGCTCGCCAACCGGCACCGACGTGAACTCGTAGCGGATGCCATAGTTGATGGTCAGCTTTGGTGACGCGCGCCATGTGTCGTTGGCATAGCCGTACAGTGCCGTCTGGTCGCCGTAGTAGATGAAGTTGCCGGTCGAACGCTCGCCAGAGTAGGTCGGCGCCAGGTCGTGCAGGAACTCGGTCAGGTTGTCCCACTCATAGTCGCCACGCACGCGCTGCGTGAAGGTCTGCGGCGCAATATACTTGCGGCCATCAAACCCGATCTTGATGCTGTGCGCCTTGTGCGTGTAAATGATGTTATCCGTAACCTGGTACATGTTCTGGATCGTCGACTGCGGAGCATCAGAGTCCGGGCCATAGTTGAGTCCACCCTGGTCGTAGATGGTAATGTTCGGGAACATATCCAGACCCGGGTAGGTGAAGGAACCGGCGAGGTACGCGGTTTGATATCGGTTATATCCGAGACGAGCTTCATTGGTGAGGTTCGTCGTAAAAGTGTGGTATTCGCTCAGCGCGATCAGGTGGTATTTGAAAGGTGTCTGCAGGAAGAAGGTTCCAAGAGTAGCCAAGTCATCCGTCTGCGAGACGTTGTTGTAGATGTACCGCGCCCGGAAGCTGTCCTTCGGGGAGATCGTCCAGTCGCCGCTGGTGGTCAGGATGCTTTCATTGGTGAAGACCGGCGCGGAGACCAGGTAATTTCCCAGTGGGATGCTGGTCGGCGTTCCTGAGCCAAATACCGGTGCCCCAGTCTCTCCTGGAGGTGTATTGCCAACATTTGCAGTTCCAGGGTACATCAACAGTGACTGCGCGCCGGAGGGCTGGTTGCCGCAGGCAAAGTCGTTAGATGCGTCGATCCCGGTCGCCCCAGGAGCCACTGGCGTGTACAGGAGGTATTGCGCCAAGTTGGTTGCGCTCAGCCCAGGGACGGAACTCAGCAAGGTGATGCCGGCAGCCGTCGGCGTGCAGACGGGGTACTGAACATTCTGTCCCGTGGTCTGCCGTTCAAAGTTGCCGAAAAAGAACAGCTTGTTCGTCTTGATCGGGCCGCCAATCTGTCCGCCGTAGCGGTTGAAGTCGTAACGCGGCTTGGGTTGTTCCGCAGCAGTCACACCAGCCGGAACATTCATTGCGTTCAGGTTGCGGTTCTGGAAGAACTCGTACGCTGCCCCGTGGAAGCTGTTGGTTCCGCTCTTGATGTTGGTGTTGAACTGGCCGCCAGAGGAGTGTCCGAACTCCGGAGAGAACTGGCCGGCGATCAACGAGAAGTCACCGACCGCATCGCTGGGCACGTAAACCAGCGGCCCCGTAACGCCCTTGTCGTTGTTGTCGATGCCTTCAATCGTGAAGTTGTTGTTGCGCGGACGGTTGCCATCCACCGACGGGCCAGTTCCAATGCCGATGCCGCCGCTCGAAGCCACGTTCGGGCTTAGTAGGGAGACGTTCAAGACGCCCTGACCCACCGTAGCGCTGGGGAGAACCGACAATTGGTTCGGCAGAAAATTCTGCGTCAGGTTGGTCGTCGTCGTGTCCAGCGTTGAGCCGGCCTCTGCTGAAACCTCAACCGTGGCCGTCGCGCTGCCCACACTCAGGCGCACAGGCACACTCGACGTCTTGTTCAAGTCCACCATAACCCCTCGCAGGATGTAGGGCTGGAATCCCTTGGCCGCGACCGTCAAGTCGTAGGAGTCCGGAAGCAGGTTCTGAACCTGGAACTCGCCGGTCCCGTTCGTGGTCGCCGTAGCCGTAGCTCCGGTCACCTCGTTTATCACCGAGATGCTCGCGTTTGCGACGACCGCACCGGTGGCATCCTTGACGATGCCGGAGATGCCGCCACTCGTTACCTGACCCCATGCCACGCTGCTGCAAAACAGCAACAACGCTACCAGAACTCCACCTATTGACAGCTTCTTCATCGAGCTCTCCTTGAACAACATACGACCCGTCCGCCAAAGGCGGAGTTACAGCCTGTCCACCTACAACACACAGCTTCGGTTATGAATGTTTACCAGCAATTTGCCCTCCAAAGTGAGCAGAAATGAGACCACTCGGAATTGACTTTTTAACTCAATGTTTACAGTTATCTACATGCTGTTCGTCCGGTTTGGCAACAGACCTGCTTTATGGTTTACGGATTCATTATCCAATAAACCATATTCTCGGGGATGCATTTCTTTTACATCTTGCAGTACCCTCATAGAGTGAAGCTTGTCCTTGCGTCCATCTCCCCAAACCGCACGCGCGCCAAGTCCGATGCTGCCGCAACTCTTGCGGCGGATTTCCTTGCCCGCGCCTCGCGCTACGCCACCTGCGAGGCACAGGCCCACGGCTCTGAAGCCGCACTGCTGGCGTGGCTGGATCGCCAATCCGCCCGCACATCGCCGTTCCTCATCCTGCTGGACAGCCGCGGCAGGCAGCTCACGTCGCAGGAATTCGCCGCGCAGATCGGCAGGCATCGCGACAACGGAACGCAAACGCTGGTGCTGGCCATCGGGCCGGCTGACGGCTGGTCGGACGCTGCCCGTGCACGCGCCGGCCTGCTGCTCTCGTTTGGCGCCATCACGCTACCCCATGAGCTCGCACGCGTCGTGTTGGCCGAGCAGATCTACCGCGCGCTGACCATTCTCGCCGGACATCCCTACCACTCCGGCCACTGAGCGGGACCGGCCACTGAGCGCACGAAACTTTCCACCGCGCTTCCATCTATAACTAAATCTATGCCCGACTCCGCACCCACCTCCGAAGCTGTCCGCCGTGGCCTGATCCTGATCAACACCGGCCCCGGCAAGGGCAAGACCACCGCCGCGCTGGGAACCGCGATGCGCGCGGCTGGCAACGGCATGCGCGTCCTGATCCTGCAGTTCCTCAAAGGCTCATGGCACTACGGCGAGCTGGACGCGGCCGCCGCGCTGAACGCCGCTCTGGGCAGCTCGGAGAGTGAGGCAATCGGCTCCGAGCCCGCGCGGAACTTTGTCATCCGGCAGCTTGGCCGCGGCTTCGTCAAAGTCGGCGGCGCCCAGACCGACCCCGAAGACATCCGCCTGGTCGAGGCCGCGTGGGCGGAGGCTGCCGCCGCCATCCTCTCCGACGATTGGGACCTGGTTGTGCTGGACGAGATCAACTACGCCATCGGCTACAAGATGCTCGCGCCCGAGGCGGTCGCCGAAGTCCTCCGCCGCAAGCCGGAGATGGTCCACGTCATCCTCACCGGACGCAACGCGCATCCGCTGCTGGTCGAACTCGCGGACACTGTTACCGAGATGCGCGAGGTGAAACACGCCTACCAGCGCGGCATTCTGGCCCAGCGCGGCATCGAGTTCTAGAGGACCGATTCTCCTTTGTGGGGTACCCCCCCCACTTTACCGTGCCTCATAAGTTATTCAGAATCATCAACTTATGAGTTTTAACCTGCAGTGTACCTTAAATAAAGGAGTTGTAGGTAAGAATAAGAAAACAAATGTGAAAAGCCAGGTGGCGATTCCCCGAGCCTTTCTCTTTCTTATCCGACCTAGTTAAATTATAGCAGGTTGAGGAAACTAGTATGCCAAGTTTATCTCTATTGGTATGAGTCGGTTAGGTGGTTTTGGGGCTTGACACGCGATTTTGCTGGGTTTTTGAGGGGTTAAATCCTACCCATCCTCACCCCCGAGAGGTTCGTGGTCTCCCACCCTTCGCTAGAAAAAAGCGAAGGATGGGGCACCCAAGACGGTTTTATGTGTGGGCCACTCGCCTGCACTTTGATAAAGACAAGCCGACTTGAACGAAGCCGCTGGCGCGGCGGACGCTTTCGCGTGTGGCTGATCCGGCATTTGAGGCTGTTGGGATAGTTTGGTTCGCAGAGAAGGAGGATTCTCTGTGACCCAACTACGTCAACTCATGCTGGAGGAGTTGCAGCGTCGCAACTTCGCCGATACAACCATCCGCTCATATCTTCACGGTGTGGCGCACTTCAGCCGGTACTTCCGCCGTCCGCCCGATCAGCTTGGCCCGGAGGAGATTCGCAAGTACCAGGCGATGCTGTTCACCAAGTTGAAGTACAGTCCCAACACCGTCATCCTACGGCTGGCGGCTCTGCGCTTCTTCTATATCCACGTGTTGAAGCGTGGCTGGAGCATTGCCGAGACGCCCTATCCGAAGAAGGTGCGTCACCTTCCAGAGGTACTCAGTCAGGAAGAAGTCGCGCGACTGATTGAGGCGGCGGATACACCCTTCCATCGCATCCTGCTGATGACGATGTATGCCACCGGCGCACGTCGCGCGGAAGCGGCCCACCTGAAGGTCAGCGACATCGACAGCCAACGGATGGTGGTTCATATCCGGGAGGGCAAGGGCGGCAAGGACCGCGATGTCATGCTCAGCCCGAAGCTGCTCGATGCACTGCGCATCTACTGGCGCGGTCTCCGCCGCAAGCCGAAGGAGTGGCTCTTCCCCGGCAACCGCTGGCACACATCCAGCCAACCTGTGACCACCAAGGTCCTGTGGAGTGCCTGCCAGATTGCTGCGGAACGCGCTGGCCTCGACAACAGGCGCATTCATCCCCACACGTTGCGCCACTGTTTCGCGACCCACCTTCTTGAAGCTGGCGCTGACCTGCGCACCATCCAGATCCTGCTCGGCCATCGCGACCTCGAAGTAACGACCGTCTACCTGCATCTGTCCCAACGGCATCTCAGCGCCACCGCCAGCCCGCTGGATGCACTGACGTTCTCTTCACAAGGAGCACACCAGCACCGCTCATGAGCCGCCCTCTCCTGGAGATGGCCGACATCGTTCGCTACGCAGGGCAGGGCTTCATCGAACGCAGCCGCAGATGGATCAACGGACAGCATGAGAAGGTGCTGACCGCCATCATGCGTTGCCGCACCGCCGCTCTGGGCGGCCATCGCGACCGCTGCACCGGCTGTGGACATACGACCGCCATCTCCTACAACTCGTGTCGCAACAGACATTGCCCACGCTGCCAGGGCAACGCGCGCCGACGCTGGCTCCAGGCGCGCGAGCGGGAACTGCTGCCCACTCGCTACGTCCATGCCGTCTTCACCCTGCCGCGCGAACTGGCTCCGCTCGCCCTGCAGAACAAGCGGCTCATCTACACCCTGCTCTTTCACGCCAGTGCTGAGACCCTGCTTGAAGTCGCCCGCGATCCACGCCACCTCGGTGCCGAGATCGGTTTCTTCAGCGTGCTCCACAGCTGGAATCAGCGCCTGCAGTTTCATCCTCACATCCACTGCGTGATTGCTGCCGGCGGCCTCGCTCCGGATCACTCAGGCTGGATCTCCGCCCGGCGTTCCTTCTTCCTGCCCATCGGCGTACTGAGCCGTGTCTTCCGCGGCAAGTTCGTCGCCGGACTTCGCGACGCCTTCCAGCGAGGTGAACTCCAGTTCCACGGCAGCTTGCTGCCTCTGGCCCAGCCGCGCGCCTTCGCTGCCTGGCTGCGGTTGCTGTTCCGCCACGACTGGGTCGTTTACTCCAAACGGCCCCTCGGCGGCCCAGAACATGTGCTGCGTTATCTCAGTGCCTACACCCATCGCGTCGCCATCTCGAACTCCAGGCTGATCGCTCTCTCCAAGAACAACGTTACCTTCCGTTGGCGCGACTCCGCCCACGGCAACAAGAAAAGGCTCATGACCCTGGATGTCGAAGAGTTTCTGCGCCGCTTTCTGCTCCACCTGCTGCCGCCGGGCTTCGTGCGCATCCGCAACTTCGGCTTCCTCGCCAACCGCAACCGCGCCACACTCCTGCAGCTCTGCTTCCAACTGCTCGGCGGCGTAGAGAAGACAACTGCTTCGAAAACTTCACCGACCACCAACCAGATTCACTCACTCTGGAACTGTCCTGTCTGTGGCGGAACCATGCGCGTCGTCGAACGGCTCTCCGCCGCGCAACTCCTGCTCCGTTCTCCACCTCAACCACACCGCTACGCAGCATGAAGATCTATCCGCATCCCCGGCCTCTGCCCGTGCTTCGGCGCGCACGCAGATCCCTTGTCTCATCCGGCCAAAACCCTGCGGATGCAGCTCTCCCCAGCCTCCATATCGGGCCTCGGCACGCCACTGCGCCGCTCCATCCGGCCTTCAGAAAAACGGATCCTGCCCAACTCAGTCTCTGCCTAATCCCCCTGCACCCACTCAGACCGATTCAAAGTACATAGCCCTCCATGAGGGCGGCTTCCTTCAAGTCGCTGTATCAGAAGCGCCCCGCTAACTCCATGCGGCTGCCCACTGATGCGTGATGGGGCGCTCCAGATACAGCACTAAGACATATCGGTACTGATCGGCTTTCGATGATTGCACAGGTGATTTTGCAACAGTCGATGGTTCTTCCAGGAGACATTGGTGTTGCCTGTCCCGATCATGAAGATAGGTCGCTGTGCTTGATGTGGCCAGATGTTGTTGTGATCCTCGGCTATTCGTAAAACCCCGCAGTTTGCGGGGTTAGAAGTGGAAGCGAAAGCGGAGTTCGGTGTAGAGCTGGCGGGGATCGTTGTAGTGGAAGCCTCCGAAGGTGAGCGAGTTGTCGAGCAGGGTGCGGCGGTTGGTGATGTTGGCGGCAGTGATGGAGGCGGAGATGCGTTCGGTGATGGACTTGCCGAGGGCGAGATCGAAGGTGGTGTGCTGGGGCAGGTAGGGATTCGGGTAGGGAGTGGTGGGGTCGGGTGAGCCGTTGGTGAAGCCGGAGCCGTAGTAGACGTTGGTGGAGGCGTAGGTGTGCGTGGGGAGCGTGGCGTTGAAGCCGAGGTTGAGCGTGTTGCGCTGGTCGTGATCGACGGGGCTGTAGGCGAAGCCTGCATCGCAGGCGGGGTCGCCGATGGGGATGCAGATGAGACCGCCGGTGATGTTGCCGCGTTGCTGGGCGATCTGGTTGGAGTAGGCAAGGTGGGCCTGACCGAAGTGAGCGATGCGTGGCGAGCGGAGGGTCAGCTCCCAGGCGCGGACGAGAGCTCCGTCGACGGTGACGGGGAGGTAGATGCTGGAGTCGCCGATGTTGGAGTGGTCGAGGAAGTTGTTGACGCGGGTCTTGAAGGTGTCGGCGTCGAGCAGCCAGCCGCGATAGGGAATCTGCACGCCGAACTGGTGCTCCTCGTCGCGCTCTCCGTGTAGCGGGACGAGTGTGGTGTTGTTGGCGTTGGCGAAGTTGACGACAGGGCCGGAGGCGGTGATGAGCGGCGGAGGCTGATAGAAGCGTCCGTAGAAGCCGCGCAAGACCCAGTTGAGATGCGGGATGCGCAGAGCTACGCCGAAGCGTGGATCGACCTCGTTCTCGGTGAAGGAGCTTTGGAAGTGGGCCAGGCGCAGACCCGCGTCGAGGGTGAGCCAGTCGGTGGGCTTGTAGCTGTCGGAGAGGTACTCCTCGACTACGCCGCCGGCTGTGGCGTCGTTCTCGTGGATGGGCGCGGTGCCGCTGCCGTCGTTGAAGAGGACGGCGAAGCGATAGCTGTCGTGCTGGCCGAAGGAGTAGATGCCGGCCTGGAGCGTGTTACGCGCGATGGTAGTCGTAATTCTGGCCTGTGCGCCTGCGTAGTTGGAGGTGCGATCGACGGTGGTGGCTGTGGGCGCGTCGCTGGGCGCTGAGTCGTAGTTCGCCGTATTGCTGTGGAAGAAGGGCGAGAGTTGGATGACGTTCTGCGGATTGATGGTGTGCATCCAGGTGAAGGCTGTGGCGGCGTCGCGCTCATGCTGAGTGTCGCGGAGCTGGCTGGAGTCGAATTGCTGGGCCTCGAAGTCGGTGGAGCTGGGGTCGTAGGGAATCTGGAAGAAGTCCTCGCGAAGCTCGGCGATGAGGCGGAGCTGATCCTTCGGCGTGCGGTTGAAGAGGAGCGATGCGAAGCCGCCGACGCCGTTGGTGGCGTCGTGATGCACCGCGCCGATGGGCGGGGCGAGGCCGTAGTCGCTGCGGTTGGCGTTGAGGCTGACGTAGTAGGCACCGCGTTCGTTGTGATCGCCGAGGCTGAGCTGGTCGTTAGTCTGGAGGAAGTTTCCGGCGGAGAGGACGAGCTCGGCTGCGCGGTCTCGCTCGAAGCCGGTGCGCGGGACGACGTTGAAGATGCCGTAGGTGCGGTCGCCGAGGTCGGCGGTGTAGCTGCCGCGCTGGACTTCGAGGTAGTCGATGTCTTTGGGGTCGATCTGGGCGGCGAGGTTGCTGGCGATGTTGGTGTTAGGAATCTCGACGCCGTCGATGAGCCATGCGACCTGATGGCCTCCGCGCATGTGCAGCATGTCGTGCGTCATGTAAGCGCCTGGGACGTAGTCGGTGATGATGGCCATGCTGTTGGTGCGATCTGCGCCGGGAGTTTGGGCGATGTCGATGCGGTCGACGAGCGTTGTGGGGGTTACGGTGTCGATACTCGCGGCCTGCGAGGTGACGTTGACCGTCTGCGAAACGTTGGCGATCTGAAGCTGAAGATGCAGTATGGGCGTGGTGTCCGAGTGGACGGTAAGCGACTGCTGCAGCGTTGCAAAGCCCGCGTGAGTGACGGTGACGGTGTAGTCGCCGAGTGGGATGTTGGGCAGGATGAACGCGCCTTCGCCGTTACTCTCGGTGGAGAGCGTGAAGGCGGAGTGGGCGGCGGCGAGAATGATGTGCGCGGCGGCAAGCGGACGATGCTGCGGATCGTGGACGACGCCCCGTAGCTGCGAGAAGACAGTGGCGTGTGCAATGGATGCTGAAAGCAGGTAGAGTGCGAGTGCCAGCGAGAGTTTCTGAAGGGAAGATTGCATGATGCTCCGTGGTCACGAGCTCGTGACGATGCAGGGGCGCAGGTCGTCTGTGCGACGGGGCCGTGTGAGGCTGAATCAGATTTTGCGACGGTTCAGGCGGAGCGCGTCGGAGGGCCGCGGGTGAAGCGCGACGGCGCGAGAATGAGTTTGGCGCGGAGCGGGGTTGCTGTTGGTGGCGCGGGTTCGCGATGGATTGCGATAGAGAGCGGCGGCCGCGCGGCGATGTACGCGGGCGTGATGCGCACGGGCGCGGCTGCGGTGGGATAGAGCGGGCAGGGCGGAGTGGTGAGTGCCGGGCCGCTGGAGGCGGCGAGCATCGCCATCATCGCCATCGTCATATTGCAGTGGTGCTTTCCGTGACGGCGGCAGCAGGCAGGGAGCGAGGCTTCGGGATCGGCGATTGCAGCGAAAAGTGGCAGAACGAAAGGCGAGACGAAGGTCAGCAACAAAGCAATGGCCAGCGGTCGACGGGCGAGCAATCGGCGCATGGAGTGATGCTTGCGGATTGTCGGCTGAGTTGCGGACATTATTCAAGTAGATTGTTTTCAATGCGCATGGGATGCAAGTTTAAGCGAAGGAAAACGCAAGGACTTTACTCTGGTGCCTATGCACCGATAGGTACTGGGAAACGCCGTTCTCGTCCTCTGCGCTCGGCGAACATCTCTGTTGGAGTCCTCTACTTCTTAACTACCGGCGCGATCGGATAGGACACGCCCGAGGGCTCCACGCTAACCACCGGGCCGCCGTCCGCGAGGGGACCGATCTCTCGAATCAGTCCGGGAACCTTTCCCTCCAGGATCCAAACAAAAACATCCTTCGGTTGCTTCCCAATCACGGGGGCCACAACGCCGGCTACACCGCCGAGTTCGGAATGGATGCGAAAAACAGTCGCTTTTCGGTGTACGCCAAGCACTGGGGAGAAAGGCTCCTCGCCTTCGAGGCTGACGGATAGTTGAATGAGACGCCCCTTCCCCGTAGGAGCAACGAGGCCGAGTTTGAAAGGCGCAGAGCTTGGAGGTGCATTCATGAGTAAGATGCCTGTGAAGCCGTTGGAGACGTCGGGAGGAAGGTCGATGTGGCTTGTTTCAATCGTCTCCTTGCCATCACTTTTTACCGTACGGATAGTAACATCGCCGCTTGACTCAACCATGCAGTCCACGGGCTTGGAGAAGAATGGCCCGTTTTGTATATGGTGATCGCTCACGAGATGAAAGATCCCGCGCTGGGAGAATATGGCGGTGTCGTCATCGACCGAACCATCGCGAAAACGATAGGTAAGGCGAGAGCTGACACGTTCGCCTCGAACGAGCTCAAGAAGCTCACCATAACCCAGAACATCACCAGATTCAGCACGAATCACCAGAAAAGCATGGCTCGAGCCTTGAACATAGTGAACGGCCAACGCATTTGGCTGCTGAGCGATAGCATTGGCACGGGCGAACAGGGAAAGGAGAACGAGGGCAAGCGTAAACGTGGCCCTCGGGCTGCGGGTGTGGATTGTCAGGCATCTTTGAAGCGTCATGTCGTCCCTCGTTCTCTTAGATGCAGACGGGAGAGCGACTTCGGATGATTAAATAATTGAACAGGTCACGGGAGCCATCTCCACATTCTCGGCAACAAATGCCGGAAGGGTGTTTTTGAGCGGTGGGATGATGAACGAAGCAGGCTCCGATTGGTACCGAGAAACGCCGATATCGGAAACTTCGGGATGCTGGGCGGTCAGGTGGTGAATGGGGATGGGGCCAGGCCGGGGAGGGGCGTGGAGGGGGCCATGGGCATGTCGCGCAGGCGCGCGCCGGTGGCGGCGAAGATGGCGTTGCCGACGGCGGGTGCGAGGCAGACCAGGCCGGTCTCGCCGGCCCCGGCCGAGGCGATGTCTTTGCGGTCGAGGATCACGATCTCCACCTGCGGAGTGTCGCTGAAGCGCGGAATGCGATAGCTCTCGAAGTGGGGATTGAGAATGCGCCCGTCGCTGAACCGGATAGCCTCGAAGAGCGCACCGCCAATTCCCTGCACGATGGCTCCCATGTTCTGGTTGCGCAGGCCGTCGGGATTGACGACGGCGCCGGACTCCCATGCGCTGACGACGCGCACGATTCGGACCTTCTTGCTGGCGGCGTCGATGGCGACCTCTGCGCAGGTAGCGACGTGGCCGCCCTTCTCCATTCCGCAGGCGATTCCGAATCCACGGGTGGGCGTGGACCTGGACGCGGCCCAGCCGAACTTGTCCGCAGCGGCGTTGAGTACGGCGAGCAGGCGCGGTTCAGTGAGGTTCTTGCGGCGGAAGGCGAGCGGGTCCATGCCGATCGAGTGGGCCAGCTCGTCCATGAAGGACTCGCGCGCGAAGTGGTTTGCCGTGGAGGCCAGCGCGCGATAGGAGCCCTGGCGCAGGGGCGTCTTCGACGCGTGATATTGAGTGACCGGATTGGCTACGTTATACGGCGTGGGCAGCCCCGCGTTGCCGGAGTTGTAATTGGTGTGCTCCCATGCGACCAGCGTGCCATCGCGCAGGACGCTGCCTTTGAGTTCCATCAGGCCGCCGGGGCGGAAGTAGGCCCAGGTGAACTCCTCTTCGCGCGTCCACACAAGGCGCACGGGCTGGCCGGCAGCCTTGGCCAGGCGCGCGGCCTCGACGGCTGCGTCTCCAGTGTGCTTGCCGCCGTAGCCGCTGCCCATGTCGGGCTGTATGACGCGGACCTGCGCGGGGTCGAGATGGAAGGCGGCGACGAGTTCATCCTTGACGCCGAATGGGCGCTGGGTGCCCGTCCACACCGTGAGCTTGCCGTCCTTCCATTGGGCGACGGCGGCGCGCGGCTCCAGCGGCGCGTGTGCGATGTACTGCACGGTGTACTGCTGCGCGAGTTGGATGGCGGCTGGGTCCGTGGACGGCGCGGCTAGTGCGGCGGCGGGCTGGGGGGCTGCGTTGGAGCGAGCGCCTCCGCGCCCGGATTCCGCATTGTTCTTCAGGTACTCGAAGATGTTCTGGTTGGATGGCTGCGTAGGAACCGTCCACTTCGCCTTGATAGCGGTGATGGCCTGCTCGGCGGTGTATGCGTCGGGCGCGACCACGCCAATGAAGTCGCCGTCGCGAACTAGCTTGACGCCGGGCATCTTTTCCGCCGCCGCAGTGTCCAGCGAATCAAGCGTCGCGTTGAAGCCGGTGGGACGAAGGACTTTGCCGAACAACATGCCAGGAAGCGAGATGTCGGACGGGTACTTATGCTTCCCGGTGACAAACTCGCGGCCGTTGGCCTTGGGAACAGGCGTGCCGGCAATCTTCCAGGCACTCGCTGGAATCAGTGGCGCAGAGCTGGAAACCGTGGCGACGAGCTTTTCGCCGCGCGTGAGCTGACCGTAGCTGAGGGATTGCCGGCTTGCGGGATTGGTGACTTTGCCATCGGCGATGGTGAGCGATGCGGTATCGACGCTCCACTGCCTGGCTGCCAGTTCGATCAGCGCCTGGCGGGCCGCGGCGGCCATGGTGCGCAGGCGTGGGCCCATCTGCGGCGTGGACTGGCTGCCGAAGGTTCCCGCGTCATAGGGGACGAGGTCGGTGTCTCCCATGACCATGGTGATGGCGTCGAATGGCAACATCAACTCTTCGGCCACCAATTGCGCCAGCGATGTGCGTATGTTCTGGCCGACCTCGACCTTGCCTGTGAAGACGGAGACATGGCCGTCGGCATCGATGTGGATCCACGCGGAGACATCGGCGGGCACCTGCTGGCGGCCGCCGAATGCGCGGCCGGACTCCTGCGCCAGCGCACGCTCGCCGGTGAGACAGACCAGCAGGCCTCCGCCGAAGAGCTTGAGAAAGTTGCGGCGGTCGAGCTGGAAGCAGTGCAGCGGGTTGACTGGATCGAGCGGGGCGAGTTCAACGGGTTCGATGGGAAGAGTGCTCATCGCGCGCCTCCCTTTGCCATGGAGTGAGCTGCCTGCCGCACCGCGTCTACGATGCGCGGATAGGTGCCGCAGCGGCAGATGTTGCCATTCATGCGGGTTGTGATCTGCGCATCGCTGGGATTGGGCAGCTCATGCAGCAGCGCGGTGGCGCGCAGTACCATGCCCGAGGTGCAGTAGCCGCATTGCATGGCACCCGCATCGAGGAATGCCTGTTGCACGGCGGTGAGTTTACCGTTCTGCTCCAAGCCTTCGATGGTCGTGATCTTCTTGCCGACGGCGTCAGCGACCAGCGTTTGACAGGAGTGAACGGCCTGCCCGTCCATCAGTACGGTACATGCGCCGCACTCGCCCTCGCCGCAACCGTACTTGGTTCCGGTCAGGTCCATTCGATTGCGCAGGACGGAGAGCAGGGTCTCGTCGGCGGGCGCGCTGACTTTCATCTTTGCGCCGTTGACGTTCAGAACATAATCGCTCATCTTGGACTCCAGGCGGGCTGGCAGCTTTTCATGGCCCCGTAAGCTGGCCCGCGGAAAGTGATGGCTGAAGAATACGCCTGCGCGTGAGCGATTTGCACCCGGAACGCCTAGCTGAAGAGGAACTCCTTGCTGCGCAGGTCTTTTACGGTGTCGCGGAGTTTGACGGCTTTCTCGAACTCGAACTTCCTGGCGGCCTCGCGCATGTCGGATTCCAGCTTCTCGATGTAGCTTTCAAGTTCGGCCTGCGTGGCAAATTCGGGAATGCCTTCCGCCTCGTCGGTGAGGTCGACGTAGTCGGCCTTCAGTATTCCGGCCAGGCCCATCTCCAACGGGCGAACGATGGACATTGGCGTAATGCCGTTCTCCTCGTTGTAGGCGACCTGTTTCTCGCGCCGGCGGTCGGTCTCGTCGATGGCGCGGCGCATGGAGTCGGTCATCTTGTCGGCGTAGAGAATGGCACGGCCCTCGACGTGGCGCGCGGCGCGGCCGATGGTCTGGATGAGCGATCCTTGCGAGCGGAGAAAGCCCTCTTTGTCGGCGTCGAGAATGGCAACCAGGGAGACTTCTGGCAAGTCAAGTCCTTCGCGGAGTAAGTTGATCCCGATCAGTACGTCGAACTCTCCCTTGCGCAGGTCGCGAAGTAGTTTAATCCGTTCCAGAGTCTCTATCTCGGAGTGCATATAGCGGCAGCGCACGCCAACTTCGGTGTAGTAATTCGCTAAGTCCTCGGACATTCGTTTGGTGAGAGTAGTTACCAGGACGCGCTGGTTGAGTTGCGCGCGCGTACGAATTTCTGCCAACAGATCGTCTATTTGTCCTTTGACGGGACGAACTTCGACCTGCGGATCAATCAATCCGGTGGGACGAATGATTTGCTCTACAACTACGCCGGAGGATTTGGTGAGTTCGTAGGGGCCGGGCGTGGCGGAGAAGTAGATGATCTGGCCGGTGCGACTCTCAAACTCCTCGAACTTGAGCGGGCGATTGTCCATTGCTGAAGGCAAGCGAAATCCGTAGTCTACGAGGTTCTGCTTGCGCGACCGGTCGCCGTGCCACATGCCGTGGAGCTGCGGAATGGTGACGTGCGACTCATCGATGAAGAGCAGAAAGTCGCGGGGAAAGTAGTCGATCAGAGTAGGCGGCGGCTCGCCTGCGGCACGACCGGAGAAGTGACGGGAGTAGTTTTCGATTCCGTGGCAGTAGCCTACGGATTTAATCATCTCCAGGTCGTATCTTGTGCGCTGGTGAATTCTCTGCGACTCTACCAATCGTCCTTGTTGCTCTAACTCTTTCTCCCAGACCTCCAGTTCAGCCAGGATGGAATCGGTGGCTGCGAGCTTGCGTTCCGGTTGAACTACATAATGCGACTTGGGATAGATCGGAAGCCGCGAATATTTCTGGCGCACGGTGCCGAAGAGCGGGTCGATCTGCGAGAGCGATTCGATCTCGTCGCCGAAAAGCTCAATGCGGTAGGCATTTTCGTCGTAGGTTGGGTAGACCTCGATGATGTCTCCGCGGACGCGGAAGGTGCCGCGGCGGAAGTCGATGTCGTTTCGGTCATAGAGTATCTCGACCAGCTTTCGGGTAATGTCCTCGCGCCTGATCTTCTGGCCGCGTTCCAGCAGCAGAAGCATTCCATAGTAGGCCTCCGGCGAGCCGAGACCATAGATGCAACTTACCGACGAGACGATGATTACGTCGCGCCGCTCGAAGAGGCTTCGGGTCGCCGAAAGGCGTAATTTATCCAATTCTTCATTGACTGTTGCCTCTTTTTCAATAAATATATCGCCGGCGGGAATATATGCCTCCGGCTGGTAGTAATCGTAATAAGAAACAAAGTACTCGACTGCATTCTTCGGAAAAAACTGTTTGAACTCGTGGTAGAGTTGGGCGGCCAGGGTCTTGTTGTGCGCAAGGATCAGGGCGGGCCGCTGCACCTGCTCGATGATCTTGGCCATGGTGAAGGTCTTGCCGGAACCAGTGACGCCGAGCAGGACCTGATCCTTTTCGCCGGCGGCGAGGCCGGCCACCAAGTCGGCGATGGCGTGGGGCTGGTCACCCTGCGGCGTGTACGACGTGGCGAGCTGGAAGTCCATTGCAATAGGATACCGTCAGGCAAGAGAGTGCGGAGAACGTCGATCGATTGCCGAACCGTTTGTACGCCGTTTGATCGCTGTTTGTTCTCCCCCTCCCCCCTCCCCCCTCCCGGGGGTATCTTGCGCGGAACTTGTTTTGTATCAATAGGCTGGCGGAAGTCGGTGCCGCCAAAGTAGTCATTGCAAATACTTTACATCTAAAACATCTATTATGAATGGTTTACGACGTATTGGCGCAGCGGATAGGGCAGGCTCTCGGGGTTCGATTAATTCGATCCATATGTTAATTGTAGCAAGCGGAGCATAACTACTATGCCAACTATTTTTCTGAGGGAAGTGGTTTAGTTGGTGTTGGTTAGGGGAATTTTGAGGCATCGAGGGGCTTGACATGCGGATTTGCTGGGGTTTTCGAGGAAAGAAAATGCGGGGGTTCCTCCACTGTCCCTTCGACAGGCTCAGGGTTCGGTCGGGATGACGGAGGGGGTGGGTGTGTGCGGAAGAGAACAGACAACGGCAAGAGCAAAGGCGAAATGCGGGGGTCCCTCCACTCCGGCGGCAAAATACGCCGCCTCCGGTCGGGATGACGGTTTCATCTTATTTCAGGTCGGGATGACGGAATTGCAGGTTGGGTGAGAATGGTGGAAGAGAACGGAGCGAGTGGAACAGGTAGAGTTAGGGAAGTGAGATTGAAGGGGGCGGCGTGACGGAGTTGTGGCTGGTTCGGCATGGGGAGACGGAGTGGAGCGCGGAGGGCAGGCACACCGGTCGGACCGACATTCCGCTGACCGGGAATGGGCGGAGGCAGGCGGCAGCGCTGAGGAAGGCCCTGGCTGGGACGAAGTTTCAGGCGGTGCGCTGTAGCCCGATGAGGCGTGCGCGGGAGACATGCGAGATCGCGGGATATGGCGACGTGGCTGTGGTCGATCAAGGGCTGATGGAGTGGGACTACGGCGTGTATGAGGGGCGCACGTCGCAGGAGATCCAGGCGGAGATTCCGGGCTGGTCGGTGTGGAAGGATTCGATCGTTGGGGGCGAGACGGTGGAGCAGGTGGGCGCGCGGGCCGATGGAGCGATCGCGCGGGCGCTGGAGGCGGCGGGGCCGGAGACGGACGACATGGCGCGGGTCGCGCTGTTTGCCCACGCGCACATTCTGCGCATTCTGGCGGCGCGCTGGGTGGGGCTGGCTCCGCGCGATGGCAGCCTCTTCGTGCTGGGGACGGGGAGCGTCAGCGTGCTGGGATGGGAGAAGGAGACGCGCGTGATACAGCGCTGGAACCGCGGGTTTGAGGAGTAAGGTGGATGTGGTGTTTTGAGTCCATCGCGGACACTCGAACAAATGCAAGAACAAATACGGGGATTCTTCGCTCCGCTCAGAATGACAAGCAAAAAAGGCAAAAGCAGATTCCTCCGCTACGCTGCGGAATGACAAACAAAATGGGGTAGGCCAATGAAGAGCCGGGCGAAGTGGATGGTTGCGGCGGCGGTGATGTTGGGAATGGTTTGCGGGGCGCAGGCGCAGGCGGCGAAGGGGCTGGCGTTTGAGCGGGCGGAGCACCTGAAGCGCGGCGTGAACCTGAGCAGCTTCTATGCGCAGACGCGGGACCTGTCGCAGGCGCGGCTGGACGCGTATATGTCGGTGGGCGACATGCGGGCGCTGAAGGCGGCGGGCTTCGACCACGTGCGGCTGAGCATCAACCCGGCGCTGCTGATCGCCAGTCCGAAGACGGGAACGCTGCGCGATGGGCCGATGGCGGCACTGGACAAGACGGTGGGACAACTGCTGGATGCGGGGCTGAACGTGCTGCTGGACATCCACGCCGAGGAGGACTGGAAGGCGGGGCTGACGCACGGCGATGACGGCGCGTCGAACCTGTACGCGTTCTGGGGAAACTTTGCGGCGCACTACGCGAAGAGCGATCCGGAGCGCGTGTTCTTCGAGGTGCTGAACGAGCCGTCGATGGACGACCTGTACCGCTGGGAGGGGATCCAGGACCGCGCGGTGGCGGCGATCCGGCGCGTGGCTCCGCGGCACACGATCATTGCAACGGCGGCGGCGTGGGGCCACCAGGACGGGCTGCTGGCGATGGAGCCGGTGATGGACGAGAACGTGATCTATACCTTCCACGACTACGATCCGATGTGGTTTACGCATCAGGGGGCGACCTGGTCGACCTCGTCGTGGGCGTTTCTGCACGGAGTTCCCTACCCTTCGACGCCGGAGAACATCCTGCCGGTGCTGAGCCAGGAGCCGGACGAGCGGGTGCGGCTGGAGCTGGAGCGGTACGGCGAGGACCAGTGGAACGCGGCGCGGGTGCAGACGGAGATCGACGCGGTGGCGAAGTGGGCCGAGGAGCGCAACGTGCCGCTCTACTGCGGCGAGTTCGGCGCGTTCAAGGACCACTCCGACCCGAAGATGCGGGCGGCGTGGATCGACGACACGCGGACGGCGCTGGAGTTGAAGCACGTCGGCTGGGCGATGTGGGACTACGACGGCAACTTCGGGCTGGCGACGAAGACGAGCGCGGGGATCGTCTTCGATGCGGCGATTGTGCAGGCGTTGGGGATGGGGAAGTAGGTACGAGGTTGAAAGCCGCGGCGGCTGTTTGCCGGTAGAATGGAGGCATGGTTCCACGGCTTCTGGTCTTCGATCTGGATGGCACACTGATCGACTCGCAGATCGATCTGGCAAACTCAATCAACGCAATGCTGGTGCATCTGGGGAAGCCGGAGCTGCCGCACGCGGTGCTGCTTGGCTACATCGGCGACGGGGCGAGGATGCTGGTGCGCCGCGCGCTGGGCGATCCCGAGGGCGACGTTCACGATGAAGAGTATGTGAATGCGGCGCTGGAGTTTTTTCTGGCGCACTATCGCGTACACAAGCTGGACTTCACCTATGTCTACGCAGGCGTGGCGGAGGCGCTGGCGGCGATCCAGGCGGCGTGGCCGGGGACCGCGATGGCTGTGCTGACCAACAAGCCGGTGGGGGTGTCGCGCGAGATCTGCGCACACTTCGGGCTGGACCGTTTTTTCTTCCAGGTCTACGGCGGCAACAGCTTCCATACCAAGAAGCCGGACCCCGCGGGGTTGCGGACGCTGATGGCCGAGGCCTCGGCGCTGGATGGCGCGGGAGCGGCGATCACGCCGGGCGAGACGGTGATGATCGGCGACTCGGAGGTGGACATTCTGACGGCGCGGAACTGCGGAGCGCGCTCCATCGGATGCAGCTATGGGCTGTCTCCGCAGAGCCTGGTTGCGGCGGAGGCGGACGTGCTGGTGGCCACTGCCGCCCAGTGGCCGGCGGCACTAAAGCAGTTGTAAGTTGTGAGTACAAACAGGCAAGGGCAAAGACAAAGGCTGGTGGTTCGTGCTGTGTTCATCCCACCCATCGCATGAAACAAAGACGCGATGGATGGGGCACCCAGTGGTTCCCTAATTGATCTCGTAGGCCATGGTAACGGTCTGCGGCGGGAGGGTGGTCGAGCCGCTGTAGGCACCGACGACGGTCACTGTATAGGTTCCGGCGTACGGGTTGGTGTTGATTGTGATGGTGGAGGGCGGGCTGGACTGGCTGCTTCCGCCACATCCGGTGACACCGGCGGCCAGAGCGACCGACAAGGCCACCAGGAGCAGTGCGCCCAGACGGCGGCGGCGCGGAAGCACGAGCAGGAGCAGGCCGGCGAGGGTGAGGCCAGGGCCCGCGGCGGTCCAGGGCCGGTTGGAGAATGGGTTGCGGCCCGGATTTTGTTGCGCCAACATGGTTCCTGAATCGAACCTTCCGGGGGCGCTGGGGCGATGCAGGGTGGCCGTGATGCCGGAGAGGGTGAGGGTGGTTGTGACCGGGGCGGTGGAACTGATGGCGACCGACACGGGGCTGAAGCTGAGGGTGGGGATGTAACCGCTGGTGCTGGAGACCGTGGCGGAGAAGGTCACGGTGCCGGATAAGCCGTTGGCGGAGGTGGCGGTGAACGTGACGGCCGGTATGGCGCCGCCGGCGGCGACCGATACGACCGTACTGGGCGTCGAGAGCGAGAAGTTGGGGCATGTACCGCCGGAGACCGTGACGATCAGCGGATTGGTCAGATACGCGCCGTTCGATGTCTGCGACGAGCCGTTGGCTGTCAGCACCGGACCGATGGAGCCCTGGTAGTTTGAGTCGCCAGAGTAGACGGCGGTCATGCTCTGCTGGCCGAGGGTAGAGCAACTGGCGGTGTACTGGTAGATCGCGGTGGTGACGTTATTGGCGGTGGTGAGCGCGATCTTGCTGGTGCCGGCGGCGGCGACGTTATTGACCAGAAACTGCACGAAGCCGGTGGGAGCGGTGGACCCAGCAGTGACGGTCGCGGTCAGGGTGACGGTGACCGGCGCGGCGGGCGTTACGGTGACGTTGGTTGGCGAGGAGGTGGTGGACGAGGCCACAAGCGCGGTGGTGGAGGTGTTGGCGGCGAGCGAACCCGATCCGAGCGGGGTAACCAGGGTCCAGTCGTTGGCGAGGTTGCTGAGATCGACGCTGCCCCAGCCGGTGGCCAGATCGTAGCCGGTGGCGGCGGAGTAGCCGATGAAGCCGCCGGTCGGGCAGTCTGCCGATCCAGCGGTACACAACATTGCATTGCTGCCCGAGGTGACATCGTGGAAGACGCTGCTGGCGGTGGGGTTGTAGTAGGCGGCCTTGTTGCCCAGGGCGTAGAGGGTGGGATTGGCATTGCCAATCCTGGAGCCGATCTTCTGCTCGATGAGGGCCAACATGCCGCCGAAGATCTGCGAGTCGAAGCTGGTGCCTCCGGCTACCGTCAGTCCGTTATTGGTGGCCGAAATGCGGAACCCATTGCCGCAGGAGACGCCCGAGACGACGCCCACGCAGTAGAGGAAGGAGTCGTGGGTGTCGGAGGCGTTGAGGGCGAGGTCTGGGACGTCGCGCGCGCCGTCGGAGGGGACCAGGGTGGTCATGCCGGAGGCCCCGGTCTCGACCTGCCATGCGGGTTTGGTGAAGAAGGAACTGACTCCACCGCCGCCGCCGCCGAAGTAGCCTGCACTGGCATCGTTCCATACCGTCTCTGGGATGTAGGAGAGGGCTGAGCCGATGACATCGGAACTGGATGTTCCCTTCCAGTATTGGGTGGCCCCCCAGGTGGTGCCGGAGCCGGTGGCCGCGGCATCGCCGTTGAACTGAGTTCCGCCCAGGGCGGTGACAAAGGGCGAGCTGGCGGGAAAGTCGACGGCCAGACCCTGAGTGGCAGATGTCTCCGAGCTTGAGTCGCAGTCCGTTGCACCGGCGTCTCCCGCTGCAACCAGGATGGTCTGGCCCTGCGCGTTGGCCTGCTGGGAGAACTGGTTCGCCATGTTCATGTCCGTCGTGCCCCAGGCGGCCTCGCAGTTGCCGTAGCTGGTGGTGACGATGGGGGCGACATTGGTGTCGATGGCGTATTGCATGGAGAGAAAGACATCCTGCGAGGTGACGAAGAGTACGGTGGCATACGGGGCCATCGCTCCAGACCACTCGACATCGATGGAAGACTCGGCCAGATCGTTCGAGGTTGGGGGATATTTACCGACGCACGCAATGTTATACGAGGCGGGAGTGCCGGGGTCGCAGCCACCATAGACCGCCGAGGGAACAAGCTGCACCGTTGGCGGATTGACGTTCAGCCCGGAGGCCGCGCGGAACGTAGTCACATCGTACGGGCTGATGTCCACCTGGCCGGTGACGGCGATGGTCATGTTGGCGCCGGGCAGGGAGGATGAGCTGAGCAGCGGGTTCATGTCGTAGATGGTGTAGATGTCTCCGGGGGCGATGTAGTGGTTGCCCGAGACCGAAGAGGTGAACTGCGGCTTCACGAAGCTGGTGTGGACGCGCGGCTTGAGGCGGAAGTCGTGCAGCCCGGAGACGTTGCCAACCACGCCGGCAAACGCGCTGGGGACGCTGATGCTGGTGACGTTGGCGAAGTGCGTCTCGCCGTTGAGCGAGAGGGAGTGGATGCTGGTGGCAAAGGCGGTCTGGACCTGGGCGACGGTTCCGTCGAAGGTGACAAAGGAGCCGCCGTTGGCGACTCCGGTGACGGTGAGCCCCTGGCTCGAGAGCCAGGCGGTGATCTTGGCGAGGTCGGAGCTGCTGAGGCCGAACTGGGCGGCGTACTGCTGCGGCGTGAGCCACTGGTGGTAGCGCGGCGAGGCGGGGTCCTGCAGGTCGGCGAGCAACTGGTCGATCTCAGCCTGCTGCGCGGCGCTGGGGGTGAAGTGCAGCGACATTCCCGGCAGGTGAGTGTCGCCGGCGAGAGGGCCGAGATCGGTGGACTGGAGCGCGCGGGGATGGATCGAACCGGGAATCGCGACCATGCGGCTGGAGGAGACCGCGGTGTCGATGCGGTTCGGGATGCGGCCCTGGGCCGCGGCAGGGACGGGAGAAAAGGTCCCGGCCAGCCCGACAAAAAGAGTGGCAAAGGAAAGAAGAAGCCGGGAAAGAGATGTTCCACGCATAGATAAATCCTGTGTTCCGAAGAGTTTGGGCCAAAGCGGCAACGGAAAGGCAAAGCACAACGGGAACGCGGGAGCCGCGCCCCATCTCTGAGACGGCAATTCCCTCTAGCTGGCTTACAAGCTTAGACCATCCGGGACGGGAAATGTTGCGGGAAAGCGCGGATTGCCGCGACTCAGGACAGGCGTGAGGAGGAACCCGCTCATAGAGGAACCATTGATCGGATGACTTTATCTGTTGCTTGCTTCACAGGCACTCGCCGACGTGAGCTTCAATCCATGCCATGGCGTCTTTCTCTGCTTCCTCGTCGGCTGCCATCTCCCGGTATGCACGGAGGATTTCCTCTTCGCTGGCGTCATTCCAGTTCTGTTCTGCGGATTGGCCGGATTGCGGCAGCGATTGCGACACCTTGTCCCTCCGAGAAGCCTGAGTCACCTAGTTTAGTCGCAGACGAGGCGAAGCGGGCGGCGGCGTGCTAATCTTTCGCCATTATGTATGGAACCTTCGACCAATCGCTGGCGCAGTTGAAGAGCTTTGAGGGATGCGTTCCGTGGATGTACCGCGACAGCGTGGGGAAGGTGACGGTGGGGGTTGGGCTGATGCTGCCGAGTGCGGCGGCGGCGTGCGCGATTCCCTTCCAGACGGCGGAAGGCGCGGCGGCGACGGCAGAGCAGATTGCGGCGGAGTTTGCGCGCGTGGATGCGATGGCGATGGGCAAGCTGCCGTCGTTCTACCGGGTGGCGGGGTCGCTGGAGCTGCCGGAGACGGTGATCGACGAGAAGCTGAGCGCGGTGCTGGCGGGATTCGAGGCGACGCTGCGGACCCATCTCGCGGGATACGACGCGCTGCCCGGCGGGGTGAAGATGGCGCTGCTGGATATGGCGTACAACCTGGGGCCGGAGGGGCTGCTGAAGGGCTATCCGAAGATGATTCGCGCGGTGGAGACGGGGGCCTGGGCGGAGGCGGCGGCGGAATCTGGGCGGGGCGGGATCAACGCGGCGCGCAACGCATGGACGCGGCAACAGATGCTCGCGGCGGTGGTGGGCACGATCCAGGCCGAGGCGGAGGCGGTGGAAGGCTGGCTGCGGCGGGTTTGGCGTTGGGTGAAGCGGGCGTTGGGGTGGTGGCGCAAGGACTGCTGCCGGTAGGGCGGTATGAGAGAGGGTGTATTTCGCGAGCGAGAACAAGCAAAAGCGAAATGCGGGGGTCCCTCCACTGCGCTGCGCTCCGGTCGGGATGACGGCTTGTATATGTCGCTGCGGTCGGGATGACGGAGTGTGATGTGGAGCCGAGCAATTCGCGTGTCTATTCGCGTGTCTATCGGGTATGGTTGATACTCTGGATTGAGTTTGTTGCGGGAGGGTTCTGTGGTGCGGATGAGTCGAGTGGTTGGCGTAGTGCTGGCGTTGGCGATGGGGTGGGGGGCGGCGGCGCGGGCGCAGGAGAGCGCCGTCATAACGCAGGACGGCGGCGGCTATGCGAAGTACCTCGCCGGGTTCGAGAAGCGGACGACGGTGAAGGTGCTGCCCAATGGGTTGACGCTGATCGTGTGCGAGCGGCCGGAGGCCCCGGTCTTCAGTTTCTACACGCTGGTGGATGCGGGGTCGGCGAACGATCCCGAGGGCGCGAGCGGGCTGGCGCATATGTTCGAGCACATCGCGTTCAAGGGGACGACCGAGATCGGCACAACGAACTATCCGGCGGAGAAGGTGGCGCTGGCCAAGGTGGAGATTGCATACGCGGCGTACGACGCGGAGGTTCGCAAGCGCGTGGGCCAGGACGCGGCCAAGCTGGCGGCGCTGAAGAAGGTTTTCGAGGACGCGCAGGCGGCGGCGCAGAAGTTTGTGGCGCCCAACCAGTTCTCCGAGATTGCCGAAGAAAACGGCGCGGTGGGATTGAACGCATCGACCGAGGAGGACTCGACGCAGTATTTTTGGAGCATGCCGTCGAATCGGCTGGAGCTTTGGGCGTACATGGAGAGCGGGCGGATCGCGCACCCGGTTCTGCGCGAGTTCTACAAGGAGCGCGACGTAGTGCAGGAGGAGCGGCGAATGAGCGTTGACTCCAGACCGATCGGAGCAATGGTGGAGCAGTTTCTGGCCACTGCGTACACGGCCCATCCCTACCGCGTGCCCACGCTGGGCTGGGAGAGCGAGATCAGCCAGGTGAACGCGACCGAGGCGGCGGCGTTCCATGCGAAGTACTATGTGCCGGCAAATATTGTGGTGGCGGTGGTGGGGGACGTGAAGGCGGCGGAGGCGATGCCGGTGCTGACGAAGTACTTTGGAGCGATCCCGGCGGGGCCGAAGCCGGAGGAGATGACGACGGTCGAGCCGGTGCAGTTTGCCGAGAAGTCGGTGACGATCCGCGAGGCGGCGCAGCCGTTTTATCTTGAGGGCTACCACCGGCCCGACTATCGCGACCCGGACGATTCGGTGTACGACGCGATCGCGGACATTTTTTCCAATGGGCGCACGGCGCGGCTGTACAAGGCGCTGGTGCGCGACCAGAAGATCGCGGCGGACGCCGAGGGGTTCAGCGGATTTCCTGGAGAGAAGTTCCCCGGTCTCTTCGCGTTCTATGGCGTGCCGGTGCCGGGACATACGCCGGACGAGATGAGGGACGCGATCCACAAGGAGATCGAGCGGCTGAAGACGAGCGACGTCAGCGATGAAGAACTTCAGATGTTCAAGACACGGGCGCGCGCCGGGCTGCTGCGTGGGTTGGCCGACAACGAGGGTCTGGCGCAACAACTCGCCGAGTACCAGACGCAGTATGGCGACTGGCGCGAACTCTTCCGCAAGCTGGACGAGATCGACAAGGTGACGAAGGCGGACGTGCGGCGGGTGGCGAACAAGATTTTTGTGGAGAACAACCGGACGAGCGCGCGGATTGAGTTCACGCCACCGGCGCAGGCGCAGACGCAAGACGCGGGAGGTGCGAAATGAAGGGCGCCTCTGAGAATGGTTGCCGCTGGTTGAGTGCTTCGCGGTGCGGGCAGAATGCGGGGATTCTTCGCTCCGCTCAGAATGACAATGGAAAGTTTATGACGTGGGGAAGAATGGGAATGCAGAGGAAAATGCTCAGGAGTTTCTTCGCGCTTGCGATTGCAGTATGTGTTCTGCTCTCGCCGGGACAATTCTCCGCGGCACAGAGCGCAGCTTCGGCGCAGCCTTCCACGGCTGCGACCGCGAAGAGCGCGGCGAAGGCACCGGCGCAGGCGCAGCCGTGGACGAAGATTGCGATCCCGGCGCTGCATGACTTCAAGCCGCAGCAGCCGAAGCGGATCGAGCTGGCGAATGGGTTGGTGATCTTCCTGCAGGAGGACCACGAGCTTCCGTTCATCGATGGATCGATCCTGATCCGCGGAGGAAGCCGCGAGGAGCCGGCGGCGAAGATCGGCCTGGTGGGGATGTACGGCGAGGCGTGGCGCACCAGCGGGACGGCGGCGAAAAGCGGCGACGCGCTGGACGCGGAGCTTGCGGTGAAGGCGGCGGCCATCGAGACCGGCGGCGGGCTGGCCAACACGTCGGTGGAGTGGGGAAGCTTCAAGCAGGACTTCGACGTCGTCTTCGGGGAGACGATGGACCTGCTGCTGCATCCGGCGTTCAAGGCGGAGAAGCTGGCGATGGCGCAGCGCGCGATGGCGACAGGAATCTCTCGGCGCAACGACGACCCGGGCGGAATTGCCGAACGCGAGTCGACCAAGCTGGTTTATGGCGCGGAGAGTCCGTATGCGCGGCAGGCCGAGTACGCGACCGTGGATGCGGTGACCGTGGACGACCTGAAGGCGTGGCACGACCGCAGCGTGGTTCCCAACGGCATGATCGTCTCGGTGGAGGGGGACTTCGACTCGGCGGCGATGGAAGCGAAGCTGCGCAAGGCGTTCGAGCCTCTGGTGGGCGGCGCGGCGATCGAGCCGTTGAAGGCGGATTTCGCGGGGCCGAAGCCGGGCGTCTACTTCGCCGACAAGGAAGACGTGAACCAGTCGTCGGTGCAGATCGTGGGCATCGGGACTGTGCGCAGCAATCCCGACTACTACGCGCTGAGCGTGATGAATGAGGTGTTCTCGGGCGGCTTCGGATCGCGCGTGGTGCAGTACGTTCGCACCAAGTTGGGTCTGGCTTACGACGTGAGCGGAAACTTTGGCGCGGCGTACGACCATCCGGGCGTCTTCCGCAGCGAGGCCGGAACCAAGAGCGTGAGCACGGTGGCCGCGACGCAGGCGATTCTGGAGGAGATTGGAAGGCTGAAGACCAAACCGCCTACGCCGGAGGAGCTGAAGAAGGCCAAGGATGACGTGATGAACTCGTTCATCTTCCACTACGATACGCCGGAGAAGACGCTGAACGAACAGGTTGTGCTGGCGTTCTATGGCTATCCGCCGGACTTTCTGGAGAAGTATAAAGACGGAATTGCGCGCGTGACGGCGGCGGATGTGACGCGTGTGGCGAACAAGTACATCGACGTGTCGAAGCTGGCGATTGTGGTGGTGGGGAACAAGACGGAGATTAAACCGCAACTCTCCGATCTGGGCAAGGTGACGGAACTGGACATCACGATTCCACCGGCGGAGAAGGCAAATCCATCGGGTGCTGCCGCGGGGCAGTGATCCTGCTCGTTCCCGCCCATTCCGCAAAGAACACGGAATGGATGGGGCACCCGCCTGTGAGATGCAAAGAAAGATCCCACCCTTGCCGGGTGGGATCTTTTGGTTTGGCTTAATCGTTCGCGATTGAAGGGAGGACTTAGCGCGCCATCCATCCGCCGTCGACGACCAGGACGTGGCCGGTGATGTAGTCGGCTGCGGAAGAGGCGAGGAAGACGGCCGTGCCGGCAACGTCGGTGGCCTCGCCCCAGCGACCGGCGGGGATGCGGTCGAGGATCGCCTTGCTGCGCTCTGGATCGGCGCGCAACTGTGCGGTGTTGTTAGTGGCGATGTAGCCGGGCGCGATGGCGTTGACCTGAATGTTCTTGACGGCCCACTCGTTGGCCAGCGCCTTGGTGATCTGCGCGACGGCACCCTTGGCCGCGGCATAGGATGGCACGCGGATTCCGCCCTGGAAGCTGAGCAAGGATGCGGTGCTGATGATCTTTCCCGGAGCCTTGCGCGCCATCATGTCGCGGCCGGCAAGCTGCGAGAGCTGGAAGACAGCGGTCTCATTGATCTGAATGACCTTCAGCCAGTCTGCCAGTGGCACGTTGACGGCATCTTCGCGCAGGATGATTCCGGCGTTATTGACCAGGATGTCGACGCGGCCGAACTTGGCAAGCACCTGTTTGAAGAGCGCCTCGGGGGCGGCGGTGTCGGAGAGGTCGGCGCTGAAGGCGGCGGCTTTACCGCCAGCGGCTTCGATGGCGGCAACGGTGTCTGCGGGGGGACGAATGTCGTGCGTGGCGACGGTGGCGCCAGCCTGGGCGAAGGCGATGGCAATGGCCGCGCCCATTCCGCCGGCCGAGCCGGTGACGAGGGCGATCTTGTTGTCGAGGCGGAAGGAATCGAGGATGTTGGACATAATAAGGACTACTTTACGCGGGTTGTGCCGGTCGAGCAAACCGCACTGCCGCGGGCTGTGAGTTGGGTCACGCCCTTCGCCGAACCTCTCCGCTACAATAGGGATGGTGTCTCCACGCAGGATGACTGGCCGTGGAGATCGAAGGAGACCCATGAAACTGCTTCAGATGGCCGATCCCGTGCGCTATGCGCGGATGACGAGCGAAGAACTTCGCGAGACGTTTCTGCTGGAAGACCTATTTACCCCCGGACACATCAATCTGGCGTATGCGGACCTGGACCGCGCGGTGATCGGCTTCGCGGCGCCGACGGACGGCGCGCTGAAGCTGGAGACGCAGCCGGAGTTGCGCGCGGAATACTTTCTGGAGCGGCGCGAACTGGGCGTGTTGAACACCGGGGGGCCGGGCTCGGTCACGGTGGATGGAGTCAGCTTCGACTTAGACAAGCTGGACACACTATATGTAAGTCGCGGGAGTAAGTCGGTAACATTCACGAGTAAGTCGGCGTCGGCACCGGCAGCATTCTACTTGCTGAGTTATCTGGCGCACACGGAATATCCGACCAGGATGGTGAAGTTCGGCGACCTGAAGGGGCTGGAGCTTGGATCGGCGGAGACATGCAACAAGCGGACCATCTATAAGCCGATCTATATGGAAGGCATCCGGAGCTGCCAACTGGTGATGGGATTCACGCTGCTTGCGCCGGGAAGCAACTGGAACACCATGCCCGCGCACACGCACAATCGGCGGTCGGAGATCTACATGTACTTCGATGTCGAGCCCGGCCAGCGCGTGGTACACCTGATGGGGCCGCCCGATGCGACCAGCCATCTCATCATGGCGGACAAGCAGGTGGTGGTCTCTCCCCTCTGGTCGATCCACTCCGGCGTTGGCACCAAGAACTACACCTTCTGCTGGGGCATGGGCGGAGAGAACCAGGCATACGACGACATGGACCCGGTTGCCATTAAGGACTTGAAGTAGGTTGTAGGTTGTAGGTTGTAGGTTGTAGGTTGTAGGTTGCCGGTAGTCAGTAACTGGCTGGCGCGAGGAGCCTGGAATAAATGGCGGACGGAAAAAATAGTCTGGCAATTCGCAGCAAGGAAGAGTGCAAGTGGGACCTGGTGAGCCTGGGCGAGGTGATGCTGCGGCTCGATCCGGGCGATGTGCGAGTGGCCACGACGCGCCAGTTCCAGGTGTGGGAGGGCGGCGGCGAGTACAACGTGGCACGCGGCCTGCGGCGCTGCTTCGGGATGAAGACGGCGGTGGTGACCGCGCTGGCCGACAATGCCGTGGGACGGCTGATCGAAGACCTGATGCTGCAGGGCGGCGTGGACCAGTCGCATGTGAAGTGGGCGAAGTTCGACGGCGTGGGGCGGACGACGCGCAATGGGCTGAACTTTACCGAGCGCGGATTCGGGGTGCGCGCTGCGCTGGGCTGCTCGGACCGCGGCAATACGGCGGTGAGCCAGTTGCAGCCGGGCGAGATCGACTGGGACGAGATCTTTGGTCGCGAAGGCGCACGTTGGCTGCACACCGGCGGAATCTTCTGCGCGCTGAGCGAATCGACCGCGGAGGTTGCGAAGGAAGCCATGATCGCGGCGCACAGGCACGGCGTCATCGTCAGCTACGACCTGAACTATCGCGACTCGCTGTGGAAGTCGATCGGCGGCAAGGCGCGGGCGACCGAGGTGAACCGCGAGCTGGCGCAGTACGTGGATGTGATGCTGGGCAACGAAGAGGACTTTACCGCCGCGCTGGGATTCGAGATCGAGGGCGTGGGCGAGAGCCTGGGCGCGCTGGATTCGGGCAGCTTCCGGCGGATGATCGAGAAGGCGGCGGCGGCGTTTCCCAACTTCCGCGCGGTGGCCACCACGCTGCGCAACGCCAAGACGGCGAGTATCAACGACTGGGGCGCTGTGTGCTACTACGAGGGCGTGTTTCACGAGGCGCGGCCGATGCCCGACCTAGAGATCTTCGACCGCGTGGGCGGCGGCGATTCGTTCGCATCGGGGCTGATCTATGGATTTCTCAACGAAAAAGGCGCGGAGTGGGCCGTGAACTGCGGCTGCGCGCACGGAGCGCTGGCCATGACTACGCCGGGTGACACGACCATGGCGACATTCGACGAGGTGCAGCGCATTATGAAGGGCGGAGGCGCGCGCGTTCAGCGGTAAATTGGCAACAGGGAACAGGAGAAAGAAATGCAGAAAGCGGAAGTACTGAATGCACTGCGCGAGACCGGCCTGGTGCCGGTGTTGCGCGCCGAGAGCGAAGAGCAGGCGCTGGCGCTGGCAACTGCGATCGCGGCCGGCGGCGTCAACGTCATGGAAGTCACCATGACTGTCCCCGGCGCAATTCGCGTGATGGCTCGCCTGGCCAAGGAACGGCCCGACCTGCTGCTCGGCGCGGGCACCGTGCTGGACGCCGAGACGGCGCGCATATGTATTTTGGAGGGCGCGGCGTTTGTGGTGAGCCCGGCGCTGAACCTGAAGACCATCGTGATGTGCCATCGCTATGGCGTGCCGGTGCTTCCCGGCGCGCTGACGCCGACCGAGATTCTGACCGCATGGGAGGCAGGCGCGGACGTGGTGAAGGTGTTCCCGGCCAGCGCGATGGGCGGCGCAAAGTACCTGAAGTCGATCAAGGCACCGCTGCCCCAGGTGGAGTTGGTGCCCACGGGCGGCGTCTCGCTGGCCACCGCGGCGGAGTTTCTGGAGGCCGGGGCGTTCGCGCTCGGCGTCGGTGCGGACCTGGTGAACCCGAAAGCCATCCGGGAGGGTCATCCCGAGACGATTACCGAAAATGCACGGAAGTACCTAGCCATTGTGCAAAAGTTCCACGAATCACAGGCACAGACCGCCGGTTGAGGTTATGCTTGCTGCATCGTAATGGTTCTGCCGCGCATCTATGGCTTGTGGTGTGACCATGAATACAGCAATTCTTGATTCGAGCTTGTAGATTCGTCGATAGACAGATTTCGGGCCATGGCATCAACTGCTTCCCCCTGCCGATAGAGTTCCATACTGGGTTGGTTCCAGAATGCTTCGTTGGAGCAATTTCACCGCAGGAGGTTCCAGGGACGAAGAAAGTTTGCGTGGCTTTCCTGAGGAAAGCCACATTGCACCACTATCGTGCGATGCCGGTTCGGTGATGCTGTTCAGGCGTTGCGCGAAATTTCTCCCAGCGGTAACAGGAAGCCATGGCACGATCGAAAGAAGTGAAATGCCCCACATGTAACGACCGCGCCCCCATGCGCGTCCACCGGGACGGCTTCCTGCAGCGGAACGTGTTGGGCCACTTCGGAATCTACCCATGGAAGTGCGGCGCGTGCGGATCGCTGTTCCTTTATCGCAGCCGCGGCTACCGCACCCGGCGGATCAGGCCGCTAGCCGACACCGTCGCCACGGACCAAAACCGCAATCCCCTTCTATAAAGAGGTCTCAGACCGCCTTCAGCCAGACAGATTTCAGCCGGCGTGTGCTCAGGCTGCTCGTCTGTTAGCGGCCCGTCTACTGCTGCTTGTCTTCAGGCCGCGTGCGCAGGCTGGCGTATCCACAGCAGGGGCTGATGGAGCGGCAACGTACGCAGGATGTCAGGCGCGGCCGGGTCCGGCGGCAGCGTCTTCCACAGCGCGGCGTACTCGGGGCGCCGATAGGCGCGCGCGGAGAACAGCAGGCTGGCGCGGCGCGCGGGAAGCTGGTCGAAGTGAGTGGCGTCGGCACGGAATGGCCACCGGGCGCGGTCCGCGATGAAGGGAAAGTGGTACGCGATGGCCGAGCGCATTCCCGGGCCGTCGTCTAGCTGATAGTCCCAGAGGCTCTCGAAGCGGGTGGAGAGAAGCTGGCAGGCGGCGGCCATCATGTCCAAGTTGAAGAGCGAGTCGCGGTAGGGCGCGGACGAGGACAGCTCGTGGGGGAAGCTGCCGTCGGCGGCGATCTGCGCGCGCAGGGCGGTGGTGCGGAAGCGGTGGCGCAGTTCGTCGAGCGCACTGGATTCAGACCTGGGAGCGTCGCCAATGGGTGCGGTCAGCAAAGCGTACGCGCTGGCCTGCAGGAGCCATGAGGTGGCGTGGTGGTCCTTGCGGTCGCGCGCCAGCGCAGCGAGGCGCGGGCCGCTGTCCTGGGTCTCGGTAAGCCAGTGCAGGTAGGACGCGAACCACGCTTGCAGCGCGAGCTGGTCGGACGGGCTGAGGGCGGAGGCGAGAAATGGGATGGACTGCGCGACTTCCACCAGCGGCAGCGTCTCCAGAATGCCTTCACAGCGGCCTTCGACGGGTTGGCCAGCCTCGGGTTGGCCAGTGACAACCTGGCCGTAGTCCAGGCGCGGCGTCATGCGGGTTGCGGGATCGGCGAACCACTCGCGCAGCCACTCGGCGGCGTGCCCGGCGTAACGCTCGTCGCCGGTGAGCAGGTGCGCGGCGGTGAGCGCGGGAACTGCAAGTCCGAGGGCGAAGAGCGCGTCGCGGTGCGCGGTGTAGGGCGGCGACGGGGAGCTATCCGCTTCGGAGTAGTAGTCGTGAGGCGAGCCAGGGCTGCGCGCGCATGGCAGGGATGTGATGGGCGCGGGGGGCTGGGTAAGATAGCGCTGGGCCGCGGCAAGGATGCGGTCGCGATCGATGGCGGCAACGTCGGGACGGCTGGGGGTTGCGGGCGGTGCAGCTTGCGTCTGCGCTGCAAGGACCGCCGCGCGCAGCAGGCCGCTGCGTGAGAGAAGCAACGCGGAGGCCGTGCAACAGGAGGCCGCGCAGAAGTCCCTGCGGCTGGGTGCAGCCGGAGGTGTTGCGTTCGTCCTGGACGGCATAGGCATGGATGCTTCCCGCAGCGCGCGATGGCATGTGCATGGTTCTTACGATCCGCCATCAGCGCCGTCACAAGCATCCTATGCGTTGTGTGTCGTAATTTGAAATCTGCGCGGATTTGAGCTGGCGGGCACCGGGAGCGAAATGGTCGTTGGCTTGGGACATCTTGAAGCGACACGGATGGGAACGACGCTGGTGGCGTCGTTTCTGGCGTCTCTGGTGGAGTGCGTGGAGGCGCTGACGGTGGTGCTGGCGGTGGGCAGCGTGCGGGGGTGGCGCAGCACGCTGGGCGGAGCGGCGGCTGCGCTGGGCGTACTGGCGGGAATTGTAGCGGTACTGGGGCCGATGCTCACGCGGATTCCGCTGCACGGGCTGACGCGCATTCCATTTCACATGGTTCAACTTGTCGTGGGGGCGATGATCCTGCTGTTTGGCATGCGCTGGCTGCGCAAGGCCATCCTGCGCTCGGCGGGCCTGATCCCGCTGCACGACGAAGTCGCAGCTTTTGCCAAGCGTGCAGCGGCGATACGCGAGGTGGAGGCCAGCGTTGCCCAGCTTCCCAGGAACGCGCACAGTTGGGACAAGATTGCGTTTGGCGCGGCGTTCAACGTCACCATGATCGAAGGCACCGAGGTGGTCTTCATCGTGATTGCGTTCGGAGCGGGCGGAGCGGGGCTGCTACTGCCCGCCAGCCTGGGCGCGGTGGCGGCGCTGCTGGTTGTGGCCGGGTTGGGTTTCGCGCTACACCGGCCGCTGGCGCGCGTGCCGGAGAACACGCTGAAGTTCCTGGCAGGAGTGGTGATGTGCGCGTTCGGGACGTTCTGGGCGGGCGAGGGCGCGGGGGTTGCGTGGCCGGATGGCGATCTTGCCATCGTGTGGCTGATCGCAGCGTATCTCGGAGTCGCGCTGGCCCTTGTGCCGTTGTGCCGGGCCAATGCCAACGCGGTATTGGTGGAGGACTGATGCGCTGGATCCAATCCATTGCACGCAGGATATTCGGGCTGTTTGTCGACGACGGCAGCTTTGCGGTCGCGATTCTCGTCTGGCTCGGCCTCGCCATGGCAGGGGTGCCGCGAACGGCTGTAGGTGCGCAATGGGCCGGGGCTGCGCTGTTTGCGGGGCTGGCGGTGATCTTGATTGAGAACGTGCTAAGGTTTGCGCGACGCAGGATGAAGTAGAGAACCGTCCGTCTACGCGCTAAAACTTCACCTTCAGGGTGCGGCCTTCAGCGGAGCTTTCGCGGGCAAGCTCCAGCAGGCGGATGACGCGGAAGCCGTCTTCGGGCGTGACGGCGAGCGGGGCGGTGCCGAGGATGGCGTCGCGGACGTTGGCGTAAAAGCCGCGATAGTCGCACCGCTCGGTTTTGACCTGACGCGTTACCAGCGTCGCTGGATCGGCAGGATTGGGAGCGACGGTGAGCGTACCCCACGCGGATTCGTCTTCCTCTAGCCAGTCCTGCTGCGAGCCTTGCACGGGAACCTTTGCGCCGCCGACCAGCGCGGGTTCCTGCGGGTCGAGGCCGTGCTTGCGGAAGCTGCCATTCGTCCCGTGAAGCAGGAAGCGCGGGGCGTTGTCGCAGGCCAGGTAGCTGGTGCGGCAGTGGGCGAGGAGGCCTTTTCCGTTCGCGGCTGGCACGCCGTTGATCTTTTCTGGATAGCTCAGGGTGATGTCGAAGGCGTCTTCGATGGCCGTCTGGTCGCGGTCCGAGCGGACGCTGGCGGTGATGGCGGAGGGAGGGCCAAAGAGCGCGAGAACCTGATCGACGAGGTGCGGGCCGAGGTCGAAGAGCATTCCGTTGGCGGGATTTTCGGCCTCCTTCCATGTGTTCTCGCGCGGGACGGGGCGGAAGCGGTCGAAGTGCGACTCGAAGGTGACGAGGCGGCCGACGGCTTGCTCCGCGAGCAATTTTTTGACGGTGAGGAAGTCGCCGTCCCAGCGGCGGTTGTGGAAGGGAATGACGAGCAGGGATTTGCTCTTTGCGAGCTTGCCAAGCGTGAGGGCTTCCTCGCTAGTGGCGGCGAAGGGCTTGTCGATGACGACGTGTTTGCCCGCTTCGAGGGCCTGTTTGGCGAAGGCGAAGTGCGTCTGGTTGGGCGTGGAGACGACGACCATCTCGATGGAATTGTCGGCCAGAACCTCGGGCAGCGAGCGCGCAATTTTGGTTGCGGGATATGCTTTGGCGGCCTCGTCTCCTTTGCGCTGCATGATGGCGGCGAGGCGCAGGCCGGAGACTGCATTTACGAACGGGGCGTGAAAGACTCGCCCGCCCAGCCCGAATCCGATGACTCCAACGCCAATCTCACGCTCTGCCATTACGCCCTCCCAATCTCTCTCAATGCAGGATAAACCCGGCGGAAGCGCGCGTAGGCCGCGTCCATTGCGGCTGCGTTCTTCGGCTCGATGACCTCTGCGACATGGACGGTTGCAGCGCAGGCCGCCTCGACGCTGGGCCACGCATTGACGCCGACCGCAGCCAGCAGCGCCGCGCCGAATGCGCCGCCCTCCTCGGCGGCGAGCATCTCCACCGGCTGGCCGTAGACATCGGCCTGAATCTGCCGCCAGAGCGGGCCGCGCGCTCCGCCTCCGCCGAGCCGGATCTGTGCGACGGGAATCTTCAGCTCGGCGAACAAGGAAAACGTGTCGCGCAGGCTGAAGGCGACGCCCTCCAGGACGGCGCGGACGAAGTGGGCGCGCGTGTGCGAGGCAGTGATGCCGACGAATGCAGCGCGGGCTTCGGGGTCGAGATGCGGCGTTCGCTCGCCGAAGAGATACGGTGCCCAGAGCATTCCATCGCTGGCGGCGGGGACGCGCGCGGCCTCGGCGGTAAGTTCGTCGTAGGAGGCACCGGCGGCGAATGTGTCTCGCAGCCAGCGCAGCGAGAGGCCCGCGCCGTTGGTTACGCCCATGACATGCCACATTCCGGGCACGGCGTGGCAGAAGGTATGCAGGCGGCCAAGGCGGTCCATGGTGGGCCGGTCGGTGGCGGCGAAGACCACTCCGCTGGTGCCGATTGTCGCGGAGACTGAACCGGGCGCGACGATTCCCATACCCACTGCGCCCGCTCCCTGGTCTCCCGCACCCGCGGCGACGGGAGTTCCGGCGGCGAAGCCGGTGGCGGCGGCTCCCGCGTCGCCGATGCGCGCGCAGATTTCGGGGCCTTCAAAGAGACGCGGCAGCCAGCCGATGGGAATGCCCGCGGCGTCGGCGACCTCGGCGGACCAGCGGCGATGCGCCACGTCCAGCAGAAGCGTTCCGCTGGCCTCCTGCATGTCGATGGCGTACTCTCCGGTGAGGCGGAAGCGGACGTAGTCCTTGGGGCAGAGGACGTGCGCGATGCGGGCGAAGATTTCGGGCTGATGGGTGCGTACCCAGAGCAGCTTGGTGAGTGTGAAGTTGGGCAGAGCTGGGTTGCAGGTGAGTTCGATCAGACGCTCGCGGCCGAGCTTTGCGTCGAGCCAGTCGCACTCCGGCTGGGTGCGCTGATCGCACCAGATGAGCGCGGGACGGAGGACTTCGCCCGCGGCGTCGAGCATTACGCAGCCGTGCATCTGTCCGGTGAGGCCGATGGAGTCGATCTGCGCGCCATCCAGTTCGGCGGCAGCCAGTACGCCCGCAATGGCCAGGCGCGCCGCGCGCCACCAGTCCTCGGGCTGCTGCTCCGCCCAGCCAATCTGCTCGGAGTGAATTGGCGCGTGTTCACTGGCAGACGTTGCCACCACGCGTCCCTCGCGATCCACCAGCACGGACCGCGTTCCTCCCGTGCCTACGTCAATTCCCAGAAACATCGCGCATACTCTCCATCGATTTCGATTGCATCCAAAGTGTATCTGCTTGGCGGAAGCAAATGCATGCGCGCCGCATCGTAAATTTTCCTTGCAAAGAAAGGTAGATTGCGCAGGACGATGGATGGACAAATTATCAGTTCCACCCGGAGAACAGGTAACATAGAAGCAATGATTCAACGGAATGCAGTGTCGTCTGGCTGGAGGGCCCATGCGGTCGGCGGCATCACTTTCCTGCTGCTTGCCGCCGCCACAGGGTACGCGCAAGCGGGCAGCACCGGGGCCACATCTTCCGCTGAAGCGCAGGCCACCGAGGGCGCGTTGCATCAGCTCTCCGCGCCGGGCGGGCAGAATCTCGCCGCTCCCACGCAGGGATCCTTCACGGGGTCGCTGGTCGAAGGCAAGGCAACGGACGCAGTGCTCGATCTATCGCTGGATGACGCGATTGCGCGCGGCCTGCGGCAGAACCTCGGCCTCATCCTACAAGCCACAGCGCAGCAGAGCGCGCACGGCCAGCAGATGGAGCAGCTCCAGGCGCTGCTGCCCACAGTGACCGGCGACGCATCCATCGAGGTGGAGCAGATCGACCTGGCTGCCTTCGGCCTCAAGATCCCCGGGCTAAACCCCATCGTCGGGCCGTTCCAGGTGGTGGACTTCCGCGCCTACCTGACGCAGAGCCTCATCAACGTCCCGGCGCTGGAGAGCTACATCGCAGCGAAGCACAACTTCGCGGCGGCAAAGCTTTCCGCCGACGACGCGCGAGAGATGGTGGTGCTGACGGTGGGCAACGCCTACCTGCTGTGTCTTGCCGACGCGGCACGCATTACCGCCGTCAACGCGGAGCTGGCCACCGGCAAACTCTCCCTGGACCAGGCCACGGCCTCGCACGAAGCAGGTATCAGTCCGCGGCTCGACGTTCTGCGCGCCCAGGTGGACTACCAGAACGAGCAGCAGAGCCTCATTTCCACAACCAACCAGTTGGCCAAGGACAAGCTGGCGCTGGCGCGCGCCATCGGGTTGCCGCTGGACCAGGCCTACCGCCTTACCGACAGCGAACCCTACGCCGGGCTGGACAACCTGGATCCCGCGGCTGCGTTTGCGCAGGCGCTGAAGAACCGCAAGGACCTCGCCGCCGCCAGCGAACAGGTGGCCGCTGCGCGCGCCGGGCAGACCGCGGCCCGCGCCGACCAGCTCCCCACCGTGCAGTTCTCCGGCGACTTCGGAGACATGGGTCAGACCGCCAACCACTCCCATGGCACCTACACTGCCACCGGCAGCATCTCCGCGCCAATCCTGCAGATTGCGAAGACGCGTGGCGAGCAGGATGTCGCGGGCGCGCAGGTTGCGCAGGCCAGCGACAAGCTCGCCGACCAGGTGCAGCAGGTCAATGCCGAGATACGCGACTCCATCCTCGACATCCAGTCCGCGGCCAAACTGGTTGAGGCGGCAAAGTCCAACGTCGATCTGGCCAACGAGGCGCTCAGCGAGGCGCAGCAGCGCTTCCACTCAGGCGTCAGCGACAACCTGCCCGTCAGCCAGGCGCAGTCCTCGGTGGAGCAGGCCAACGACCAGTACATCGCCGCACTCTACCAGCACAACGCCGCCAAGCTATCGCTGGCACGCGCCCTCGGCGTCGCGCAGTCCAACCTGAAAGATTATCTCGGAGGGAAGTAACCGTGGCAGACGAACAGAACCGAAGCGGCACACAATCCGCCAACCAATCCGCCGGCCAGACCGCCGAAACCACAGGCAACTTTCCGGCCAAAGCCGGCGCGGGGGACGAGATCGACGACTCCGCCGAGACGAACGGCAGCCGCAAATTCGTCATCATCGGCATCGTGCTGCTGCTTGTGGTGGGCGCGACCTTCTTCTACTGGCGCTCCACCTTCACCGAAGACACAGACGACGCGCAGGTGGACGGCAACCTTTACCAGATCAGCTCGCGCGTCTCCGGCCAGGTGGTCAAGGTCTATGTGGACGACAACCAGACCGTGCAGGCCGGCCAGTTGCTGGCCGAGATCGACCCCACCGACTATCAGGTCGCCCTCGACCAGGCACAGGCCAACCTGGCCAGCGCGCAGGCCGAATTTGCGCAGGCCACGGTCAATGTGCCCATCACGCAGGTCAACGTCGGCACCGTGGTCAGCACCACCGCCAGTGACGTGAAGGGCTCGACCGACCTGATTGCGCAGGCGGAGAAGCAGGTGGAGGCCGCCAACGCACGCGTCGATGAGGCGAAGGCCAACGCGCAGAAGGCGCAGGCGGACGTCGATCGCTACAAGCCGCTGGTCGAGAAGGACGTCATCTCCAAGCAGCAGTACGACGCAGCCGTTGCCGCCGCAGCAGCCAGTAAGGCCGCGGTCGCCGAGGCCGAGGCCAATGTCCTCGCTCAGCAGAACGCCGTCTCCAGCGCGCGCCAGCGCCTCGCCCAGTCGCAGTTCCAGTCTGCTCAATCGGTCAAGAACGGTCCCGCCCAGGTGCGTGTGCAGCAATCCCGCGCCGAGGCCGCCCAGGCCGCCATCCAGCAGGCACAGGCCAAGGTCGATCAGGCGAAGCTGAACCTTGGCTACACACGCATCACCGCTCCGGTGGCGGGAATCGTGAACAAGAAGAACGTCGAGGTGGGTGCCAACCTCGCCGCCGGACAGGACCTGATGACCATCATCCCGCTGACCGACCTGTGGGTGACGGCCAACTTCAAGGAGACGCAACTGACCCACATGCGCGCCGGGCAGAAGGTGACCATCAAGGTGGATGCCTACGGCGGACGCAGGTTCTCCGGCTCGGTGACGCAGGTCGGCGGCGCGACTGGATCGATGCTCTCGCTGTTCCCGCCGGAGAATGCGACGGGCAACTACGTCAAGGTGGTGCAGCGCATCCCGGTGCGCATCGACTTCACCAACCTGCAGGAGGAAGATGGGGACTACGTTCTGCGCCCCGGCCTCTCGGTGACGCCGGTGATCGAGGTCAAGTAGCGAGCGCCAGCTGCGTAAGATGGCGGATGTTCCACTTTAAGTTTCGGAGGTTCGATCTTTCCGCAAAAGGTTGGGTTACTATGAATCTCGAACGTCGGCTACGAATTAGCGACTTCTGGAATGAGCATCCCATGCCCCGTGAACCCCTGACCTACAAACGCTTGTCGACGCAGCCAGGAGGTCTGGCTCTGCTCGTGCTCAACGCGATTGGTGCCGTTGTTTATTTATACCGAGCTTCGCCCAGTTGGGCTATACCAGCGGAGAGGGAATTAGGATTACATTCGACGACAGGAGAGCCGTTCATCTGGTTTGTTGGCATTCTTCCGGTTGTTGCTGTTTTCTTTGTTCTGAACGTAACTTGGGGAGCATTGATCCTCCGCAGGAGATGGCGAAGCGGACGTTTGTGGTTGCTGGCAACAGCGTGCTGGTTGGTTGCAGTATGGGTCGATTTCGCTCACCACTGAAGCCGGGGTCCCACATTTCGATTTTGAGATGTGGGTACATCGTTACGAACGACTACTCCTTCGCCGGTTGGATGGCATCGCCGATGAGCAGCAGTACCGGCGCGGGGCCGACGGCGTCGTCGGTGATCGCTGCCAGCGTCGTGCGCAGCACGCGCTCGTCGGGCGTTGTTGCATTCGACACGGCAATGCAGGGCGTTGCGGCATCGATGCCGGAGGCGATCAGCTCGTCGGCTAGCTGGCGGAACCTGCGCCCCGGCATATAGACCACCAGCGTCGCATCCCTGGGAAACGCGCCCTCCCACTTGGGCGTGAGTTGCAGTTTGGCTGGCGCGTCGGGACGCGGCGCTGCGTGATGCGCTGTGGCGAAGATGAGCTTCGAGGCGGAACCGCGGTCGGTGAGCGGGGTCTTCAGCGCGGCCGCCACAGCGAAGGCCGCCGTAATTCCGGGGACAATCTCGAAGGGAATCGCAGCCTCGGTGAGCGCGGCGATCTCCTCACCCGCGCGCCCAAAGATGAGAGGTTCGCCCGACTTCAGCCGCACCACGCTGCGCATGGCGCGCGCGTGCTCCAGCATCAACGCATGAATCCCAGCCTGGGTGATGCGCGGCTGCCCGCATCGCTTGCCCACGGGAACGATAAGCGCGGATGGGGATGCCAAAGCGAGGACTTCGGCGGAGACCAGATCGTCGGGCAGAATCACATCCGCGGTTTCGATCAGATGCGCGGCGCGCAGCGTCAGCAGCTCCGTGTCGCCGGGGCCGGCACCGACCAGATAGACCACGCCCGATTGCGCCGAGGTCCTCATGGCTTGCGCTCGATTGTGGATTTCATTGCGGAATGAGAATCGTCATTCTCCGCAGCAGGCGGCGGGTTGGTCTGTAGGGGATTGATTTGGGCGTGCCGCCGCGCCAGCGCGCGCGTAGGGCATCCCTCAAAGCCGCAGAGGTCGCGGCTGGCAAGCTGATGGAGAAGCTCTCGGCGCGCCTCGTTGGCAGGCTCGCGTTGCAGAATCTCTCGCCGCAGATTGCCCAGCTCGGTCAGCCACTCGCCCGCGTCGAGCGGGAGGAGCGCGTCGATCTCCTTGCGCAGACGCTGGGCCAGCGCGGGACTTGCGCCCGCGGTTGAGATGGCGATCTGCAACTCGCCGCGCCGCACTACGGAGGGAAAATAGAAATCGCAGAAGGGCGGGTCGTCCACTGCGTTGATGAGGATTCCCGCAGCTTCGGCCTCGGCGAAGACCGCGCGATTGACGGCTGAATTGTTGGTTGCGGCGACGGCGAGAAAGTGACCTGCGAGATCGCCCTGCGCGTACTCGCGCTGGTGCCAGATGATTTCTCCGGATGAAGATAGCTCGATGATGCGCGCGCTGGCGGCGGGCGCGATGACGATAACGCGGGCCTCAGCCGCGCGCAGCGAATCAATCTTCGACTCGGCAATATCTCCCGCGCCGAGGACGATGCAGGGTCGGCCCGTCAGCTTCAAAAAAATGGGGAAAAGGCTCATGGATTATTATGCGTCCACGACGTGTCGCCCACCCAACGGGGGAGCATCGCGTTCGACTGGCGCGACGGCGGTGCCCGCGAGTTGGGCGCGAAGGGTCTCGTCGCTGGTGCGGGCGAAGTAGGCGCGCAGGTCTTCGCCGGGAGTGCGCGCGGCGAGATAGGCACGCAGAAGGCGTTCGATGGCCTCGGGGCAGTCTTCGGCGGCGGCGCGGAAGCCGATTTGGCGCGCGATGGCAGCGTACTTGCCCACCGCGCCGCCGACACAGAAGTAGAAGGCATCGACCATTGCGCCGTCCTTCTTGATCTTCTTGCCCTCGAGGCCGATGTCGGCGATCCAGCTTTGCCCGCAGGAGTTGGTGCAGCCGGTAACGTGCAGGCGAATCTGCTGGTCGAAGGTGGGCAGGCGATCTTCCATCTCGCTGACCAGCCACTTGGAGAACGCCTTCGTCTCGGCGATGGCCAGCTTGCAGAACTCCGTGCCAGTGCATGCGATGGCGCCGCGCCAGAAGGGCGAGACCTCGACCCGCAGGCCTATTTGATTGAGCCGCTCAACTACTTCGCGGGTGCGGGAGTTGGGAATGTTCGCGATGAGAATGTTCTGCATGATCGTCGCGCGCAGATGGCCGTCTCCGAATTCCTCGGCAAGGTCTGCGAGCTGGATGAGTTGTTCGCCGGTGAGCCTGCCGCGCAGGACGCTGGCGCCAACGGCAGACAGGGCCGCCTGCCGCTGCGGCGTTACGCCGATGTGGTCGCGATAGACATCGTCTGGAACCACATCTTCTTCGACCGGCGAAGGATCGAGCTTGGTGCCAAGCTTCGCCTCGATTGCCTCTAGCATGGTCTCGGCTGTCCATCCGTGGCGCATGAAGAGATACTTGAGCCGCGCACGCGTGCGGTTCTCGCGCAGTTCTGTCTGCTCCTTGAAGATGCGCAGGACGGCCTCGACGACTTCTACGGCTTTGCTCTGCGGGATGAAGACGGGGATGCGCACGGCGATGTGCGGCTCGGTGGAGAGGCCGCCGCCGACGCGCAGCGTGTAGCCGACCTCGTCGCCGCGACGGATCGCGGTGAGCGCGACGTCGTTGATCTCCGGGTAGGAGCACCAGACGGGACAGCCGGAGACGGTGACCTTGAACTTGCGCGGCAGGTTGTAGAACTCGGGGTTGGCGGTCAATTTGCGCGCGATCTCGACGGCAAGCGGGCTTGCGTCGACGAGTTCATGGCTGTCGAGGCCGGCGAGCGGGCAGCCCGTCACGTTGCGCACCACATCGCCGCAGGCTCCCTTGGGGCTGAGGCCGATACTAGTGAGCGCGTCAACGATCTCGGGCAGCGCCTCGATGGTGAGCCAGTGGAGCTGGATGTTCTGCCGCGTGGTGATGTCGGCCAGGTTGCGCGCGTATTTTTGGGTCAGCTCGCCTATGACGCGCAACTGGTGCGAGGTGAGCATGCCGTTGGGCAGGCCGATGCGCATCATGAAGAAGTCGGTCGCCTTACCTACGCCGTCCTTGCCGCCGGTGACGCCCGCGCCGTCGCCCTGGGTGTATACGCCCCACCACTTGAAGTAGAACTCGGCCCACTCCGGCAGCACCGCGCCGCGGCCCTCGCGCGCGAACTGGCGTACCTCATCCCACGCCTCCCAGGGATTTTTCTCCAGCTTCAACCGTTCGGCCTTCTGGGCCTTGGTCTCCTTTGCGGCTGGGGTTGCGGTCGGCGGCGTCTGGGGTGCGAGATCGGTCATAAGTTTCCTGAGAATTCCTTATCGTTGATTGCTGAATAAATCTGGAAGATAGCACCGAGGTGGTCGAACTCAATATCTGTCTAAAATAAAAATCGCCCACCAGGTTTGTGGGCGCTCGATCTGCTTGTCTTGGGCTTCGTGATCTTAAACTCTACGAAGCGGGACAGAAGCATCGGCGCGCGAATCCGCAACAACAAGCCAAGCAGCAGGCGCGCGGATTACGGTCGCACTTCTTCATAGCTTTTAGCCTAATTGCGCCGCTCCGTCGCGTCAAACTTGCCCTCGCGCCCGCAATGGACGAAGGGGCCGATCTTCACTCCGCCTCGACCAGGGAGAACTTGTGGCGGACGTCGGAGCCGCGCAGCCAGAAGATCACGTCTTCGGCGATGTTGGTCGCATGGTCGGCGGCGCGCTCCAGGTTGCGCGCGATCAGGATCGCCGTCAGCGCCTGCGTACTGACCTCCGGCTGCTGCTGCATCACCTCCATCAGCTCGGCCTGCACAATTTTGTTGCGCTCGTCCACCGCGTCATCCATCGAGAGCACGCTGTCTGCCATGCGCGCGTCCGCCTCCAGCAGCGCCTGGATCGCCGTGCGAATCATCACGCCCGCCTGCTCGGCCATCTCCTGGATCTCGACAGGAATCTGGATCACCGGCAGGTCCTTCAACGCCAGCGCACGTTCCGCGATGTTCGCCGCCTGGTCGCCGATGCGCTCCAGATCGCTATTGATCTTGATGACCGAAAGGATGAAGCGCAGGTCGATGGCCATCGGCTGCTCCTTGGCGAGCAACTCGTACGCCATCTCGTCGACGACGGTTTCGGCGGTGTTGATCGCCTCTTCGATCTCCAGCACATGGTCGCACAGCGCCATGTCGCGCTCCAGGTACGCCTCCACCGAAAAGTCCAGGGCCTGCTGCGACAAGGCCGCCATCGCCAGCAGCTTGTCCTTCAGCTCGGCCAGTTGCAGATGAAAGTTGATGCGCGGCATGATGGAAGACTCCTCGCCTGAAAAAACGACAACCTCTATTGTGACGCAGATATGAAAACGCTGTGTGAATAGGGCGTGACAGGGTAGCCCCAATGATACCTTCGCGGCCTTGCTTGTCATTCTGAGCGCAGCGAAGAATCCCCGTATTTCGTCTTTGTCCTTGCTGACATCGCAAGAGTCAATGGTAGATCAGGTAGTTCGCCCGCCGCGCTTTGAAATCGGTCAGCGCGGAGGCCCAACCCGCCGCAATCGCCCGCGGATCGTCGCCGCGAGCGAGGGCGGCCATTGTCTCGGCGTTTGCGACCAATGGCGCGGCTTTGTCCAGCTTGAACTGCACGGGGTAGAGATGATGCAACGCGGAGAGTATCTCGATGCCCAGTTCTGGCGAGTCGAGCGCGGCGCGGTCGGTGACGGTGAGGCGTACGCCCTGGATGGTCTGGCCGTGATAGGGGTAGTGGTTCGCGTCTTCAGCGACGGCGAAGGTTGTCGCGGCGAAGGCTACGCCGGGAATCTTGCGGGCTGCGAGGTAGGCTGCGACGGCGTTGCCATTAAACCAGGCGGGGTTTGCGGGAGCGTCTTTTGTCGCCGCGGTTGCGCCCGCGCCGAAGAGTTCGAAGGGCGTTGCGGTGCCGCGACCGACAGAGACGTTGGTTGCGTCCAACATGCCGAGAGCGGGGTAGAGCGTGGCCTCGGTGACGCTGCGCAGGTTCGGCGATGGGTTGACCCACGGCACGCCAGTCTGGTCGAAGAACTCTTCGCGATGCCAGTTCTGCATCTTGACGACCGTGACATGCGCATACATATCCGAAAAGCTACGACCTGCCGGTAAAGACTGCACTAGACATCTCGCATAGGTTCCGCGAAAGTACTCCGCGAGTTCGCCCAGCGTCATCCCATTGCGCACCGGCCCAGGCGAGTAGTTGATGTAGGACGGCGCTGTATCCGACACCGGTCCCTCCACCGCATTGCCCCCAATCAAGGCGGGCCGATCGAGCACAATCAATTCCAAAGGGTTGCCATAGAGAGACTGGCACGCCAAAACTTCCAGAAAGTATCCGAGGACGGTTTCGTAGGTGTAGAAGCGGACCCCGGCATCTTGCAGGTCGATGACGACGGCGTCGAGCTTATGCAGGTCTTCGGGCTTGGGTCGACGGTCGGAGTCCTTCGCGCCGTAGAGGCTGATGACCTTCAGGCCGCTCGCCGCATCCACCTCCTGACCGATCTCGGTCGAGTCCTTTGCACCGAAGATACCGTGCTCGGGCGAGAAGAGCGTGGTCAGCTCGACGCCGTCGCCGATGCCGCGCAGCACGTCGATAGTTCGCCGGCCCTGCGCATCGACGCCGGTCTGGTTGGTCAGCAGGCCGATGCGCAGATGGCCTCCGTTGCTCGCTGCAGCTTCCTTGAGGGCGGCGAAGTGGGTGGATTCGAGAACGTCGATGCCGGTCAGCACCTTTGAATTTGCTAACCCCAGGGTCGACGGTGAAACTGTCGAACCTGGGGCACCCGGCATATGGATGAATCCCGTGGATGGCGTTTGAGCGAAAGGGAGTTCAGGTGGAGGCTCTAGCCTGGTCGATCCAGCACAGTCATTGTAGTAGCAGACGTGCAGCGCTTTGGCCACGTCGGTTGCTACTTCGCCGCGCAGTGGCGAGATGGGTGGATTGCCGCGCGGGTGAATTGCGTTTGCGAGAAGGATTACATAAGTGTCGCTGGCGGGGTCGAGCCAGAGGCTTGTGCCGGTGAAGCCCGTGTGTCCGAAGCTGGCGGGAACTCCTTTATCGGCGGTAGTGAAGATGCTCCCGCGTGGGCGGGAGTAGGCGGAGTTGATGTCCCAGCCGAAGCCGCGCTGGGCGATACCGGTGGTGGTCTGGCCATCCTGGGTGAAGATGGTTGCGCCGCCCTGAGCGGTCTTGGGTTGCTGCGGCGTGGTCATCAGTTGTAGCGTCTCGCGCTTCAGGGGGAAGTTGCTGGGACGGTCGGCCAGACGGTCCAGCAGCGCCTGCGCGAAGAGCGCCACATCGTCTGCCGTGGAGAAGACTCCGGCCTGTCCTGCTACGCCGCCCATGCGTCGCGTCGTGGGATCGTGTACCGTGCCACGCAGGAGATGGTCGAAGCCGGGATTGGTGGTGGCAGTGCCCTGGTCGTCGTGGGCTGTGGGAGCGATTCTGTCTTGAGGCGGTCTTGTGGATCTGCCGGTGCAGACCACAGCGGAAATGCCCTTCAGATCTTGATGAGTAGGCTCGGGAGGCTCGCTGTTCGAAAGATTGTGTCCGTAGGTGCCCGCAGGTAACCCGCAAGGATAATTCGAGAGAAACAGCGTTTCTTTCATTCCGAGCGGGAGGAATATATGTTCCACCGCATATCCGTCGAGGGACTGGCCGCTGAGTTTTTCTACCAGCGCGCCGAGGACGATGTAGTTGATGTCGGAGTACTCGAAGTGGGTGCCGGGGGTGGTGGTGAGCGTGGACTGCATGGCGCGGCGGATGCCTTCGGCCTTGTCGGGCGCGGCGAGGCCCCATGCGTCTTTGAGATCAACGTCGGGCGGCAGGCCGGAGTAGTGCGTCAACAACTCCCGCACCGTCACCTTCTCCTTGCCGTTGGCCGCAAACTCCGGCAGGTACTTCGCCACCGGCGCGTCCACGTCCACATTTCCCTCCTCCACCAGTTGCATCACCGCCGTCGCCGTGGCGAGACACTTGGTCAGCGAGGCCATGTCGAAGATGGTGTCGGTGGTCATTGGCTCGGCGGCGGAGGGCTTGCCATCAAGACCCGGTTCGCCGGCGAGTTTGCGCACGCCGTATGCCTGCTGGAAGACAACCTTGCCGCCGTGACCGATGACGACGACCGCGCCGGGCAGCTTCTTCTGCGCGATGGCGGTGTTGATAGCGGCGGAGACGGCGGAGAAGTCGGGGGTGGTTGCGGCGGTTTGCGGTGGGGCTGTCGATGAGGACTGCGTTGTTGCGGGCTGCGTTGGTGCAGGTGAAGCAGGTTCCTCCGCTACGCTGCGGAATGACAACAAGAAAGGCGAGGACAGCGACAGTGCAAGGAGCACTGCGGTTGCGATAGCGCGTCTCGCGGTGCGTTTGCGGAAGACGAGGCTGGCCAGCGAGCCGACCGCGAAGGTGACCAAGGCTCCGATGATGACGTACCAGGTCCAGGCGACTTGAGGAATGGTGACTCCCGCCACGCGCACCGCTGCTGGTTGCAGCCACAGCGCGATGTTCAGCGCGAAGCCGGTCACCATACCCACGATTGCTCCTCTCTGCGTTGCGGTGCGCGTCAGTGTTCCCAACAAAAATACTCCCAGCAAGCAGCCGTAGGATACGGACGCGATGGAGAGGCCAATCTCGACGACGTTGCCCTTGCCACCGGCGTGGACGGCGTAGACCGCGACGGCGAAGAGTACCATCGCCCAGAGCACGGTGGAGGCGCGCGAGACGATCATGCGCTCACGGTCGAGGGCGCGCGGACGCCAGCCCATGTAGAAGTCCACCACGGTCGTCGACGACAGCGAGTTGAGCGCGGCGCTGAGGTTGGACATTGCGGCGGCGAGGATAGCCGCGACGAGCAGGCCCGCCACGCCGGTCGGCATCTCCTGCACGATGAACGCCGGAAAGATGCGGTTGGTGTTGGCGCCATGCAGCGCGGTCAGCGCCGCCGGATGCATTCCGTAAAACACAAAGAGCCCCACGCCGATCAGCAGGAAGAGCGCGAACTGGATGAAGATGACGACTCCGCTGGAGAGCAGAGCGAGGCGGGATTCGCCGAGATTTTTCGCCGCAAGCATTCGCTGCACCATCAATTGATCCGTCCCATGCGAGGCCATGGTGAGGAATGTTCCGCCCAGAACTCCGGCCCAGAAGGTGTAGGTTGTGGTCAGATTCATGGCGAAGTTGAGCATGTGGAACTTGCCCGCGGCCGCTACGACTGTGTGAATCGTCGTCCAGCCGCCGGGGATGTGCGCGCCGAGAGACCAGATGGCGACCAGCGTTCCGCCGACGTAGATCGCCATCTGGACGACGTCGGTCCAGATGACGGCGGCCATTCCGCCCTCGAAGGTGTAGAGCAGCGTGAGCGCGGAGATGATGGCGATCGACAGCACATCTCCGGTGCCGATGGCGATGCCCACCACGATGGAGACAGCGAAGACGCGCACGCCCTCGGCCGCGGCGCGGGTGAGCAGAAAGAGGCCCGCGGTGACCTTGTGCAGCGTGTGGCCGAATCGGCGGTCGATCAATTGATAGGCCGTCAGCATCTCTCCCTGGAAGTACTTTGGCAGGAAGAGCAAGGCCACCACGACGCGGCCGAGCATGTAGCCGATGACGATCTGCAGGAATCCGAAGTCGCCCGCGAATGCCAATCCCGGAGTCCCGATGATGGTGAGCGTGGAGGTTTCGGCGGAGACGATGGAGAGCGCGATGGCCCACCATGGAATCGTCTTGTTCGCCAGAAAATATCCGCGCAGCGTGCGGTCCTTCGCCGCCGCGCCGCCCGCCGCACGCCGCCGGCTGAAGCGCAGCCCGAAGAGCGTAATGGCCACCAGGTACAGGCCAACCACGCAGAGATCGAGCGCATGCAAGCGAACAGGCATTGCCTGAGTATAGCCATCCAGCCCGATTTCTCGAACCTCATACCCCAAACGTGAAACCTCGAACCTCACTCGTGGCTTATTATTGTCGCGATGAGTTACTTCCTCGCCATCGACGCGGGCGGCACCAAGACGCAGTGTCTGCTGGCGGACGAGACACGCGTCCTCGCCCGCGCGACAACCGGCACGGTGAAGCTGATGCGCGTCTCCGAACAGGAGGCGACCGCGCGGTTGCGGGCGATGCTTGCCGAGGTCGCGGCCAATGCAGGCGTCTCGCTGGGGCAGGTCGCTCGAACATGCTTTGGACTGGCCGGGCTGAGAAGTCCCGCCGCGCGCGCATGGGCTGAGAAATCGTTTGCGGAGCTGGTTGCGGGCGAGCTGCTGCTATGCGGCGATGAGGAGATTGCGCTGGACGCGGCCTTCCGTGGAGGCCCGGGAATTTTGGTCGTCGCGGGCACCGGATCAAACGCCATCGGCCGCTCTGCCAACGCCAGCCTCTTCGGCGCGGGCGGTTGGGGGCCTGTGCTGGGCGACGAGGGATCGGGCACATGGATCGGCCTCGAAGCAATTCGCGCGGCACTGCGCACGCACGACGGAATGCCGCTCGGCGACTCATCCACTTTCCTGTTGCGCGAGATCGAGCGGCAATGGAAGCTCAACTCGCTTGGCGAGTTGGTCGCATACGCCAACCGACGCGGCGATTCCGATCAACTCGCGACGGACTTTGCCTCGCTCACACCGGTGGTCGCACGCTGCGCCGATGCTGGAGACCCGCTCGCCGTCGAGGTGCTGACCCGCGCAGGCGAGCAGCTCGCCGAGTTGGTCGCGCTTGTCTTCCGCAAGATGAACGCCGCACCCGCCGCAACTCCGGAGGAACCGATCGCAATCGGTGTCGCCTTCACGGGCAGCGTCCTTGCGCGCATCAACCAGGTGCGCGCCACGATGACTGCGCGGCTCGCCGTCTTGCTGCCTGCAGCCAGTGTGCGCCAGTCTCCCGTCGATCCCCTCGAAGGGGCGCTGTGGCGCGCCCGCCGGGGCTGACGGTCCCGACAACCTCGGCACCGCTTCAGCGGAGGCTGAACTCCAGCAAATTCTGCTTACAAACGCGGACGGCAACGGCCATCTCATCTTCCGCGGAAGCACGCCCACGATTCAGAAGGTCAAACTCTAACGCCACGATTGATTGCGCTACATATTCGTGAAGGAAAATATGTCTCGCAATCGTTTCGACGCCTCGCAATTACTTCGCAGCTACAACGTTCACCGGCGTTGTCTCACCCGAGCCGAGGAGAACTGCGCCGGTGTGCGTCAGACGCTGATCGGAGTCTGACCAGCGCAGGTGCGTGATTTGCATCGCGCCCTTTTCGTAGGCGTAGGTTGTGCCGTCGTCGTTGTATAGATCGAAGCTGGCGTCGGCCCCTGGATAGACGCGCAGCTCCTGCAAAGGCTGCTTCTCGTTGGTGCTCTCGACCGGCGCGCCCATGGGAAGAATCGATCCCGCGCGAACGAAGAGAGGCAGCGTGTCGATCGGCGCGGCGACCGTTACCGTCTGGCCTCCGTGCAACTTCTCGTTGGTCCAGAAGTTGTACCAGTCGGTTCCGGCGGGCAGATAGACCGCTCGACTCGTCATTCCCTGCTCGACGACGGGCGCGACCAGAAGCGCTGGGCCGAACATATATTCGTCGCCAATGTTGGTGACCTTGGGATCGTCGCCGAAGTCCATGAAGAGTCCGCGCATGAAGGGCGCGCCGGTCTGGTGCGTGCGGTAGGCGAGCGAGTAGAGGTAGGGCATCAGCGTGTAGCGCAGGCGCAGATATTTTTCGAGAATGGGCTCGGCCTGCTTGCCGTACGACCAGACCTCGTTCTGCGGACGGCTTCCGTGGCTGCGAAAGTTCGGCTGGAAGGCACCGTACTCGAACCAGCGGACATATAGCTCCGGGTAGTCGTCGTAGTTGCCGACCTCGTCGCGCGCGTCGGATGGGTCGAGCAGCGGCGGGCGCTCCGGCTTGTGCGTGGCAGGAAGATACTGCCATCCGCCGATGTCTGTGCTCCAGTAGGGCATGCCGCTGGCGACGAAGTTGATGCCCGTGGGTACCTGCCGCTTCAGCGTGTCCCAGTTAGGGTAGATGTCCGACGACCAGAAGATTGCGCCGTTGTGCTGCGCTCCGAGATAGGCGTCGCGCGCCAGAATCAGAGCGCGGGTGTTGAGGTCGCGGCGAAAGCCGTCGTAGAGCGCGGCAGTGTGGAAGAGCGGATAAACGTTGAAGAACTCCGTACCCGGGCCAACATGGAAGTAGCTGCCGTTGGGCGGCAGATCGGGCTCCGTCTCATCGGCCCAGAAGGCGTCGAATCCCTTGGCGACGTAGTTGTCGCGTATCACATTCCAGTACCAGCGCGCGGCGTCGGGGTTGGTGGTGTCGATGTCGGAGCCCGCGCGGTCATATGGCAACCCGTCGGTCGGCGTGCCATCGGCGAGGTGCATAAACCATCCGTTGTCGAGGACGGTCTTGTAGTAGCGGTCCTCGGGGATAAAGCGCGGCCAGACGCTGATCATGGTGTGGAAGTTCATGGCGTGCAGCTCGCGGTTCATGGCAACGGGGTCGGGCCACTTCGCGGGGTCCATGTCCATCTCGCCCATCTTGGTGTAGTGGAACCAGTCGATGACAAGCACGTCCGCGGGCAGATGGCGGTCGCGATAGCCCTTGGCCACGGCCATCAGCTCGGCCTGACTGGTGTATCGCTGCTTGCATTGGATGTAGCCGTAGGCCGACTTGGGAAGCATCGGAACATCGCCGGTGAGCAGGTTGTAGCCGGAGTAGATCTCGTCGTACGTCTTACCCGCGATGACAAAGAACGAGACGCGCTGGCCAACATCCGATGTCCACTTCGTCTCATCGTTGAAGCCAAAGCTGGTGGTCGTCTTGCCAGGATTGTCCCAGAGCAGACCATAGCCTTTGTTGGTGACGACGAACGGCACACAGACGCTCTGGCCGGCCGGTGCGTTGTAGTCGTGCGCGCAGCGAAGAACGTGACCGCGCCGGTCGAGATAGCCCTCCTGATTCTGGCCGAGGCCGTAGTAGTGCTCATCCCTGGGCGAGGCGAAGGTTGCGCCCACCTGATAGAAGGCATCGTCGGTTGCGCGGCGGTCGTTGAGAATTTGTGAGGTGCCGTCCTTGTAGTTGGGCACGGCCATCTGCCAGTCATTCATCTGCAACAGTGGCACGCCCTCCGCAGTGGCGATCGTAATGCCCAGTCCCGGCGTCGATCCATTGAAGAACTTCGCAATGTCGGCTTCAGTTCCCATGGGCGTGTGGTCCTGCCGCGAGGCCACTGTTACGATCAGCCGCGATGAGCTCATCACATCGCCGCCCGCGCCCGCATCGCTCTTCCATCCGCCGGCGTGCGGCCTTGCGCTGATGCCGTAGCCCGGCGCGGAGGTCGCGTCCTGTTTGTTCAGACTGATGCTGACGCGCACGATGTTCTCCGCGTACGGCTCGACCATCACCGTGGCCGCGCCGCGCGAGACAATCATCTGCTGTGCCTGTGCAATCGTCAACGTCCACGCAAGCGCCAGCGCGCCTGCCGCCCATCCCGCAGCTTGCTTCATTCGTTTATGCCCTCAATTACTCGCCGACACTGATCTGTTTGCGCAAAGCAATCGCGTCCGATGATCCGCCGACACGAAGCTCCACGCTGTCCTTCTCCACCGTCATCGCCGTGCCATCCCAGTAGGCCAGCAGGCTCGTCTTCAGCGGGATCGCAACAGTCTTGGTCTCGCCCGCGCGAATCGCCACTCTGCGGAAGCCCTTCAGCTCCTCGAGCGGACGCGCGACCGCCGAGCCGACGTGCGCCACATAGAGCTGAACGACCTCGTCGCCCGCGCGCGCGCCGGTGTTCTTCACATCGACGCTCACCGTGACTGTGCCGTCCTTGGCCAGATGCCCGCTGCTGACGCGCAGATTGGAGTAGGCGAACTTCGTATAGCTCAGGCCGTATCCGAAGGCGTAGAGCGGCTTGCTGCTGAGATACATATACGTGCGCCCGTTGCGAATGTCGTAGTCCATCATCGGTGGAAGCTGATCCATCGACGCGACCCAGGTCTGGCTCAGGCGGCCCGCCGGGTTGTAGTCGCCGAATAGAACATCGGCCACGCCATCGCCCTGTTCCTCGCTGTTGTGGGTCATCATCAGGATGGCGGGAACATTCTCCTGCGTCCATGTGGTGGTAAACGGAAAGCTCGCCTGCAGCACGACGACGGTCTTGGGATTCGCCGCGAAGACTGCCTTCGCGAGGTCCTCCTGAGCGAGCGTCAGAGTCTTGCGATCGATGGCCTCCTTGCCGTCGCTGGGCAGCGGACACTTCGCCCAACCCGCATCGCAGGTCGGGTGGTTGCCGATAATCACCACGGCAACATCGGCCTTGCGCGCCAGTTCCGCGGCGGTCGCGGAATCCGCGCCATCGGAGGTTGTCACCGTAACATTCTTGCCCACGCGCGCGCGAATCCCCTCCAGCGGAGTGACCGCGAAGGGCGGCGTTCCGCTGTACCAGTCGAGCGCAACCTTGTCGGCAAGAGGGCCGATGACTGCGAGGCTCTTGATCGACGCGGCCTTCAGCGGAAGCAGCGCGCCCTCGTTCTTCAGCAGCACGATAGACTCATCCGTCACCTTGCGCGCCAGCGCCTTGTTCTTCTCCAACCACCACGGATCGTCCACGCTGCCGTTGGCCTGCGCCTCCGTCCCAATGCGCGAGTAGGGATCGCTCGCCGCAGGCTCCAACATTCCCAGGCGAATCATCACGCGGAAGACGCCGCGCAGGTTGCTGTCGATCTCTGCCTCGGGTATCAGGCCCTGCTTCAGGGCCTCCTGCACGGACGGGGTTGCGTTCTCCAGAAACTGATTGATGCCCGCGTGGATTGCGGCTGCGGCGGCCTCGGCGTTATTCGCGTAGGTGTGACTGGCGCGAACCATGTTGCCCAGCGCGCCCGCGTCTGTACATATGATTCCGTCGAAGCCCCACTGCTTCATCACCACTGCGTGCAGCACGGGATTCGCGCCCATCGGAACCTTGTTCCACGAGTTGTAGCTGGTCATCATGGCATTGGCGTGGCCGTCCTCGATGGCCATGCGAAAGGGTACGGAATAATACTCGTGAAAGAGGCGGTCGTCGAAGTTGGAGCTGGAGCCGTCGCGTCCGTCCTCGTTGCTGTTGGCAAGAAAATGCTTCAGCAGCGACGAGGTCATCCACGTCTTCGCATCGTTGCCCTGCAGTCCCTCGGTATAAGCGGTGGCCAGCGTGCCCACCAGGAACGGGTCTTCGCCGTAGGACTCTTCGGTGCGGCCCCAACGCGGATCGCGGCTCAGGTCGGCGTTGGGCGCGCGCACCACCAGGCCGCCCTTGTGGAACTTGTTGTAGGCCCAGCGAGTCTCGTATGCCTCTTCCGCCGCCGCCTGACGAAGCAGATCGGGGTCCCACGTCTGGCCCAGTCCATGCGACTGCGGGAACTGCGTGGTGGGCGTTACCAGCCCGCGTCCGCCCCAACCTCCGGGGCCGCCCAGCGCGAGGCCGTGCAGCCCCTCCACATGGTTCGTGCCGACGATGCCGAGCCGCGGCACGGTGGGATCGGTTCCCAACATCGCCAGCTTTTCAGCCAGTGTCATGCGCTGTAGCAGGTCGGTGATGCGCTGCTCCACCGGCAGCTTCGCGTCCTGATAGGGCAGCAGCTTGCTCTGCGCTTGCGATGCTACTGCGTGCTGTGCAGGCTGAGTCGTCTTGCTCTGCGCTGCCTGTTGCGCAGAGACCATGCCAGAGAGAAGAACCAGAGCTGTTGCAAGGAAAGCAGTACGTTTCATTGGCGGAGTCCTTTTTTTGAATCGAAGTCAATATACAAAAATCGCGTTGTGCGCGCCGACGGATCAGCTCAAACTCGGCTGGTCGGGCGAGCGCTTGACCCATTTGTAGATCTTCGACGAGTTCTGCCAGAAGTATTTCTCCTGCTGGGCGCGCGTCTTGGTGGAGTAGAACTGCTGCATCAGGCCAACCTCCTCGGAGATGGTGGCCACGCCGTAGCTGTTGGGATAGTCGGTGCCAAACATCACGCGGTCCTCGCCGAAGACCTGGAAGAGATATTCCAGCCGCGCGCGCAGGAACTCGTAGTTCTTGACGATGAGGCCACCGTCTCCGGGCTTGGGATGGTAGACCTCGGTGAGCTTGACGAAGATGTTGGGGCGCGCCGCCATCTCCTTGATCACCGCCTCGTAGGCCGCCTGGCCATTGGGCCCGGAATCGCCCTCGGGATCGAAGGAGGGCAGGTGGTCCATGATGATGCGCAGGTCGGGAATGGCGTCCGCCAGCAGCACGTTGGCGTTCATCAGGGGCATGGATGGGTTGGCGGTGTCCAGCGCGAGGTCGGCCTGGGCCAGCAGCTTGAGGTTGGCGACCTGTGCGGGATTGAGGGCAATCTTGCCGCCGTCCGCCGTGTAGAAGCGGCTGGCGCGGATGGCGCGGTAGAGCGGGTCGCGGTGAAAGTGGCTCAGATACCGGCCGAAGTACGACTGGCTGGGATCGAGGCTTCCAGAGACGCCGACCATGATCGGATTGTCGCGGGCCTGCTCCAGATACCAGAGGTTGTCGTCGATGAATCCGGCGGACTCCACCACGATTGCGCCGACGATTCCCGCCGGCCGCGCCAGCGGGGCGTACATCGCGGGCGTCGACGGCTTGTTCAGCGCCCGGTAGAATAGCCCGCCCGTGTAGCCGGTGAAGACTGGACGGGTGTTGTCGAAGAGATGGATGTGCGTGTCGATGATGGGGATGGCACCCAGCGCGAGCGGGTGGGCCTGCGGGGCATCCGGCGCGGGAGGAGCGGCGCCGTTCTTCTCATCCCAATCCGGAGCCTGCGCGGCTGCAAGAGTGTTGCCGATGCCTGAAAGCGCGGCGCCCGCCATGGCAGCGGTGCCGATAAAGTGCCGGCGTGAAATTGTTTGGCCCATCGGTGCTTCCCTTCCCTCACTCGTTGGTTGTGGCAGATTGCGCAGTCCATGCACCGGACTGAGCTGCGAATCAAACTGAAGCGCGTATCGAATCGGACTGAACTGCTTTTCGGCGGATCGAATCTGTCGCGAGGAGTGTATATGGCGGCAGGTGCGACCGTCCATCCACCCGATCTGCTAGGCACGAACGACCAGGACATCGCGCTTTGGGTCGATGGCGAGCCATGCCAGCGCGCCCATCGCGGTGATGGCGGCGGCGGTTGCGAACGACGCATTCCAGCCGAAGTGGGCGGCAATCACGGGGGTCAATGCGGCCGTGCATGCGCCCCCGACCTGCCCGCCCATATTCATGATTCCCGAGACCACGCCGACGTATTCTCCGCTGATGTCGGCGGTGACCGCCCAGTAGATGCTCTGTGAGATAAAGAGGACGCCCGCTCCGAAGGCCAACATAAACGCAGCAGCCGCCGCGCTCTCGATCCGCGAACCCATTACCAGGAGGAAGGCGGTAATCGCGAGAGCGAGCGCAGGCAGCAGGCAACGGCCCGGGCGCGCGCCGTAGTGGGTCACGATCCAATCGCTCAGCACGCCGCCCAGCAGGCATCCGGCGGTCATGGCAAGGAACGGCAACATGGAGTAGAGCGCGCTGGTCTTCAGATTGAGGCCGCGTACCTGCGCCATATAGGTGTAGAACCAGGTATAGAACATCCATGCCACATAGCCGAAGGCGAAGTAGCTAAGGGTGATGGCAAGGATCGCCTTGCTGCTGAAGATCTGCATCCAGGGAATCTTATGCTTGCCGTATTGCGCGGCATCGTCCTCCTTGACAGCGGCTTTGGAGACGCGGCGCTGGCTGACGATGAGCTCCCGCTCCGCATCGCTAACCCATGGATGTTCCTCCGGGGTATTGCGAGCGGCAAGGTACCACACCAGTCCCACCAGCGCGCCGACACTCGCGCCGAAGCAAAAGGACGCTCGCCATCCGTAGTGCAGGATGATCGCTGTCATCAGCGGCGGAGTCAGGCCGGAGAGGCCGATGCCGGCGAAGATAAGGCCATTCGCCTTGCCACGCTCGCTGACCGGAAACCAGCGCTCGACGAACTGGCTGGTGGCGGGAAACATCGTGGCTTCCCCGGCACCCAGGAAGAAGCGCAGAAGGATAAGGAGGACCAGCGGATTTCCAATCCCACGAGGAATAAAGGCGATCAACACGATAAAGACCGGATTCCACACGCCCAACAACCCCAGAGTGAGGCGCGGACCAAGCCGCCGTGCCAGCACTCCGGCGGGAATCTGCAGACCTGCGTAACCGATCAGGAATGCGCTGAACACCCAGCCCATCTGGACTTTGCTGACTGCGAATTCCTTGCCAATTCCAATCGCGGCGATCGAGATATTGATGCGGTCGAGGTAGACCGCCGCGCTGATTGCCATCAGCCAGAGCACAAGAATATAGCGGACCGGAAACCGCGCGCTGTGCGCCTCACTTGAATCTGGTTTCATTCTTATCCTCGAACGTGTACATCCCAGACCTTAGTCAGCCGCGATGTTCCCTTGGGACCGCTCACCTCAAGCGTGACGGAATAAATTCCCTCCTGGCCCGGCTTGTCTTTGTACTCGTGCATCGGGTTCTGTTCGGTCGATGCGGTTTTATCGCCGAAGTCCCACTTCCAGGATGTGATCTCGCCCTCGGATTCGTCCTTGAACGCGACCAGCCTGCGGTCCATATCGACGACTTTGAACGACCAGTGCGCGTCGATTTCCTTGCGGAACTGCGGCTCCAGCGGCATCAGGCGAAAGCCGACCAGGTCTGACGCATTGCCGAAGAAGGTCTGCTTGTGGGAGAGGTTCCAGAACTGGCGTTTGTTCGAGTTCGGATCGTTGTAGGCGATGACGGCCCATGAGAGCCCAATCAATTTATTCTCGGTGAGGACAGACTCGACCGCGCGCTCCGGCCCCTCGCATCCTGCGTAGTCGAATGGAGTGATCCAGAACTCCAGCACAAGTTTGCCTGGCTCGCCGGGCTTGAAGTTGTACTTGAGGGCGTGGTTGGCGTAGGGCAGCTCCTTGGTGTACTGCGCGCAACCCCAGTCCATCGCCCAGTCCTTATCCAGCGCCGGCGTGAAGATGTGGTAGTTCTGCGCCTGGGCCCCCTGCTGGGCGAAGTACGCGTCCGAACTGCTGATGCGCGGATCGAGCTTGGACATATCGCCGACCGCCTGCTGCGTCCACAGATCGCGGTGATACATATCGATCAGCGGGCCGCCGGAGAGGTCGCCATCGACCACCACCTCGAAGATATCGTTGTGCAGATCGGGGCGCGAGAAGTCCCAGTAGTCCTTGGACGCCTCATATAGAAAGTACAGACGATTCAGTCCTTTGACCCATCCAACCTTAACCTTAACATCCAGCTTCTTGGGATCGCGCGGCGTCACCGTCCCCGCCGGCACTTCGGTGTCTTCAAGCTGGTCCATGCCGATGGCGTAGCTGTCGGGAACCATCGCCCAGTCGTCGTCGTTGCCATCGATGCGCGGAATCATATTGGCGGGAAACTGGAAGACTTTAAAGGTCACCTCCGGTCTTTCCAGCGCGCTTGCGGGAAAGATCACCAACAGCAGAAGGCACAGAATCAGCTTGTATCGAAACATCGAAACGCCTCCCAATCTTATGCACGGCCGCGACAAAGTCAGCGGTCAATTCTCTTGATGATCTTGTCCAATGCGTCGCGGTCGATTGGATAGCCCAGCCCCGGCGCTGTGGGTGCCAGGATATAGCCGTCCTTGTCTGGCCGGAACTTGGTTTTGAAGTAGGGATGGTCCGCCAGCTCCGGCGGATAGGGGACCTCGAACCATGCGGCGTTGGGCAGGGCAAGCTCAAGGTGGAAGTGAACCGCGAGGTCGAGCGTGTTGCCCCAATTGTGCGGGGTACACTCCAGGCCGAACGCATCGGCCAGCAGCCCGACCCGCATCGATCCGCTGATGCCGCCCACGTTGTCCGCGATCAGCCGGGCCACGTCCAGCGCGCCCTTGCCGATGTACTCCGCGAAGTCGGAGATGGAGTAGAGAAACTCGCCGACGTGCAGCGGCAGGCTCAGCGCGGCGGCCAGCTCGATCAGCCCATCCATGTCGGTGGTGCGGATCGGGTCCTCGAACCATGCGTAGTCCAACTCGTCGAGCAGGCGGCCAACCTTCATCGCCTCGTAGCGGTTGTACTGCTGCACCGGATCGTGCGCCAGCATGAACTCGTCGCCCGCCGCGGCCCTCACCTGGCGGATCTCCTCCATGTGCCCGACGTATCCCTGAATCGCAGTGGTGGCCTTGCTGTGCTCGCCGCCGCCGGGATGGATCTTGTAGCCCTTGAAGTTCTCCGCCTTCGCCTTGACCACTTCGGGCGCATAGTCCTCGATCGCCGCATGGTGAGTGGAACTGGCGTAGGCCATGATCCTGTCCTTGCTGCCGCCGCAGCCCCCGCTCAGCAGCTTGTAGATGGGCTGGTTCACCGCCTTGCCCAGGATGTCCCACAGGCAGACGTCGGCCGCGGCCGAGTACCAGTTCGGCCAGTTCCCTCCGGCGTGCGTCATCAACCCGCCGCCAACCAGGTCCGAGTCGAAGGCCGAGCCAAGTGCTTTCGCGGTTGCGCGATGAAATGTATTTCCACCCTGCCAGCGCGGACCGTTGGAGCCCTGCGGAGATGGAAGCACGCCGTTGAAGCCGTACGTCCCGCGCAGGCCCGAGGTCGAGGTCAGCGTGGGAAGCACCTCCATGACACTCTTGCCGACCAGGTTGGGCTTGGCCCATTCCAGCCAGTTGGGCGTGGGATTGCGGTTGCCGAGCGTGTAGTTCCCCTCGATCCCGCTGTTGGTGACGATGGAGACAAGCTCGCCCTTCTCGCCGTTCAGGCTGTGATAGCTTCCCAGGTCGGTGACGTAGACCTTCACCTCTTTGATGGTCAGGTCGGGCAGGTCGGCCGGCTTGACTCCCGCCGACTGTGCGGCAACCCCGATGGGGTCTGCCAGCGCGGCAAATCCCGCCGCCGCGGTCAGTGCGGCAGATCCACTCATAAAATCGCGTCGCGTAGTTTTTGCTTTCACTGTATCTCCTCCATTGCGCTGGCAACGCACTCCCATGCAGCGCGGCAATTGCAATCCTCAGCGGTCGATCCGCTTGGTCACCTTGTCCAGCGCGTCGCGGTCGATGGGATAGCCCAGTCCCGGCTCGGTCGGCGCTATGATATATCCGTCCTTGTTGACGCGGAACTTGTCCTTGTACTCGGGACGGTCCGCATACTCCTCGGGGAACGGCATCTCGAACCAGTAGGAGTTGGGCAGCGCCAGTTCCACGTGGAAGTGCAGCGCCATGTCTGGAACATTTCCCCAGTTGTGCGGCGTGCATTCCAGTCCGTGCGCATCGGCCAGCAGGCCCACGCGCATGGCTCCGGAGATTCCGCCCACGTTGTCGGCGATCAGGCGGACCACATCCAGCGCGTCGCGCTTGATGTACTCCGCGAAGTCGGCGATCGAGTAGATGAACTCTCCGACGTGGATGGGCAGGTTCAACGCCGCGCACAACTGGATCAGGCCCTCCTGGTCCGTGGTGCGCACCGGGTCCTCGAACCACGCATAGTTCAGCTCGTCCAGCAGCCGGCCCACCGTCATCGCCTCGAAGCGGTTGTAGCGCTGGACGGGGTCGTGCATCAGGGCGAACTCGTCGCCCACGGCCTTGCGCACCTCGCGGATCTCCTCCATGTGTCCGATGTAGCTTGGAATGGCCGGGCCGGTTGCGTGCTGGCCGCCGCCGGGATGGATCTTGTAGCCGCGGTAGCCGAGCGCCTTCGCCTTCAGGACATCCGGGACATAGTCCTCCACCGTAGGCAGATGCTGCGAACTGGCGTAGGCCATGATGCGGTCTTTGGTTGGCATTCCCCCGGAGAGGATCTTGTAGATGGGCTGGTTGACCGCCTTGCCCAGGATGTCCCACATGCAGACGTCGGCGGCGGCGGTGTAGTAGTTCGGCCATGTGCCTCCGCCGCGGGTCGACAGCCCCGTTCCCTGAAGCTGTGGCCCTTCGAAGGCGGAGTGCGAGCCCGGGCTGGCGGGTGGCCGGGCAGCTCCAGCCGCCCCAGACCCTCCAGTTCCTCTTGCTGCTCCTGCGCCTCCAGCCGCGCCGTACCCTCCGGGCCGCCCGGCGGGTGCTGCATCGTATCCACCGGGTCCCTTCATGCCGGTGGTCGAGGTCAGGGTCGGCAGCAACTGCATGATGTTCTTTCCGACCAGCACCGGCTTGGCCCAGTCGAGCCATCCAGGCGTTGCATAGCGGTCGCCGAGGGTGTAATTCCCCTCAATCCCGCTGTTGGTGACGATGGAGAGCAGCTCGCCCGTCTCCGGACTGTTCAGCTTATGAATACCGCTGATGTCCGTGACGTAGACCTTGACCTCCTTGATGGTCAGGTCGGGAAGATCGCCCGGCTTGATGCCCACCGACTGGGCGGCGGCTGCGATGGGGTTGGCGAGAGAGGCGAGACCAGCCGCTGCGAAGCCAGTTGAAGTGCCAATAAAATTGCGGCGCGATGTCTTTCGGTTCATGGTGTTCTCTCCCTGATGATTGTGGCCTGTGCCGCTTCGTTCTCAACCGAGAACAGGAAGCGGCATCTGAGCGCGGAAAGCCGGTGCAACTTAGAAAGCTGGTGCAAACGAGAAAGCAACTTCTGAAAAACTACTTGGCAAGCGCGAACGATAGGATGTTGGCCCCCGACGCGATTGCGACATACTGCTTGCCGTCGATTGCGTATGTCATCGGCGATGCCTTGATCGCATGGTTGGTTTCAAAGTGCCATAGATATTTCCCTGTATGGGCGTCGACCGCGGCAAAACCTCCGCTGCTTTCGCCGAAGAAGAGCAGGCCGCCCGCGGTGGTCAGCACGCCCGAATAGTTCGATTGCACCGGCCCTGGCAGGTCGATCTGCCACACCACTTTACCGGTTTCTATATTGAATGCGCGAAGAATTTTTTGCGCTGGATTGGCGGGATCGGAGTATCGGCCAAAGCCCCCGTCCTCCGCCTTGTGATACATGCCGCAGTCCTCCACCGTCATTACATAGTAGAGCCGCGTGGCCGGGTTATAGGCCGTTGCATACCAGTTGGTTGCGCCGCGCACAGCGGGACACGCCATCGTTGGCTTGTCCGTTGTCTCGTTGGCAGGCAGAAGGGTGGGAGTCCAGGTCTCCGGATCGATCCCGCTGGCCCAGTTCAACCTGTCCACCATCCTGGACGCCAGCAGCGGCTTGCCGCTCGTGCGGTCAAGAACATACAGGAACCCATTGCGGTTGGCATGCAGCAACAGCTTGCGCGGCTGCCCCTTCCACGTTGTGTCCGCCAGAACGATCGGTTCGTTTGCGTCCCAGTCGTGCAGGTCGTGCGGGGTGAACTGGTAGTACCAGAGCAGCTTGCCGGTCTTGGCGTCGAGAGCCAGATCGCTGTTGGTATACAGGTTGCTTCCCAGCCGCCGATCGCCATCGGTGTCGGGATGCGGATTGCCGGCCGCCCAGTAGACCACCCCCGCCTCCGCGTCCGCGCTGCCGCTCAACCACGTGGCGCCGCCGCCCTCCTCCAGGGCCGATCCCTTCCATGTATCGGCCACCGGCCCCGTGTCGCCGGGCTTGGGAATGGTCATGAACTTCCATGCTTCTTCGCCGGTGGGCGCCTTATAGGCCGCCACAAAGCCGCGAATCCCATTGTCGCCGCCGCTCACGCCCGTAACGACCAGATCGCCAACCACCAGCGGCGCAGCGGTGCCGCCATACTGTCCGGCTGCACCCTCGTGGGTATTCACGTCCCACAGCAGGCCCCCGGTCAGCCGGTCCAATGCGATCAGATGGGCGTCGTCGGTCAGATAGAAGACCCTGTCGCCAAGCACCGCGACCCCGCGATTCACACCGATCGCGGCGTCGCCCGAGATATGCGCCGACGCGCTCTTGGGCCGCTCGTATCGCCAGATCTCCCGCCCCGTTTTACCGCTCAACGCGTAGACCTGGTTGTTCCCCGTCACGTACATCACTCCATCGATAACAACCGGCGTCGTCTCCAGGCCAAAGTATGGGATCGAGTAGCTCCACTGCATCTGAAGCTTTGCGGCGTTCTCCAGATTGATCTGATCGAGGTTGCTGTTGCGGTTTCCATCCAGTGTCCCGTTGTAGGTCGGCCAATCCCCCTGTTTCGGATGGGCAACCTGGTCGATCTCGGCCTGGCTGACAGGCGGTTGCGGCCCGCCCTCCTTCATCGCTCCCACACCCACGCCCTTCAGCGTCGCGAGGAAGGCGAAGAGGTCGCGCTGCTGGTCCTCGGTCCCCCGATAGGCAGGCATGGCGAGCGTCTTGTCCCGGACCAGCGACCGGTATTCGCTGTCCAGCAGCAGGCGGAGCTTCCTATCCTTCGTCTGCAACGCCAGATCGTGGCTTCCCTCGGCGCGGGCGAAGCCTTGCAGCTTGCTCCCATCGTTCAACACCACCGTGACGCTGCCATAGCCTGTGGTGATATTTGCGCCCGGATTGACGAATGCCTGCTTCAAATCCGCTGCTCTCAGCCGGTTCGCCACGCTCGAAAGGTCTGGCCCAATCGAACTTCCCCGCCCCCGCGCCACATGGCAGGACGCGCACTGCCCATCGCCAAAGAAGATGCTCTCTCCGGCCTTCGCATCGCCCGGCACAGTGGTCTCCGCCGCCGCCGCGTTCGGGTTGACACTCCGTAAATAGCGCGTCATCGCAGCCAGGTCTGCCGGAGCCAGCGGAAAGGCGGGCATCTTGCCCTTTCCTTTTTGGATGATGTCGGCAATATCGCTGTCCAACATCATGCGCAGCCTGGGGGAGTTCACAAGCGTGGGCGCGCGGTCCGTCCCCAGTCCATCTCCACCGTGGCAGAGCGAGCAGGTCCGCGTGAACTGCACGGGCGCAGCCAGGGCCTGCTGGACCGGCGGCGCTGCCTGGGCTGGCGGCGTTTGCCGGGCCGGAGGTTCCTGAATGTTGTACGCGCCTTGAGACCACGCCAGGAAACTCGCGCAACCCGCAATCATTACGCCGAATGCGATAAATGCCAGCGGCCACAACGCGAACCGCCTCGCGGAAGAGTGATTCCTGCTCAATTGTATCTCCTTGGCCGGTTGAGTTGAGAAGCTGGGCCGCCCCAACGGTCGGTTGGGTTCGTGCGTATTTCCACGCTCGACCTAGCCGAGCAGATAAGGCTTCAAGTAGGTAGTGAGCGCATCGCGTTCCGTGATACATGCCGCCGCTTTGAGATGTCAAGCCAGCAGCGGATTGACAGCCCTGTAGGGAAGGTCGATCCCTCGTTCAGACCTCCTTCTATTGCACATCGGTCTTGGTAATGGCCTCGCCCTGTTTCACATCCAGCGTCAGTCCCTTCATATCGACGTTGCGCGCGTGGTCCAGCCGGAAGCCGCGTGTAGCGGTGATCTTGCAGTTCTCGAAGGTAATGCCCTGGATCGGGCTGCCCGCCAGTCCGTGGATGGTGCCGACCGAGTCCACATCGCCAGAGACGTTGATGATCTTCACATTGCGCACCACCGGCAGCGGATCGGACGGCGGTGCGATCGGCGGCACCATGCGCCACTCCAGGCTGAACTCGAACGCCTGGCGCGTGCCATGCAGGGTAATGTTCTTATAGGTAATGTTCTCCACCACGCCGCCGCGGCTGGGCTGCGACTTGAAGCGGATGGGGGCTAAATTGCCCGAGTCGATGATGCAGTTCTGTATTGTGACGTTGCGGATTCCGCCGGAGGTCTCGCTGCCCATGGCGACGCCGCCGTGGCCGAAGGCGAAGTGCGAGTTCTCGATCAGGATGTCTTCGGCTGGGCGGTTGACACGCAGACCGTCGGCGTCCTTGCCGGACTTGATCGAGATGCAGTCGTCGTTGTCGTCGATGAAGACGTTGGTGATATGCACATGCTTCGACGAGTCGATGTCGATGCCGTCCGAGCTGGGGATGTTGTGCTCGGCGGTGATCTTCACGCCGTCGATCTCAACGTTCTGGCTGTACAGCACGAAGAGGCACCACACCGCCTGGTTATGCAGGTTCAGCCCGCTGACGAGCACGTCTTTGGAGTTCTGGATGCCGATCAGCCGCGGACGGCCACGACGTTGACCGGCCGACGGAGCGGGACGGGCAGCGGGCGATGCAGCGACAGCAGGAGCGGACGGCGGAGTCACCATCGGAGCCGCAGCAGCCGCGGCCGTCGATGCAGCTCCGGCAGCGGCGGCGGGCGGGCGGCGATAGGGGTTGTTCGTCACCCACTCCTCGCCCGACCCGTCGATCGTTCCCTCCCCGGAGATGGTGAGGCCGGTGACGCCCTCGGCGTTCACAAAGGACGCGGTGTACATCTCCTCGGTGCCCTCCCAGCGCGATTTGATCTGCGGGTAGTCGTCCGGATTGGTCGTTCCCTTCAGCACTCCGTCCTTCTCCACCAGCAGGTTCACGCCCTGCTTCAGGAAGATCGCTCCGCTCAGGAACGTTCCCTGCGGAACGACGACAATGCCACCCTTCTTGTTCGCGGCGCATTTGTCGATGGCCGCCTGGATGGCCTTGGTATTCACCGTCTTGCCGTCAGCCACCGCGCCGAAGTCTGTAATCAGGTAGCGCTTGGTCCGCTTCGCCGGATTTGCATAACTCTTCGCGGAGGTTGCGGCAATTTGGGCCGAAGCCATGCTCATCGACACTGCGAACGCAGCGATCAGGATTGCAATTCTCTTCATCGTTGAACCTCATTCTTTACGGCCATCGATGCTATCAGGTGTATCCCATCTCTGGCGAGAGGTAGATTCTCAAACTCCCGCCCGACAGAACACAGTCCCCCCAATTCAGACCTATGAACTGTTTGGGAGGTTTCTTAAACGACAACGGAGACGCCAAAGACGTCCCCGTCCCGTGTCTTGCTTCTCGTTCCAGCTCAGCTTGCCACCATCGGCTTCTGCCACGATGTGATCTGTTGCCATGTGTTCGGCAGTTGATAGTTCTTGGCGAAGTTCTTGATCGGCGGCCCAACGATCTGGATCTTGCTCAGGTCGCCCTGGCCGCGATTGCCCTCCTTGATGCAGAAGTTCAGGTAGCCAATCTTGTTGACGTCGACTCCCATCAGCTCCGCGCCCACGCGGTCCGCAGCCAGCCAGTCCAGGCTGGCAACACAGACCTTCTGGCTGATCGCCGTGCCATGCACCGGCCCGGTGCCCTCCATGCCCTCGTATCCGTCGATGACCGCCAGATGCGGGTGCAGAACGCTGGACAGCGTGAATATGTTGTAGTTGATGCCGTGCGTTCCTCCGCCATGCATCAGGCGCTTGTCCGACCTGCCTCCGCCCGGACCCGCATTCGCAAGTCCAGCGCCCGAATCCTTGATCCCAGCGCCGATCACAACGTTCTTCAGCGAGAGCGTAATTCCCACCAGGTCGTGGGTCTTCAGTTTCGCCGCCGAAATGACGAAGTTATTCGCCGGATCCATCATGATCTTCGCCACGCGCACCGCATGAGGCTGGAAGTCCTTCTCGTCGATGCACTGCACGATCTCGACCTTCTCGGCGTCCAGGTTCACCAGCTTCACGTTGTACTTCTTGGCCAGCCGGTTGTAGCCGTAGTTGGCAAAGCCATCCATCACCGATCCGCCCGCGGGCGATTCCGCGATGATCACATTGGTCTTGCCGATCGACTTCAGAAACTCCAGGATGCCTTCCAGGTTCTCCGCGTTGGTGGCGCACAGCGGCACGTTGATGATCACATTGTTCGGCTTCAGGATGACCCGCTTGTTGCCGATCGCCGCCGCAATCTCATCCTTGAACGGCTCCAGCGACTTGAAGGCGATGTCGGCGCGGTCGTTGCCGCCGGCCAGCGACACACGGCTGGCTCGCGTGTGCGCCGCCGCCGCCGGGGCGGGTGCGACCGGGGCAGCCATAGCCACGGGGAGATGCGACGCCGCAACCGCTGCCGCGCCGCCCATCAAGGACGTCTTGAGAAAATTTCTGCGGGACCTCTGGCACTCCATTGTTATCCTCCGCTGCCGACTCAACTTCCGCCTGAGTATACCTGCCGGTGCAAGTGGGTCACAAGTGGAGAATCGATGGCGCAGCTAATCATGTGATTAAAATCACATCGACCGCACGGTGTACTCCCGCTACCCTCTGACCACTGGAGCGTGGATCGGCGTCAAGCTCCGCGGCTGACGCAACTCCCTGAAAACACGCGCAAATCCGCGACTCCATGGTTCCGTCGTGGACTTCCCTGCTCTGCAATGTCTGGTGAAGTTAGCCGCGATGGGGGTGCGAACCGTGCGAATGCACTCTGGGGGTGCGGTCGTGGTAGGTCGGCGAATGAGGATGGCCTCCGCCAGATCCACTCGATGCGTATGCGGATGCAGGCATAAGAGTCATCGAAGCAATCAGCAAGAACGCGAGCGTCAAGTTAGTGTTGAGTCTCATCCCTGATCCCCCCAGACTGTTCTTCTCAGACCACTTTCCATCAGACTACATAAATAAGATGTTGAGGGCTATGGGTTGGACTCAGAAAATGTCCGCGGTGGAAGATGTACCCTGCGTGGTTCCCTGCGTGGTTCATGGGCCCGCTGACAGCAAGCTGTGCGCGAAGCGAAACGCGGTTGCATGGAGACGCGGGAAAGATATATCGTATAGACAAGATGAAAGCCAACTTCAGCCGCTTCTGGTTTACCTTCCGCACCTGGCGCACAGGTGCGGGCTCGGCGGACTAGGCTCATCTGAACGATCTGCTGCAACGATCTGCAAGTTTTCAGTTGATTCAAAATCCAAGCCAGCCGCGACCCAACCTGTCGCGGCATTTTAGTTTGTGCGGCTGCGTTGTGCGGAGGACAGTAGCGATGAGCGTGAGTGCGAATTTAGAATCGCCGGTGAGTTTTGCTGTCGGCGCGCGCGCCGGGCGTTTCGGCGTCTACGGCGGGCGCTATGTGCCGGAGACGCTGATGGCAGCTCTCGAAGAGCTGGAGCAAGCCTATGCGCTGGCCGACGCCGATCCCGCATTCCATGCCGGGCTGGACGATCTGCTGCACCACTACTGCGGTCGCCCTACCCCGCTCTATTTTGCCAAGCGCATGACGGAGCAGCTCGGCGGTGCCAGGATCTATCTCAAGCGCGAGGACCTGCTGCACACCGGCGCGCACAAGATCAACAATGCGCTGGGTCAGGGAATGCTGGCGCGGCGGATGGGCAAGCAGCGCATCATCGCGGAGACCGGCGCGGGGCAGCACGGGGTGGCCACGGCCACCGTCTGCGCGCTATTCGGAATGCAGTGCGTCATATATATGGGCGAGGAGGACATGCGCCGCCAGGAGCTGAACGTCTTCCGCATGAGGCTGCTGGGCGCGGAAGTGCGCTCGGTCAGCACCGGCTCCAAGACCCTGAAGGACGCCATCAATGAAGCAATGCGCGACTGGGTCACCAACGTGCGCGACACCTACTACATCCTGGGCTCGGCGCTCGGAGCGCATCCCTACCCCACCATGGTGCGTAACTTCCAGCGCGTCATCGGCCGCGAGGCCCGTGCGCAGATTCTGGAGCAGGAGGGCAAGCTGCCGACAGCAATCGTCGCCTGCGTGGGCGGCGGATCGAACGCCATCGGAGCGTTTTATGAGTTCCTCGGCGACAAAGACGTGCGCCTGATTGGAGTAGAGGCGGGCGGACGCGGGACGAAGCTGGGTGACCACGCGGCGCGCTTTCAGAAGACTGACGGCGGCGTTCCCGGCGTGCTTCAGGGTACCTTCAGCTACGTTTTGCAGGACGACGCGGGGCAGATCGCCACGACCCACTCCGTCAGCGCGGGCCTGGACTACGCCAGCGTCGGCCCGGAACACGCCATGCTGCACGACTCGGGCCGCGCCGAATACACCTCGGCATCTGATGCGGAGGCGCTCGCCGCAACCTCGGCTCTCGCCCGCATCGAGGGGATTCTGCCCGCGCTGGAGAGCGCCCATGCCATTGCCGAAGCCATGAAAATGGCGCCAAAGATGGCAAAGACCGACGTGATTCTGGTGAACCTCTCCGGCCGCGGCGATAAAGACATGGGCATTCTGGCCCGAGAGTTGAACCTGAAAGGGGCGAAGGAAAGGGAACAGGGATCAGGGAACAGGGAACAGAAGGCAGGTACTGTCTAATGCCTATTCAATTCAAAAACAAGCCGGGAATTGTGGCGTATCTGACGGCGGGCGATCCCGACCTGGCCACCACGCGCGATATCGCGCTGGCCGCAATCGACAACGGCGCGGACGTCATCGAGTTGGGAGTGCCCTTCAGCGATCCGCTGGCCGATGGCCCGGTGATCCAGCGAGCCAGCCAGCGCGCCGTCGCACGCGGCGTCCGCCTCACCGATGTGCTGGAGGTCGCCCGCCAACTGCGCGCGGCGCGCCCCGCCTGCGGGCTGGTGATCTTCTCCTACCTCAACCCCGTGGTGCGCATGGGGATGAAGAATTTCTGCGCGGCGGCGAAGGCGGCGGGTGTGGACGGAGTGCTGCTCACCGACATGATTGTGGAAGAGGCGGCCGAGTACTTGGCGGAGATGAAGGCGAACGGACTGGCCCCGATCTTTCTGGCCGCGCCCACCAGTCCCGACGCGCGCCTGAAGGCAATTGCGGAGGCATCGCAGGGCTTCGTCTACGCCATCTCTCGCGTGGGAATCACGGGCACGCAGCAACAGGTCGCTGGCGATGCGTCCGAGCTGGTTGCGCGGCTGCGCGCATTCACCGAGCCGCGCGGAATCCCCATCGCCGTCGGCTTTGGCATCTCCAACGCGGAGCATGTGCGCGCGGTTGCAGAGTTCGCCGACGCCGCCGTCATCGGCAGCGCGCTGGTGGCGATGATCGAGATCGCCAAGCCGTCGCAGGCACCGGCGGCGATCGGTCGATTCATCGCGGGGCTGCGCACATGAGAGCGATGTCTAGTTTCCCAGGCCCGCTTACACATCGCGCATTGCGATCTCTCGGACGGCGCGCCATTTATGATGGATGCTGTAGACAAAAATCCGGGCGCGCGGTAAAAAGCTGAGGTTCATTTCAAGTCCAAGTTCAAGGCGAGGCGATTGGCATGGATATATACGACTGGCGAAAGAAAATCGACGAGATGGATGAAGCGATTGTGCGGCTCATTAGCCAGCGCGCGGAGGCTGCGAAGGCCATCGGCATGCTGAAGCGCGAGACGCTCGCTCCGGTCTACGAGCCGGACCGCGAGCAGGCGGTCTTCAACCACGTTCGCGCGGTGAACCCTGGGCCGCTGGCCGACAGCGAGATGCAACACATCTACGAGCGGATCATCGACGTGATGCGCACACTGCAGAAGCGCGAGCCGTGAGCGCCGCAATGGGCGCGGACTTTACAGAATATGCAACAAATAAAGTTGCAAAATTTCGGGCGTAGGCGGAATAGAGATCGAGAGTAGTTATAAATACAGAACAGATGGCCGAAATACAGAAACAAGTTAGTTACAAATTCAGCATGGTGGATGGAAACGATGATTGTCGCAATGCAGGACCAGGCAACCGAGCAGCATATTCAGGACGTGATCGAGCGCATGGTGGAACTCGGATTCAATGTTCACCGGACGACCGGCACGAACCAGACGATCCTCGCCGGGGTCGGCACACCGGCACACTTCGATGCGTTGGAGTTCAAGGTGCTGGCCGGCGTACACGACGCCTACCGCATCTCCTCGCCTTACAAGCTGGCGGGGCGCAGCTTCCGGCCGGAGGGAACGAAGGTCACGTTCCCCAACGGCGTGGTGGTTGGCGGCCAGGAGGTTGTCATCATGGCCGGCCCCTGCTCGGTCGAATCGCGCGAGCAGATCCTGCTGAGCGCAAAGCTGGCAGCCGCCGCGGGCGCGAAGTTCCTGCGCGGCGGCGCGTACAAGCCGCGCAGCTCGCCCTACAGCTTCCAGGGCATGGGTCTGGAAGGCCTGAAGCTGCTGCGCGAGGTCGCCGACCTGACCGGCCTGCTGGTCGTCACCGAGGTGATGGAGATCGCGCAGATCGAGGGGATGGTCCCCTACATCGACCTCTTCCAGGTGGGCGCGCGCAACATGCAGAACTTCAACCTGCTGCGCGAGCTTGGACACACGCGCACGCCCGTGTTGTTGAAACGCGGCATCGCGGCCACCATCGAGGAGGTGCTGCTCTCGGCCGAGTACATCCTCTCCGGCGGCAACTACGACCTCATTCTCTGCGAGCGCGGAATCCGCACCTACGAGACCTACACGCGCAACACCATGGACATCTCCGCCATCCCCGTACTGCACAAGCTCACCCACCTGCCGGTGATGGCCGACCCGTCGCACGGCGTCGGCATCCGCGACCTGGTCCCGCCGCTGGCACTGGCCGCGGTCGCGGCGGGCGCCGATGGCCTGCTGATGGAGATGCACCCGGACCCCAAAAAGGCGCTGAGCGACGGCGCGCAGAGCCTGTACCCCGAACAGCTCAACAAGCTGGTAGCGCAACTTCGGCTGCTGGCGCCAGTGGTCGGGCGAAGGGTTGCGTAAAGGACTCGCGGCGCGCGTCGAAAGTGTGACGCGCGCAATGGCACTGGCTGTAAAATGTCGATAGGGGCAAGTGCTATGGCTCGAATCTCTGAAAACGAAAAGTTGCGCCGCCGCAGATCGAATGAGAGCGTGATTGGGACGCACGCCATGGAAGGACTGCAGATGGACGGTCCTACACTGGATCTCATGCGCCGATTTGAAGAGGGCGAGATTGACAGGAAGCAGCTCTCGGCGGCAATCGACCTCCACGTCCAGGAGTTGCTCGCCGCGTGCCGCACAGAGCAAGCCGCGATTGTGCGCGCCGCAGCTGACGCGGCCTGACGCCAGGTGGGCTCCGCATTCACGAACGACCCGCACTCTGAGCCTGGCAATGAATGCCCAAGGAACTTCTTCGACATCGCCAATTATGCGAAGTTGGAGACCATTGAAGCTCCATTGTCTGCCAAGCGCTCCGGAGAACTTGACGACCTCGGGATCACCGGCAAGTTTGACTCCGCGCACCTTCGTTCCATCCATCGCTTTTTCTTCCAGGATGTCTTTCCCTGGGCGGGCGAACTGCGCGTGGTTAACATTTCCAAGGGAGATTCTCTATTTGCGCTGGCTTCGCATATTGCCGGAGCACTCGCGGACACGCTGGATAAACTCCGCCGCGAGAATTTGCTGGCCGGCCTCACGCCGCAGGTCTTTGCCGAACGAGCAGCTGGTTATCTTGGCGAGCTAAATGCAATTCATCCCTTCCGCGAGGGCAATGGGCGGACGCAGCGCGAGTTGATTCGCCAGCTTGGCATCCATGCGAAACACGCGCTCTCCTGGGCGGGATTCACGCAGCAACAGATGACCGATGCGTCGATTCTGAGTCATAGGATCGGCGACAACAGCCAACTTGCTGCCATAATTGAAGCTGCGCTCTTCTCCACCCGCGAGCGTCGTTGAGTAGATATGACCAAGAGAATTTTCATCGTCGGCACGGGGCTCATCGGCGCATCCACCGGCCTTGCCCTGCGCGCCGCCGGATTCGATGGCGAGATCGTCGGCACCGGGCCAACCGAGCGGACGCTTACCATCGCTCAGAGTATTGGTGCCATCGATTCATGGATCGCGCGCGACGCCGCCGACGCGGCCGCCGCGGCCGCGGATATCATCCTGCTAGCCGGCCCCGTGCTCTCGATCCTCGATTGGATGCAGCGGCTCGCGCCCGTGCTCGGCGAGCATCAGCTTGTCACCGACGTGGGCAGCACCAAGGTGCAGATCGTGAAGTTGGCCGCAAAACTCTACAACCAGCCCGGCAACGCGCGCTTTCTTCCCGGCCATCCGATGGCGGGCAAAGAATCGGGCGGCGCGGCGCTTGCCGAAGCCACTCTTTTCCAAAATGCGATGTGGCTCTTCACGCCCGCGCCCGTCACGCCCACAACTGGAGCAACTCCCTGCACGCTCGAGACGGAGTGGCGCGAGTGGGTGACAAAGTTCGGCGCGCGCACCATGGACCTCGCACCCGCGCGCCACGACGAGCTCTGCGCATGGGTGAGTCATCTTCCGCAGATGCTTTCGACCGCGCTGGCCGCGCTGCTGGAGGATGCCTTCGGCACGGATGCGGCGGGCCGCGCGGAGATCGCCTCCATTGGCGGCCGCGCGCTGCGCGAGACCACTCGCCTGGGCGCAAGTCCCTACAGCATGTGGCGCGACATCGCCCTCTCCAACAGCGAGCCGATCGCCGCATCGATGCACGCGCTCGAACAGCGGCTGGCGCACCTGCGCGAGAATCTGCGCACGCCGGAGTTGAAGGAAGAGTTCCGCGTGGCCAATGAGTTCCGCGTGAAGCGCGACCGATAGCAGAAGCGGTACCATCAAAGGAGCGATGGCGATCAAAGCAGGTTCCAAGACAAGCTCCAAGCAGGGTTCCAACCTGAGCATCGGACTGGCGGACGTACTGGCCGCGCGCGAACGGCTGCGCGACGCGATCTACGAGTCGCCCTGCCCGCACTCGATCATGCTCTCCGCGCTGACCGGCCAGCAGGTCTACCTGAAGCTGGAAAACCTGCAGATGACGGGCAGCTTCAAGGAGCGCGGCGCGCTGAACCGCATCGCCATGCTCACGCCCGAGCAGGCGGCGCGCGGCGTGATTGCGGCCTCTGCGGGCAACCACGCGCAGGGTGTGGCCTACCACGCCACCAAGCGCGGAATCCGCGCGCTCATCGTGATGCCCCTGACCACCCCCCTGGTGAAGGTGACCGCGACCCGCGACTTCGGTGCCGAGGTGCTGCTGCATGGGGCCAACTACGACGAGGCGTGCGCCGAAGCTGTACGCCTGTGCGACGAGCAGCAGCTCACCTTCATCCATCCCTTCGACGACCCCGGCGTCATGGCCGGCCAGGGCACCATTGGCCTCGAGCTTTTGGAGCAGGTCCCGCAGCTTGAGGCTGTCGTTGTGCCCATCGGCGGCGGCGGCCTGATCGGCGGCATCGCCTGCGCCATCAAGGAATCGCGACCGGAGATTCGCATCGTCGGCGTGCAGACCGCGCGGCTTCCGTCGATGCAGGCCGCCATCGAGGCGCACCATCCGGTGACGGTCGATCCGGCCACCACCATCGCGGACGGCATCGCGGTGCGGCGCGCGGGAGACCTCACATTTCCTCTGGTCGAGCGCTACGTCGATGAGATCGTCACGGTGGAGGAGGACGAGATCGCCTCCGCGATCCTGATGCTGCTGGAACGCGAGAAGACGCTGGCCGAGGGCGCTGGAGCCGCCGCTCTGGCCGCGTTGCTCGAGCACCGCACCAGCCTGCACGGAGCGCACACCGCGGTGCTGGTCTGCGGCGGCAACATCGACGTCACGCTGCTCTCGCGCATCATCGAGCGCGGCCTGGTGAAGGACGGCCGCATGGTCCGCCTGCGCATCGTTCTGCTGGACAAGCCCGGAGCGCTGCACGAGCTGACCCGGCTCATCGCGGACCAACGCGCCAACATCATCGACACGCTGCACAACCGTGCCTACTACGGCGTCAACCTGGGTGACACGGTCGTCGATATTACGATGGAGACGCGCGGCCCGGAGCATGTGGCCGAGCTGCTCGCCGCCCTCACCGCCGAGGGCTACTCCCACACCCGCGTCCTGTAGCAACATCTCCAGTCGACACAATACCGGAGAGTGATGACCTCAAGCAGCTTGGTTAGTCCGCTTGAAATCACACTCTCCGGTCCGGCAAAGAAAGTTACTCAGTCACGCAAGCAACAAGTTATGGGATGTAGTACCGCATGCTGGTTAGGATCATGCTGTCCTGGGCACGCGGTCCAGTGGCTGTGGATCCAGACCACAGGCCACGCTGAATTATCTGGTAGTTGATGCCGTACTGCAGACGACCGAACTTCGGCGTGTTGACGATGCGGTAGGTGAAGCCGAGCATACCTTCCTGAATGTAGCGTGTCGGCGAGTTGCAATTGCTCGGCGCGCTGGGCGAACCGCCGGTGCTGGAGGATGGGATGGCGGGCAGAAGAACGCAGCCAGAATCGTTCAGGTTGCGGGCACCATAACCCATCAGCGCGCCGGTGGACGTGGTGTAGACCGTGCGCTGCGCGTACTCGCCGCCGTAGTAGCCATAGACGTCCAGCTTCGGTGTCGGGTGGGTTTCAATGCTGAGCAGGCCATGGTAGTTGCGGATCGGCTCAAGCGTGCCAGAGGGATGCAGGGTGGCGTCGGCCAACTGCGCGGAGCCGTAGCGGCCCACGCCATCGCCGGCCATCGCCTGTATCGCGAGGTCCGCGTACTTGTTGGGCGAGACGCGAACGCTGCCGAAGACGCCGGCCGCGCCCTTGTTGTTGCTGACGTAGTTCGCCGAGTAGGTGTAAACGTTCGCGGGGGTCACCGAAACGATCGGGTAGTAGTAGTCGCGCATGAAGCGGGCCAGTCCGCCCAGTTCGATGTGCGCCTTCGGCATGTCCCACGCGCCCTTGACGATGATGTCCGGGGCAACGTTGTTGGCGTAGGTCCCGCTGTACGCGTTGTAGAGTCCTCCGCCGGTACCGGCGCCCGCGAAGAAGAAGTTGACTGGCAACGCGTTCGAGGTGGCCGACGCTGCCGTGAAGCTGGTGATCTGCGCCTGCTCGACTGACAACGCCGCGGTGAAGGCGCCGGTCTTGGGGTCTCCCCAGCGCTGCTGGATGCGGAAGCCCGGTTGACGCTCCCAGGAGAAGCCGACCAGATACTGCGCGTCGATGGTGTTGGGCAGCTTTTCCGTGCGGTTGTTGGTGCTGGTGCCGTCTTCGGCAACCAGCGACCACATCTGTCCGCCAGAGATGGCGAATCCGCTTGGGGTCTCCGCCTTGCCCCATATCTGGCGCTGGCGCAGCGTGTAGCTGTTGCTCTGGTTGTTGTTGGAGGTGGCTCCCGAACTCAGGAAGTCGGCCTCGAAGTAGCCGGACAGCTTGTATGTACCGGCGTTGCCTTCAAACAAGCCGCCCAGACGGCTCTGCCGTCCGCTGAAGTTCAGCTCGCTGACATGCCCTTCGTTCGCTCCGGGCAGGGGGATGGAATTGAACGGCGTGTTGATGTCGGAGTTCACCGAGCGCTCGCGCCACACACCTTCCGCCGCGAAGAAGGCGACCGGCGTAATGGTGACGCCCTTGTAGTGAAGCGCGGAGGGTGAGTCGATCTTGTCGTTCAGGTCCTTCTTGGCGTCGTTGATCGTCGTCGCCAGTCCGGCGTTCGAGTTCTTGAGGTCGTTGACGTCGCTCTTCATGGCGGTGACGGCGTCCGTGTTGGCCTGTGCGCTGCTGCTTGCGCTCTGCGCCTGTGCGCTGGCCGCGGCGGCCTGCGACGCGGAGCTGGCGGCGTTGGTCTGCGCGGCGGAGAGTGCTGCGTCCTTGGCGGCGTTCTGCTGCGTCAGGGCGTCGATCTGGGCCTGTTGCGCGGCCATCTTTTCCTGAAGCTCGCGGATCGCCTTCGCGTCTTGGCTCTCTTCAACCTTCACCGCAGTGACAGTCTTGGCCTGCTTCGTCCTGGTCGTTTTCTTCGCTGGGGCAGCAGTTCCGGTCTGTGCAGGCAGCGACAGGGTACCGAGTACCAGTATCGCCGCAATCGCCGCTTGTAGTTGCTTCTTCATGGGACCTCGCTGAGAAACATTGTTGGAAGCAGAGGAACACGCGGCATTCTTCAGGCAACCAAGCCCAGACCGCATTACCCTTTGCTCGTTCGTTTCTCTGAGCTTGTCAAAGGTTTGTGAATAGACGACAAATTTATCCGTAGCTTCTGCTGAATTCCGCGAAATTAACCCGCCTTTCACAATGGCCCGTGGGGTTCAAAGGGTGGTGCGCGCGGAAATCGGTTGGCCGCGTGCCCACCGGCTGGTTTACCGTAAGGTCATGTCAATATCCCGGTCCGGTCTGGCGCTGCTTGTGGTTTCGTTGCTTGCGACAGGCACAGGGTCGCACCGCATGGCTGCCGCCCAGACCGCAGGTCCGCAAACTCAACTCGCGCATCGGACTCCACTGGCATCCAATCTGCCCGCGCAGTCGCTGAAGCTCATCCCCATGCCGCGCGAGGTCAGCGCCGGCGCGACCCAGTCGCTCGCTGGCGGCCTGCAAATTAACTGCGCAGCCCCGTGCGCGCCCGAGGACAGCTTCGCCATCGACGACCTGAAGGCCTGGCTCGCCTCCCAGGGCGTCGCGATCGACACCACCTCCGTAGTCAACATTCTGGTCACGCGATACGGCTCACCGCTGGCAAAGTCGATCTATAGCGAGGCGGCGTCGAGCAGCGCAACAGCGCAAAGCGGCAGCGCGGCACCAGCCGAGATGCCCGACGAAATGAGGCCAGAGGGCTACGCAATCGTTCCCGACGGCAAGGGACTGGCGCTGACCGCGGCCAGCGATGCAGGCGTCTTCTACGCACTGCAAACCGTCAAGCAACTCGTCACCGGGACCGGTACGAATGCAGTCCTGCACACCGCAACCATTCGCGACTGGCCGGCAATGAAATATCGCGGCCTCGACGACGACCTCTCGCGCGGCCCCGTAACCACGCTGGAGTTCGAGAAGAAACTCATCCGCACCATTGCGGCATACAAGATTAATCTCTACTCGCCGTACTTCGAGCACACGGCAATGTACGCCGCAAATCCGCTGATCTCGCCTCCAGGCGGCGGCATCAGCGCGTCGGATGCAGCCGCTTTGGTGACCTGCGCGCACCTCTACCACGTCACCATCGTGCCGGAGCAGGAGGCCTTCGGCCATCTGCACAATGCGCTCCTCTGGGAGCAGTATCAGCCGCTCGCCGAGACGCCGCACGGCGCAGTTCTCGCTCCCGGCCAGCCCGGATCCGTCGCGCTCATCAAGCAGGAGTTCACCGAGCTTGCGGCCCAGTATCCCGGCCCGTTCCTGCACATCGGCGCGGACGAGACGGTGGACCTTGGTGTCGGCCAGACCAAGCCCGAAGTGGACGCGCGCGGGCTTGCGCCGGTCTATCTCGACTTCATGCAGCAGATCGCAACCGCGCTCCAGCCGCTGCACCGTCGCCTCTTCTTCTGGGGGGACATTGCGCAGGACTCGCCGGAACTCCTCAAGTCTCTCCCGCAGAGCTTCAAGGACGAGACTATCGCCATCGCCTGGGGCTACAACCCCGAACCGAAGGGCTTCACGAAGCTGCTCACGCCGTTCACCAACGCAGGCTTCGAGACCTGGGTCTCGCCCAGCGTGCATAACTTCCGCGTGGTCTACCCGGACAACAATATGGCGCTCGTCAACATTCAGCAGTTCACCCGCGACGGGCAGAAGATGGGCTCGACCGGCCAGTTGAACACCATCTGGAACGACGATGGCGAGGGCCTCATCAATCAGGACTGGTATGGCATTCTCTTCGGCGCGGCAGCCGCGTGGCAGCCGGGCGAATCGTCGGTGGAAGCCTTCGAGCAGAGCTATGCGCAGGTCTTCCATGGCGACACTTCGGGCGCGCTCAACCAGGCGCAGCTTGAGTTGATGGCCGCGCACAAGGTGCTGAAGGACCAGGCCCAGGTGGGCGACGCCACCAACAATCTCTTCTGGCTCGACCCGTGGTCGAAGGACGGACAGAAGATCGCAGCCGAGATGCGGCCCTGGACGCACGACCTGCGCATGCACGCCGAGGCCGCGCTGACGCTGATCGCGCAGGCCCGCGCCGTGGCCGGGCCAAGAGTGAATTCAACGAGCAGTGCGACCTCAACGAGTGGTGCGGCTTCGCCGTGCGGCAATGAAGCAGGCGCATCATCGACGATCTACGACGCAACCGAGTACGGCGCGGCCACCAGCTACCTGCGTGAGCCGGACGCCGTCGATGCGATGGAGTTGGGCGCGCGGCGAATGGACTTCATCGGCCTCAAATTTCAGCTCGCCGACGAGATGTCCGCAGGCTACGCGCGGGCCCTCGCCGACTCCACCAACCCTGACCGCAAGATCCGCGCCAGCGTCAATCGCGAAATCAGCGACATCTACAGCCTGAATGGCAGGATCGAGGACATCCGCAACGGCTACACACTGCTGCGCGACCTCTACGAATCCGCATGGCTTCGCTCCAACCGGCCCTACTGGCTGCGCAACATCCTGGAACAGTACGACTACACCACGCAAATTTGGCTCGCCCGCGCAGATAAAATTCACTCCGCACAGCGCCAGTGGACCGACAGCAAATCCCTCCCCACCGCCTTCGAGCTAGGCATTCCACCTGCGCCCGCGGCAATCCCTGTGCCCGCGGCAATCCCTGCGCCTGCTCTTCCTCCAACTCCAGAGGGCGCGCCAACAGTAGTTCCGGGGGCTGTGCGATGAAGACCACCTTGCTCACAGCGCGACGACTGATTGCTACAGATGGGGTCGTCGAGAATCCGCAAATCGCAATCCACGCAGACGGAACGATTGCCAGCATCGAATCCGGCGAGCGGGACGCGAAAGCTGCCGACGCGGAGGCCGCAGGCGCGGAAGAGACCACGCTGACTCCCGCCTTCTTCGACATTCACGTCCACGGCGCGGCGGGGCACGACGCAATGGAAGGAACGCCCGAAGCCCTCAGTAGCATCGGCGGATTTCTCGCCACCAAAGGAGTCGCATATTTTCTTGCGACCACCGTGACCGCCCCCATCGACCGCACCCTGCGCGCGCTTGAAGGCATCGCCGACGCAATCGACACAGCGAATGAAGCGGCAAAATCGGGTGCGACCGCGCGCGGCACTGAGATTTGCGCGCAGCCGGTGGGCATTCACATCGAAGGCCCATTCCTCTCTCACGCCAAGCGCGGCGTGCATCCCGCAGCAGAGCTTCAGCCGCCGTCTATCGAGCTTTTCCAGCGAATGCAGCAAGCCGCGCGCGGACACATTCGCCTGCTCACCATCGCGCCCGAACTCCCTGGCGCACTCGACCTCATCGCCCACGCCATACGCTCCGGCGTGCGTGTCAGCCTCGGCCACTCCGATGCAACCGCAGCCCAGACCCGCGCGGCCATCGCAGCCGGGGCAACCAGCGCCACCCATACCTTCAACGCCATGCGCCGCCTCGATCACCGCGAGCCAGGGATCGCTGGCGTAGTCCTCGACGCGCACTCCCTCTACGCGGAGCTGATCTGCGACGGAGTCCATGTCGCCCCGGAGTTTGTGCGTCTCTGGCTGCGCGCCAAGGGGGAAGACCGCGCAATTCTGATGACGGACGGCATCTCCGCCACCGGAATGCCCGATGCGAATTACATGCTCGGCGAGCTTGAAGTAACGGTGAAGAATGGCCGGTGTCTATTGACCAGCAGCCTCGCCGACGGAATCGAAACGCTGGCCGGTTCGGTGCTCACAATGGATCGCGCGGTAGCGAATCTGCGTCGCTTCACCGGCGCAAGTCTTGCGACCGCGGTACGTCTCGCCAGCCGAAATCCCGCGCGAATGCTGGGCCTCGACAACCTCACTGAAGTCGCCGTTGGCCGCCGCGCAAACTTCAACCTCTATTCCGCCACGGGAGAACTGCGCCAGACCATCCTGCGCGGCAAAGTAAAACCAGTTCAGTAGACGACGCGAAAGTGGATGGATTTGCGGGAAGCATGGCGTCTTCCGCGTCTCCAACATCAGACATCTGCCTTGGCTCACTGCTGCAGTACCACCTGGTCGCCTTCCTTCAGTCCGCTCACGATCTCGCTCACCGAGCCATTGGAGAGCCCCACCTTCACCGGCACCTTGCGCGTCCCATCCTTCTGCTTGCTGTCCGGCACCTGCACGGACGCATTCTTCTGGTTGTCGTACATCACGGCGTTCTCTGGAACAGTCAGCACGCCCTTGTGCTCATCCAGCAGGATCTCGGCGTTGGCCGTCATGTTGGCCTTCAGCTCGCCGCCCGGATTGTCGATCGAGACGCGCACCTCGAAGGTCGTCACATTGTCCTTCTGCACGCCCAGCGGAGCAATCTTGGTCACCTTGCCGTTGAACGTGCGGTCGCGGAAGCTCTCCACTTTGATGCGCGCCGGTTGGGCCATATAGACGTGCGCAATGTCGGCCTCATCCACCTTGCCCTGCACATATACCTGGTTGATGTCGCCTTCGGTCATCACCAGCGTGGCCGTCGAGCCCAGCACCAGGATCGAGCTCACCGCGTCGCCGATCTCCACGTCGCGCGACAGGATCACGCCGTCCATGGGAGCCACAATCGTCGTGTAGCTGAGCTGCTCCTCCAGTTGTTTCAGGCTGGCCTGACTCTGCAGCACCTGGGCATGCGCCTGCTTCAGCTTGGCTGTATCGACGCCGATCTGCGCCTTGGCAGAATCGCGCCGGGTCAGCGCGGCCAGGTAGTCCTTGTTGGTGTCGTCCAGCGCCTGCTGGCTCACAATCCCGCTTTTTTTCATCTCTAGATTGCGGTCCAGCGTGGCCTTGTACATGGGCAGGTCCGGCGCCGCCGCGTTCACCTTGTCCTGCTCGATGTTCGCGTCGTACGCGCTCACGTTGGCCTCCGCCGACGCAAGCTGAGCCCGCTGCGCTTCCACCTGGGCCAGAATCTCCTGCTGGTCCAGTTGCGCCAGTTGCTGGCCCTTCTTCACCTGGTTGTTGATGTCCACATACAGCTTTTCCACGATTCCCGAGGCCTTGCTCTTCACCTCGACCTTTGTGATTGGCTGGATCTGGCCGGTGGCCACCACAGACCGCGTCACATCGCCGCGCGTTACCTTCGCCAATCGGTTTGAATCGATGGACGAGCCCTTCACCATCCGCGCCAACGCAATGCCCCCCGCCACCAACCCCACAATCAAGACCACGCCAATGGTCAGCCAGATCCAGAATCGTTTGCCTCTTCGCGACGCCGCCACAAGTACCTCCCTTACGCAAAGAAAGCCGGAGCCGTCCCAGGCGCAGTAAGCCAATGCAAATAGGTTACCAACTCTTGCGGCCCAGGCGCACTGCCTTCAGCCGCTGCTGTTGTCTACGCAACCCGCCGCCCATCGGTTCCCTGAAGATCGATGCGTCCACTGTGGGAACTGAAACCCCTGCGACCGCGTATCATTCCTAGCAGCGTCCTGCCTTCGTCGAACCCCTATGCAGTCCTTCGCAGACATCCTCGGCCAGGTCTTCCGCGCCATCGCGGCCAACAAGCTGCGCAGCTTTCTCACCATGTTCGGCATCGCCTGGGGAGTCGGTTCCCTGCTGGTGCTGGTGGGCCTCGGCGAGGGATTCCGCTCCGGCCAGCACCGCGAGTTCGCCACCCTCGGCAACGACATCGTGATGATGTTCAACGGCACCATCCCCGCGGTCGCCAACCAGCACACCGGGATGCGCCCATATCAGTTGACCCTGGGAGACGAGGAGGCATTGCGCCGCCTGCCCCAGTTGCGTGCCGTCACCACCGAGTTGGCCCGCTCCGATCTCTACGAAGTGAGCCAGTGGAACAATACTTCCAGCCGCGTGATTGGAGTCGAACCCAACTACTCTACGGTCAAGTTCCTTCCCCTGGCGCAGGGCCGCTTCCTGGACGATGCAGACATGAGTGAGCAGCGAAACGTCGCTGTGCTCGGTTCCAAGGCTGCCACCCTCCTGTTTTCCGGGCGGCCATTGCTGGGTGAGACCGTCACCATCAACGGAACCTCCTTCAGCATAATCGGCCAGGCCGGGAAGATCAGCCGCGGCACCGACGATGGCGACGACAAAAGGCTCTACATCCCTCTCACCACCATGCAGAAACTCTTCCCGTTGAAGGGTGACAACGTACCGCACGACGCTTTGACGTCCATCCAGTTCCAGCCAACCAGGAGAGGCGAATCGGTGGCTGCGGTCGCCGCCGCGGATCGCGTTATCGCCCAGCGCCATGGCTTCGATCCCTCGCTCACCGACGCCTTCGACCAGTTCGACTCCATTCAGGAGGAAAAAATGATTGGCGCGATCTTCAACGCCATGGACGTCTTTCTCGGCGGCGTCGGCATCGTCACCCTTGGCCTCGGCGCGGTGGGCATCATCAACATCATGCTGGTCTCGGTCATGGAGCGCACCCGAGAGATCGGCCTGCTCAAGGCCGTCGGTGCCACCAGGCGCAGCATCGTAGCGCAGTTCTTCTGGGAGGGCCTGCTTCTGACCGGCATCAGCGGCCTCATCGGAATTGCCGCCTCCGCGATCTTCATGTGGGTTCTGCAACAACTTCTCACCGACAAGATGCCCGGCTGGGACCCGCCCCGTCTGGTGCCGTGGTCTGCCGCGCTGGCCCTCGGTTCGCTGGTGCTCTGCGGAGTCGCCGCCGGTCTCTATCCAGCCAGCAAGGCCGCGCAACTGGACCCCATCGAAGCATTGCGGCGGGAGTAAATTCAGGTTCAAGTTCGAGAGGAACGGCTCATGTTCAAGGACATTCTCGGCCAGGCATGGGAGGCGATGCTCTACAACCGCCGCCGCACCAGTATCACCATGGCCGGCATGGCATGGGGCATCGCCACGGTGGTGCTTCTGCTGGCCTACGGCGCAGGCTTCAGTCGCGCCATCGAGGCCATCTTCGCGGAGTGGGGAACCCACACCATCGGCGTCTTTCCCGGCCGCACCAGCGAACAGGCGGGCGGAGACAAGGCCGGCATTCGCGTGCGCTTCACCCTGGACGACGTGGACCGCGCCACCGCCGGCGTCCCCGGAATCGGCCACATCTCGCCCGCCGACTGGAAGGACGTTATCGTGCAGAACGACCTGCACAACTACACCTGGAGCGTGAACGGGGTTCGCCCGGTCTACCAGGACATCATGAAGCTCGACATCGACCAGGGCCGCTTCTTCAACGGCGCGGAGGACGAACAGCGCGCCCACGTCTGCGTCATCGGATCGGAGGCCAAGACCAAGCTCTTCTCCGGCGGCTGGGCGGTGGGCGAAGACATCCGCCTCAACGGCGAGACGTTCACCATCGTCGGCGTCCTCGTCCCCAAGATGCAGGAGTCGGAGGACGACATCAACCGCCAGATCTACATCCCCTATAACACCATGAGCGACCTGAAGGACACCGAGTACGTCGACGGCATCTGGTTCAGCTACACCGGCGACAACCAGTTGGCCGAGAAGGGCCTGCGCGAGACGCTGGCCTCGGCGCACCACTTCCGCCCCTCAGACCATAACGCAATCTACGTCGCCAACCTGATGACGGAGCTGCGCCAGTTCAAGATGCTCAGCCTCGCCCTGCAGGTGCTGCTCTCGCTGGTCGGTGCGCTCACGCTGGGCATCGCGGGCATCGGCCTGATGAACATCATGCTGGTCGCCGTGCAGCAGCGCACCCGCGAGATCGGCGTGGAGAAAGCCCTCGGCGCGCGCCGCAAACACATCCTGATACAGTTCCTCTCCGAAGCCATGGCCATCACCGGCGTGGGCGGCTTGTGCGGCATTGCTCTGGCCTATCTCATCGCCGCCATGGTCGGCCGCATCACCTTCTATAGCGCCTTGGCGCAACACGCCGAGGCCGCCGACATCCGCCTCCTCATCTCGCCCGTCTCGGTGATTGTCGCCACGCTGATCCTTGCCATCACCGGCCTGGTCGGCGGCATGATTCCCGCCATCCGCGCGGCCAACCTCAACCCCATCGAGGCGCTGCGCTACGAGTAGCCGCCGTACGCCAAAGTTCTCCCGTCAACAACCAGTCGCGCGAGTTGAGAATCGCAAGGCCGGTGCGTCTTCAGCGATCGTCGGTCAGACCAGCTCCAGCTCGATCTTCTCCGTCTCGCAATCCAGCTTCACAATCCGGAAGCTGCGAATCTGTCCCACGCCAAGCGGCTCCGGCGCAGTGCTAGCAGGCGCTGCCCCGCCCTTCCAGCGCGCACTCAGCATCGACGTCAACGACGACAGATCCACTCCGGCCGCGCTCTCCTTCTTCGCCCCCGCAGGTGCGTTTGCCGCCATCCGGCAAGCAGCGCGAATCCCCTCGCCCAACTCGACAATAGCGCCTTCGTCCGTCTGCTCGACGACGCGGCCGGAGACCACATCCTTTACGTTGTGCTCCGCAAGATATTCCTTGATGCTGGTCGGCACCAGTTGCTTCATGCTGAGCTTGATCTGCCGCTTCTCCGGTTCCACCGCGAGCACCTGCGCCTTGACGATCTGTCCCACTCGCAGCATGTCCTGCGGATGATTGATGCGCCGTTCCGCGGTGATCTCGCTGACGTGGACCAGCCCCTCAACGCCCTCCGCCAGTTGCACGAATGCGCCGAAGTTCATCAGCCGCGTCACCGGCCCCTCGATCGCCGAGCCCACGGGAAATTTCTTCGCCACGTCGGTCCACGGGTCGCCCAGCGCCTGCTTCAGTCCCAGCGCAATCCGCCGCTCCTCCTGCTTCACGGACAGCACCACCGCCTCCACCGTGTCTCCTGCCTTCAGGATGTCGCTCGGCTTATGTACCTTCTTCACCCACGACATCTCCGAGACGTGGATCATCCCTTCGATCCCCGGCTCCAGCTCGACGAACGCGCCAAAGTCCATCAGCCGCGAGACTGTTCCGCTGATTCGCTGGCCAACCGTATACCTCTCTGCGGCGGTCTCCCACGGCTCCGGCTCAAGCTGCTTCAGCCCAAGCGAGACGCGCCGGTTCTCCGCATCCACCTTGAGGACCTTCAGTTGCAGTTCCTGGCCGATCGCCAGCACGTCCTCCGCAGCCTTCACGCGGCTCCATGAAATATCGCTGATATGCAGCAGGCCATCGATGCCGCCCAAATCGATAAACGCGCCATAGGTTGCAAAGCTGCGAACCGCGCCGCTGACGATGTCGCCCTCCTTCATCTCGGAGTAGCGGCCCTGTTCCTGCACGCGCGCCAGTTCCTCGCCGATCGCGCGCCGGTCCACCACCACGTCCTCGTCCGTCACGTCCAGCTTGGTGATGCGGCATGTGATCTCCTGCCCCACCAGCTTCTCCATCTCGGCGGCATCGCGCACGCCGCTGCGCGAGGCGGGCATGAACGCGCGCACGCCCACATCCACCGTCAGTCCGCCCTTCACCACTGCGGTCACAATCCCCACCACCGGAGTCTTTTGCGCGAACACCTCTTCCAGCGAGGCCCAGTCTGTCGGCTGCACCACCTTGTGCCGCGATAGCTCGTAGTACCGCTCGGCGTTGCGTCCCTTCACCGAGACGGGGAATTTCTCTCCCGCCGCGACTCCGTCGGCGTTGTTCTCAAACGCGCTGCGCGGCAGAATTCCCTCGGACTTGTAGCCGATGTCCAGATACACACTCTCGGCGTCGAGCGAGACGACGGTGCCTTCCAGTTGCTTCCCTCCGCCCTCCGCCTTGTGCGAGTGCGTGTGCTCAAATTGATCGAGCAACTCGGCAAACGATTCAGCGGGAGTATCGACGGCGGTTTCAGCGGCTGATTCTGTAGCGGCTTCAACGCCAGATTCAGCGGCGGTTTCAGCAGCAGATTCAGTTGCAGGCTCAGATGTGGACACAGATGTTGGGATGATCTCGTTTGGCATGATGGTTTACATACCATTTTGTCACGAGCTGCCACTACGCAGGCAATCCATGCCCGCACTCTTGGAAAACGCATGGCCGTCGGCTGGTCCGAAAACCTGCTCTTTTCGCAATGGGGAAGGACTTGTCTTCCATGCAGCCACGGGTCGAGGGTCTGTTCCCGTTCTGCGCAGTAAAGGAAGCTAATTGAGTTTGAGGTAGACACGGAAGTTCAGCAGAAACGGCCGGGGGCAGATCTGTCCGGTAATTCCTTGAAATCCGTGGGAGACGTCGGTGCTTCTGCGCATGGGATGGCCGTAGTCCGTCACCGGCTCAACCGAGCGATAGATATATTTGCGCGCCGGGGGTTCCGGGTGGCGCGTATCAAGTGCCTGTGCGTGATTCCCTTCCATAAGGCGCTCTCGGGGCAGAACTGTAGTGAAACCAGTCTAGGTTTCCGTGCGACGAAACTTGAGGAGAAATTGCAGCGATCACGGTACGTTGGTACTCACAATCCATGAGACAGAAGGGATGGGAGAGCCTGAGGCGGCGAAGACCGCCGGACAGTAGCGCGGCTCGCCAGGTTCAAAATCGCAAACCCGGAGCCGGAACGTGACTTGCGAAATAGCTTTTCTCCCCATCTTTATTAACCACTCAGGAAATCGCTGCACAAACCCACATTTTTGAAAAGAGTGGACTGGTGGCCCGAGGCTTTAACCTTGGGTCTTCCCACCGCAAACCGCCTGTTTTCAATGTGGCTTCAGCCGCCAAGGGAATATTGAAGCCTTGTTCAGACTTTTCTTAGAACTCGTGTTTCAGTTTGGCACGCAACTTGATTACAAAGTGGACGCCTGAATCTCCCGCACAGGAGAGAAGTGGCTATTTCCGGCGTTGTCCATGGAGTATAGCGTGCAATCTAAGCAGAGTTCCGACGCCTCAGCAATCTATAGCCGTTCCGAGTCATTCACCGCGCCGTTCCCGATTCACTGCCTGGCGCCAGGCCTACCGGGCTCGATAGCGCTTCGCGGCGAGCCTTCCGCCTGTGGCGCTGGGCACGGCCCGCAGGTGGCCCAGAACGAAGGTCTGCTTCACGACGCGCGCAACCTGATGGGAGCAATTGGGCTCTATTGCGACCTGCTCTCGATGCCTGGTGTGCTCTATCCAGAGCACCATCACTATGCGGAGGAGTTGCGGTTGCTGGGCTCACGCAGCAGCGCGCTGATCGAACGGCTGATGCAGTCATGGCATGTGCAAGGGGAGCCGCAGGGCTTTGACGCAAGCGCGACCCGGCAGGCGGGAAATCCCCGTTCTCTGCGGCTGGTTGAGATGCAGCCGAACGAAGCTGAACCGGCCGGGAATCAAGTGGGGCCGGCGAGTTCGTCGCAGCCGGTGAGTCTGCAGGAGATCGTCATGCAATGCTCGGGCCTGCTGAGCCGGGTGGCGAACGGCCGCGCAATCGAGATCAGCTACGGCCCTGCTGCCTCGCTGCCGGTCCTGGTGGACGAGGAGGCCGTCGAACGGATTCTGGTCAATCTGGTCCGCAACTCATCGGCCGCGATGATTGCGTCAGTCCAGACGCCCCATCCGCATGAAGATGGAATTGCCCATGATGCGCATAGCGCCGTCCTCGAGCGCACTGCCGATGGAGCCGCGGACGAGACGCCGGGCGCAATCCGCATCGGTGTGGGAGTGGTCTCCCACCGCCTGGACGGTCCCAGGCCGCAGCAGCTTCGCCGGGTGAGGCTGACGGTGGAAGACTCCGGCTGTGGAATGGCTCCAGAGCAGCTCGAACGAGTCCTCAGCGGTGTCAGGGAGACATCGAGAGACAGTCATGGGATTGGTTTTATCGTGGTGCGGGAGCTGGTCGCCGCATCCTCCGGAGACCTCAGAGTCATGAGCGCGCCGGGAGTGGGCACTCGGGTGCAAATCGAATGGCCGGCAACGGAGGTGTCTTGTGTGAACGCGGCGCAGAAGAACTCCGTCCCCAGCGAGGCAGCAGCTTCGAACCAGTTGGCGGCAGCTTATTGGTTGCCAAGGCCGTGGCGGGCACGGCGGAGGCTGCACGCGCAGGAGGGCCCGCGCAGACCGGAAGATCCGCGTGCGCTGGTGGGTCCGCGCGCAGTTGAGGTGAGTGCAATCGATGGGTGCCTTGGAGATCGCAGAGCGGAAAATAGGGAGTGGACATCATGCTGACAGCGGAATCGCATTCTTGTTTTGCAGCTTCAACCAAACCGGTAGCTACGGCAGGCGATCGACTGCGTAGCGGATATGAGCACCTGGGCAGCGCAATCGTCTCCATCGCAGACGTGGAGAAGCGTGCGATCCTGGGCACCATCCGGCAGTTGAACGGCGACAAACTGATGGCGGCGCGGCTGCTGGGCATCGGCAAGACGACACTCTATCGCAAGCTGAAGGAATATGGCCTCGCCGGGGCAGGAAAATCGATCGGCAATTGACGTTCAAATCCAACCCATTCCCCTCCTAGAACTGAATCTCCTTGCGCGCGATCTCTCTGCGGTCTTCCGCCAGAATGGTTGCCCGCTCCAGAACATGGGCCAGCTCGCGCACATTGCCTGGCCAGTTGTGCTCCATCAGCCTCGCCGCCGCGCCGTCCGAAAGCCGCTTCACCGGCATCTCCTCTCCCAGCTTGCCGAGCAGATGCGCCGCCAGCGGCAGAACGTCCTCCATCCGCTCGCGCAGCGCTGGCAACGCAACCGGAAAAACGGCCAGCCGGTGATAGAGGTCCAGCCGGAATGCGTGCTCGGCGACGCGCTGTTGTAGCGGCTCGTCGGTGGCCGCAAGCACCCGCACGTCCACGTGTACAACCTCGTTGTTGCCCACGCGCTGCAGCTCGCCTGACTCCAGGAAGCGCAGTATCTTGGCCTGGAGTGACAGCGGCATCTCGCCAATCTCGTCCAGAAACAGCGTGCCTCCGTGGGCCGATTCGATCCTGCCCGTGCGCGACTGCACCGCCCCGGTAAATGCGCCTCGCGTGTGCCCAAACAGCTCAGCCTCGAGCAGAGATTCGGGAATTGCCGCGCAGTTCAGCACTACGAACGGCTTGCTGGCGCGAGTGCTCAACTGATGCACCGCACGGGCAACCAGTTCCTTGCCCGTGCCCGTCTCTCCCTCAATCAGCACGGTCGACGAGCGCGGCGCAACCAGCCGAATCAGCCGCGATAGCTCCAGCATCCCCTGGCTCTCGCCCACCATCTCTGGAAGCGGTAGCGTCGGCACACGCTCCCGCGCCTCCAGCTTGGCCGCTTCCAGCTTGTCCATCTCCGGCCCTTCCTCTTTCATCGCGGCTCCGCGCTGGTTTGTTTCGCAGTATGCCGCGTTGCGCGTCCGCAGTAGCGCCGTTACATCCTCTGCGGCGGTCGCGCGCCTGTCCACTGGTGCCAGACGGTCCGCCGCGGAGATCTTCGGCACTGCCACCGGCGCCAGCGCCCACGCCGTGCTCTCGCCCACGCCGAGGGGGCCGAGTGCGTCCTGCTGCGCCTGTCGCAACGCATGCAGCAGCTCGTTTCTGCGAGGGCTGCGCGCTCCCCCATCGTCCACGATTCCATCGATCCGCAGCAGGTCCATCACCGGATGCCGCATTCGCATCACCCCGGCGAACTCAGTCACCTCCAGGTCGGGCAGAGCGCTGTCCAGAACCATCGCCTCCGCGCCCTGCGCCTCCAGCAGCGCCATCGCCTCGGCACCGCCTGCCGCCTCGCGCACCTGCCAGCGCATCGCTGTCAGCTCCTGCCTCAGACGCGCCCGAAAGTGCAAATCCGCGCTCGCCAGCAACACTGTCCGTAGCGATGCCTTGTTCTCAACGCTCTTCCTGCCCAGCCCATAGCCCATAAAAACTCCCTCTTTCTCTGCCGCTTCATCGACAGCAGTTGCTCTGCATTTCGATGTTGTTCCGTCAGAATCGCCCTGGTCTCTGCGTCCGCTCCCCCTGATCCAGCAATTGGATGAGTTCGAAGAAAAATGAAGAGCTTGCTACAGAAAGATGCCGCGCTGCGCTGGAGTTTTATCCCCTTGGCGAACGCAGCGCCTAGGCGTATGCGGCCCTGGGAACAGCGGACGTCCGGCCCGTCTCCCGTGCCACGGGCTTCCGTCTCGGACCTCCCAGCCTGTATCCCATTCCGCGAACGGTCTCGATCAACTCCGCTTGTGCATCATGAAGTTCTCCTGCATCCAGCTTCCGCCGCAGATAGTTGATGTACACATCCACCACATTTGTGACAGACTCCGCCGGCATCTGCCACACCTCGGTCAGCAGTTGGCCGCGCGAGACGCACTCGCCGCGATGCAGCATCAGATACTCCAGCAGCGCAAACTCCTTCACCGTCAGGTCGATCGTCCGCCCTGCGCGCTTCACCGTGTGCTCGATCCGGTGCAGATGCAGATCGTCATGGCGAAGCACCGGGTCGGCAAACTGCTCGCGCCGCCGCAGCAGCGCCCTGCATCGCGCGGTCAGCTCATAGTAGCTGAACGGCTTCAGCAGGCAATCGTCCGCCCCCATATCCAGGCATTGCACCTGCACATAAAGATCGTTCCGTCCCGTCAGCACCAGCACCGAGGCATCGTCATGCCGCGCCCGCATCTCTGCCAGCACCTCCATGCCATCCCGCTTGGGCAGACTCAAGTCCAGCAGCACCAGATCCGGATGCTCCGCTGCTACTCGAAGCAGCGCAGACTCTCCGTCTTCCATCCACTCCACCCGATGGCCCTCCATCTCCATTCCAGCCTTTAGAAACGCCCCAAGGGATCGATCGTCTTCCACAACTAGCACTAGCATTGAGTTTCCCCCACCCCATCTCGATTTAGCAATCCAGACTCAGGTCCACAAGATGCTTCCATGCTGCGCCTCAAGAACGATCGCGAACGCGCTAGAATGATTAGCATCCACTATGGAACCCGTTTTATTCACCATTAATCGCGGCAAATTTTTGCCCAGGTTCCAAAGGGGGAAAGTTTTCCACAGGGAAAAATAAATGGCAATTGACTTGCCGCTAAACCTCAGTCCCCCATGAATGTCCCGCGGCACTGCCGCTTCGCCCGAGCATACGGCGATTCGCAGAACGTCCTCGCCCTCCCACGCATCGCTCTTCGTCCAGCGCGTCGTCAAGCCTTCTTTTTTGCCGCAGCCACCATTGTTTTCAACCGTTCGGTCCAGGCCGGTTTTGAATCGATGGATTTCGCTAACGGTGGTTTCGCTGTCGCGGCCGCGACCGGGTGCGCTGTATCGGGCTTGCTCTCGCCTGCGGCCGCGGAATTGGGTCTGTCCGGTTTATCTCCAATGCCTGGTTGGGGATTTCCGTTGCTTGCCTGGGGCTTTGTGTCCTCCTCGCTCACTCCCTGGTTTGCCCCTCCAGGCGGAGTGGTTGCTTTTGCGCCAACCTGGGTCCCTGCCGCATCAACCCATTGCACAATCAGCGAAACCCGCCGGTTGGATGGATCGAGTGGGTTCGATGGATCGCGTAGCTTCTGGTCCGCGTAACCGCGCACCTGCGAGATCTGGTCGGGCCCCACCCCGCCCTCCTGCAGCAACCGGCGCGCGGAGTTTGCGCGGTCCGACGATAGCTCCCAGTTCGTATATCCGTTACCGCTCGAAAATGGCTGAGCGTCCGTATGACCCTCGATCAGCAGGCGGTTGGGCAGCGTCTTCAACTGCCCGGAGAGCATGTCCAGCAGCTTCACTCCGTTCTCGCTCAGCTTCGGGCTTCCGCTCTCGAAGAATGTCCCGCCCTGGTCCTCCATCAGGTCGATCTTCAGCCCCTCCCCCGTAATTGTGATCTCGATCTGCTTGGAGAGCTTGTTCAGGTCCTGCTGTTTCAGAATCGCCTTTTGGATCTCCTCCTTCAGCTTCTCTACATTCTTCTGGTCGATCGAGATGCTCTCATCCGAGCCCATCGTCTCGGTGCCCGTCTCCTTCCCGCCGCTATGCGGATCGTTGAAGTATCCGGCTACCGCCTTCTTGATCTGAGGTGTCGAGTTCAACAGCCACAGCACGATGAACAGCGACATCATCGCCGTCATGAAATCCGCATAGGCCACCTTCCACGCGCCGCCGTGGTGGGCTGCGCCCGAGACCTTCTTCTTGATGACGATGATCGGTCGAACGGGCTTTCCCAACGCTGCCATCGACAACTCCTCGCTTTCCCTGCCAGTCAGTTGCCTCGGCCTCTAAGCTGGCGCTTCGACCGCCGGCTCCGCAACCGCCGCAGGCCGCTTGCATCCCTTCTCCATCTCGTCGAAGGTTGGCCGCACATGCTCGGGAATCGCGCGCCTTCCCATCTCGATGGCCAATATCGGGGCCAGTCCTTTCAGAAATGCCAGGATGATCACCCGCAGCACATACAGGTAGGAGTTGTGCTCATCGGCCCTCTTGGTCATGCTGGATGCCAGCGGTCCCACCAGGCCATAGCACAACAGAATGCCCAGGAATGTGCCCACCAGCGCCGCCGCCACCTTCTTGCCGATCTCCTCCGGTGGCCCTCCCAGCGCGCCCATCGTGATCACCACGCCCAGCACGGCGGCCACAATCCCAAGTCCGGGCAGCGCGTCCGCCACCGTCGTCAGCGCATGGACCGGTTCCATCACATTGTGGTGAGTGACCTCCATATCCAGCTCCATCATCTGGTCCATGTCGAACGGCTCGACCCCTCCGGTGATCGCCGTGCGCAGCGTATCGCACAGGAACGCCAGAATGTGGCTGTCCTTCAGAAAATCCGGATACTTCTTGAATATCTCGCTCTCCAGCGGCTTCTCTACGTCGTCCTCGATCCCCATCAGTCCCTTCTTGCGCACCTTGTTGCATAGCTCATACATCATCCGCAGCGTGTCCAGATAGCGCGTCTTGCCAAACTTTGAAGCGCCCAGCGTCTCCAGAACGCCCGCCATGATCGCCTTGATGATGTGTACCGGGTTGGCAACCAGCATCGTGCCGCAGGCCGCCCCGATGATCGTCACCATCTCCGACGGCTGCAGCAGGACAAGGATGTTTCCCTTCTCCATCAGGAACCCGGCAATCACCGCTCCGAATACAACAATGATTCCAATGATTGGGAGCATCAGGTTCCCCTTGCTTCGGTCACGCGATTACCGCCCGCGTATCCGCTGGTCTGCATCGCCTGCCGCGCCCGCTTCAACAGCGTTGGCAGCGTGTCGCCCTCAATCGCCTGACTTGCTCCAATACTTACCGTCAGTCCCACCCGGTCGCCCCACCAGCGGAAGTCCGCCGTCCGCGCCAGTCCAGCTAGGCGTCGCGCATGGTCTGCCAGCAGTTCCACCGTGCGCTCGTGCGCCACCACCAGGAACTCGTCGTTGCCCCATCGTCCGAGTATCTCCGCCGGATTCATCTGTCGCAGCAGCGTCTGTTCAACCGTCCGCAGCATCGCCTCGCACGCATCCCGGCCGTGCGTCTTGCGCAGTTCCCGTGCCTGATCGACCGTAATCCACAGCAGTCCGAACGGCATGCGATTGGCCACCCACTGGTGGTGCGCCGCATCCAGCCGGTCCTCCATCTCCGCCTGGCTGCGCTCGATGTCCACGCCCTCGCCGGTCTCTCCATGCGGCAGCGCATCCACCTCTTCCACCGGATAGAACAGCAGGGCCGCGCCCATCTGCGTATCCTGCGAATCCCGCAGCACTACTTTGCGCAGCATGACTGGGACCGAATGCCCCAGTTTGTGGTTCATCGATACCAGAGTCGGAGTATGCAACAGTTCATCGCGCTCCTCATCGTTCTCCGGACGGATCTCCAGCAGCGGCACTCGGCTCGTATACCCCGCGACTGCCCCCCGATATCCCACCGGAGCGCGCATCTGCCCGCCGGTCCCGCCTGCTTCGCCATTCGCACCCGCCCGGCTCCGGTGCTTCTCGTCGATTCGGTACAAATCCTTCGGGCAACGCCGGCAGATCACATCGTCGGTCAGGTATCCGGTCAGCGATGACGCCGCCTTGTTCCAGAACAATATGTTCGATTGCTCATCGAGTATCGCGACCCCTTCCTCCATAAGGTCGAGTGTCCCCTCGAGCATCTCCAAACGATCGCTCATATCTGCCAGGCCTCGGAGTCTCAGGAGCCTTACACTCTGCTTATCGACGGACTTCGTCGAACCTTCACGCAATGCTGCGGCACCCCCCGGAAGTGTTCCTCCTACTTATCCAGAGGCCCCATCGCTTCGCAATGCAAGGTGAGATGAAGAGTGTGGCCGTTGAACTTGTAGAACCGCGAAAGCTCCATCGAGGGCTTATGAAAGTGGACCTTGTAGTTCTGGCCGGAGATAACTGTCGGCGGCGACAGCGTGCATTCGCAGAAGATTGGAATGCCGTTCTTCCAGCCGCCCGCAATCATGTTGCAGAGTTCGCCCAGGGCGTCATCGATCGAATCGTCGCCTGCCGCGGCTGGCGCGCCGCCCAGCATGGCCGCTACGATCGAGCTCGCGGCCAGGGAGCTTATACGAATCTGGCACGCTCCGCGCATCGTGCCGGAAAAGCCGACAATGGCCGTTCTTTCGTCCAACGCGCACAGATTCCGATCGGGGTCCGGAGTCTGAATCGCCTCGACCTCAAACCCGAACACCATGCTGAAGACTTCCATGACGCTGGCATCGGCATACTCAATATTCGCGGTAGAGAGAAAAACCTCCGCGGCACTTGGCTTCAAATCGATATCGCAATTGAACATGGTGTTTTCCCCAATGGCTGTTGTAAATAACTCAGGTTCCGATCTGGAATCCAATAAATCCTCGCTTTGCCAATATTTCGCAGTATGACGCAAGGTAATATTCGAGGGCTTACGCTGTAAGAAGCGGCTTGACGTTATTCACAATGTGTTCGATGCTGAATGGCTTTCGGATGTAGCCACGCGCGCCGGAAAGGATCGCCTGGCGGACCTGCGACTCGCTGCTCTCGGTCGTAACCATCACAATCGGCACGCCAACCGCGAGATTCTCCTCTTTAATCTGCTGCAACAACTGCAAGCCAGTCATAACTGGCATATTGATGTCGCACATGATGAGTTCGACCTTGTTCGTGCGCAGACAGACCAGAGCTTCCTTCCCATTCCCCGCCTCCAGGACCCTGTCAAACTCCACGCCCGCCATCTTGAGCGTGCGCAATACAACCTTTCTCATCATGGCCGAATCATCCACTACCAGAATTGTTCCGCTCATTCTCTCTGCTCCGTTTCTATTCGACGGCTCGATTCGCACAACAGCGTGCGAACCCATGCTGTCGTGTTTCTAAACTGCCGTTGCCGCTATATTCGCGTGTTGCCTGACTGTTTCGTCGATCGCACTTGGAATATCGGCAGCAATGCGACCGTTGCGCCGCCGCTCGCGGCCGATCGTCGACGGCCCCCGTTTCAAGGCGGAGGCAATTGCCGCCGCCTTGAAACCAAACTCCAATCGCGACTGGATGTAAATACGCTCAGATAAGCTCAACTGCTCGTACACTCATCCATGCAACACCATCCCAAAGTGAAATGTTGCACTTCGAGATTGAGGCGGCCGGTTATTTATTTGCAACAATCTGTATTTCTTCCTATCCTGGTTTTTGGCTTCAATGGGCATATCGGCGGACGCCAGCCAGACATGACACGGAATAATATCTATTGCATCGTTTCCACCACTGGTGTCCGGTTAGATGTTGAATAGATTCAGTTGGTTTGCGAAGGTCTGTTGGTCGGTTCTGTGGAGATATGGCTGAAGGGCGCATGAAATCTCGGTTTTCTCAAAGATCGAGACCGACAGGA
>Ga0224554_1000053_pt1 | contig 101700 bp, 90 predicted proteins | sample 714S22024metaG_FD_180666 | JGI IMG/M metagenome (GOLD analysis project Ga0224554, IMG submission 180666) | Peat soil microbial communities from Stordalen Mire, Sweden - 717 S2 20-24 | ecosystem: Environmental > Terrestrial > Soil > Wetlands > Peat | place: Sweden: Norrbotten County, Stordalen... | reverse complement strand
CTTTTTAGGCAGGACTGGGTGGTCTACGCCAAGCCACCCTTCGGCGGCGCCGAACATGTGCTCAACTACCTGGCCCGATACACCCATCGCGTTGCCATTTCCAACCACCGGCTCGTGGCCTTTGAAAACGATCGCGTCTCTTTCCGCTGGCGAGACTATGCGCACGGCGGCAAGAAGAAGGTCATGACAGTTTCCGCCCCTGAGTTCCTGCGCCGCTTCCTGCTGCATGTTCTGCCCGGCGGCCTGGTGCGCATTCGTCACTTCGGACTCTTTGCCAACCGCAGACGAAGTGCTGTGCTTGAACGTTGTCGCGTGCTGCTCGGCGCAACGCCATGCGCCGATCCACCCGAGCAGCCAAGCCTGCGCTGTCCAGCATGCTCCGGCATCATGCTCGTCGTCGAACGGCTCACCCGCGGTCAGCTTTACTTTCATCCCAGCCTGACACCGGCCGAGCCAAAGAGGTGCAGCGTTGACAGCTCATGAGAGACTCACCGCGCCTGGAGTCGTTCTTCCACCCACCACGCTGTTGTGCTCGCGCACGCAACGCCGATGTGCGCCTTGGCTACGGTTACGACTCTCGCAGAGCATGTCTGCAAGCGCCGTTCCGGCCTCCACTTCAGCCGAAACCAGACTCCTTCATCGCGATTCGTTCCGCCTCGCCGATCCAACACGCATAAAGGCCATCTGCCGCCCATTGAAATCCCATAGGTAGATCACCGCGTCCGTCGCGCCAGCGACTTACTTCAAACGACCCTATCGAAACTGTCCCGGCACAAGATCCTGCCACAGCCTACCCTTGTCGCGCCGGGACAGCCCCGATAGGGACCTAACGTTTCTCGGTACCGATCTGCCCAGTCTTCGCTTCTCCGCGGGTCGCTCAAGTCAAACCAACCAGCCTCTCCACTTACTTTTTCACCACTTCAACCCGCCGATTCTGCGACCGTCCAAGCTCGGTGTCGTTGCTGCTCACCGGATTGCTCGCGCCAAATCCCTGGGTCGTCAGTCTGTTTGCATTCACGCCCGCGGCCACTAGGTACGCCTTCACTGACCGGGCGCGCTGCTCTGAGAGCGTCTGGTTATGTGCGTCTCCGCCCACATTGTCCGTGTATCCTTCGATCCCGAAGTTCCACGTTGGCTGGGTGCTCGCCGCGGCAATCAGAGCATCCAAAGTCGGCTTGGAGTTCCCTTTCAGGTGGTCGGAGTCGGTGTCGAACAGAATCCCGTAGAGCCGCGCGCGTCCTTCGCTGTTCAACTGCTGCACCACTTCATTCGCACCCGGCTTCCAGTTCGGGCACGAGCCAATATCCTTCGCAACCCACTTGCCCTGCCAACCCCCTGAGGGCGCGCCGTTGCTGCCGCCATACCACCAATACCCGGTAAACGACTGCCCATCGTCGGCGAAGATCAGCATGGCCGGGCCGCTGCGGCGAGGCCCCACAACCTCTCCCTCACTCCAAGTGAACCGCAGCACCCTGCCGTCAAATCCACCGTTCTCGATCAGGCCGTTGCTGTGCTCATAACAACCGTTCACAGCCGAACCGGTTTGCTGCATGTGGAAGTTTCCATACGAGGAAGAGAACATACCGGAGTTATCAGGCAGCGTCCGTTTCCCTAGCGACTTGCCATAGGCGTAGACGTTCATGATCTCCATGTACTGTGCATCGCCCCAGTTGTTGAGAACAGTCAGCCGCAGATACCGCCCGGTCGCCGGCGCTTTCAGCGCAAACTTCTGGTGGTCCTTGACCTGTGCCAGAGACGACGTCGCGATAACAGTGAACCCTCCGTCCTCGCTATCGGAGATCTCCACCTTCACATCCTTGGCCCCCCGCGCCGGCTTCTCCACCTGGGCGGTGTCAAAGGCCAGGCTGGTGATCGTGCTCTTGTCCGCCATCTCGAAAACAAAGACCTTGGGCGTCAGGTCGCCTGCTTTGGTGGCCCAGCCTGTGCTGGGCAGCTCATCCAACAGCGATTCCGGCGACCAGTTGCCCCTGTCGGAGTAGGAGGGCGGCGCTTGCACCACCAGCGCCCCCGCGCCCCATGAAAGCAGGTTCGACTCTGCCTGACCGCCGACGATCTGGGCAGGAAGCTTGGCCAACAGCAAAGGGATCGCGCAAACGAACGCAATCCAAGTGGAAGTCCTGGCTATTCTCATGGAATCCTCGCGATGACCGAGTCTAGTGCGCAAGATCGCTCCGGTCAAGACCGCATCTCGGCACCATTGGCCCTGCACGAAGTAGACGCGATTACCAACTTCACACGCGACGCAAGCCAATCCGCAAATGACCAAGATCAGTCCCTAAAAGTCGGCATTGCGACCGAAATCTCAAGGCTTGCCCGCCGGTGAATGTCGCCACAACGGATACCTTTTTCGTGGCGCGTATTCCCGCTCGCGCTTATCGCGACGAACCGTCAGTAGATGAGTGCCTATGGTGTGCTTAGATACGGCAGCGATTTGCTATGTTCACTCAACGACTCCAGTCATCGAGTGGCTCATGCCAGATCGGATTTTCAAAGAAGGCACCGCGGTCAATCCATCGATAGGCAACAAATCCGGCAAGCACCAGCACTGCCAGCAAGAGACTGCCGCAGACAACATTCTCGGCTGTTTCTCTGATCGGTATCCGGTGCCGACTCAGCCAAGCGCCGCAGCGCTCGCAGCGGTCACTTCGAATAGGCGTTTGCATCCTCTGCGGAGTCCATATTCCCGCCGAAGCTGATGCGAAATCTTTCCTGCGTTTCATCGTCTTCCTCCTCGGATTCTGCCCCATTCTGCGTTGCCGCGAATGCAGCTCGCTCACGCTTGTCCCTGCGAACAGTCAACAGTTGCTCGCCAATGGTGTGCTTTGGGACGAAGCAGTAGTTGTAGAACGCCTCAAACAACGCCACGCTGGGAATCCTCTTCTGCGCAATGAGTTCGCTGAGGTGGCGCGTGTAGAGCGCCCGGAAGGCTTCAGGCGTGATGACATAGCCTGTTCGCTTGCCATGTGTCTGAACCGTCGCCTCCAACCACCCTTTATCGATCCAGGACTGGATCTCCGTTTTTCGCACATGCAGAATCCGCGCCAGTGAGTCGACGGACATCATGTCGCAGCGGATCTCACGGATCTTCAGATCATTCCGTTCGAGCGCGCAGCGAACAGCTTTGACGCTCCGTCCCAGCATCTTTGCCGTTTCCGCGACTGTGTGCGTGGCGAGGTGCTCGCGCAGCGTATCGATCTCGTCATCGGTCCAACGCCGGTGCTCGTCGCGAATCTTCAAGCCGGTCTGCATCACAAACCGCCAGCAGGCCTCTCTCGAACGTCCGCTGTGCCTTTGCAGGCGACGAACGAGTTGATCGAGCTTTTCACCGGACAGTGCGCGGGCTTGCGTGGCGATCGCTTTGGCCTCATCGCTCCACGCACCGGCGGCGTTCCGATTCAGCGCAGCAGACATTGGGCACCTCAGGGAACGGAAATGCGGATACGATCAATCAGGACGACAAGCAGACCAGGATTCAACCACGAGTGGAATGTCATCCACGCCTCCCACGCGAAGGCTCCGATCAAAGCCCCCACACATGCAGGAAGTAGGGGGGCGAAGTGATTGACACCCGGACCGGCACCCGGAGCAACGGGAAGGTTAAGGAGCGCCTCCCGCCGTGCGCCATCCGCGACAAACGATTCTGCTGCAAGCACTTGCGGAGTCGCGAAGGAGTCGTTTACTATGCCCTTACACTTCCATGCGCCCAAAGTTCCTCGCGGAATCCTCTGTCTTTGGGGGAAGGCGGTCCGATGCTGAGTTTTGCCTCTCCGACGAAGGAGTGCCTGGACTCAGTCTTTGCTGCGTTGAGGGATGCGGGCCTGCTGAATCGCACAGGTAAGGCTCTGCTGCCGCAACTGAATGAACTGGCCGAAGGGAAGTGGCCCGTCCGCTGCCCGGAGGTTTGTCATGGGATGGCGGCGCATCCACCCTCAATGGCGCTGGCCTTTAGTTTGGTGTTGCTTCAGCTGCCAGGAAAATGGGACGCAGAGAGCGCATGGATCGACTACAACGAGATCAAAGAAGCTCTTGAGACGGCCTGGAAGGTTGTTTCACAGGACTCCGGGCGGCGGTTGCGGAGAACGGTCGATCACGCAATCGTCTACGGGATTCGCCGATCCTGGGACCCTGCACTGGATTTTCTAACGACGACACTCGCAGGCGATATTCGCCGTTATCGCGGCCCAGTTGGAGAGTGCGTTGGATATCTCCGCGGCCGGCCTGTCGGAAATGCCCCAGGTGCAGCCAACACCGCGATGGACGGGCTGATTCCCGATCTCGATCTCCTCTGGGGAGAGGATTTTCGGAACGACGCGAATTTTCACGTAGCGGCGATCCTGAACAAGCTCCTCCAGCCCTGGACTCCCTTGAGTTTCCAGTCAGGGGAGGGGATCCGGTTTGAATGGTGCGGCGAAGAGGGCGACCAACTAGTCGCGAGGTCCTATTCGAAGAAGATTTTGCTACCCGGATCGAAGCGGAATTTCAAGCTGAAAGAAGGAGATGCGGCGCTCTACAGGGACGGGAAAGAATTCGCCAAAGTTGACGAGGGCCAGAGACTGATCCTTCGCGTCAATGACGACGGGAGAGCCGAACTTCAGCTTGCCGACTTTCAGCGGGGCAACGTCGTGGGGCCTATCCTTAGGTTTAACGCCAGTCAGGAGGTGAAACTGGAATTCATCACAAAGGGATCGCTGGAGGCATGGAACTGCACGTGCGGATCGTGGGCATGCGACCTGAAGCATCGGATGGAGGGCTGGGATCCAAAACTTCTGCCTGAGAACGAGACGCTTGCCTCATTTCTGTGGACGGCCGTGAAGGGGTCTTCCCGGCAGCTTCATATCAAGAGTTTTGTCGGCGGAATGTACTACGCAGCGCTCTGTAACGGGGAATAGTGGAGTGGAACAGGGGAGCAGGGACTGAAGTCGGACCCCTACTCTCAGGATGTTCCTGGGAGCTCCGAAGAAGATGAAACGAATTCGATGTGTATCGCTGCTCACCACGTCCGAGGTCCAACCTTCGCGGATTGCGGAGATTCTGCTGCGCCGGGAGTGCACGGCCGCGCTGGTAGCGCTGCTCGGAGATGGGGATGAGAAGGCACAAGAGCGCTGGGGCAAGCAGTTGCCTAAAATCCTGAATGCCGCGGACAAGATTCTGCGGGATGCTATCGACCGGAGTCTGCCGGTGACCGGGCTGCGTCCTGTGGAGATTCGCGAATCCGTCGCCTGGACGGCGGATTCGAATGCACTGGCTGGACACGTGCTGGAGGTAGTGAGCCGGCAGTGCATCGAGCGCGTTTATGCGGAGGCGGTTGAGAGAATTGCGAGTCGAAGGACACTGCCCCTGGCCGAGTTGAGCCTCGCCCTGGTTCCTTTCACCGACTCGTATACCCCGGAAAAGCTGTTGGCGCGGGAGTGCTGGTGCGGCTGCTGGGTTGAGGATGGAGTATCGAAGTGTTCATTCTGCGGAGGTCCAGCACCGGGTGGACGGCCAACGCGGGTGTGGCGGCGGGTTGCGTATGGGAGCGTGCAGCTCGATGTGCTCAACGAGACGCGGCACAACTTAGAGGAGAGGATGGAGAAACTCCGGGAGATGGGAGCGCAGGTGCCCAGCGGAGCCGATCCAGAGGACTACCTCAGACAGTTGGAGTGGGATGCGCCCGAGGGAGAGGAAACCCATGAGCGAGATTAACCCGGAAGAACTGGAACTGGATTTGGCCGACCGCGCGCTGGAAGAGGCGATGGCGCTGCTTGCCAACGTGCGCTTCAGCGCGTCGCGGGGTGCCTACCGGCAAGGAGAGCTGACAGCCGTGTCGGTGATGCTCGAAGAGGATTCGGAGGCGGGTGTTCACCACATCCGAGTGATGTGCCATGATCCAGGCCATCTTGGCATCGACTGGGACGGGCTCCCGCTGACTCTGATTGAGCGCCCATCCGGGAAGGATTGGCTCGGGTTTCTGGACGCTCGCGGCCGGGCCGAGTTCGTGGTTGCTGTTTCCGCCGAAAGTGATCTCGGTTTTGGGGAGCTCAACCCCAATGGGCTCGCCAAGGTTGAAGTTCCCAGCAGCCTGGTCACAGGGCATGCAGAAATAGTCGGAGCACCGCGGATATGGCAGGTAAGTGGCCTTTCGCGCGATGGTTCTCTTTCGGCACTCGCCGAGAGAAGGGGTGTGCAAGGCAACATTTGGATCACCGTCCGGGCGGATGTTGACAAGTTTCCGGCGCTCCGCAATGGAGAGGTCCAGGTTGTTTTGCGGTCAAACTGGAGCCGCTCGGTGTGGCTCCAAGCGAGGATCGGACTCAATCTTCGGGGCGGGTCCGAGGGGCATTGGGAGGGCAGGGTAAAGGTACCCCATTCCGAATTCGAGAATCGCCCGGCCGATGCAACTCTCCTGGTTTTTGCCGCGCAGCGTGAGTGAGGTGCCCATGGATCCCATTCGGGTCTGGTTCAGTCTGATTTCGGGTGAGGCAGCCACTCCGGTGAATCTCGTGGTTGAGGAGTGGCCGCAGAGCGGTCCTGCCTTTCTGCATCCAGACATCCTGGCGGTTGCAGCCCCTGACTTTAAGGAGACCATTGATCTGGCATATCGCCAGACGCTGTTCACTCTCGGCTGGCCGGATTCCGCCACCTTCCGGATCGGCATAGAGTCGATTGATCCGCTGGCGTTTCCGCTGCCATACGGGTTTGAGGGCGACTCACACTTCGGGGCCGTGGCGGTTGGGCTGGCGCAGGCGGTAGCGCGGACGTATCCCGATCACTTCCGTTCTGGCGCAAAGCATCTGCTCCCAGTATTGCAGGCGGTTTCTTTGGAACGCGTTGCAGTTGCAGCGGCCTTGGACAGCAAGAAGGGCGATTTCAAGCCTGTGGGGTGCATTCGGACTAAGCTCGAGTCCTTTTGCATGCTGGAGGTCTCCCGACCTTCGGTCTGCGTCATTTCGCCGACCCAGAATCTTACGGCTGATAGTGGACCACTGCTCGCCGTGCCTCTGCAGAATGATCCAGATCCCTATGTTTCAGTGAACGGTCACCAGGCTCTTCCTCTCCTTCGAGCGCGCGACCCCATCGACGTCTTCGTGCAGTTGTGGGAAGCCCAAGCCAGGACTTTCGCGGGGTGCCTATGAAAGCCACCCTCCGCGTAATTGCCGCCTGCGTGAATGTGATACTTTTTCTGCTTTCCTCAAGCAATCTGGCGCGCCTGCTGATATTGGTCACGACACTGGGCGCGTGGTGGTGGCTCTCCGACTACTATTTCGCTCCCTGGCCGTGGTGGATGGACCGGTACGCCTTCATCCTGTGCTCGTTTCTGGTTTTGGTTGCGCTCAGCGCGGCAGTTTTCTGGTTTGGCGTTCGCCGGCCCGCGCGCCGGCTCGCTCCGTCCTTCGATGTCTTTTCAGGGAAGGCATCCAACACCCGGCTCGAAATCAGTAACTGGTGCCAGATCTTGCGCACCATTGCCGGTCTTCGTAAAGGACTTTGGGCGCGGTACTGGACCTGGTATCGTTTCCGGCTGGAGAAACTTGGCCGCGGACAGTTGCAGGTTGGCGCCAGCTCGCTGCGAACCGTCTGGTGGTTCCATCCTTCAGCGTTTCCGCAATGGCTGGCAGCCTTCTGCTTGCCTGCCCTCTGGGTTTTGCTGCTCCTGGGCCCCCTACATACCAACGTGATGGAGCAGATCGCAACAATCGCCAGCACTCAGCCGCAGGTTATCTACGACGTGCGATGTGTCGGAGTAACAAAATACTCGTCCCGGCCCGGCGGTGAATCATTCGCTTCCGGAGCGCCCGGACGGGATGGGGTGTTTCCGGGTGCGCCCGTGCGCGAGACGCTCGATCACGGAGCTTCCGGATTTCAGCGCACTGGCAGGTGCGCTTTTCTGGCGGATGGGAGTTTCGAGGTCTCTTCGACGCCCTTTCCTCGCGTTTACCGCCGGCTTGTCATGAACTGCCGCGCGCGCTGCGACCTGATTCCGCGCGATGGCGCCGCAGCCCTTTTGACGGACTCGGCGCCGGTCGTCTCGGGTGAGGCATCCTTCAAGTGGCTGCAAACCAGTCCCGACCCATCGCTGGGGATGACCATTTCGCTCGCCCGGCAGGACGGAACAACGATCGACAAGGTTTCCATTGAACCGTGAGTGAGAGGAGATGAGTATGAATATGCGCAATCTGGTGTGCCTGGCAGGATCGACGGCCTTTGCCGTTGTGGCGTTTGGCCAGCAACCCACGCTGACCGTCAGCAACGATCATCCCAAGGTAGGTGAAACGGTCGTGATCGAGGTGAACGTCAGCCCGAACCGCACGACAAAGATCTCGTGGTCCAAGCAGGGAGATGGTGACTTTGCCACCGAGACGCAGAATCAGGCGGCGGTGAAGTTCGTTCCGAGCACACCGGGTTCAACGGTGATCATCGTCTGCGATGTCAGCATCCCCGGCCGCCAGGATCATCCTTCGACGAAGCTGGTGGTCGCTGGATCACAAGCTCCTGCGCAGCCGCAGGCCGGTTCCCCTGCCAGGTCCGGCGCACCGGCCCACCATGGCGGCGATCTGGCGCTTGCCGACATGGAATACATGGTTCCTTCGGGGTACATGGGCGATGCGATGACTGAGAACAACGGCGCCGCGATCCTCGATACCGGCTTTAACCAAGGATGCCGGCAGGGTTCGCCGTCGTGCATCAAGATTGAGTACAAACCCGCGGATGGAAAGGTTGGGTGGGCCGCCTTTGCATGGCAACGGGTCATCGACGGAAGCGACAACTGGGGCCAAAGCCCCGGCGCCGATTTCAGCGGAGGCAGTTTCCACTCCCTGCGCGTTTACGCCAAAGGGATCCCGGATACAGCTGGGTTATTTCCCAAGGTTCAGTTCAAGTCGGGGGGCAATGTCGCTCCAAAATACTCGACAAACCGGGCATCGTATGCGGTGGCTGGACTGACGGTGCAGCTGACTGGCCAGTTTCAGGATTACTGTCTCTCGCTGAATGGCCGCGATCTTACAAACACGGTTAGCCCATTCACCGCAGTTGTCGCCAAGGCAGGAAACGCCCAAACCATCGTCATCATCCTGGACGATGTTCGCTTCTCGACAGAGTCCTGCAACTAAATGGCAATCACTGCGAGGCATACGATTCTTCTCGCGGTCCTCGCCACACAAGGGCTGTTTTTTCGCGTCGGCGTCGGCGATCCCGCCCGCAGTTCCCGGAGGCGAACGGTGGATTGCCTACGCTCCGACCGGTTACTTCCCGGCTGAGTCTCCTCCTGTGCTGCCCAGCCGGGAGAGCCTGCGGGTTGATTTGAGGGTTCTTCGCGAGGCAGGGTTTACCGGCATCGTCACCTGCGGCGCCGCAATTCCTGCGATTCCCGAGATCGCCCATGATCTGGGCTTCCACGCCATGTTGCTGGGAATCTGGGATCTGTTCGGCGCCTGGGTGCTTGTGCTGGAACCATGCGTCTATATTGCATGATTCCCAATTTTGGCGAAGCAGATTGTCGAGACGAAGGCGAAACTCCGGCTCCCCCAAGGCAGCTTTGATCTTCTCGTGAGAAATTGCCGGAACCCCTGGGAATTGTGGCCGCGCCTATGTGCTGAGCGCTGCTTTCCAGTAGGAATCTGGAGTCCAATGAACGAAAGGTGACTCGCCGTGGGCACCGGAGACAATACACGGCATCAGGAAAGCTCGAAGGACAGTGCCGACTTCATCAAGTTGGGGGACCGTTGATCCCGGATTGAGGCGGCTGGCGAAAGCCTTCCACTGCTGCTTCTTTTGCGCGTCGTTGAGGAATTCGTCGGTCAGAGCGAAGGGTGTTTCCTTCGGAACAGCAATGCCGCGTCGTTCAAACGAGGCAAAGATTGCGGCCCGCAACGACTCCATGTCGAATTCCCAGGTAGTGGCCATGAACCAGATGTCGTAGAAGTCCTTCATGCGGCTGTTGCGGATATCCAGCACCACCATCGCATTGAATTTCTCAGCGATCGTTGCTTCGCGCGGATAGGCGCGGATGCGCGGCGCCTCCATGGATAGGAGAGTAGGGAAGGACGCAAACTCAGGCTCAGGATAGACAGCATCGCCGAACCCAATGTCGATCTGCATCGGTATCCGGGCGCCGGCCAGAGTGGCGCTGAGTTTGACTCGAACGCCTTCGTATTCGTCTTCTTCCTTTATCCTTTCTCCTGCTACCGACCCGCCTTCGAAGGCAAGACCATCATCTTCTTCCACGGCGCAAATCGCGCGGAGGGTCTTCTCGACATCTTCCACCGCCGATGAACCCCATCCGAGCAGATCGAGATCCTTTGTCGGCCGGTGCATCTCGCCCATCCAAAGCGTGAAGAGCATTGCGCCTTTGAGAACAAACCCATCCCGGTATTCTGAGCGCCCGAGTCGAAAAAGGAATCGTTCTACGGCGTATTTGCCGAGGATGCGCTGGTAATCCTCACCCTTCTCCTGTGCAAGCGTGAGCAGGCGGGCGCGAACGGATGCGGCAAGATTCCTGGCAGGTTCCCGGCTCATAGAGCCTCCATATACGGGCGAATGACGTTGCTCACGCGACAGATCTTCGCATGGCGGTAGATCTCATTGGCGGTGGTCTTCTTTTGGCGGAGGCTGTCCTTGAGCGCCTCGATGGCGATGTCCAGGCCGATCTTGTTTCTGAACTTGAAGCAATCGGCGACCGTCTTCGCAACGGAATAGACACTTATGACGACCCCTTCAGCTCGATGCTTCTCGATGCCTTCAGTATGCGACGGACCCGTGAGACGAATAACTCTGAGTGCCGGTGAGGCGATGGCAGGTTTGCGAGCGCCTTTGCCGAGGGCGATCCAGACCGATGCGGGATTTTGTGTCGTGATTCCGTGGAAGGCCAGTGCCGACAGAAGGCAGAGAACGGCGTCAGGCGCGCGCTTGGCTACCTCGGCATAGGAATGCAGTTCGGTAACGGCGGCGTCAGGGAGCGAATAGATGCCGCGCCCAAGTCGGATGATTTTGCCTTGTTGAATGAGCCGGGAAAGGTAGACGCGCGGCACTCCGATCGCCTCGAGTTCGCGTGGCCGCACAATGCCGTGCTCGCGGATATAGCGCATCGCGTCTTCGATTGGTTCAGTCTGCGTCATTGTTCCATTATGACATCATTTGTAAGCAATGGATGGCGAAATGCAACACGGTAGTCGTAACATTTTGTCGTAATTTTTGAGGCTTTTTCCCTCGTTTCCCTGTATTTTCAGGCATGTGGCGCATCTTCCTCGGCGTGAGAGGATGTGTCGTATCAACCTGAAAATAAAGGAGATTACACACAGGCCAGGGAAAACGCAGAAACATGGAGGAACCGTAGGACAGCTGACTCTGGATTGGCATATCGGGGTCAGATTCTCTGAACCCGGAAGTCTCAGCGCCCAAAGAGGCGCGCCTCCAGTGCGAACCTTCCCGACGAGCCGGCCGGATCCTCCTCCGGTATGTTGGGAGCAATCGGCCGCATGGGTTCAAGTTCAATCCACAATCCGATCCACAAAAAGCACGGTCTTACACGACTTCGGTGGTCTTAGGCGTTCCCCACGGGTTTGTCAGTCGTTGAAAAACCTAGAACGGTAAACCTGTCACGCAGGAGGCCGCGGGTTCGGGACCCGTCGCTCCCGCCACCGTTTTGGGAAATTGCATAATTACGGACCGGTCCCACCTACACTCAAACGAGACGGCGGCGGATTCGCGTCGTCAACTGATGTATCTGTGGTCACTTGACTTTAGACGCCCAAGATCCTACGATTCAAGCAACATAGAGGTGAGGGAGTTCACCTTTAACCGCTGTCCATCCAATAGGCCGGACAGATGATGACTCCTGACAGGGAATCCTGTTGCGGAGTTGTGTCCCGGCCGAGTTCCCTGAATGACAATTTAGGAGTTCGTATTCATGACGAACACTTGGGCTCTTTGTGCGCTCTGGGTGGGTCTGGCTTTGGCGGCGACGCTGCTGGCGATCTGGTTCAAGATCTCGACGGCGCTTTCTGAGATTGTGGTCGGCACAGTGGCCCAATTGGTCATCGGAGTGTTCCTCACCGGGCTCTTTGGTTTTGCGCAGGGCGGGCTGGCCGGGAATACGCAGTGGATAACATTCCTGGCTGGAACGGGTGCAATCGTCCTGACATTCCTTGCCGGTGCGGAACTCGATCCCGCAATCTTCAAAACCAAGTGGCGTGAAGCGTCGATCATTGGCCTCGCGGGGTTCTTCGGTCCCTTTCTCGGATGCACTGCGGTCGCGCATTACGTACTGCATTGGGCGATCATGCCCAGTTGGCTGTGCGGTGTCGCTCTTTCGACAACGTCCGTCGCCGTTGTATACGCGGTGATGCTGGAACTTGGGTTCAACGTCACGGAGTACGGGAAGGCGATTCTCGCCGCTTGCTTCATCAATGATCTCGGAACCGTGATAGCGCTGGGACTGATCTTTTCTCCGTTCACCATCAAGACGCTGATCTTTGTGGTGGTTTCCATCGTCGTCTTTGTAGTCCTGCCATTTCTCACGCCGCGGTTCTTCAAGAAATACGGCGGGCGCGTCTCCGAACTCGAAGCCAAGTACCTCCTCTTCTTCCTCTTCGCTATGGGTGGACTCGCCCTCTGGGCCGGCAGCGAGCCGGTGCTGCCCGCTTACATGATCGGCATGGTGTTGGCCGGAACGGTCGGAAAAGACCATTCCCTGATTCGGCGTCTGCGGACACTTACGTTTGGATTGCTCACGCCGTTCTACTTCATCCGCGCCGGATCGTTTGTGTCGGTGCCGGCGCTGATGGCTGCGCCCGTCACCCTGCTCGTCTTGTTTGGGGCGAAGTCGCTGTTCAAGGCGGTTGCCGTGTATCCGGCAGTCAGGATTCACAAGTATGACGGTAAGGCTGGAGCCTACTACACGCTGATGATGTCAACCGGTCTCACATTCGGAACCATCTCGGCGCTCTTTGGCCTCAATCATCAAATCATCACGCCGGCGCAATACTCCTACATCGTGGGCACTGTCATCGCCAGCGCAGTAATACCCACCATGATTGCGAACTCGTTCTTTCTTCCCCACCATTTGCTTCCCCACCATCAAGCAGGCAAGAAAGCAGAGAAAGAAGTTATGCGGCCAGTTCCCGCAGAAGAAGGTTAGGTGATCGCTATGGGAAGTCCGGTTTTTGTTGGAATTCAAAGAATACTGGTTGCGTTCGACGCGTCTCCGCACGCGGAGCACGCTTTGGATGTGGCTCTGTCAATGGCTGGCGATATGAAAGCCAAGCTCTTCGTCATCGCTGTAATTCGGCCGCCCGAGCCCGCCGAGAGCGCGGAGTTCCACGCTGTGCTTGAAGACGGGCAAGAGCGCTATGAGAAATGTTTCGTCCCGTTGCGCGAACGCGCCAAGCAAAAGGACGTTGAACTCGAAACCGACATTGTTTTGGGTCACCCGGCGGAGCAGATCATTCACAAGGCGGACACCATCCAGGCCAGCCTCATCGTCATGGGCAAGCGCAGCCATACGATCCTTCATCGCTGGATGCTGGGCTCGAACTCCGAGCGCGTGCTGAGATATGCGCACTGCCCGGTGATGATCGTCCATTGATCGGATAACCAAGCTATGAAGATCTCGAAACACGCGAGCGGTGAGCCACAGAAGAATCGTAACTGTCAACAATTCTGTTCTCGCATGCCGCTCGACAACAAATCGTGGAACTCCTCACAACCGACGGCTTTTGTAGCCGGGAAAGCGTAATCATCATGTCTGAAATCGCGAAACTTGAAGCCCTTGAGATCCTCGATTCCCGCGGGAATCCGACGTTGGCAGTCACAGCAACCCTGTCGAACGGCGTGAAAGCAACTGCAAAAGTACCTTCGGGCGCTTCAACCGGCAAACGGGAAGCCGTCGAACTGAGAGACGGTGACAAGGCAAGGTATGGCGGAAAGGGCGTGCTCAACGCCAGGGATCATGTGAACGGTGAGATTCAAAAGGCTGTTCATGGATTCGATGCCAACAACCAGAAGGCGTTGGACAAGAAGCTGTGCGAACTCGATGGCACGCCGAACAAGGCGCGGCTTGGAGCCAACGCGATTCTCGGCGTTTCGCTCGCAGTTGCACGGGCCGCCGCGGCAGACCACGATTTGCCACTCTATGCAAGCCTCGGAGGCGAGAAGGCCAACCTGATTCCGGCGCCGTGGTTCAACGTCCTCAACGGTGGAAGCCACGCCGATAGCAATGTGGATTTTCAGGAGTTCATGATTTCGCCGGTGGGCGCGCCTAGCTACAGCGAAGGCTTGCGCGCGGCAGCTGAAACCTTCCATGCATTGAAGTCTGTCCTCCACAAGAAGGGCTATAACACCGGGGTTGGGGATGAAGGCGGATTCGCTCCTCAGTTGAAGTCGAACGAAGAGCCTATCGAGCTGATTCTGGAAGCGATCCAAAAGGCTGGCTATAAGCCGGGCAAAGACATAGTCCTCGTGCTGGATCCTGCCACGAGCGAATTCTTTGACGACGGCATGTACCTGTTCGAAAAGTCGGACAAGAGCAGGATGTCGCCGGTGCAGATGGTCGACTTCTGGAAGGACTTGCTTGGCCGTTACCCCGAAATCTGGGCCATTGAAGATGGCGTTGCCGAAGACGACCACGCCGGCTGGCAGCTATTGACGAAGACGCTTGGCGGTCGGATTCAGTTGATCGGCGATGACAACTTTGTCACCAATCCGACTATCTTCCGTCAGGGCATCAAGGACGGAATCGCCAACGCGATTTTGATCAAGTTGAACCAGATCGGCACGCTGACTGAAACGCTCGAATGCATCCAGATTGCTCGTGAGAACGGATATGGGGCGGTCATCTCGCACCGCTCGGGCGAAACCGATGACACAAGCATTGCCGACCTTGCGGTGGCTGCCGGCATGGGGCAGATCAAGACGGGCTCGACCAGTCGCGGCGAGCGGATCGCAAAATATAACCGCTTTCTGGAGATCGAACACGAGCTTGGGACAAAGGCTCGCTACGCCGGCGCCAGTGTGTACGACCGCTGGCACAAGGCAGTAAAGGCATAGCAAGCAGCCGTGGGTGTTGGAGTCCACCTGAAGAACGCTCAACTGGGCAGATGACTCCTCGAAGCTGAACAACACTTGGAGGAGTCATGCCCGAGCCCGATGCGGAAATCGCAAGAGCGAAAGAACCAAGAGCGCGAGAGCCGGGGGCTCTTAATGAAGTCCAGCAACGACGCCTGAGTATCACTTGCAAGTACATCGACAAACTGCTGTGCGACATCGAACAGGCTCTCCATTCGGCGTCGTCGCCGTCTCCGTTCCCGCGCTACCTTGTTGACATCACGCCCGCGCAGTCGCGGGTAATAGAAGATCATATTCGGCGTCTGCGGGCTCAACTGTTGCGGGCTCTTGATTGGCAGCACTTGAAGCCGGAGCCGCCGGAGGTTCCGGTCACACGATCAGTCACAGTTGATCTTACTTTTATCGACATCGCGATCGAGGAACTCAAGCCCAGCTATATGCGCGGATGTGGGGCCGTGCCTGACGATGCCGTTGACGAACTCAATGGAGTGGTCCATGAGCTTCGCTCCCTGGCTGGAAGCATGGAACGTTACCTCCGCCAGGAGTTGGGCATTAATCTCGAAACGCGGCTCAAGAAGCTGGAGGGGACCGGTTACGATGTGGCTCTCTTGCGACTGATCGAGGAAATCGTCACTCGTCACGGATTGGTAGAGTTCCGCACGCACATCGATTCACTAGCTTCCCGCCTGGAGGACAACAACCTGGAGGTGGCTCTGTTCGGGCGTGTTAGCAGTGGGAAATCCTCCCTTCTCAATGCGCTTCTGAATACCAACGTTCTTCCCGTGGGCATCAACCCCATCACCGCGGTACCCACGAAATTGCGCTATGGCGCGAAACTGCGCGCCGACGTGGCTTTTGCAAGCGGGAGGGAAGAAACCGTTACGATCGACGAGCTTGGCGTCCTGGTAACTGAACAAGGGAATCCAGGCAATCTGCGGAATGTTGTGCGCGCGGTTGTCGAGGTTCCATCGCCGCGCCTCAAACAGGGCATTGTGCTGGTGGATACGCCGGGGCTTGGCTCCCTGGCCAAACGAGGCGCTCAAGAAACTCTTGCCTATCTTCCGAGTTGCGACCTTGCCCTTCTTCTCATTGACGCGGGAACAGCTTTGAATGAAGAAGACGTCGGGACTCTCCGTCTGCTCTACGAGGGCGGCATTCCGGCCATCGTTCTGCTTAGCAAGGCGGACCTGCTGACGGAAGAAGATCTTCATCGGGTCACCGGCTATATCCATGAACAGTTGCAAGCCGAATTGGGCCTTGCGATGAACGTGCATCCGGTAAGCTCGTTCCCGAACTACGCCGCTCTGCTCGACCAATTCTTCGAGCAGGAATTGCTTCCCCGATTCAACCAGGCGCGAAGTCTTAGAAACGCGTCGGTTGCCAGAAAGATCGGAGTCCTCCGTGGCTCATTGGTCGCAGCCATTGAGACAACTCTCGACCAGACGAAACGCAGAGGGCAGGAACTCCCGCAGGATGTGCATGATCTGGAGGAGCAATTGCGCCTCGTAACCGGCGAAGTCGGAGAACAACGCACAGTTCTCAACCATGCCTTCTTTGAATTGGGTGAGACGCCGGAGAGAGTTCTGAATGAGGTTGCAGACACCGCACTTACGTGGATGAAGACACATTCCGACGCCTACGTAACGTCGCCGCAACTTTCGGAGTGGCTCCACGACGCTGTTTGGAAGTCCGTTGAACATCACATCGAGGACATGCGCTCCGTCAGCCAGCGTGCAGTTTTCACACTGCAGTCGGTGGCGCAGGAGTTGGGGCGCATCGATATGCCTTCGCCGGACGAGGTGGAAAGTCTCTTGCGCGACATGCCACGCTTTGAGTTGCCTTCACTCCCGAACGCGATCAACATGAGCACGTGGAAGTTCCTCGGGACTAGTGTTGTTCGCGTCAGGATCAGGAAGGCCCTACGGGAAGGCATTGGCGCTGTCTTGGAACAGGAGCTTCACCATTACGGCGATGCGCTGTCTCGGTGGAGCATCCAGTTTGTCAGCAAGCTGGCGCTCCTGGTGGGTTCCTACGCCGACGCCTATCGCGTTCAACTTCAGAGGATGTCAGGAACTTCCAATAGCAGCGTCGACGAGCCTCAACTCGAACAGGACCTGGCTTTGCTGAGGAACTGGAGCGCAATCGAGAGCCACAACGTAAGCGAGACCATCGAGAGGGGGGCTTAAGTTTGCAGAAATACTTTCTTATCGCGTTCGGTGGCGCACTCGGATCGATTGCCAGGTACTGGGTCGGCTCGACAATTGCCGGCCGTGTGGGAACGAAGTTTCCATACGGAACCTTCGTCATTAACATCACAGCCTGCATGATTATCGGCTTCTCCCTCACTTTCTTGGCGAAACGAGCAGATTTGAATCCTGCCTGGAGATTCCTCGTGCCGGTTGGCTTCATTGGCGCATACAGCACTTTTTCAACATATGAATGGGAGACTTTTTCCACGCTTCGAACCGGTGCTTTCTTACTTGCCGCCTTCTATGCAGTCAGCAGCCTCATTCTTGGGCTCGCTGCCGTGTGGGGCGGCTCAGTGATTGCGGAGAACCTCTGATGAGAACACAAAAGCAGCTCGTTATCTATCAATCGATCCTGGAAGTGCTTCAGGAACCAGGATGCCCCTTCTGCCGCTTCTTGAAGGAATATCAAGCGGCGCGCCTTCAGCATCATTCTGAACAGGACATCCACCACCTGTGCAATTTTCACACCTGGGGGCTGGCGGCAGTGCAAAACGCCCTAACAGCAGCTGAGGTATTCATCCATCTCGTAGAGGAGCAGGCGCCAATTTCCAGCGATGCCGCCGACTGTGACATCTGCAAGGAAGTATATGCGGAGGAAGACCGCCGAATTCGCGAATTTGTCAGTTGCATCTATCGAACAGGTGTGGCCGATTGGCTGCGAGGGGCTCCGGTATTGTGTATTCCGCACGGGATAAAACTGCGGCGCCAAGTCCAGCCTGTGGTCGCCGCCCGCGTAGATGCGATCATCGAGAACTGTCGCCGGCAGTTGACACAAGAGCTGCAAAGTTTACGTGATAAACCAGAAGCGGAAAGACCGGGATGGGGCTCGCTTGGCCGCGCGGCCGAGTTTCTTGTCTCACAACGCGGATTACATTCCTGAGGAGGACGTATGTTGAGTGCTGGAAAGGCCGTGAAAGTTTCCATCTACCTGAGTGAGGGTTCAAAGCACCATGGGATCCCAACGTATTCGAGCATTCTCGATTTTCTCTTCTATCGAGGCGTTTCGGGTGCGACCGTCCTCAAAGGAGTTGCCGGATTTGGTGCGGATCATCACATGCATTCCGCGAGTATTGTCGAAATCTCGGATCACATGCCTCTCAAGATCGAATTCATCGAATCTCGTGAGAAGGTCAACGAGCTCCTCGGGAAGCTGGAGGAGTTGGCCGGAACTGGAATGATCGAGGTCCAGGAGACAACCGTTGCGAAGCCAGCCCAGGTTTCCAAGCCAAAGAGGCCAGTCCTCCCCGCGCACCTCAAGATTGAGGGCAAGGCAAAAATGATGCGGATCTACATTGGCGAAGCGGATCGCTGGAAGGACAAGCCTCTTTACAATGCGCTCGTTGAAGCCATGCGGGCCAACGACATTGCCGGCGTTACAGTCTACCGTGGCATACTCGGCTACGGCGCACACCGGCGGATTCACAAGGACAAAGCCCTTCACCTGTCTCACGATTGCTCGATCATGCTCTCGGCCGTCGATACCGAGGAGAAACTGAGATCCTTTCTTCCGCTCGTGGACCAGATGGTGGAAGAGGGTCTGGTCGTGCTTTCAGACGTTGACATCATTAAGTACTCCTACCGTGCACTGGACGTAGATATGCCGGAGCCAGTTCCAAGTAGTCCTTCTATGTGAGCGGAGGCTCAAAATGAAAGACCAATTTCAAGCGCGCATGTTGCGGATTCATTTCGGCGAGGGTGACAAATGGCAGGGCAAACCCTTACACGAAGCGATTGTGGCGAAATGTATGGAGCTGGGTATGGCTGGCGCGACCGTGTATCGCGGGATCGAAGGGTACGGGGCAAGCACCAGAATTCACCATGCCAGTCATTGGACGTTCTCGAAGGACGCGCCGATCATGCTGACTGTCATCGACCGTGAGGAACAGATTGAAAAGCTGATTCCTCATCTCGACGTCATGGTTGAGGAGGGTCTCATCGCGATGTCCCGCGTCGAGGTCATTCGATACTCGCGAACTTCAACTAACGAACCGGCGAAGATCTAACAAGACCCAGATGGAGACGATGACTCACTCCGCGATGCAGGAACTCAAGAGCAGTTCGACGGTGCAAGATTCTGGCAGCCCTCCGACTGAGAAATCCGTGTGTATGGACGGTGCCTCCCGTCTGTTGCGACTCGGCAGACTGGCTCAGGAACTTGGGGCTGAGCCTGTCGCCGAAGAAGCACGTGATCTCGCAGCGCGGGTTTCCGAAGGACGTTTCTATGTAGCTTGTGTTGGTCAGTTCAAGCGAGGCAAATCCACCCTGCTCAACGCCCTGGTCGGCCATGAAGTTGTCCCAACCGGGTTTGTTCCGGTAACGGCAGTGCCTACCGTGATTCGGTTTGGCGACGTACTTCACGCGCGGATTCGTATGCGGGATGGCTCGTGGCAGGACGTTGCGATGTCCGACTTGAAGGACTACGTGACCGAAGAGCTAAACCCCGAAAACAGAAAGCACGTGGACGGCGCGGAAGTGTTCGTGCCCAGTCCCTTGTTGTCCTCCGGTATGTGTTTTGTGGACACTCCGGGTTTGGGCTCGGTCTTCACCGGAAACACGGCCACCACGCAAGCCTTCATTCCTCACATTGATGCAGCCTTGGTCGTGGTCGGAGCCGATCCGCCGATTGCGGGCGAGGAGTTGGTGCTGGTTGAGGCGGTTGGCAAGCAAGTTCAGGATTTGATTCTGGTCATCAACAAATCCGATCGCACCAGTGATCCGGAGCGCGCGGCGGCGGCCAAGTTCACGCGCGACATTCTGGAAAAGCGCCTGCATCGCCCGATGGGCGAGGTTTTTGAGGTGAGTGCCGTCGAACGCATGGAAAACCGCGGCCCGTTGCGGGATTGGGAAAAACTGCTGGCGAGCTTGCAAGCCCTCGTTGAAGACTCGGGCAGAAACCTCGTGCGCGCCGCTTGCGACCGGGGGCTCCAGCGCCTGAGCGAACAGCTACTGGCTGTTATCAGTGAGGACCGTGACGCGCTGCAACGGCCTATCGAAGAATCTGAACGGCGCATCGAGATGATGAAACAAACCATCAGTGAGGCTGAACGCTCGATGCGCGAGCTCAGTTTTCTCTTTATGGCAGAGCAGCATCGGATTTCGGACCTCTTCGGTGACAGGCACAAGCAGTTCTTCAATTCAGCGTGGACCGAATCTGAAGCAGAATTCAATAGTGGCCTACCGTCCGTGCCACTGGGCTTTGGTCCACATTATCGGCGCCGAGTGATGCACCTCGCCCAGGAGGTCTCGCGCCGCAAGATTATGCCTTGGCTCAAGCCTGAGCAGGAAGAGGGCGAGCGCCAATACCGGGCTGTGGCCCTTCGATTTGTGGAAATGGGAAACAACTTTCTGAAAAAGCTCGCGGATGCCGGTCTCAGCGAACTAACGCGGATGCCCCACGCACTCGATCCGGAGAAGGGCCTTCGCGTGCGTTCGAGCTTCAGTTTCGAGAAATTCATTGGAACTGCGGAACCCCCATCGCCGCTGCGCTGGCTCGCTGACGTCTTTTTGCCGTGTGTGGGCGCACGCAAGATGATCACGAACGAGGCTCGAGAATTCCTGCGGCACCTTCTGGAAACGAACAGCGCGCGCGTGCAAAACGACGTTCTCAACCGCATTCAGGAAAGCCGGGACCGTCTGGAGGTCGAGATCCGCAAGTTGCTGCACGAAATCAGCCGTATTGCAGAACAGGCACTTGACCGGGCACGGAAGGTCAAAGAAGAAGGGGCGCCCGCCGTACAGTCGGCAGTTGAACGGCTCAATCGAATAGAACAGGAGGTTTTGGCGCTCGTCTAATTCCGTTCAGCCGCAGGATGGAAAAGGCGAAGGAACGAGTGTTGGAGTCCACTCTAAATTGCCCCTCCTTGTCAGGGGAAGATGACTCCTACGAGATTGGAGCTCGGAGGAGCACATTGCCCGCAAAAACCGCAAATCGGCTGATCCCTCAGCAGGAGTCGCAAGGGATTCGTTCCGCTGGATTCGAATCATCCAATGAATCTGACGGAGCTGCGACATTCCGGAGCATCCTGTTTGGTGACGATGCGGGTGCAGCGGGTGCTGTGAACCAGGCGCTGCCAGAGTATTTCCGAGATCTGAACCTTGACCAGATTGTTGAGTCGATTACCGTCGGCCGCGACGAGTACGACCTGAAGCCGTTCTTTTACGCACCATTGGGAACGATCGACACGATTCATTACCGTCAGGCCGTGTTTCGTGATCTTGAGGTGCCATCACTTTTTAACCAAGTTCAGTCGTTTGCAGGAGCCATGCGCCAAATGCGCTCCTGCATTACGAAAGCAGAGAAGCTCTACTACAAATACCAGAAGAATGCTCTTTTCCTGAGCGCCGCCGAAGTTTACTGTGCTGCCGTGTCGCGGCTGACCGGCGAGCTCCTATCCGCTAGTCCACAATCCCTCGCTATCCGAGGCTTGCGCGATTACCTGGCCCGTTACGCCGGGTCCTATGATTTTCGGATCCTGGCGGCGGAAACGGCGGGGCTACGAACAGATCTCCAGTCGGTTCGATATTCCCTACACATCGACGGCAAGCGAGTGACTGTGGGGCGATATAGCGACGAACGAGATCTCAGCACAGAGGTCCTACGAACCTTCGAGAAGTTCAGACAAGGGGCGTCCAAGGAGTACAAGTTCAGAATCTCGAATTGGCCGGAGATGAATCACGTCGAAGCCGCCATCCTGGACCGGGTCGCCCGCCTTTATCCGGAAGTGCTTTCGCGCCTTGAGGAATTTCCGGTTCGGCACAGCGGCTTTTTGGATTCTGTGATCGCGGTATTTGACCGCGAAGTCCAGTTTTACCTTGCCTACATTGAATTCAAATACCGAGTCGAAAAAGCTGGTCTCTCATTCTGCTATCCAGTGGTTGCTACGTCTAAGGACATCCACGCTCACGACACCTTCGATCTGGCACTTGCAAACAAGCTCGTCGAAGCTCGCCGGCCAGTAGTAACGAATAGCTTCTTCTTGAAGGACCGGGAGCGAGTTTTTGTCGTATCAGGGCCGAATCAGGGCGGCAAGACGACGTTCGCTCGCACTGTTGGACAGCTCCACTATTTGGGCTGTCTTGGTTGCCCGATTCCCGGAACCGATGCCAAGCTCTTCCTCTTTGACCAGTTGTTTACCCACTTCGAAAGGCAGGAAGATCTTCAGAATCTGAGCGGCAAACTCGAAGACGAATTGAAGCGGATTCAGAGGATTCTGGAACAGGCGACCGACAGAAGCATTCTCATCATGAATGAGAGCTTCCTGTCCACTACTTTGAACGATGCGCTGTTCCTTTCGAAAAAGATCATGCAGCGCATTCTTTCGCAGGACATCCTCTGCGTGAGTGTCACGTTCCTGGACGAATTAGCAACCTTGAGCGATGCCACGGTCAGCATGGTCAGCACCGTGGACCCGATAGACCCGGCGCTACGCACTTTCAAGATCGTCCGCAGGCCTGCCGACGGGCTCGCGTACGCTGCGGCAATCGCGCAGAAATACCGTCTCACGCAAGCTGCCCTTGGAGAGCGCATTTCTGCAAACAGGGAGAAGGTGAATCCGTCATGAAGGTCTTTCTCATGCACCGGGACCGCGATTTCCGGCTCGGAGAGAATCTGCCGGCGAATGCCGCAGAACTGACCGAGGATTTGGAGCTGGACATCTTGTTCGATGCGATAGCGGCGGGCGATAACTTTCTGCGGGAGGTTGCAAAGAACGCTCTCCTCGCGAGCGTTCGCGATCCGGAAACGATTCTCTACCGGCAACAGATACTTGCTGACTGTTTGTCTGCACCCAAGGTGATCCGAGAAATTTATGCGACTGCAATTGAAGCAATCGAAAGTGAAAGGAAAGTCTGGAGCTTGATGTGGGAACGAGACGCCAGCTCGGCTCTGCATCGTTCAACCGAAGTCCTTCAGCTGTGCGTGAATCAACTCCGCCGTCTCCGGCGAATCGCAGAAGACAATGGCCCACAATTTCGTTCAGAAGGATTCAAGCGGTTATTTGCCATGATCTCCACCGAGCTTGACGAAGACTACATGCGAAGCATCGAAGAACACCTCGAGCGGCTCGAATTCAACAATGGCGTGCTAATGAGCGCCGGATTAGGGAGCGACTGCAAAGGCGAAAACTATGTTCTTCGTGAAATGTCGATGGTAAAGCAGAGCTGGCTGGAGCGAGTGCGAGATTGGGTAAATGACTTGACTGGCAGAGCTGATCCGGCCTTTGTGTACGAGGTGGACGAGCGCGATGAAAATGGATTCCGGATACTTGGAGACCTACGGGCACAAGGAATTGTCCATGTCGCCACTGCTCTTACGCAATCAACGGATCACATACTGAACTTCTTCAGAATCTTGCGGCTCGAACTCGGCTTCTACATCGGCTGCCTGAATCTCCATGAGCGGCTGGCACAGAAGGGAGAGCCCGCCTGCTTCCCAGAGCCATTGCGAAACGGCGACTCGTGGTTCAGATGCGAGGGACTTTATGATGTTTGCCTAAGCCTCAGGTTGGACGAGCGAACTGTTGGCAACGACGTGAATTGTGACGGCAAGCCGCTGGTAGTGATTACCGGCGCCAATCGCGGCGGCAAATCAACCTTCCTCCGAGGCGTTGGCCTCGCCCATCTCATGATGCAGGGCGGCATGTTTGTAGCAGCTGAAGCCTTCCGCGCCAACGTGTGTAGCGGCATCTTCACCCACTTCAAACGCGAAGAAGACGCCACCATGCAGAGCGGAAAGCTCGATGAAGAATTGAGCAGGATCAGCACGATTGTTGATGCAATCGTTCCAGACAGTATCGTTCTCCTGAATGAATCCTTTGCTTCGACCAATGAGCGCGAAGGCTCGGAGATTGCGACGCAGATTGTCCGCGCATTCCTGAAGATGGGAATCAAGGTGTTTTACGTGACGCACCTGTTCGCACTTTCCGATAGCTTGTATCGCGCCGGCATCGCGCCGGCGCTCTTCTTGCGTGCTGAGAGGCTTTCAAACGGCCGGCGGACGTTTCGCCTTCTCGAAGGCGAACCCTTGCCGACCAGTTATGGCGAAGACCTGTACCGGCGCATTTTTGAAACCGCGGGTTCTCGAAAGAGCACGTCTCCAGGTGAGGCTTGAGTATGGCTGGTCTGGCTATGAACAGCACGATTGATCCTCTACAGTACTCCGCGGCCGTCGAGCGCACCGAGGAACTGGCGCGACTGCAGGCGCAAGCGCAAAGGCGGAAGTCGATGCTGATTTTTGGGCCGGAAGTGGTCGGCAAGACGCGCTTGCTGCGGAGCTTTCTTCAAACACAGCCGCTCGCGCTCTTTGCTCCTCAGGTCCAGTCTCCGCACGAAATGTTGCTGGCTCTGATTGAGGAGCTCCGCCGGGTAGCAAGGCCCGGAATTACCATTCCGGCAAACTACACCTCTCTGCGCACGGGATCTTTAAAGGGCATTATGCAGCGGGCGCTCGAAAAACATCCGTTTTTCCTGGCGCTTGATCACCTGGCGGCTCCGTCGCGCGTTGTAACCGGCCTTATTAAGGACCTCAATTATTTTGATCGGACTCCGGTAATCTTTGTAGCCCGTTCACCGCACATGGAAGACATTGGGAATTTGCAGTCCATGTGCGCGGGTAAAGCGGAACGGCTGGAATTGAAGGAGTTTCTACCGCCCATCGCATTGGAATTCGCGCGGAGAGAGGCGAGCAGAGCGGGACTGTGGGCCTCAAACCTCGATCATGTCCTGCGTCAACTGGTCGAATGGAGCAACGGAAATCCGGGTAGCATCGTTCACATGCTGAAGATGGCGCATTTCCCTCGTTACTACGCCGGAGACCAGATCAAGGTGCACGTCCTTTATCTCGATTACCGCATGGGGCGGCGCGAGTAAACAGGCCATTCGGACGATCGAGGAGGAGACTCCGCCCGCCCGCGACTTCCGGGTTCGCTTCCGCTCTGGCCCACGTTCAAAACCCGAATAGTTTGAGGAGTAGTCATTTGGAGTTCCGGATGGAGGTTTGATCCGCCATCCCGTGGGTCCATATTATCCAAGCTGAAATGCCTGTATGCACCACCGCCATTGAGCAGGGAGGAAGTGCTATCTGAATGAGTGAAATGGTTAGGTGGTCCGCCCTTCTTGCGGGGGCACTTTTTGCATCCACTCTGGCGGGAGTCACAGGATTCGGCGGAGCCGCAGTCCTACTGCCGATTCTGGTGGCAACCTTCGGAGTACGCGATGCCGTTCCGATTCTTACTGTCGCGCAACTGATCGGAAACGGAAGCCGAGTCTGGTTTAATCGTCGCGAACTGGACTGGAAAGTTGTCGGCTGGTTCGCGCTTGGCGGGATTCCGATGGCCCTTCTCGGCGGTTACGCGTTTGCAAGCGCGCCTTTGACTCTGCTCACCCGTCTGCTCGGGGCTTTTCTTCTGGGAGTCGTCATCTTACGCCATATAAGGCCTCGAGTCATGAAACCCTTTTCCACGGTGGCCTTTGCCGGAATTGGTGCTGTTTCCAGCTTTCTCTCCGCTCTTTTAGGTAGCGTTGGACCTCTGATGGCCCCATTCTTTCTTGCTTACGGCTTGGTCAAGGGAGCGTATATCGGAACAGAGGCGCTCTCCACCGTGATCATGCACGTTACAAAACTGATTGCTTACGGAGGAACTTCCGTGCTGACGCAATCGGACGCATTGGTGGGGCTGGCACTGGGGCCAGCCATGGTGCTGGGCTCATTCCTTGGCAAACGAATTCTCGATTATCTCCCGAAAGAAGCATTCATAGTGCTGATCGAGGCGGTTCTCGTGATCGCGGGGGTCGTATTCCTCGTGCGCCCCTGAAATTGTTTCATGGTACTTGTGGCGCTAGGGGTTTAAGGGTACTCGATATTCGTCTCGAAACTCTAAAACAGAAACTCCACCCGCCACGGCGCACCGACGTTGCGATGGCCAGCGAGCATCAACAACAGCAGTTGCGAGGCACGCCGCTCTTCTTCGCTGGTCAGGTAGCGGCGCAACGCGTCATGTCGGAGCGCATATCGTTGCGCATCTTCGCCAAGCCGCTCGAGAAATTGGGAGTGTGCGCCTAGCAATAGCTGTGTCGCCAAGCCTTTGCCCAATACAGCACTCGCCATTGCGAGATGGACCAGACAACACGCAGGCACGTTGCCGGTCGATGAACTTGTGATTTCGCGGACTCTGCCCGCCGCTTCATTGACTGCATTCCGTTCTGCCCCGATTCTCACCAGACATACCTGGCAGGTACTCTGAGACGCAGCCAGCCCATTGACGCGTTCATAGGGTGAAATCGCTCCGTTCATGTTCATAGCGAAATCGTGCAGTTCTGAGGCGACGCGATGAGCGAGCGCTGGATACGAAGCGCACACCCCGTATGGCGAAGAGATATTCTCGTACTGCCACGTGTGCAGAGAGCAGAATCCTCCCCGCCTTGCGTGCTCCTGCTGCGCCGCGCGGTCAATGATCAGCTGGTACTGGTGCTTGCTCAGGAACCGAAAAACAGCCTCCAGCACTTGTCCGCAAATCCAGCATCCAGTGCGCTTTTCAACCGCTATGCCAACTGCGATGCCAGCATTTTTACCTTGGGCCTCAGCGACTTCGCGCGGAGGTAGATGCACGGGCGCCGTCAATTCACGGAGCCTTGCAAGAAGACCGTCCAAAATCTCCCGCCGTTCAGGTTGCTGTTCCAGATCGTATCTTTGCGCGACGAACGCCGAGACGCGTTCTTGAATACTTGCAAGAAAGGCTTCCGCCTTCTCTTCGGTCAGGAAATGAAACAGAGCTTCTTCCAACTGTCGAATGCCGCTTGCATCAACTAGCTCGTCATTTCGCTGCTGCTTACCGTCGAGAGCCTGACGCGCAGAAACAGAGAAGACCAGAGGCTCTCTTGAGAAGTAGTATCGAGCAAGACGCTCCTTCACATATTCCAGAACCTGTCCTCGCTCGCTTGGACTCACCGTGTCATGCTTGTTGACAATCACAAAAAGGACTCGATCCGCCTGCCGAATCCTTTGCAGAGCGCGGTCTTCCTCTTCCGAGAGCGGGCTGTCATAGCTTGTGATTAGGACAAAAGCGTCTGCCTCCGGAAGGAAACGCTCCGTGGTCTCGGAGTTCTCGGGAATAGAAGAACCAAGCCCGGGACTATCCACGAAAAAGAGTCCACGGCGCAATAATTCCACTGGCAGTTGAATCTCGGCATAGGCCAACCGTTTCACATTGCCCGGGTTGGATTGCTGAGTTACGTACTCGGGCAGCTGCGAGAGCGGAATCTCACGCGGGAAGCCTGCGTTTCTGAAATTCAAAACAGCCTGGGGACGGCTTCCATATCGCACCGTGGTGATGACGGACGTGAGGGGCAGTATTCCTGTCGGTAAATACGGATTACCAAGGACCGCGTTGATCAAGGTGGATTTGCCCCGGCTAAAGCGGCCAACCAGCATCAGGTTGAAGCGATCGTCTGCCAAGCGCGTTAGCAGTTCACGAGACGCGGATTGCAGATCGGAGTCCTTTGAATCGATGGCCTGGGCAGACCGAACGATCTCCGCTAGGGAAAACTTTGCCTGTTCATACTCCTTCAGGTTCATTGAACTCACCGCTCACATTGCAATTCGCTACCAAGGACGTGATGTAGAATTCGCCAAAACGGTGAAAGCCAGTTGGGCCTTTCTCGTTCAAGCTGGCGTCGGTTCGCGAAGGTTCTGGCGACCGACTGCGCTGCAAATCTGTTTTGGTCCAAGATTTCAATGACCTCCACCTCCTGAGCCCAATTCATCCTGGCAGATTTCCCGATCAACGCCTCAATGATGCTTTCTCTGCTCACATCCCGAGACAGGGAGAGCCCCAGTCGTGCCGCGGCGATGACGCAGTCGAGGTCTCCATCGTGCAGGTACTGTCGAATCTCCGGCCATTCACCCTCTGAAATGCCGAAGTCAACCAAGAGTTGAAGAGTGGAACGCCGCCGCCGCGACGAAATTGTCCCTTGAATCAGAGTCTCCGTGCATCCGCGTAGCAACAGGATCGCGTAGGGCTGGGCCGCCTCCGGTACTTTTCGCAATTCCGTCATTGCGTCCGTTCTGCACAGATCGTCTTCGAGCAGTTCGAACAGCAAAGGGATGCTCTCGTGACGGCAAAATACACCCAACGCTTGAACCAGGCCGCTCGTCGCGCGCTGTTTCGCAGCTTCCAGTAATACGCGGTAAACTTCTTCGCTGTGGACTAGGGCGAGCTCTTTTGCTGCCGCACTGCGGACTGCATCCTCAGCAAACAGGACGGCAGAGTCAGCAGGGCGCTCATATTGCAAGAAGTACTTCGAGAGAGTTGAGTACGCACCCAATTCACCAAGAGCGCGGGCTGCGCGGCATCGCGGTATGGAGATCGTTCTCGGCGGGCAGTCCAATAGAAAGTGCTGGAGATGAGGAATGGCCAGCTTTCCGAACGCCACCACCCTCTCTACAGCAGATTCGGTCCCCACCAAGGAATCCAATTCGCTGATGGCTTTCTGAATTGATCGATCCGGCTGAAGCTGGTGCGCGCCCATAACGATTTAACCTGTCGATTTCACGGAACCCACAGTCGGCAGAGACCCGGTTTCCAGCAGCTCAATCAGCGCGTCCTGCTCGCCCTTTGCGATTGGCATACCACGAATTCCGCGAATGGTCTCTGCCACGGGATACTCGAACTCCTTCAACGAAATCTTCCCGTCTTGCCAAACGGCGTAGCACGCCAGTGGCCGACCCGTCTTTGGCTGTCCAAGGCTGCCTGGGTTGAGAATCGTTGTGTTGCCTTCCCGCCGCACGAAGGGTGTATGCGTATGACCCACGATCAAAACGCCCACGTTGATTCCCGCCACTTCCTGCGTCCAGCGGTCAGACTCCTCGGGACAGTAACCGAATAACGGATCGCTAGGCATCGCGTGTACAAGGTAAAAACGGGTGGAATTTACCGTCATCTCCTGCCGAACTGGCAGGCTTCGGAGATAGCCAAAATCGTCTTGCGTGCAAACCGACTGCGTGAAGCGCAGCGTATCCTCGGCCAGTTTTTTGAAAGGTGCCGAGCATTGCGGATCCACAGAGAACCCGGCCGCATGATCGTGATTTCCGCGAACCGCAACCTTCGCCTGTTGTCGGACCCACTCGATAACCTCGTGCGGGCTGGGCCCGTAATCGACCATATCTCCAATGCACCAAAGTTCGTCGAAATCACGCTCTGGCAGTGCATTCAGAGCCGCAAGGTTGCCATGAATATCGGAGATGATGACGATCTTCAAGAGTCCTCCGCTGCTCGCAAATATGCGTGCGCAACCTTTGGAGGTGAGATTTATTACCGGAGGATTAGTGCGAGCAGGCCACTCCCCGGCGAAATCTCACCAGGGGTCATCATCTGCCCATCCACGTTAATCAGGAAAGGAAAGAACAGCAGTTAAGGCGAACCCCTTCGCCTTTGTGCCTCGGTCCGGCACTTCGTCAGTATACCAGTGATCGAAACAATCGTTCCGGCCAGGGAGGAGCTTGCAACTTCAGCGCTGTCGGCGCTCCGACATCCAGATGCGGTTCCGGCGGAGCCATCCCGAATCCTCGCCGAAATCCCATCTTCGGGATCGTCGGTTTGATGTATAAACGATGAAGAACTCTTCAGATGGTCCGCTGAACGGATTGGAAGGTGAAGCTGTTGGAGGTTCGGGAATTCTAGGATTTGTTTGTACGCGATTTGTACGCAGATTTGGCACTCATGGAAATCTGTAAATTTCGGGCATTCCTAGAATGAATAAGTTGAGCGTTTTCAACACCGATGTCCGGTTCGACTCCCGCCGCCTCCACCAACCTAAATTGCGCCAGGACTGCCTTAGGCGCGAGCAAACAATCGCCATCGCTCGAACCGCGTTCCTATAAATTTCCACCAAATTAAATCTTGCGCGTTCATGCTTTCCTTATTTCAAGTACTTCATTCTGGGTTCACCATTGCTGCTGCTCGCGATAACTGCGCTAATTCCGTGCTCCCTTTTACACGGCAACTACCCGTCCACAACAAGTCCGAAGCCTGTCAAATTCTAGGTTGAGCGCAGATCGAGCACTGCTTTCGCATACTCGCCACGCATCGGGAGAGTACTGCGTTCGCATACTCCTTATGGTTTGTTTGTAAATGCGGTTTCGACCCTCACTTATGAACAAACTATGACTCGTTTATGTTCTGCTTATGACGAGCAGTGTGGAATGAACCTGAAGAACGAGGCGCAGGGATACACAAGACACGCTTTGATCTCAATCACAATGATTCATGACCTAACTTCTTACGAAATGCGAGAGGTGAAGATGAGAGCAATCTTTAGGAATGCCATGACGCTGACGGCCCTCGCCGTTGGGATGACTTGTGCATGTTTGGCGCAGTCAGCTACACCTGACGCCAATCAGACCGCAAGTGTTGATCCGCCTGCGGCAGCCACGCCTGCGACGCCCAATGGTGGAGAAGACGCCACTCATCCGGCTTCGAGCGCGGATAAACAGGAACTGCAGCCCACCGTTGCGCAGGAACTTGATGCGCTGAAGAACCGAATCGACCAGTTGGAAAACGAGGTGAAAGAAGAGAAGGCCCGTGCGCTGACCGATAGCGCCGATACCGCTGCGATCAAGGCTGCGGAGAAGGAGTTGGTCACCGGAGACGGCAGCGTGGCGCTGAACGCCACAAAGCCGGCGACTGGTGTCTTGCCATCCATGCAGGCCGCTGCGCCGGCCGCTCCCCCTGAGATCAGCGCGGAGAGGCTTACCAAGGAAGCGCCATTCCCTGGCGACTGGACCTGGCTCAACAGCAATGGACATGCCGTTGACAGTCCCATGAGCACCAAGTACTTCACGCCAGAGTTCCGCGCCGATGCGAACTACACGCTGGATTTGAACCACCCTGCGGACGACTCCCTCGGCGGCTCGACAGAGACGTTCCGCTCCGACGAATTCCAGTTGGAGCAGATTAGTATCGGCGGTGACATCCGCATCGATAACGTGCGCGGGCGCATCCTCTTTATGAATGGCTTGTTCGCCACTACCACCCCGCGCAACGACGCCAGCCCTAACCGTGGCCAGTGGAATCTTGCCGATGCGTACAGGTACGTCTCCGAGGCGTGGGGAGGGTATCACTGGGATGTGTCACACGGCCTGAATGTGGACGCGGGCATCTTCGTGTCTTACATTGGCCTCTTCAGCTACTACAACTTCGATAACTGGACCTATCAGCCGTCGTTCGTTTCCTCGAATACCCCGTGGTTCTTCAACGGCTTGCGTATACAGTATTTCCCGACCTCGAAGCTGAAGATCGAACCATGGATCATCAACGGTTGGCAGTCCTATGCCCGCTACAACGGCCACGGCGGGTTGGGCGGACAGATTCTGTGGCGCCCCAATCCAAATACCGACGTCGTTTTCAACGACTACGGAATGGGTGAAGACGACGCCGGATTTCCCGGACGCTCGCGTGTGCACGCCGACTACAGTGTGCAGCAGAGGTTCTACAACAATCCCAGCAAGATGCTGGATCAGATCGCATGGACGATTACCGGCGATGCCGGTTGCGAATACGGTGGCGGTCCTGCAGCCGGATATTACAACCCGAAAGGTCTCTCGCCTGAGATGGGCACTGCCGATTCCTATACGGGCGGCGTGAATTGCCACAACAGCCACAATGGAAAGCCCAAACAGGCATTCATCGGCTGGATGAGCTATCTGCGCTTCTGGTTCGACAAGAATCTCTACGCGGTCACTCTCGGTGGCGGCCAAATGAACAACCCTGGCCGTTACCTGACGTTGCTGCCGCCGATCAATGGCGCCAACGCCACCAGCGGGTCGCCGTACTTTACCGAGAACGCGGGCGATCGCGCTCAAATGCACGACGGCACCATCACCTTTGACTACATGCCCAGCCAGTTCATCACCTTCCGACTCGAGTCTGGCTACAGGTACTCCGACGTGCCCTACTGGAGCGGCCGTCGGGGCATCACACCTCCCGGCGGCAACAACGGCGCTCCAAATCAGTATGCCTGCGCCAGCGGCGCACCCTCGGGGCAGACCTATGGGAACCTTGGCGCGGCGGAATCCACCTGCTTTGCTCTAGGAAATGGGACGGGATCCGGGCCAGACACCACCTCAATCTGGTGGCCCGATCTACGGACCAATCAAACCGTAGTCACCGGCGCGATCATGGTCCGATTCTAGTTTGAGCAAACACGCCGGTCGCAGCCTTCATGAAGACGGCCGCGACCGGCGAATCTATAACATTCGACAATTGCCCAATATAACCGATGCGAAGAGCGCGCGAGAAGGTTACGAAGGCGCGGCCTGGCACCGGGACTTCCGCAAAAACGAGCAGAACGTCGACATCGACGAGATGGTGAAGTTCTAACCTGCCTGTCTAACTGGCGCCAGAGCTCGCGACGGAAAAACTGCGTGCGCCTCGGCACGCAAGAGTTGCCCCGGCAGGATGAATAGCGAGCGTCCTTACGAATTCTCTCGGAATCGTTTATGCAATTCTGATGACGAATTGTGTGGAATGGACAAATAGCGAAACGTGATTTTAGTCTCCGGCGGCGGCTGGCAGAAAGCCGATGCCGGCAATAATGCAAGGCCCCGGGACGGCGGCGGGGTGCAAGGGGGATGGCTGATGGTTTGGGTCCTCAATCTCGGCTGGGTGGGGCTGGCCGCGCTGATGTGCTGGCTGTGGGTCCGCCATGCACGGCGCGAGGGCCCAGGGCGCCAAGTGCAGTTTATTGCCCTTGCGTTAGTCCTCGGCATGATGTTTGTTGTGATCTCGATATATGACGACATGGCGATGGCGCAAAATCCCGCCGAGACACGCTGTTTCCAGCGCAAGGATGATTTAGGCGCGCATGCGCCCGCCCCACTTCATCCGGTTGTGGCATCGACTCCCACGCTTGCCGCGGAGCTTCCTCTCAACACGTTTCGCTTTGCTGTGTCGGGCAGCCTCCATGTCCCGGCTGTGAAGGTTCCCGTTCTCTCCTCCATTCAGAATCGGCCCCCTCCCGCGGCCTAATCTGTTCCTCTCATCCGATCAAACTCCAGGCTGATTCACTTTCTGCAGCTGCCGCGCGAAGCAATGCGCAGGGGCCGCTTCAGAGAGAGACTTGTCTCACAATCCGGCCATGTTAACAACGACCACCGCTATTTGAAGGTATCCGGATGTCCAGATGTTCGAAAGGCAAAAGGGGGCGGGGAATCCTATGACACGCCAAACGATGAGACCGGCAATCCTGCTGACATCGCTCGCCGTATGCCTCGCAACGAGCGGCTGCAAGAGTAAAACGGCGGATGCCGCTGCGGAGGCGCCGCCCCCGGCCAAAGTGGTTTCCGGACTGGATCCCTCCTTTTTCGCGGTCGAGCATCCGGAGTTGTATCCGATCGCAACAGCGACCGAATACCAGGCCCCGTCGCAAATGTTCGTGACCGGCACTGTATTTCCGGACATCTCGCGAACTGTTCCGGTGATTTCCCTTGCCTCCGGCCGCGTTGTGGACATTCGCGCTCGCCTGGGCGACACAGTAAGAAAGGGCCAGCTCCTGCTGCGGGTTCGCAGCGACGACATTTCCGGAGGCTTCGACGCCTACCGCAAGGCCGTGTCCGATGAGCTCCTCGCGCGCAAGCAATTGGATCGAGCAAAGGATCTGTATCAGCACGGGGCCATCGCGCAGCAAGACCTGGAGGTCGCACAAGACACCGAGGACAACGCTAAGACCACCCTCGATACCGCTACGGAGCATCTTCACCTGCTCGGCAGCGATCCCACCGATCCGAAGGGAATCGTCGATATCGCCGCCCCGGTTTCCGGCGTGATCACCGATCAGGAAGTGGCGATCGGGGCGGCCGTGCAGGCCTACTCTACGCCGAACCCATTCACGGTTTCGGACCTGAGCACCGTGTGGATCGTGTGTGACGTCTACGAAAACGACATGGCCAACGTGCGCATGGGTGAACCCGCCGACATCAAGCTGAACGCCTATCCGGACAAAGTTCTCAAGGGCACGATCAGCAATATCGGGCCGATTCTCGATCCGAGTATCCGCACAGCGAAGGTCCGCATTGAAGTTGCCAATCCGGGCGAGATGATGCGGCTGGGCATGTTCGCCACGGCCACTTTGTTCGGTAAGGGGAAGCAGAGCTATGCGGCTGTTCCGGCGTCCGCCATCGTGCATCTGCACGACCGCGATTGGGTCTACATCCCTTTGCAAGGGAAGTTTAAGCGGGTTGAGGTCGTCAGCGGCGAACAGTTGCCGAACCAGATGCAGCAGATTCTATCCGGGTTGCAGCCGGGCCAACAGGTCGTGACAAACGCGATCAATCTCGAAAATGCGATCGACAATGAATGACACCCGACGCCGAAGCTCGAGGAAGAAAGCATGATTCGCAACCTCGTAGATTTTGCTCTCAATAATCGGTACGTGGTGCTGGCGATCGGGCTGCTATTGCTCGGCTGGGGGGCGGTGTCGTTTCACAACATGCCCGTCGAGGCCTATCCGGACATTGCCGATAACTACGTGAACATCATCAGCCAGTGGTCCGGGCATTCCGCCGAAGAAATGGAACAGCAAGTATCGGTTCCTGTCGAGATTCAGGTGTTTGGGATTCCGCATCTCACGACGGTGCGGTCGGAATCGATTTTTGGCCTTTCCCTGATTACCTTGATCTTCGACGACCAATCGGTCAACGATTGGAACCGCCAGAAGGTGCTCGAAAGGCTCACGCAGGTCGCGGTGCCGGCGGGCGTACAGCCTCAGATCGGTACGGACTGGAGCATGACCGGCCAGATCTATTGGTACACGATCCGCAGCACCAATCCCGCGTACGACCTGATGAATTTGAGGAGCATCGAAGACTGGACTCTGTACAAGGAATTTAGGAAAGTTCCGAACGTCGTGGACGTGAGCGACTTCGGCGGCACCACGCGCGAATATCAGGTACGCGTCGACCCCAATAAGCTGATCACCTACGGCTTGAGCATCGCGCAGGTCGAGCAACAGTTAGCCAACAACAACGTGAACGCTGGCGGCAGCTTCGTCGAAGAGGGCGCGCAGCAACTGAACGTCCGCGCGCTCGGACTTTACCGCAGTGTGCAGGATATCGAGAACACCGTGCTTACAACTTCAAACGGTGCTCCGGTTCGCGTTAAGGACATCGCGACCGTCGACTGGGGGCCCAGAATTCGGCTGGGGCACATGGCCAGAGCCGATCATCGTCCGGACGGCGTCATTGTCGATGAGCCCGACGTCATTCAGGGCGGCGTGCTAATGCGCAAGGCGGCCGAAGAAGGCCCCACGCTCGAAGGAATTCACGCGAAGGTGGACGAGCTCAACAATCACATCCTGCCTGTGGGTGTGAAGGTCATTCCCATGCTCGACCGCAGCGATCTGCTTCATTACACGTTGCACACAGTGCTGCACAACCTCGGCGAGGGAATGATCCTGGTTACGATCATCCTGCTTCTTTTCCTTGGCAATGTTCGCGCGGCACTGATCGTTGCGGTGACCATACCGTTTTCCCTGATGTTTGCCTCAATCTTCCTGAATTTGAGCCATATCCCTGCAAACCTGATTTCACTTGGCGCGCTCGATTTTGGTATGGTCGTTGACGGCGCAGTTGTGATGGTGGAAAACATCGTTCGCCACCTGAGCCGCGAGTTTGGCTCCAATGCAGCGCACGGACAGCAAACCAACGGTCAGTCCAACGGCCGGCGAACACATCCCAAGTCTGTTTCTGCCGTAATTCGTGAAGCGTGTCACGAGGTCCAACGGCCGGTTTTCTTTGCCATCGCCATCATCATCACTGCTTACATGCCGATCTTCACTCTGCAGCGAGTTGAAGGGCGTTTGTTCCGGCCTATGGCCTGGACCGTTGCCTTCGCGCTACTTGGCGCCATGACGTTCTCGATCCTGATCGCGCCGGTGCTGTGCGCCATCTTTTTCCGGAATGGAGTCAAGGAATGGCGCAATCCGGTCATGGTTTTTCTCACCAAACGCTACCGGACCAGCGCGCGCTGGGCTGTCGAACACCGTCCGGTTGTAGTTGGCGTTGGCCTGGCTGCGTTGGCCCTAGCTGTTTTCCTGATGTTCAGTGGCGTCATTGGCTCGGAGTTTCTGCCCCATTTGGACGAAGGCGCAATCTGGGCGCGCGGTGCGATGGCCAACAGTGTAGGCGAGACGGAGGGTACGCGCTTCGCCGAACAAAACCGCCGTATCTTCGCCTCGTTCCCCGAGGTTACCAAGGTCATTTCGCAATCCGGGGCGCCCGACGACGGAACCGACACGGGCGGATTCGGCAACACGGAGTATTTCATCGACTTGAAACCCAAGGACCAATGGCGGCCCGTCTTTCATCAGAACAAAGAGGAGCTGATCGCCGCGATGGATCGCGAAGTGGAGAAACATCCAGGAGCATTTTGGAACTTCTCCCAGCCCATTGAGGACAACATGGATGAAACGCTTACCGGCACGAAAGGCGGATTGGCTGCCAAGCTTTACGGGCCGGACCTGGACGTTCTCGAAGCAAAGGGCGAAGAGATCAAAGATGTGATGGCAAAGGTTGACGGGGTCAAGGATTTGGGAATTCAACGCGATACAGGCCAGCCGAATATCGATCTCACTGTTGACCGTCAGGCGGCTGCGCGCTTCGGCATCAATGTGGCTGATATTCAAGATGCGATTCAGACCGCTGTCGGCGGTAATCCTGTCAGCCAGGTCTTGCAGGGAGAGGCCGTCTACAACGTGGTCGTTCGCTATCAGAAACCGTATCGCGATACCAAGGAGGCTATCCAGAATATTCGACTGCTCGCTCCCTCGGGTGAGCGCGTCTCGCTGGCCCAGGTGACCAAAGCCGAGATTCGCGATGACGCCTATGACATTTACCGGGAAGATGGCTCCCGATATGTGGCCATCCGCTTTGAGGTTCGCGGGCGCGATCTGGGCACCACGGTCAAGGAAGCCATCGACAAGATCGCCAGGAATGTGCCGTTACCTCGTGGCTATCACCTCGAATGGACGGGAGAATACGACAGCGAAAAACGCGCCGAAAGCAGGCTGGCCCTCATCGTGCCCCTGACGGTCTTTTTGATCTTCATCATTCTCTACGCCATGTTTCGTTCCTTCAAATGGGCTTTGCTGATTCTCGCCAACGTGGCCATGGCTCCCGTTGGAGGCTTGCTCGCTCTCCTTGTGACCGGCACATACTTCAGCGTATCTTCCGGTGTCGGCTTCCTCGCGCTGTTCGGTGTCTCGGTTCAGACGGGCGTCATCATGTTGGAATACATCAACCAATTGAGAGCTCGTGGCTATACTGTTGCAGATGCCGCTGTCGAGGGTGCAGTCTTGCGTTTGCGGCCGATCATGATGACCATGCTGGTCGCTACTCTGGGACTTCTTCCGGCGGCGACGTCCCACGCCATTGGCTCCGACTCGCAGCGCCCATTTGCCATTGTCATTGTGGGGGGACTCGTGGCAGCTCTCGCGATGAGCGTTTTTCTGCTGCCCACCTTGTATGTCTGGTTCGCGAGAGAGGGTGACAAGCTGCCGGAACCGGAAGCGGAGGGGTCCTTTGAACACTAAGCGCACCGTTCATCGCGTGAATTCGCGCACCACGAAGCGCTGCATCGCCTGCTCCCGGATCTGCGTACTTGGTCTGGCATTGTTTCTAACGCAGGCAGCACCCGCGCAGCAAGCGCTCACCTGGGACCAGGTGAAGGCGAAGTTCGAAACCTCAAACCCTGCTCTCAAGGCCGATGCCGACAACGTCGACGAGATGAGGGCCGAAGAGATCACAGCTTTCCTCCGGCCCAACCCGCAGTTCAGTCTAACGGCCGACGGCACGCAGATCGCGCGGCACGATGGAGTCTGGCAGCCGCTCAAAGGCACCTACGAGGTGCCCAGCTTCAGTTACCTGCACGAGCGCGAACACAAGCGCGAGCTCCGTTTGGAGAGCGCTCAGGAAGGCACGCGCATTACGCAGTCAGAGCATGAGGACCTGGATCGTAACATGATCTTTGCTCTGCGCACGGCGTTCGTGGGAACGCTCCAGGCCAAGTTCATTCTCGATCTGGCGAAAGCCGACCTCGCTTACTGGGACAAGATCATTGACATTAGCCGCGCAAGCCTCAATGCCGGCGCCATCGGCCAGATCGATCTGGACCGCATTGAGTTACAGCGCGTGCAGTACGAGTCGGAGGTCGAAACCGCGATCGTCAATCTACGCACCGCAAAGATTCAGTTATTGCAGATGCTGGACGATCGCACGCCGGTCGATCAGTTCGATGTGACGGGCGAATTCGATTTCAGCGATGCATTGCAGCCTTTGGAAACTTATCGCGATGCCGCCCTCGCGGCCAGGCCTGACCTTCAGGCCGCGCTGCAAACGATCCAGCAATCCGACACCAACCACAAGCTCGCAATCTCCAACGGCTCGACCGATCCGACTCTTTCCGCCTGGTACACGCACAACGCCTCGACCAATAACCCCAATGGTCCTCAGACTCTTGGCGTCAGCGTGAGCATTCCGTTGCGCATCTTCGACAAGAACCAGGGCGAGAAGAAGCGCACGCAAATCGACATCGACCGCGCCCAGCAGGCCAGCGAGGCCACGCGGGCACAGGTCTTCAGCGACGTGGACACGGCCTATGAACTGGTGCGCAGTAACGTCGCGCTGCTCAAGCCATACAAAGCGAAATACAACGACCAGGCGCTGCGCGTCCGCGATACGGTCACCTACGCTTACCAGCACGGCGGCGCTTCATTGATGGACTTTCTCAACGCGCAGAGCGATTTCCGCCAGGTGCAGCTGGCATATGCGCAACTGATAGGCGCCTATCTTACTGCTGTTGGCCAACTGAATCTTGCCGTCGGACGGGAGACAATCCCATAAGAGGGTTTTGCTCAACAGCTATGTGCATTGGTCATGCTTAGAAGAACAGGGCATCCAACTCCCGGGGAGGTCAAATGGGTTTGATGGAACGGAAAACGGTCAGCACCCGAATTGAAGAGATAGGCATATTCCCGGGCATCCGCGTCAAAACGGCGGATCAGGCGCTTTATGCCGCCGAAACCTTATACCATGCCGGGATTCCCGTGGCAGAAATCACCATGACCGTCCCTGACGCGATCGAAGTCATTCGCAAGCTGGCGCAAAGCTTTCCAGATATGGTCGTTGGCGCCGGTACAGTGCTGGACAAAGACACCGCCGAGCGGTGCCTTGACGCAGGAGCCACATTCCTTACTAGCACGGGCTTTGTTCCCGAGGTCATCGAGTCCGCGCTCAAAAGGGATGTCGTTGCCATTCCAGGTGCGCTCACACCTACAGAAGTAATCGCCGCGTGGAAGGCTGGCGCGGATTTTGTGAAGTTATATCCCTCGGCCCCCGTGGGCGGGGATATGTACATTCGCTCGTTGAAGGTTCCGTTGCCTCAAGTGAAGCTCATCGCCGCAGGCGGTGTTAACCAGCAGAACGCGAAGAACTTCATCATCGCTGGGGCAAGCTCGATCGGTGTTGGCGTCGAGTTATTGCCAAGAGACGCTGTACTGAGACGCCAGGACCACCGTATACATGAGCTGGCGCGCCGGTTTCTCGGCTTTGTAGCCGAGGCGCGAGTAACTGAATAGCTGCATTAGACTCTCTTGGCGGCCCTCAGCTGCCTAAATTTGTTGAACATTGGATGCACCGACGAATGCGCTCTCTATATATATATTAGCCGCCTCCCTTGTGCTCCGCACGACAGCGGCTCAGGTCATGGCAGGCACGCTCAAACGAAAGTTATAAGTACCTCACAAAATACGCGGCGCCTTATGCAAATCCAGCAAAATCTTCATGCTTCGTTCACGTTTTAAGGCCCATGCTCTAAATGAAGGAGGAAATCACCATGACTCGCAAGATACAGGTCTTAGCAGCAATAGCGGCAATTACGGTTTCCGCCGGTCTCGCACGCGCGCAGAATTCTATGAACGCGGGCATCAGCCAAGCCCAGGCTCAACAAATGCTCCGCAGTGCGCACACGGTAGAACAGTACAAGATGCTGGCAGGCTATTTTCACGAGCGCCAGTTGGTCTTTGAAGAGAAGGCGCAGGCAGAGAAGCTGGAGTGGGAGCGCCGCAGCCAGATCACGGCTGCAAGCTACCAGAAGTATCCCCGTCCGGCGGACTCGTCACGAAACCGTTACGAGTACTTCACGTACGAAGCCCAGCAGATGAGCGATCAGGCTGCGCACTATGAGAGCCTTTCAGCGAGCACCAAGTAATCGATACGCTGCAAAGGCGTTACGCAGCACAAGGGCGGGGATGGGAAACTGGATCCGAAAGGCGATCCACAACTCATCCCCGCGATTTCTTTGTAAATTATTTATGTTTTGTTGATGTCCCTCCCGGTATCGTCTTCCTACGCGCATTCCGAATCGGAAAGCCTTGTAAGCCATGAGGATGTCAGACTTTATTGGGGAGCGGAATCACCCGACACGTGCGCAAGTTGCGGGCGAATGCCTGGCGGGCTCCTGGGTGATTGCGCTGCTGGCATTTGCCGGGTTTGTCCTTCAATTCAATGCCGCGCCGGTCGGATTCCTCTTTCTTCTGGTGGTAGTGTGCGAAGCGATTCTCTGCGGATTTTGGCAGGCATCGGTGGTTTCAATAGTGGCGTGCGCTTGCCTGGACTACTTCTTTTATCCGCCGGTTCTGAGGTTCACGATTACCGACCCGCAAGACTGGGTGGCGCTGGGAGCGTTCGAAATCAGCGCTCTACTCGTCAGCAGGCTTTCATCGCGGGAAAAGCTGCAGACACGCGAGGCCACGTTGCAGCGAACCTCGATGGAGCAATTGTTCGAGCTGAGCCGGAGCACGCTGCTCATGAATTTGCACCAGCCTCCAGGGCCGCAACTGGTGCAGCTAATCCAGCGCATCTTCAAAGCAGAAGCAGTCGCTATCTTCAATGCGGAGTCGGGAACGTCCGACCTTTCCGGGGCATGGGCCGCGGACGAACGCGAACTGGCAAAAGAATGCTACCTGGCGCAGGTAGATGATGAGGACAAGGCCGCTCGCGTATCCCGGCGCCTTTTGAGAAGAGGAGTGGATTCCATTGGCGCGATTGCGATACGAGGTGATCTTGGCTTGCTGGTGGTCGACGCGTTGGCTTCGCTGACGGCGATTACGCTGGACCGATGCATTTCATTTCAAAAGGAGAGCGAGATCGAGGCGGCGAATCTAAGCGAGCGGCTGCGAGCCGCGGTTCTGGATTCCCTGGCGCATGCGGTGAAGACGCCGCTCACCGCAATCCAGACTGCGACCGCCGGGCTGAGTGAGGTGGGTGAGTTGAATGCGCCGCAACAGGAGTTGGCTGCTCTCATCGATGATGAATCCCGGCAGTTGACCCAATTGAGTACGAAGTTGCTGCAGACGGCCAAGCTCGAGGCTCGGGAACTCAGCGTGGCCCGCGATGAAATTGTCATTGGCGACCTGGTAACGGAAGCGTTAGAGGAACAGCGCGGGCGCATGGCGGGGCATTCAGTCGAAATCAAAGTTCCGAATCCCGAGCTCACAATCCGCGGTGATCGTGAGCTTCTGTCGATGGCATTGGCGCAATATCTCGATAATGCGGCTAAGTACTCCTATGCGGGCGCTGCGGTCGAGGTATCGGCATGGGAAAGTCATTCCGAATTAATGATCTCGGTTCATAACTTCGGTCCGGCCATTCCTATCAGCGACAGGGAGCGCATCTTTCAACGGTTCTTTCGCAGTGAGGGAACCATGCACTTAGCCGCGGGCACAGGGATTGGCCTTTCCACGGTAAGAATGGCCGCCGAAGCCCATCGGGGCCACGTGTGGGTAATCAGTAACGCAAATGAGGGAACGACATTCTTTCTATCCCTGCCTAAGGATGGAGGATAACAGTGAATACGGAATCAGGAAACATCCTGATTGTGGACGACGAGCGTTCGATTCGGCTGTCGTTGAGAACGATTCTCGGAAACTTCGGCTTTGACATCGTAGAGGCCGCCCGGGGAGAAGAGGCCCTGTCGCTCGTGCGTACGGAGCAATTCGACGCGGTTCTGCTTGACATCAATATGCCGGGTATTGGGGGCATTGAAGTCTGCCGGCTCATGCGCAAAGCGTCGCCCCGCCTGCCGATCGTGATGCTGACGGTACAGGGAAGCGAGGACCGCAAAGTCGAGGCTCTGAATGCCGGCGCCGATGACTACATTACAAAGCCTTTTCAATTGAGGGAGCTCACGGCGCGCCTGCGAGCCGCCGTGCGCCGCAATCGGGTAGCTGACGACAGGGATGTTGCAATCCTGATCGGAGACATTCTGCTCGACCCAGGCCGGCATCTAGTTGAGAAGAAGGGCCGCGCCGTCCATCTGACTCCTAAACAGTTCGAGTTGCTGCACTATCTCATGGCGCACGCAGGTAGGCCAATTCCCCACGCAAAATTGTTGCGTTCGGTTTGGGGGCCCGAATATGGAAACGAGTTAGAGTATCTTCGGACGTTCATTCGGCAAATTCGTATAAAGATCGAAGACGATGCCGCGAGTCCAAAATATCTACTGACAGACTCGCATATCGGTTACCGCTTCAGTGAGTCGGTGTAACAGGCAAGGCGCGGCGCCACCGGCTTGCGAAGCGATATTGTGGGGACGCAGATCGAGAAACGCGTAGTATTCTCGAATGCAGTGGACAGAAGAACTTTGCTTCAGTTGGCGGGCACAATTGCTCTTGGCCGAGCGATCGGCTTAGGTGCCGTACAATCAGCTCGCGGAACCACCATGTCCGTCGCATCCAACAGTGCAGAGACGGCTCGACCTTATCCGTTCCCGGTTGACATTCTGTATCACGGCAGCCGCGCCCGTCCTCAAATCGCATTGACTTTCGACGCCTGTCCGCGCAAGGAACGCCCCGAATTCTCAACGGAGATTGTGAATTATCTTCAACAGGAACATCTTCCGGCCACATTCTTCGTCTCCGGGTTATGGGCGGAGCACTGTCAGGAGGGCATTCAACGTCTTGCAGAGGCGCCGTACTTCGAGATTGGACTGCACGGATATCATCACTGGAAATCGAGCGAATTGACAGAGCAGGTTATCGCCTCTGAAATCGAATCTACGCGATCGGCTATTGTGCAATTGGGATGCAAACCGCAGCCGTTCTTTCGCCCTCCTTACGGCGATTGCCCGCCCAAACTCATCAAAGTAGCGAAAGAGCTTGGCGTTCTCACTGTTATGTGGGACGTCGTGTCAGGCGATCCCAATCCGCGCAACACGGCCGATATCCTGGAGCGCAGGGTGCTCACATTAACGCGCAACGGCAGCGTCATCATCATGCATGTGAATAATGGCGGCATCTGGACGGCACAGGCGCCCCCGGCTATCGTCGCAGGCTTGCGTGAACGGGGATTTCAATTCGTCTCGGTCGGACAATTGCTGAAACATTTCGACGAAAAGTGACTCGCTGGTTTCCGCTCGCCATCGGTAATTTCTACCCTCGGTTCATCAATCCGGGCCGGGGTTGTCCAAGAAAATCCAGACCGATCTCGTCTTCTGTCATGCAACGCTGCTCAAGCCTGTAACCTTATGCTTGGAGGCACCAACATGTTGATCCGCCTTGCATACGACATTCAATTCGATATTCCGGCGGCTGTCGCTATGGTGGCGCTTCTCAATGTCCATCCCTCCCGCGCGCACGATCTGCTGGAGCCGGACGAGTTGCAGACCGAACCCAGACTTGAAATCACTCATTACATCGACGGCTTCGGGAATCGTTGCGCGCGGTTTGTCGCGCCTCAAGGAAAACTCCGGCTTTTCAGTTCCACGCTGATTCGAGACTCCGGAGCTCCTGACGAATTCAATTGGTCGGCGCGCGAGCCGGCAGTCGGCGATCTGCCGAACGAAATGCTGAGCTTCTTGCTCAACAGCCGCTACTGCGAGGTGGATCGCTTTTCGACCATCGCGCTCGAACTGTTTGGACACATCGAACCCGGCTGGGGCCGCGTGCAAGCCATTTGCAACTGGGTAAACAACAAAGTGGCGTTCAACTATCAACATGCGCGGCCCACAAAGACGGCCCTGGATGTGTTTACGGAACGCGTGGGCGTGTGCCGCGACTTTCAACACCTGGCGATCACCTTCTGCCGCGCGCTCAACATTCCGGCTCGCTATGCAACCGGGTATCTGGGCGACATCGGCGTGCCAGTGAGGCTTCCCATGGACTTCAGCGCATGGTTCGAAGTTTATCTGGACGGCCGCTGGTGGACGTTCGATGCGCGCAACAATCAACCCCGGATTGGCCGTGTACTGATTGCAACGGGCCGGGACGCCGCCGATGTGGCGATGACCACTTCCTTTGGACAGGCTGACCTGCGCCATTTTTTCGTAGTCACCGAGGAAGAGACAGCGACGCGCCCTGAAGGAAATTCGCGCGAGTGAAAAGAAGCGAATCCAGACCGCAACTGGTCTTTCACGCTGCGTAGCTACGCAGCGGCTTGTTATGCGGCGCAGGCACCGAGCTGAAGCCGCTCACGGGACCGGAAGAATAGCGGGTTTCTGCGCGTTGTGGTCCGGCAATTGATCGAGTAGAACCACATTCAGGAGCGACTTATGCACCTGGATACGGCCGTTATAACTGACAAAACCGAGCTTGCGAAAGCGATTCATAAAGAAGCTGACACGGGACCGGGTGGTGCCGATCATATCCGCCAGCGTTTCCTGGGTAATGGGCGGGATGAAGGTTTCCTGCTCGCCGGGCTTGCCGAATTCCGCCATCAAGAGAAGGATCCGCGCTAAACGCTTTTCACTGGAGTTGAAGAGCTGATCGACGAGATCGGCCTGGGTTCGCATGCTGCGGGTCAGCAGGAACTTGAGAAACAGATCTGCGAATGCGGGCTCGTCGTGCATCACCCGGATCATTTCGTTTCGGCTGATCTTGAGCGCTGTACAGGTATTCAGGGCAGTGGCGGTGGCTAGATGCAGCCCGACGATTGCCGCGAGAGACTCCTCGCCGACAAAATCGCCAGCGGCTAGAAGGGTGATCGTGGCCTCTTTGCCCTCCGGCGAAACGACAGTGACCCTTGCACGGCCTTTTTGCAGATAGAACACAGAGTCCGCAGTGTCGCCCTGGCCAAAAAAAGTTTGCTTTGGCTTCAATTCGATGATTGTTCTGCCGAGTCCGGCGTTTGCAAGAAACGCTGCGGAATCGAATGCACTGCTTTTATTGCTCGTCAAATTGCTACCTCATTGCAAACCGGTTCTTTGACTGGATGGTTCATGCCCAGAAAAGCGTCGTGGCTTCGTGTTGGGTCTAGAGTTTCTGGCAAATGGATCAAAAGCCGCGAAAGCAGTGCTGGAGGAAGTAAGTTAATCTCTCTTTGCGACTTGGCGCCAGCAACGCAGGCCCGAGTTGATCTTGGGCACTTGCGTAAGTTGGGGATTGCGCACCCTGCGATTAACCGCAATTGCGACCAATCTCTGTCCATCATCACCCGTTTTGCGGAATCGCGTATGGTCAATTTTGCTCAGAAATGCGGTGGATGCCTGGCACGAACGTGCGCAGCGAACCGGGGTCCTAAGGTTTCTCTACCACCATTCCGTGGATTGCCGGGGCGAAATCTCCCCCTAGGCGTCAGGCTTAGCTGAGCGTAGAAGCAGGAGGGGGCATTGCACGAGCTTTACGACCTTTTCCGCAATCGATCCGAAGACCAGCGGATGCCAGCCGGAGATGCCGTGTGTGGAGATCACCACCAGGTCGATATGCTCGTGCTCCACCACTTCCATAATGTTCCCGGCGACGTCATTTCCAACTTCGACACTGGAGGTCGCCCTCACTCCCCTGGCCCCGAGAGCTGCACGACACTTTGCCAGATGCTGCTCCGCAAATGCTCTGGCCTCTTGAATGAATTCGCCTTCGGGAACCAGGTCAGGAAGTGTCGTGGTGGGAAAGATCGGAATCACATTCACGAGATGGAGTTCCGCGTGAAAGTGCTTCGCAAGGTCAGCGGCCATCTCCAAAGCCGCCTCTGAAGATGGGCTGAAGTCGATGGGCAACAAAATCTTGGTGGGGATGGAAGGGAAAGCGCGAACTTCAGGCATGGCAAACTCCCTTGCGAACCGCGGAAACAACTGGATTCCTAAATCATCCTCTGAACTTCAGAGCGAATCTGTGCCCTTTTGGACACAGGCCTGAGGACCATTTGCCCTCACGGAGTAGCTTTCGCCTTGATTGTACGACGCGGTCGCTGCAGAAGCACATAGCTTGCGATTGCGTGCAAATATGACCATCTTTCAAAGCCTCCGTTCTGAAAACATCTGTTTAGGTGTAGTCAGGCGAGGCGACAGTTCGCCGGTGGTGCATGCCGTGCCTCAAATGGGCGATGCCGATCAAAGGAGAGATGATGCCGTCATCCAAATGGATCTCGGAGTCGCATTTCTCGCTGGCCAGCCTTGAAGGCCCTATAGGATGCCGCATTGACCGATCGGGCAACAAACCTGCGGGGACGATGATGCACCGGGCGACGCTCCTGGTGTTGGTCATGGCGGCCCTGGCCGCAATTCCGGTATTGGCGAGATCGCAATCAGTTCTCTCTTCTGGAGATCCTTCGGCAACTTCAGGAATCACGGCCCCAGCGAAACTCGACCTTACCTATGTCAGGCCGACTGAAAGAACAAAAGTGAACAACTACGCTTTCGATGCATTTGGTCCCTATCCCATTGTCGGCGCAGGAGTCGCGGCGGGGGTCAACCAGTGGAGCAATGCACCACCGGATTGGGGCCAGGGCGCTACTGGATTCGGCAAGCGGTTTGGGTCCGACTTTGGGATCGCGGCTATTGGAACATCCACGCGTTATGGGCTGGCAGAGGCTTTTAGGGAAGATACATTGTACTACCGCTGCGAATGCAGCGGCCTGTTTCCGCGGCTGCGCCACGCAGTGATCTCCACGTTGACCGGGCGCCACGGCGAAGACGGCCATCGCGTCTTCTCTTTCTCCGCGCTTGCCTCGCCCTATGCGGGGTCCATGATTGCGGTTTACGCGTGGTATCCGGATCGCTTCGGGGCAAAGGATGCGTTCCGCATGGGCAACTACACCCTTCTTGCAAATCTGGGCGGCAACATTGCCCTGGAGTTCTTCTATAGCGGACCGCACGCCTTGATTTCACGTCTGCATCTGAGCAATCCGCACAGCTCGACAATTCAGGGACAAAACTGATGAGCGACCGTGGATTCACACCCGTTGCGGGCCTCAACCCGCCACTACCGGTGCGGCGGATCGAACTTCCGTCTTCCGTTGCAGGTTATGCGGCGAATCTGTTCAACGGGTTTTTCGAGTGGTTCGGCAGCCTCGGAATCTTTTCCTGGCGGGTCTTGCGGGCCGCGGTCACTCCGCCATATGAGTGGCGCGAGCTCATTCGGCAGCTTGACGAAGTTGGGTCGAAGTCTCTGCCGCTTGTCGCCATGGCAGGCGCTGCAATTGGCGTTATCCTCTCGCTCGAAGCCCGCTACACTCTAAGTCGATTCGGCGCCAAATCGATGTTTCCCGCCACTCTCGTGTACTCCGTGATTCAGGTTATGGGGCCAGTCATTACAGGCTTGGTCGTTAGCGGGCGCGTGGGCGCGGGCATGGGCGCGGAGCTGGCATCGATGAAAGTGACCGAGCAGATCGACGCCATCGAGGCCTCCGCAATCAACCCTTACAGGCTGCTGGCCGCGACACGAATACTGGCGTGCATCCTGATGCTGCCGCTGTTGACGATCGCCACTGACGCATGTGCATTGCTGACCGGCTGGTTTGCACAGGCTATGGTTGAACCGCTCTCATTTCATCAGTTCATTGCAAACGGTTTTAATGGCGCAACTTTCAGTGCATTTCTGCCGCAGACATTCAAGACCGCCGTCTATGGCCTGATCATCGGGCTCATCGCCTGCTTTCAGGGAATGCGCACGCGCGGAGGAGCTGCGGGGGTGGGTCGCGCAGCCACCAACTCAGTGGTGCTGGCCTCGCTCTTCCTTATCCTGGCCGATGTTGTCCTCGTGAAATTCATACTGGTCTTCTTTCCCTAACCGTTTTCTGAAGCACGCGTGAAACAAATATGGCCACGGCTTATGACATTGCGGTGAAGCAAGCGGAACCCGAGCAGGACAGTCCCGCGCCTTTCGTTGTCGTTGAGAAGGTGTACAAGTCATTCGATGGCCATAGGGTTTTGAACGGTATCAGCTTGCGCGTGGACCAGGGAGAAACGCTGGCTGTGCTCGGACGCAGCGGCACTGGGAAAAGCGTGCTGCTGAGGCTCATCATTGGCCTCGATACGCCCGACTCTGGAGCCATTCGCATACATGGCCAGGCGATCGCCGGCCTGGCGCTTGACCGCATGGGAGAAATCAGAAAGAAGATGGGTTTTGTTTTTCAGCAGGCAGCGCTTTACGATTCGCTTTCTGTCCAGGAGAACGTGGCCTTCCCGCTTGAACACCATCGGAGAGACATGTCCAAATCCGAGCGAACCGACCGTGTTAGACAATTGCTGGCCGAGGTGGGGCTGGACGGCGACATCGATAAGATGCCGTCCGATATCTCAGGCGGGATGCAAAAGCGCGTGGGTCTGGCGCGCGCCCTGGCTCTTGAGCCGGAGATCCTGCTCCTCGATGAGCCGACAGCCGGTCTCGACCCCATCAGTTCCGCCGAAATCGACGAGTTGATTCTCAAGCTCCAAAGAGAGCGCCGAATGGCTTCCGTCGTGGTAACGCACGATCTGCATAGTGCAAGGACGATTGCAGGCCGTCTCGCCCTGCTGAATGAAGGAGACGTAGTGATCGAAGGCACGTTTGAAGACCTTCAACAAAGCGAGATCGGCTTTGTAAAGGAATTTCTAAAGCAATCGTAGGAGGACTTATGTCGAGAGTGGCGAGGTTGGGTGCATTCATCGTTGCAACGCTGGTAGTTCTGGCTGCCGGTGTCTTCGTTATCGGGGGAAGGGAGTATCTGTTCAGCTCCACATACCAATTGAAGACGCAATTCGACAATGTTGCAGGCTTGGCTGTGGGAGCTGACGTGCAGGTGGGCGGCGTTCATAGCGGAAATGTGCATAGCATTTTGCTGCCTCATAAGCCAGGCGATAAGGTCATCGTCATCATGAATCTCGACAAATCAACAAAGGAGATCATCAAGAGTGACTCTGTGGCTTCGATCGAAACCGAGGGGATGCTGGGCAATCAATACGTGGCGATCTCGTTTGGATCTGCGGGACAAGCCGAGGTAAAGGATGGCGAGACCATCCAGAGCGTGCCGCCGCTGGAATTGGGAGAACTGCTTGCGAAGACGAGCGCGATCCTGGATAGCAGCCAGCAAGCCATCCTCAACACAACCTTAGCCACGGCGCATCTGAACTCAGTAAGCGCCAAAATCGATTCGGGGCAGGGAACCGTTGGAGCGCTGGTGAACGACAAGCAAGTCTATAACGACCTCGAACAGACTACGGCTTCGCTCCAGGCCACGATGGTGCTAGCACAAGCCGGTGTAACGGACTTCCAGGAAAATATGGAGGCCTTGAAGCACAACTTCCTTTTGAGCGGGTATTTCAAGAAGCGCGGGTACGAAGACTCCGCCGGCCTGGCCGCGAATCGGATCGCGGAACTTCCGCGATCTACTCCGCAAAAGACGTTCACGTACGCGGGCAAGCAGATCTTTGATGACCGCGATTCGGCCAAGATAAAGGACCAGAAGACTCTCAAAGACGCCGGCGACTTTCTGGCACAGACTCCATTCGGAGTTGCGGTCGTCGTGGTCTCCACTGGCATGGATGGCGATACCCAGAAGGATCTCGTCCTGAGCGAGGCCAGGGCAATGGTGATCCGCGAGTATCTTGTCGAGAACTTTGGATTTGATGACAGCCAGCTCAAGACGTTGGGGCAGGGCAAGCAGGCAGGCGTAAACCTCGATGCGGATTGGGGTTCGATCCAGATTCTGATTTATCCTGCAGGAACCGAGTTGCCGGCTGCAACGCCAGCGCCTGCGGTTAGTTCGTCCACGACCAATGCCGACCGGCCAGTCCAGGTTACTGCCGTGGAGACCGCAAAACCATAGCGTTTGAGACGTGCCTCTGGTGTGCATCTAAGACTCGTATGCCGCAACATTTCCGAATGCGACAGGATAACTGGAGGGGATATGACAGGAAACCGGCACTTCACTGAAGGACATAGCGGCGACCATGGTGAAACTAATCCAGGTCCCTACTGGCAGCGGATGCACCGCGACTGGCGCTTCTGGGTGTGTGCGTTTCTCATGGCCGTGGCACTCGCCGTCTTCGTTATGAGCGACAACCTGGCCTTTATCCCGCGCCGCTAACCAACGCCGCCGCCAGTTTGACGGCCTAGGCCCAAGCTGTCGCTTGTTGCTATTTCAGCATCTAAACCTGACATTCGCTCTGTTAAGATGTGACCGAAAGTGTCGCCGCTGCATGTGTTTCTGACGGTCCCGGGTCAAGAGCTTTGGGGAACTTGAGAAGAAGGGTGAATCCATGGAATTAGGCATGATCGGCTTGGGCAGGATGGGAAACAACATGGTCCAGCGCCTTATGCGGGCCGGCCACCAATGCGTTGTCTACGATATTCATTCGGAAGCCGTTCAATCGCTTGCCAGGGAAGGCGCGGTTGGCGCGAATTCTCTTGAAGATTTCGTGAAAAAGTTGAAAACGCCTCGCGCCGTATGGATGATGGTGCCGGCCGGCGTGGTTGATGCGACGCTCACCGGCCTGACCCCGCTGCTCGAAGCGGACGATGCCGTCATTGATGGCGGGAACTCCTATTATCGCGACGACATTCGCCGCGCCGCCGAATTGAAACCCAAAGGCATCCACTACGTGGACGCGGGGACCAGCGGCGGAGTGTGGGGGGCCGATCGAGGTTATTGCCTGATGATCGGCGGCGAGAAAGATGTGGTTCAGCGCATCGACCCCATTTTTTCCTCATTGGCGCCATCCATCGACTCGGCGCCGCGCACTCCAGGACGGGAAAAAGTCGGCGGCACTGCAGAGCACGGCTATCTGCACTGCGGCCCCAACGGCGCTGGCCACTTTGTGAAGATGGTGCACAACGGAATCGAGTACGGAATCATGGCCGCGTACGCGGAGGGGTTGAATATTCTCCACCATGCCAATGTCGGCAAGCAGCAGCAAGCTGTCGACGCCGAAACCACGCCTCTGCGCAACCCTGAGGTGTACCAATTCGACCTGAACCTTGCCGACATTGCCGAGGTCTGGCGTCGCGGTAGTGTGATTTCATCCTGGCTTCTCGATCTGACCGCCATCTCGCTGCTCGACAGCCCGGATCTGGCAAAATTTGCCGGCCGTGTTTCGGATTCGGGTGAAGGACGCTGGACGATTACCGCTGCGATTGACGAATCGGTTCCGGCCCCCGTATTGAGCGCTGCGCTGTATGAGCGCTTCAGTTCGCGCGGCGAAGACAGTTTTGCCGACAAGCTTTTATCCGCGCTGCGGTTCCAGTTTGGCGGCCATCAGGAGAAAACCGCTGACACGAAGGAAGGCGCTTGATGGCCGATTCCCAGTTAGACGCGCTGGTAGTTTTCGGCGTGACGGGCGATCTGGCCCACAAAATGATCTTCCCGGCGCTCTATGCGATGGTGAAGCGCGGCGTACTCAAGGTTCCGGTGATCGGTGTTGCCTTCCCGAAATGGAGCCTGGAGCGGCTGCACAGGCGCGCGACGGACAGCATCAAGCGAGCGGGCGGAATCGATGACAAACGAGCACTGCAACGCCTTCTGTCGCTGCTAAAGTATGTGAGCGGCGATTACGCCGACAGCGATACATTCAAGGCGATTAAAGACGCGCTGGGGAACGCACGGAGGCCCGCGCACTATCTTGCAATCCCGCCTGCACTTTTCGAAACGGTCATTAAGGGGCTGGGAGCCGCGAAGCTGGCCGAGAACGCGCGCGTGATCGTCGAAAAGCCGTTTGGACGCGATCTGGCCTCAGCGCGCGAGCTAAACCGGGTTGCGCGTTCGGTGTTCCCTGAAGACTCCATTTTCCGTATCGATCACTTCCTCGGAAAGGAAGCGATCATGAATATCCTTTATTTCCGATTCGCTAACTCGTTTCTGGAGCCGATCTGGAACCGCAACTACGTGGCCAGCGTTCAAATCACTCTATCGGAGGATTTCGGCGTGGCCGGGCGCGGCGCGTTTTACGAGACAGCAGGCTGTCTGCGCGATGTGATCGAGAATCATCTCTTCCAGATTGTCGCGCTGCTTGCCATGGAAGCGCCCGCCGGACGGGACTTTGGAGACGTGCACAATGAGAAGGCGAAGGTTCTTAAAGCCATGCTCCCTCTCAAGGCCGGGGATGTCGTGCGCGGCCAGTATTTGGGCTATCGTGATGAGCCGGACGTGGCCGGGCGTTCCGACGTCGAAACCTATTGTGCTCTGCGTCTCTTCATCGACTCATGGCGCTGGGAGGGAGTGCCCTGGTATCTGCGCTCGGGCAAATATCTCCCAATTACCGCAACTGAGATCCTGGTGGAGCTGAAGCGGCCTCCGCAGAAGCTCTTTGCCGACGCCGTGCAGGCTGGTAGCCGATCGAATTACCTGCGCTTCCGGCTCTCTCCCAGCTCCGCTATTGCTCTGGCTGCCCGCGTGAAGCTTGCAGGCGAGGAATTCATCGGAGAAGAGCGAGAGCTTTACCTCTCCGATGAACAGCCGGGAGAGGAAACGCCTTACGAACGGCTTCTGGGCGACGCCATGAAGGGCGACGGGGCGCTCTTCACCCGCGAGGACGCGGTTGAAGCAGCTTGGGAAGTGGTCAATCGGGTCCTCAAGCGCCATCTCTCAGTCCGCCGTTACAAACGCGGCACCTGGGGGCCGAAAGAAGCTGACGCACTCATCGCCGCGGATGGCGGCTGGCATAATCCAAGACCGGATGGCGCAGCCGAATAATCGCTTGTTTTCCGCAAAGTTTACCTCCAGGTTCGTCGCTCTAGCCCATTCCGCCCTATGCGCCGCCTGACCTTTTTCTGAAAGCGCCGAGTCGGATCACATCACATGCTCCCTACTTCACCCCTTCCGATGAGCATTATGGCTCAGCTTTTTCTCCATTGACTTGGAAGAATACGAATGAAGCGGAGTGATCGTTCTCCTCTTTCCGATGGCTCCCACGCCACGCGAGTCGATCGTTCGCAACTTCCCGACGATGCCCCGGGGGCACCGAACCTACGAAACGATTGGAGAAAATCACATGCCGCTTACCACTGTACTCATCACGCTTGTTGCAGCAGGGCTTCTGTTGTGGATTGTGAACAGGTTCATCCCCATGCAAGGACAAATCAAATCGATCCTGAACGGCCTGGTGGTCGTTGTTCTGGTCTTGTGGATCGCAAATCTTTACGGGGTGTTCGATCACCTCCATCAATTCCGCGTCGGCCGCTGAGAGGACGCACCATCGAAGCCGGCCCGGCTTCGCCCGCCAATCTGAGTCAACAACGCAGTAAGGCAGTCCTTTGACTGCAGGAGATATCGTGAAGCACACGCTATTGTTCGTGATTGGAAGTGTATTAAGCTTGAGCGCGTTTGCTCAGGCCAGCCCGCAAAATTCCATTGCCCTCGTGCCTGCACAATCGAGACCCGCCTATATCGTTAGCGAAACTAGTCGCACCGCCGACGCAATTGATTATCAACATCGCGGCGAGGCTACGGAGGTGGATCTTGCCGGAACCGCTCTGCTGCCTTCAGCCGACGGAAAAGCCAAAGTGCGCAGCAAGCGCGGCACCATGGAAGTGGAGGCGACCTTTGGGAATCTGCAAAGCCCCACAACTTTTGGCACAGAATACCTGACCTACGTGATGTGGGCGATCTCACCTGACGGACACGCGGTGAACCTTGGAGAAATTTTGATTGGGGGAAACGATCGCAGCAAGCTGACCGCCACCACCGATCTCCAGGCATTCGCTCTGATCGTCACTGCGGAGCCCTATTTTGCCGTCCGCCAGCCCAGCAATGTTGTCGTGCTTGAGAACGTTGTTCGCGCCGGCACCCAGGGAACATCCGAAGCAGTCCATGCGAAATATGAACTCATGGAGCGCGGTGGTTATATCCCGACTGGATACAAGTTCGACCCTGTGGTACTGGATGCCAAGCTGCCTTTGGAGTTTCTTGAAGCGCGAAATGCAGTTCGCATCGCACAATCTGAGGGCGCCGAGCAGTACGCCGGTGAGAGTTATCAGCATGCTGTCCAGCTAATGAACAGTGCAGACGGATACGCGATAGAAAAGCATTCGGATCAGAAGGAACTCATCGCGAAGTCCCGCGAGACCGTGCAGACTGCCGAAGATGCGCGTGAAATAGCAGTTAGAAGAATCGAAGAGGATCGCAGGGCGAGCGAACGCCAGGCTTCCGCGGATGCGCAGGCCAACGCGCAGGCGCAAGCTGACAGCGCGACGCGCCAAAAGGAGCAGGCTCAAACCGCTGCAGCAAACGCTCAGGCTGCCGCAACAACCGCCCAAGCAGCCACGGCAGACGCCCAGGCCGCTGCGGCAAAGGCCCAGGCGGACTCGGTTGCCAACCAGAATGCATCTGCAGCGGCAATTGCCGCGGCTCAAGCTGACGCTGACCATTCCCGATCGATTGCGCAGCAGGCGCAGCAGAATGAATCCCAGGCGGACAGCGATAAGGCGGTTCTGCGGGCGCAGTTGTCTGAGCAGTTGAACAAGATCCTGGAGACACGGGATAGTGCGCGCGGGCTCATTGTCAGCATGTCCGATGTTCTGTTTGACACCGGGCAATATTCGTTGAAGCCAGGCGCGCGGGAGAAGCTGGCCAAGGTTGCCGGAATCCTGATCGCTTATCCAACCCTCGACATTCAGGTTGGCGGCTACACTGACAACGTTGGCGGCGATGACATGAATCAAAAGCTGTCTGAGAACCGTGCCAGTGCGGTGCGCGATTACCTGGTGGGGGCGGGCGTAACTGCCAACTCCGTCTCAGCGAAGGGATTCGGCAATTCTCTGCCGGTCGCCTCGAACGATAACTCCGCCGGGCGTCAAGAAAACCGGCGAGTTGAACTGGTCGTATCGGGTGAAGCCATTGGAAGCCCGGTCAATGCTACGACTGGAAGCCTGCGGTAACATAAGCTTCGATCCTCTGCGGACTCGCAAGAGGCTGCAGAGGATCTTGAATCACTCGGCATCGACGGTAAGGCGAGCTCTTGTTTGCCGTGCACCTTTATGAGTATTCCTGTTCGACACGCAGGCTGGTTTCTGGCGCTCCCTGTGCATCGCTCGCTGATGCCGCATTGGCTCACGCACCTGGGAGCGCTGGGACTTTTCTCCGTTGCCGTTGTCGACTCCTCCTTTATTCCTTTGCCTCTGCCCGGTAGCACTGATCTGTTGCTGCTCTGGTTGGTGGCCCACGGTGAAGGTCCGTGGTTGCTTGCCGCGACTGCCATAGCCGGCAGCCTTGTGGGCGGATACGCCACCTGGGACCTTGGGCGCAGAGGGGGCGAAGCGGCTTTGCGCCGCTATGTGCCTGCACGTCTTCTTGGCCGGGTCGTCGGATGGGTGGAGCGTCACCGCATCCTCGCCGTGTTTCTTCCCGCCGTGCTTCCTCCGCCGATTCCGCTTTTGCCATTTGCGCTCGCCTCTGGCGCCCTGGGCGTTTCGCGCAGCCGCTTCCTGGTCGTTTACGGCGCAGCTCGCAGCCTCCGTTACTCCCTCATCGCGTGGCTCGGCGTGGCCTACGGACGCCACGCTATTCGTCTGTGGTCAGGGACGCTCCAGAAATGGTCGACTCCACTGCTCTTTGTGTTCGTGACCATGCTGGTCGCCGGCACTTGCTTTGGGATCTGGAAGATTCGCGGCCTTCGCGAGACCGCTGCCAATGAGAAACTTTCGTTGCAAGATGAAGCATCTGGGAGAAGCGAAACTTCCGAGGCCGGTTAGCCCCGATCCTCCCGTCTACACCACAAACATCGCTATCCCCGCGGCGAACATGGCCAATGTCGTGATTGCCACAACAGTCCATCCCAGGCGGGAACTCGGCTGGCCCTGCATCAGCTTCTTGTTCGCGGCCACAATGAGGATTGCCACAAGAAGAAAGGGCGCCAGCAATCCGTTGATGACCGCGGTCCAGTAGAGCGCCTTCACCGGATTGATGCCGATGAAGTCCAGCACGACGCCCACTCCCGTCGAGACCAGGATCAGAGCGTAAAACCAGCGCGCCTGTCTCAGTTTCTTGTTCAAGCCCTGTCGCCATCCCAGCGTCTCGGCGAAGGCGTATGCGGCCGAACCCGCCAGCGTGGGGATGGCAAGAAACCCGGCGCCGACAATGCCGAGTGTAAACACGGTTGTAGCGAATTTGCCGGCAAACGGCCGCAGGGCCTCGGCCGCTTGCCGGGAAGTTTCGATATTCATGATGCCGTGCCGGTTGAGGGTGATGGCGGTGGTCAGGATGATGAAGAACATGACTATATTCGAGAAGAACGCGCCGACGCCCACGTCGAGGTTTCTTAATCCAAGTTCTTCGGTTGTGGCCCCTCTTCGCTTGGTGAGTGAACTCTGGCCTGCCGATTTCTCCTCTTCAACTTCCTCGCTGGCCTGCCAGAAGAAAAGATACGGGCTGATTGTGGTGCCGAGGATCGCCACCAGTGTCGCCCATTCATTTCTGGAATGCGGCACGGAAGGAATCAGGGTATCGCGCAGCACCTGGCTCCAGTTGGCTCCCACTACAAATGCAGTAATGGGATAAGCCATGAGCACAAGAACCAGCCACTTGAGCACGTTTGCGATCTGTTGATACTGGAGCCGAATCGTTGCCCACGAGATGAGAAGCGCGAACACCACGACAAACCAGTGGGAATTGACGCCGGACAGCATGGAGGCTGCATCTGCCATGCCCGCCAGGTCCGCGGCGATGTTGATTGTGTTGGCGATCAAAAGGGCTATGACGAACGCGAGCAACAGCCATTTTGGAAATCGCTGCTTGAAATTCGCGGCCAATCCCTGTCCCGTCACCTTGCCGATACGGGCGCACATCATCTGCACCGCGGCCATCAGTGGCCACGTCAGCAGTGCGGTCCATAGCAGCTTGGTTCCCAGCTGCGCGCCGGCAATGGAATATGTGGCGATGCCCGATGGGTCGTCATCGGCAGCCCCGGTGATGATCCCGGGCCCAAGCGACTTCAGCAGCGCCCGAATCCAACGAGATGGAGCGGATGTCGGCAATAAAGGATAGGGTGGGTGTTCTCTTCGGATCGATCCTGACTCGACTCAGCCTTGTGACCGCCCTGGTCCCAGGGCGGTCAAGAGGACAGAATCTCGCGTAAGCCGCCGCCCCCGATTATGCGGGCTTCATTGAGGCGCAACGTCAGGAATTACGCGTCCTTGCCTGGTTCCACCTTCGCCTGAGAATAACTCCAATTACGGGCGTGTGTCTTGTTGCACCCTGGTTTCCCGGTTGGATCCGCGCACTATATCCTGGGCTTTCCCGAGGGTGTTCTCGGCTTTTCCCTTCACCTGCTGGGCAATGCCCTTGACCTGAAGCGGCGTATCGCCGGTCAACTTGCCTGCCTTTCGTTTGATGCTTCCCACCACGTCGTCGACTGTACCGTTCACTCGATTGCTATTCATTGGTCCACCTCCGTGGATTCAGCTCGTTGGGCTTTGGCGAAAGCGCCGAAATGCATCCTCGGCGCCTCGTTCAAAGGCCGTGTAACGTCTTGTCCGCTAAAGGGTGTGTAACTAGCACGACCTCAGTAACTAGGCTCGCAATCGTTGGCGCCGTCATTTCCTGCTCCAACCTTTTTGAGCGTAGCGGCTCAAATCATGTGAGTCTGAGCAGTTTCGACCAGTTGCGCCGCAGAGGATCCAGAACGCGACTTTACCACTTCGGGCTGAGCGACCCGATTTGTTTGACAGCGAGAGTTTTTTTGAGGCGGTTGGCGCAGAAAGTCGGCGAGGCAAAGAGCGACCTCTATCGGCATGACCTGCGCGAAAGTTCGCGGTCGCGAGCCGGTTCTCCCGGAACACGCAAGACCCACTGAAAAATGGACAGGATCACTACCATTTGCAGAATTGTCATTGCGCCCTCACCTATCTACTTCCGGATTGAGTAAGTTCACTACGCTCAGTTCATTTGAGTATCGGCGCGCCTCACTCCTTTTGCTTTCCGGGGACGAGGCTCGTAGCGCGAGTTATTTGATCGGGTGCAGCGCGGCGTTTCCGCGAAGCGCTCATGCTGAAACGGCAACAAAAATACCAGATCGTCCGCCTGAAAGATTGCATAGCGAACCGGACTTCCGCAATAGAGGCAATCCGTTTGACTTGCTGAATGGACCGTGCCGTTCAGAACCTGGAGGAAAGTTCCCAGACACTCCGGGCATTCAATCGTCGCGTAACCCTCTCCAGCGGCGTTGCGCTGGTATCTCGCGATCCACACAGGCGAGGGCGCAGCAGCAGGCTGCTGCGCCAATCGCCCCGGCTGGGGGAGGGATTCCATCAACTTTAACAAATCGGCACTGCCGCGGCCTTCTTGAAAGATGGCATCTACACCAACGCCGGCATCGGCGCCAACGCCGAAAGGGACTTCATCTCCCGAAAACGAACCACTCATGGCAATCACTCGAATTCGCGGGAAGCCGCGAAGATGGGTATCTGGGCAAGTGTCCCATGGAAGGAATCGCAAGACTGTTCAATTTTGTACAGAGACTGCGGGGATGCCTTCGGCCGGCTTGGAGTTACTCCCCCGGGATGCCGGAAATGGCGGGCTTTTCGGCGTTGTCGTCTGGCAGTTGATCGTGCAGAACCACGTTCAGCAGCGACTTGTGGACCCGGATACGGCCGTCGTATTCGACAAAACCCAGCTTGCGAAAACGATTCATGAAAAAGCTGACACGGGAACGGGTGGTGCCGACCATCTCGGCCAGGGTCTCCTGGGATACTTTGGGAATTGTCGCTTCCGGCCCACCCTGCGCTCCAAATTCAGCCATCAACAGGAGAATCCTGGCCAGGCGCTTTTCGCTGGAGTTGAAGAGCTGATCGACAAGATCGGCCTGGATGCGCATGCTGCGGTCCAGCAGAAACTTCAAGAACAGGTCGGAGAAGTCATGCTCCTCGTGCATGACGCGGATCATCTCTTTCCGCATGATCTTGAGCGCAGTGCAGGCGGTAATGGCGCTTGCCGAGGATAGCCGCAGCCCGGGCACCGCTGCGAGCGCCCCCTCTCCTACAAAGTCGCCGGGGGCGAGGATCGCGATCGTGGCTTCTTTGCCGGCCTTCGAGACGACCGTGATCTTCGCCCGGCCCGTTTGAAGATAGAAGACGGAATCTGCCGGGTCTCCCTGCGAGAAAAAGGTCTCCTTGGGCTCCAGTTGGACAATTCTTCGCCCCAGCCCGGCGCTCATCAGAAAGGCCGCGGCATCAAAAGTTGGTTTATCGAACTCAACCATACGAGCAGCCTCCTTTTGAGATGCAGCGATAGCCCGAAACTTTGCAGGAAGAACGCAGCCCCATCGCGTTTCAATCTGCACTCCATTTCGCGTCCAGCCTGGCATAAACGACAGGAATAGGAGGGGGTCTGACCCAGCAAGCTGCTCATTCAAAACAACATCTGCAGCATTCCGCTGACCGCACAGCCCCAGCGGGGGCTCTACCACAAGCCTATACCCCTCCGGCCCAGGCCAATCTGTTCAATTTTGCTCACTTTTCTCGATTTTTTTCAAGAAGCGCGACGGGCTTCCTTCGCTGGAACGTCATGCGATCGCCGGCGCCAGGGGAACCGCGGAGGGTTTGTATGAGGGCCCGCGGCTCGCACTTTCGGAGTTGTACAGTCCGTCCCAAAGACGTCTCCCGCAACATCGATTGATCGGCCGCCATCCACCTGATCGGCCGCCGTCCATCGAGAGAGTCCTATTGCTCAGACATTGCTCGTTAACGCCTCTAGAGTGAGGATACCTTGTGCGCCTTGGTGCGCAATATGTAGGTGACGCTGCGCATGGGTAGAAAAGGTGAGATGCATGAAAAGATTTGTGACGTTAGTGGCATTGTTCAGTATGGGCGTAGCAACCTCCGTCTGGGCGGAGACTCGCGAAGATGTGCAGAACCGGCTCGACAACGCAACCTTGGTGCTGCACCAGATCATGGCCGCCCCGGATAACGGCATTCCGCAAGAGGTGCTGGAGCACGCGAAATGCATTGCTGTCGTGCCGCACATGATCAAGGGCGGCTTGGTCTTTGGCGCCGAAAACGGCCGAGGCGTAGCCACGTGCCGAACGGAAAACGGATGGAGCGCGCCGGCCTTCTTTGCTATCACAGGCGGTAACTGGGGATTGCAGATCGGCGTCGAAGGCGTGGATCTGGTTATGGTTTTCCAGGGCGACAGAGGGATGCAACGGATGATCTCCAGCAACTTCCAGCTTGGAGCGGACGCCTCCGCGGCAGCCGGACCAGTGGGACGCCATGCTTCAGCCAATACCGACTGGAAGCTGGATACCGAAGTCCTCACCTACTCGCGGGCCAAAGGCCTGTTTGCCGGGCTCACGTTGACCGGTGCAAATCTTCGCCGGGACGACGATTCCATGAATGCCTTCTACGGGCATGAGGTTTCCACGCACAGCGTTCTGCGCGGCGAAGTGGCGACTCCTGAATCGGCAAGTCCGTTTATCAATGCAGTCAGGGAGGCAAAAGCTCAAGCAATTGCATCCAACTAACCGTGGCTTGTGAACGCGTTGTTTGCGCCTGGGCCGGGTTTCCCGTCTCAGGCGCGCAATCGAGAGAGGTGTGTTGACTATGCTTTGGGCAATCTTCGTCGTCGTTCTCGTCCTATGGCTTCTCGGCTTCACGTTCCATATAGCCGGTGGCCTGATTCACCTTTTGCTGGTGGTCGCGTTGATCATCCTGGTCTTCAACCTGGTCTCCGGTCGCCGTGGGGTCTTATAAAGCGGCCTCGGCCTCGGGTGTCAGTCAACCTTGGCGCCCGAGAGCCTCCGAGGCCTGAAAACTCGCTCATTCCCTGTAAACCGATCCCTCTCCGGCACAGCTCTGCGGTTTCTCCGCGGAGCTATGTGCCTTGTGGAAGTGCGCACTCGCGGGCGCTGCCGCATACTCCGCCTGTCCGCCCGGTCTAAGCGAGTCCCCAGAGCAATTTCGTGCATCATGTGTGAGGTACACATAGATACTCCGGGAGGATTTGTGCCGAGCACACAGACATTGCTAGCTCAGGCCTACTCTGCCTTCAATCATCGGGATATCGACAGAGCCCTGGCGCTCATGAGTGAGAACGTCAGTTGGCCCAAGGCATCGGAAGGCGGACGTGTCGTCGGGAAAGAAGAGATTCGGTCCTACTGGACCCGTCAGTGGAAGGAGTTCGATCCTCACGTGGAACCACTTGAGGTGATCGACCATGAAGGCGGCATTACCGACGTCAAAGTTCATCAGCTCGTGAAAAGCCTTGGTGGCGATGTCCTTTCCGATAGCGAGGTGTGGCACGTCTATACCATCGCGAACGGTCTCATCGAGCGCATGGACCTCAAGGAAGGCGATGCGAGCTCGGACCCAACCCCATCTGCGGCATTCTCCAGACACTAGCATGTGTCAGGTTCTGCCGCTGTTCCCTGAGCGGGAACGCCATGCCGGCCGGCGTTCCCATCTTTCCGGCTCGCTGCGGCAGGATTCGTAATGGGATGTCGCATTCTCTTCGGTAATCATCGAAAAATTCCAGCATTTGGCCGATTTGCGAGCTTCGTAACAGCCGCAAATGCCTCAGCAAAAGCAAAGCGGCGGAGCTGGTATGCTCCGCCGCTTGTTGTCGTACTCGCCGCCTGATTCAGCGGCTACGGGTTAGTGCCGACTGCCGCCGCCGCCACCACCTTGATGTCCACCACCAGCACCACCACCGCCTTCATGTCCACCGCCGCCGCCGCCACCGCGAGATCCGCCACCACCGCCGCTTGGAGCTGCGTGCGAAGCTGGGGCACGGGAAGGTGCGCCTTGCGATTGGCGAGGAGCATTATTACGCGCGACTGGCGCGGAGCCTCCGCTGGAACGCGATACATTGGAACGAGAAACGGGAGCGTTGCCGCGAGATTCGCCGCCGCTGGAGCGATAGGACGCGGGGCCAGGTCCGCCGTGGTAGTTTCCTCCGCCCTCGTTCACAAAGCGATGGCCGCCCCAGCCGTGGCTGTAGCCCCATCCACCCCAGGGGCCCATTCCCAGGAAAATGCCGTTGTAGAAGTAGCCCGGCCCGTAATAGCCATAGGGCGCGCAAGCATACGGCGCATAGCCGTAGTAGCCATACGCACAGGTTGGCTGCACGCCGATGTCAATCACAAGCTGCGCTTGAGCCGCTGGCGCCAGGGCCAGGCCGGCAAGCAGTGCTGTTGTACCGAATAGAATTCTGATTCCGCGCATGTGAGACCCCCTTAAGGTGTCTGCGGTTCCCTCGTTAGGGTGGGATGCTTTGGCGCCGTTAAGATCAACCCGGCAACAGCAACCTACATAAGGGGTTGTGTCATTACATGAATTCCCATTGCTTGATCGGGGCAATCATTAATCTACCCTTACATTCTTCAAACTAATCCCACGCTTGGCGCCAGTCTGAGCAATAGGAACCAAGCATGGGAAACAGTTGCCGGGGCGCCTCGCTGACGGGCGCCCGGCTATTCGCAATGCTGTTTATCATGGAAAATGCTTGAAGCCGGTATGTGCTGAGTAGCGGGACTGAGTTTGCTCAACCCCGCCACCGTTCGAACAGTCAGAGCCCGCACGCTTGAGATTCCCCAACCGGCCAATCCCGACTCAACCGATCCCCAGGCTGCTGCCTGGGGATCGATTTCGAGCAAAGTCCCGGCTCGTTGCTCACTGATCGCTAGAACGTGAGCCGCGCGCCAATCTGCATGATGCGGGGGCTTGAGGCCCCTGTAATCTGACCAAAGCTCGTAGACGAGGGAGCCTGGCCATCCGTTGCCGGCGGACCACTGAGGCCGGGGTTTCCGAGGCTGACGAGGTTAAAGACGTTGGTGGCTTCGCCGCGGACCTGGAAGGTTATGTTCTCGGCGAATTGAAAGTCGCGGAACAGTCCGAGATCGACATCGCGGTAACCGGGAGCGCGGATGTAATCGCGCGACACGTTGCCGTCGGCGCCGCCAGGGCCAATGCCGCCCGCTACGCCGGGGCCGTTGGCGACGAAAGCAGCGGTGTTGAACCACTCAGCCGCCGCCTTGGCGCGTGCACGATGCGGGTCAAGGAACGCGCCTACTGGAGTCACCGTGTCAAAGTCGGGCCGGTTGTGGCCGTTGCTGTCATCGTTCTTCGTCGAGCTGACCTGCCCCCGATTTCTCAACCATTGATAACTGGAGTTTTGGCGAAGCACAGCCTCATTCCATTTGGTTCAGATGTTAGCAAGCAGTCCGGTCATGCAGATCGGTCGTTCGCGTGTGATTATTGCGCCAAACCTGTTCGACGAAGAAGATCGGCAAATCGAGGATCGCTGCGGAGCGGATCCAGGCAAGGATCGATATTGAGATTGGTCAAACCTTCGCTGTGTGTTTTATATGCCGCTTCAAGCCAGACAAAGGCATCGTCTTTATCTCCCAATCCGGCATAGACCAGCGCAATTTCATAGCGGCCGATTTCATCTTTGCTGACATGCCGGATCAACTTGGCGATGATCGCGTGCGCCTCGCGCACGTCGCCCGCTCGCGCATATGCGTTGCCGAGATGACCGAGACCATGGGGCGAATCGCCCTCTTTCAAGAACTCATTGATCGCTTCCTTGTACATTCCCTTCTCCGCTAAAACGTCGCCTAACAAGAAGGGATCGTCCTGATCCTGGGGACTCTCCTTGATGGTGGCCCGTGCTTCCTCATAGCGACGCGAAAAATAGTAGGTATACGCTGCGTTCAAGAAGGAACGCGTAGAAAGGGGGTCAAGCTCAAGCCCTCGCCGCGCTTCAGTAACCGCTTCGGACATTTTGCCCGTTCGTTCAAGATACACTGCGTATCTTTCGTGAATTGGCGCCAAATTCGGATTAAGTTCCAGAGCCCGGTTAAACTCCGTGGCTGCCGTCGCCCAGTCCCAATTCAGGTTCATTGCGGCGTTCGCCAGCTCGGCATGACCCTCGGGCAAAGAAGGATCCAGCTTGATGGCTGTAGCAGCTTCCGCCCGCTGTTTGGAAAAGGCTTCGCTGTAGTCGAGGACACCGTTCTCCCCCAATCGGCCATAACAGCTGGCCAATGCGGCGTGCGCTTGCGCAAAGTTAGGAGCTATCTGAACTGCGTGCTGGAAATAGCTGAGCGCGCCGTTTTCATCAAGTGCGTTTAAGCGCTGCATTCCCTGAAAATAAAGATCCTCAGCTTCAGCACCCACAGAAGCTGCAGGCATCCGAAGGGGCCCCTGCCTCGGGACCACATTGGCGCTTACGGCATCTGCAAGCGCCTCTGCCAATTCGTCCTGAAGGGCAAGGACGTCACCGGTCTCACGCGTATAGCTGTGAGTCCATATGGGATGATCGGTCCTGGCATCGATGAGATCGACAGTGATCCTGACCTGGTTGCCATCCCTAAGTACGGTGCCCTCCACGACGCTGTCCACCGAAAGTTCCCTGGCAATTTCCGGGAGGGTTTTCTTGGTGCCCTTGTAGCTCATCGACGAGGTCTTCGAGATTACCTGGAGAGAGGAAACCCGTCCGAGGTCAGCGATCAATTCCTCTGTCATGCCATCAGCGAAGTAATCCTGGCGCGGATCCCCGGAGATGTTCTCAAACGGCAAGATCGCGATCGAGCGGATGCTTGTCCGGGCCAGGGAGTTCGACCGCCAGGCACGGAATCCCATATACGCGGCCGATGCCAAGACGACAATGGCGAGGGCTGCAGTGGCGAACCGCATCCAGTGCGGTTTTGCTTTTTCTTCGCCGAGAAAGTGACCAGCATCGCCGGGAGGGTCTCCTTCGCGGTGGCCTACCGCCCTTGGCTGTTGGCCTGAATCACCCTCTGCCTGAAGGGGATGGTCCGCGGGCCTATTCTCCGGTTCAAAGAGAAACCGGGGTACGTACGTCCCGCTTGGAAGCTCAATGCGCACACCGGGCTTCCCGGATCGTTCGAGGTAGTACAGGGCAAGCTTTTTGCGGACCTCTGTGGCTTTCACACGGACTACTGGATCGTTGGCCGTGTCGTAGCCGACAGGCCGATGAAAGAACTCCGCGCCGATCATTCGTTCCCGGAGCAGATCAAGTTCGCCCGCTAAAGCCCGGTTGACGAGTAAGGTCAAAAAATCCTGGGCGCGCCTACTCGAGGCGAATTCATGGCTTTGCAGGACTTCTTTCAGGTGGTCGCGAACCTGTTCAATCTTCGATGGATCGAGAACCTGCGACATCGAAGCTGTGTCAAGGTGCGCCATTTGACCTTAAGACTTGTTCGACCGACATTCTAGCACAGCAAACGGTTCCGCTCTCCAGGCGCGTGCAGCAAGGTTGCGTTGTGCTTAATCGCATGTCAATAAAAGGTTTAGAATCATGGCCGCCGCCAACATACTGTTTAATACATTGCGAAACCATCTTGCGCGGGAGTCCAATCGCTTGAAATTCAGGTGGGTATTGGTACGGAAGCGTGAAAGCGTTTACTTATCCAGGACCCACATCCGATGCAGGGCTCAGTTTGAGTTCACAAATCGAGACGTGTCTGTCGGTACACGAGGAATCCATGCCCTTCGGCAAAGCACGGGCAATGGGAGCGTTCTATCAGGTGACAGGCGCCGATGAGGCGCAAGACTTAGGAGGAAAGATGACACGCATTTCGTTATGGTTGATCGCGTTCCTGTGTATTCTCGCGACAATCGGTTTGAATGCACAAACGACAACTGGCACCATCTTGGGGCAAGTTTCAGATCCGCAAGGCGCAGCCATCCCCAATGTGCTTGTCACGGTAACCAATACGCTTACTGGAGAGACTCATTCCATCACAGCCGATGCGCAGGGTTCGTATGTGATTCCTCACCTGCCGGTAGGCGTGTATCGGGTTGAAACCCTAACGGCCGGCTTCAAACGCTCGGTGCAGGATGGCGTAACCCTTACGGTAAACGAAGATAAGCGCGTTGATCTCGCGTTGCAGATCGGCAGCACCTCCCAGTCTGTCGAGGTCCATGCGGACACCACGGAAGTGAATACCTACACGCCGGAGTTGGGGAACGTGATCGGCACTCAGACGGTGACCGATCTCCCGCTCAATGGAAGAAACGTTTACAACCTTCTCGTTTCCCTTCCGGGCGTCTCCACCATCAATGCCGAAGTTGTGCCATCCCGCAACAACAGCACCTTTGTTGTCAACGGTGGCCGAGGGACCTCGAACTCATGTTTCGTCGATGGTGGCTTTAACAACGATATTTGGCGCAACCAGTGCAGCACACCGCCCAATCCCGATGCAATTCAGGAAGTTCAGCTCCTGAGTTCCAGCAGCGACGTCGAATTCGGCCGTTTGCCCGGATCGTTCATGAACATGATCACAAAATCCGGGACCAATTCGTACCACGGAAGCGCGTACGACTACCTGCGGAACAATGACCTGGATGCCATTCCCGATTTTCTGACCAGCGTGCCCGTTCTCAAGCAAAACCAATTCGGTTTTTCGATAGGCGGACCGGCACTTCCGGCATTGAAGAACAAGGTCCTTCTATTCGGCTCCTGGGAAGAACTCAAGATCAAACAGAGCCAATACATCTATTCGGTTGGTGTGCCGACGGCGGCTGAAAAGACGGGAAATTTCTCTTCGGCGTCGGACGCGGGTTTATTCAGTTCAAGCTGGTTGGCGAACCCAGTTGCTCCGACACCGGTAACCTCCAGCTCAACAAGCGTATCCCTGGCTCCGATTTCCAGCTTTTCACTCGCTCACCTCCCTACGAACCCCGTAGCCGTGGCGATCGCCAATGACATACCGCTTGGCAATAATCCGGATGGGACGCTCACCGTGGGCGCAGGAGCGCCCGACAATGTGTGGCAGTACCTGCTCAAAGGCGATTACCTCGAAACCAGCAAGCAAAAATGGTCAGCAAGCTGGTTCCAGGTTCATTCCGTGCAAACCAACCCCTTTCCAGACTGGCCATGGGGCGGCGGATTGCCGGGATTCGGTGGCCGCCAGGACGGCGCATTCCAACACAACCTGGTTGTGAATCACACCTGGACCCCGACTTCCAATTTCATCAATGAAGCCAGGTTCAACCTGTTTCACCGTGATACGCCATGGCAAATCACCAGCGGCAAAACGCTCGAATCTTATGGAATGAACTTTGTCCAGGGAGCTGTCACAGATGGCGACGATCCCAATCCGGTCGGACCGCGCATGTTCATCACGGGCAGGTTTGATGCCGGGGCATGGGACGCTAATGGCCACGATCACACGATTGGCGGCTCCGATACAGTCATGTGGATCAAAGGCAGGCACAACCTCAAGCTGGGTTCATTCGTGATGTGGGGCTACTACGCTGAGAACGGAGCCAGCGCAGGCGGAGGACAGATCGACGATACTGGCAACCTTAGCGGGAACCCCATGGCCGACTTCATGATGGGCTACATGTCGGATTTTCCCGAGGACAGCGGAGATCACCCAGACGAAAGCACCAAGTACTGGCACAGCTATGCGCAGGATACCTGGAAGATCGCACCGCGGCTCACGTTGACCTATGGATTGCGTTACGAAGTGACCACTCCCCTGGTTTGGACTGTTAATTACGTTTCATCGTTCAAAGAAGGACAGCAATCCACGGTGTATCCCACCGCCCCGAAGGGCCTCCTGTTCTACGGCGACCAGGGCGTGTACCGCGCGGGCAGACAAAGCGACAACATGAACTTTGCCCCCAGACTGGGACTGGCCTTCGATCCATTCGGCGACGGCAAAACCTCAGTTCGCGCTGGATATGGAGTCTACTTCGAGTCGGCCTACGGCGACGGCCTCCGCGCTCCGCAGCCGTTTGTCCTGTCGGTCGACGTTACCCCCGCACTGAGCATGTCAAACCCATGGCTCAGCTTTACGAACGGAACCAATCCTTTCCCGTTTACACCACCCAAAGCCGGAGCAACCAATTACACGTTTACCCTTCCGCAGTCGCCCATTGTCTTTGCCACTGCCGGCGCAAACGTGGATGGCCACGCAATTAAGCCTGCGACTAGACCGTGGATCAACCAACTGGACCTGAGTGTGCAGCGCGACTTAGCCAGAGGTATGACCCTGCAGGTGGCTTACGTGGGAACTATTTCGCGCAAGTTGACAGACAACGTCGACCAAAATTACCCGATCTATGAAACCGATCCCATAACCAATCAGCCGGCCTCAGCGTCGAACTTCAACGACCGGCGTCCCTATATGCCTAGCGCATTTACGGCAGTTGGAACGTATGAAACAGGTTACAACGGAAGCTACAATGCTTTGCAGGTTGCGTTGACGCAAAACACAAGGCATGGTTTGAACTTTAATGCGAACTATACGTGGGCCAAGGGCCTCGACCTGGTTTCCAGTGACAATTACAACGGAGGGCTCGGTTTTACTTCCTCCCTTAACCCCGGGCTGGACAAGGGACCCAGCGATGGGCTGGCGAAGAGCATTTTGAACTTCTCCGGCACTTATCAGGTACCCAAGTTCCAGAACCTGGGCAACGTTGCCAACGCCTTGGTCAGCGGTTGGGAGGCGAACACCATTTTCCGCCTTCACAGCGGAACCCCGGTGAACGTGACCTCGGACGTGGACACCAACATGGATGGAGTCAGCGGCGACCGGCCCAACCGCACGGCTGGCAAGTCGCTCTATACCTCTGGAAGCAGGGCGCAAAGAATTCAGCAATGGTTCAACCCTGCAGCCTTCCAGGCGGCGCCTGCCGGACAAAATGGAAATCTTGAGCGGAATTTTCTCACCGGACCTAGATTTGTGAACGCCGATGTTTCCTTCTTCAGGGTCTTTCCGATCTACGAAGAACACAAGATCCAGTTCCGTGCCGAGTTATTCGATGCCTTCAACCACGGGAATCTCAATAATCCCGTATCCGACCTGTTGAATCCCAATGTCGGACAGATTCAATCGGCAGTGGCTGCGCGTGTCGTGCAGTTCGGTCTCCACTACTCCTTCTGAAACCTTGCTCCGGGCTGGCAGCTCATCTTCTAGGTGAGCTGCCGCCCCGGAACTATTTACTTGGCCGATCGAAGAGGGGCCGTGGCTAGATTTATGCGGAATAGCAAGTTTGGTCTAACTATTCATTGCGCAGTCAATTCACTCTTTGTTTGCCTCCTGATCGCGGGATTTTCTGCGCTATCGACGGCAAGCGATTCCATCACATCGGATTCGCCCAAAGCGGCGCCCAAGCCTCTATATCGCGACCCAGTCCACGATGGCGCCGCGGATCCTGCCTTAATCTGGAATCGCGGCGCAAAGAAATGGATGATCTTTTACACAAACCGCCGCGCCGATCTTCCCGGTTCCGGTAAGAACGACGTCAGATGGGTACACGGTACGCAGATTGGCGTCACCGAGTCTGCAGATGGCGGAACAACTTGGACGTACGTGGGAACGGCGAAGCTTCCTTACGGCAAGGCCGATTACACGTTCTGGGCGCCTTACCTGCTGTGGGATCGCGGCCTATATCACATGTATGTCGTGGTTGTACCGGGTACCTTCAGCAACTGGGATGCTCCACGCGACATTGTTCATTTTACGAGTAGGGATCTAACTCAATGGAAATTTGCGGCGAAGCTGAAGCTACCTTCAGATCGGGTGATCGATCCATACATTTTGAGGCTCGACAACGGCGCCTGGCGCATTTGGTATAAGGATGAGCGCGATCACGGCTTAATTCACTATGCCGACAGCCCCGATCTGTACAAGTGGACACCGGTTGGCGAGGCGATCAACGACCGGCCAAGCGAAGGCCCCATCGTTTTTCGATGGAAGAACGAGATCTGGCTGATCGTAGATGCGTGGGACGGGCTGGGAGTATACAGATCCACCGATGCCCTGCACTGGGTCCGCCAAAAAGAGAATCTACTGGCTGGCGCGGGGCGTTTCCCGACGGATCGATCTGAGGGTCATCACGGCGATGTGGTGGTGAGCGGCGGCCGCGCATTCCTCTTCTATTTCGTCCAACTGAAAGGGGAGGACATGAAGCCAGGCGATCCTGATTCGGCGCACCGATCGGCGCTGCAGGTAGTGGAACTGGATGAGCAAAACGGAGAGCTTAGGGCAGACCGCGATAAACCCACATTCGTGTCGTTGCAGCCAGGTTCTTGATACTGTCAGTAGGGCAGCGGCCCAGCGAGTCGCCGAAACCAGCCCGGATTCGATGCATCCTCTATCCTGGTTGATGCCATGAATTGCAGAAGGCGCCATGTCGCCTGGCACTTCAGTCTAGCGAGTCTCTGTGCTGAAGGGACGATGGCGAAGTTGTGCCTCCGAACCGCATTTCTATTCATGCTGGCGGCAGCGCTGCTTGCGGATGCGGCCTGCTTTTTTGCGCAGCAGCCGGCGAGGCCTGCCGGAGCAGCGCTCGTCGCGCGGCTGAACCGCGCAATGGCGCTTGCCGAGCAAGGACACGTGCAACAAGCGTTGACGCTGGCAGAACAGCTCGTCGTCGAACATCCAGACTTTGTGCCAGCGCTCAAATTGCAAGGAGCGCTTCTCGAAGAGGAGGGGCGCGCGTCCGAGGCCGAGCAGGTTTACCGAAAAGTTCTGCAACTGTCTCCGAACGACGCCAGCCTACTCTTCAAGCTGGGAACGAACCGGCTCGCGGCCAGCGACAACACCGAAGCTGCATCCTTCTTTGTCCGCTATCTGCGCTTGACTCCCGGCGACGGAGTTGCATTCTTTTATTTGGCGCAAGCTTATCATTTGAGCGGCCAACAGGATCTTGCTTTGAAGGCGTCACGGCGTTCGGCGGAACTTCTTCCTGGCAAAGCCGAGATTCTTCAGGAATACGGTGAGATCCTCTGTGCAACACGGGACCCGCAAACCGGCATAAAACAGCTTTTGAAGGCGCATCAACTCGATCCGGCTTTACGGAAAATCGACTTCGATATTGCTCTGGCGTATTACGACGAGACGGATTATGCCGAGACGGTCCGTTACACTCGGCAAGCGGTGCAAGCCGAACCGGCAGATCTCGACGCCTTGCGACTCCTGTCGGAAGCCCATGTCGAGTTGTCTCAATGGCAGCACGCGCAGGCTGTCTTCGAAAAGATTCTGGCATTACAGAAAGACGATCCACCGGCTCTGCTGGGCGCGGCGCATTGCCTGCTCGAGCTGAAGCAGTTCGAGAAGGCCATTGCGACGCTTCATCGCGTGTTAGAGCTCGATCCCAGCCAGGCCATCGCGCACTTCTATATGTCTCGTGCCCTTTTGGGATTGGGCCGAACAGATGATGCGCGTCACGAAGCCGAAATCTATCGGCTCATGGACCAAATGTCGATCGCTCCACCCACGCTGGGATCGGAGGGCGGCAAGACCCAGTGGGACCGAGCGAAACAGTTACTGCGAGAGGGGCACGAAGCAGAAGCTCTCAGCGCCTTCCAGGATGGGGTAAACGCACCTGCCGCTTCCCTTGCGGACGCATATGTTCTTGCCGGATCTGTTTACCTTTCCATAGACCGGGAGGAGGCCGGTGTGCGCGCCTTGCGTCAGGCTTTGGAGATTAAGCCGACTGTGCGCGGCGCCCACACGTACCTGGGGTTGAACGATCTGCAGCAGGGGCGATTGATAGAAGCTGAATCGGAGTTCGAGGCCGAGCTTGCGGGCGACCCCAATTACCTCACCGCGCTTGCCGGACTTGGCGAGGTCCGCTACAGACAGCAACGCTGGCCTGAAGCTGCCGGCCTGCTGCTCAAATCACGGACGAAGATTCCCGCACAGCTCTATAAGCTTTGCGACGCACTCTTCAGATCTGGAAGGGTGCAAGAGGCGGATGCAACCGCTGAGGTCCTGGCCGGATACGCAGCGAACGACCGCAGCCAGATGCAAGCTCTCGTCGATCTTCTCCACCGGCAAGGCGAAACTGCGCTCGCCTCGAAGATAGCCGCCATGATCAAGCCAGAGTAACTGCTCTTACTTTGCGCCTTCAGTTACGGTCAGGATCTGGTTGACTTGCACATTTTCTAAAACCTGCCTGATCCCGCTCGGCCAGCTCAGTTCGATCTTGGCGACGATCGTGGCGCTCCCCAATCCAAAATGAACGCGCTTATCGCTCGATGAGCTGTATCCAACTGCGGTCTGCGCCTGGTTGTATTGATCGCCGTGCAGGGTTGTGATCTTCACCTTTGTTCCCAAGCCGTCTCGATTCGAACGGGTTCCCGCCAGTTTCAGGATGATCCAGTGATTCGCATTTTGTGAGCGGTTCATGAGTATCTGGGGTGGCCCGTTTAACGTAGTGACAACAATGTCGATCTTTCCGTCATTGTCCAGGTCTCCAAATGCCGCACCGCGATGGGCGGCCGGTGCGGAAAAGCCGGCTCCAGCCTGAGTCGTCACATTCTCAAAGGTGAGGTTGCCAAGATTGCGAAAAAGCAGGTTCGGCAGTTCGAATGGCCGATGCACAATCGCCTGCGCGTTATCCAGAATCTCGGCTCCGGCCGCGAACAAGTCCTTGCGCCCTTCATTGCCAAAATCGAAGGCCCCCGTTCCCCACGCGGTGTAACGGCTGGTCAATGCCGCCAGGCCCGACTTGCCGGTAACATCCTCGAATTGTCCGCCGCCGAGATTTCGATACAGGGGAAAAGTGTCACCGAACATTGCGGTGTGGAAGATTTCCGGCATCCCATCGTCGTCCAAATCGCGAAATTCGGCGCCCATTCCGGCTACGGTCTTTCCGGTCCCCGTGAACGCAACGCCGGCCTCCAACGCGACATCGGTGAATGTCCCATCGCCGTTGTTATGCAACAGGAAATTCGGAAACGTATCGTTTGACACAAAGATGTCGGTGAAACCATCGTTGTCATAGTCGGCGAACGCCGCTCCCATTCCTTTGCCGGCATATTTCGCGATATGGGAGCTCTCGGAAACATCCGTAAACGTTCCATCGCCATTGTTACGATAGAGAATGTTCGGCGTGCCCTGGAAATCGTTCGGCGAACAATAGGCTGGGTACCCCTGGTCCCGGCACAAAACCGCCGTTCGGATATCGTATTTCAAATAATTGACGACGAACAGGTCGAGCTTCCCGTCATTGTTGTAGTCAGTCCAGCCAGCGGTCACAGCCCAGGCCTTGCCCAATCCTGGGACGCGGCCGCCGACTCCGGCCTTCTCAGTGACATCGGTGAAGGTTCCGTCGCCGTTGTTGTGGAAGAGTTGATTGGCGTTGACTCCGGCCACATACAGATCGACAAAACCGTCGTTGTCGTAGTCGCCTGCCGCCGCCCCCATCGAATAGCCAATGCCCCTTAAACCGGCGCTTGCCGTTACGTCGGTAAAGGTTCCGTCTCCATTGTTGCGAAAAAGCCGGTTTGAATATTCGGGGCCTGTCTTGTCCAGCGAAGGTATGGCGGCGCCGTTGGTGAAAAAAATATCGAGGAGCCCATCGTTGTTATAGTCGAACAGCGCCACGCCGCCCATCATGGTCTCGATAGAGTAGCGCTGCGGGCTCACACTGTTCCTCAATGTAAAGCTGATTTTCGAGGTTTCGAGAACGTCTTCAAATTGAATGCGCGATGCAGCCGAGGCTTGGACGGATGTTTTCCCGGCGCTCGCTTCCCTGCCAAACTGGGTAAGAATGCATGCAGGACAGGCGGCGGCACAACGAGGTAAAGAAGCGGTCAGCGAGGCGCCGAAAGCTGTTCGCAACATATCGCGGCGTGAGAAATTGGTCATGCTGAATGTAATTGTCGCGGATAGGGCAGGTGTGACGCCAGACACTCGCGCCAGGATGCGGCTCCTCCCGGAAAAAACGCTGCTGGCCCCATGTGGGAAGGTATCCATCACTCTACCATTCCAAATGCGCAAATTGGTCTGCAACATGCACTTTCCATGATGAGAGGTCAAAGTCTTGGTAGCGACCCTGTTGGATTCCCCACAGCAAGCGGTACAAGGAATTAATCCCGCCGTCCGTCAGGCGCCACGATTGGGTTTGGCCATCGCTCTTTCCGTCAATGTCGATGCGGATGCGCGCCGAATCTCCCAGGCATTAACTGAGCCCGAGTATCTTGAGGCGTGGATCTGCATGCCCGATCAGGCGGAAGGGTCGTCAATCGTAGCCTCGAAACGAACAAACGGCTACGGGCTCGATCACTGGCGCGCCGGCCGTGTCGTCACGAGCATCATCGGCTCCTTCCTCTCGTGCCACCAGCGCAAGATGCGGCTCTCCTGGCGCAACCTACGCGGGCCGAATTCTGCCGAGAGCCTGGTTGATTTCCGTATTCGGGGAAACTTCGGCAGCAGCGTTCTCGAACTCCGCCAAACCGCGTTCATCTCCGCGGACGACTACCTCTGGCATCGAACACTTTGGCAGCGTTCGCTCGAGTCCCTGGCTCTTATTCTGCGTTCTATGTAACTCCGGCAGCATATCTGCTCGATGTCGCTCAAAATGTCGGAGTGGGTTCACACGGAACAGGGAGGATTTGACCCGACCCACTGGATTCGTTCAGTTTGGAATACGATTTGGACGAAGGAACGGGGTCAGGAATGAGGTCAGGTCACCGCCTTTTTTTGAGCGGCTGCGGAGGTTTTCGGGAACATCCCGTCTGTCCCCAGGTTCCCACCCCATGCGCAAAAACATAGGCTCGGCTACGACAGGGCATCTGGCGGAAAGAGAAGCTGGACCCTCTTTTTGATCGACTCTTTCAGGGTTTAAGGACTATCTCCTCCAATTTGGCGATGATGTCGTACTTCAGCGGCTTGTGCTCCCTCGCCCGTCAATACATCCGCTGCCGCACGCCGGAATAAAGGATCTAAAGAAGACGAACTGCATGCTACGGCTTCCCGCCTCCGGAGGCATTCCAAATAAGCCGGTTGATTGCGTCGATGAACCTTGGAGGATCAGCGGTATTCAGTTTTTCAACGCAAGGCATTGCATAAAAACCTGGTTTAGTCCCAAAGTCGATAGCCCGTAAGTTGAGGGAGCTGATGGGATACACGGCGTTGTTCGAAATCCGAAGGTAAGGCATCCCATTAAAGCGAATCGAAACAGGCACCGTGAATTCTTTCTTTAGAAATCCCTCATCTGCTTTTCCAACCTCTGTGAACTGGAGCCCATCCTCGGTTACGGAAATGCTCTGGAGCGGTTGTTGCCACACACAGTCGGGTTTATCGCTCCCGTGGGCGCGCGCTAGTTCGGATTCAATAGTTCCGATCGCCTCCTCGACCGTCGGAACGGCTATCTGCTTTTGGCCCACCAGCCTGAGACCCACCACGTCTCTGGCCCCACGCTTCTCCGACGTTAGATCGATCAAACCGCCTGGTACCACAAGCCCGTAGAGGACGTAATATTCCTTCCCTGCCTCGACCTGCAGATGGAGAGATTTATAGGTATACATCTCCGGGGGGCTGTAGGTTTTATGGAGTACGCATCCTGGTAGTGCGCAGCCACTCGTGCTAACCCTCACCCCAATTTGTTGAAAACTGAACGAAAGAGACCTCGGGAAGGGGGCCTCGACATCGTAAATTACATAGCTATTCTCCGAGCTAGGCTCCGCCAACGGTTCGCCATTGAGAAATGCCGCTGCTCCTTCGGGGAGGGGGGAGAAAGAACGGTAGATATAAATTCTCGCGACCCCTGGTGAAGGGGGAGGCGGGCCTTGCGCGACACAATTCGGACTTATTGAAATCGAGAATAGTGTCGAGAGGCCAAGAAACAGGAGTGTTCTTATCCCGCATGCTGACGCCAGACAACGCATAAAGCACTCCTTTCTAATTCTGCATCCGTTTATTCGACTTCCTGTTTGGCCCTGTAGCCGTCGCGGGCGATGATGTCGCACTTGAGGGGCTTTTGTTTCCTGGGAGGTCGCAGAATACCACTACTGAGACTCTTGTCATGTTGTGAGTTGACACAGGTCACCTTGGAAACCTGGGGAAACCTGGGAAAACCTGGGAACCTGGGGACAGGAACCTGGGGACAGGGAACCTGGGGACAGACGGGATGTTCCCCAAGACCTCCGCTGCAGCTCAAAAGATCTTGCCCTGCTGTCCTCCGCCGCCGATGCATCAGTACAACGAAACTGGAATGAAAAGCTGGTCGGGGCGGAGGGATTCGAACCCCCGACCCTCTGCTCCCAAAACAGATCAGAAAGTTTATGGAAACTTGTTGAAATTGAGTGGAAACCTGGAAACCCAGGAAACCTGGGGACGAAACCTGGGGACAGACGGGATGTTCCCTCGAATTCGGCGAAAAGTCGTTATGGCTCAAAATCAAGCTCGCCTTGCCTTGCGTCGCTAACCTGCTTGACAGGGCGGCCACCCTTTCGCGGAGCCAGGGCGCGCTCGGTTGCCTTCTCCAATTCATGCACAAACTCCTCGGTCCCCAGGGGGCGCCCGGTGTGCGTCGACTGCCTCACGGCCATGATCTCCGACTCGCTTCCTCCGGCCGTCAGATATTCCCTCCAGCCCGAAGTACTCCATCGCTCCTTCCATTCTTGCATCGACATCCAGCCTTCCGCTGCTCTCTCTCCGCAGTGAGTTGCAGCGCTCGACCAGATCTAGGTCTCCGCCTCCGCAACCAATCCCGCGCGCACTGGATTCAATTCCGTGTAGCGCAACGCTTCCCACAAGTGCTGCCTGTCGAGCGGGCAGGAATAATACCTTCCCTGCCACACATGCCCGCTCGATCCATGTTTCGCATTCCAATAAGCAGCATATCTTCCCTGGGTATGCTTGAGGGTTGCGGCCAGAGCGTCGGCTTGGTGAGGAACCATGACTAGATGAACATGATTGGACATCAGGCAGTAGCCGATCAGGGAGGCACGATGCTTTTCTATGTCTTCCCGCAGAAGGCGCAGATACACTTCTCGATCTGAGTCGCAGTTCAAGATAGATTGCCGCGCGTTTCCACGCTGCGTCGCGTGATGCGCAACTTCTACGGCTATCACCCGAGCGAATCGTGCCATGTCTTTCAACTCACTGGATGAGATCGCCCGCCGAAGATGCGCAAAGCTCCGGACGGAATCGACGTTCCCCCACGGCGTACCCGTCCCCGCGGAAGGCAATCGCCGTCGACGCATCAGAACAACGATACTGGAGTGAAAGATTGGTCGGGGAGAGAGGATTTGAACCTCCGACCCCCTGGTCCCGAATCAGCAAACGATGTGCTAACTTATTGATTCGTTTAGGTTGGCAGTGCGTCTTGTTGGACCTAAATGCATGGTTTTCGGCAGTAATTGGACCCAAGTTGGACCCAAGTTTTTGTCTAAGCGTTTAGTTGTTTCCGGATTGGGGACAATTCGCCCGGAACCCATTGAATCGAGCCCAGTCCGCTCGATAAGTGACTGGGGCTGTTCCAGGCTCCTTTCATTCCAGTTTCTCTCACAACAACTGGTACAAAAGGTGCAGGACAGCCTAAGCGTTTTGGAACCCGAGCGGAATCAATAGCTTGAAGCAAGTGCCTTCACGGCTTCACAGTTCTGATTTTGATCGTTTGTGATTTTTCCCGGATTCCAGGTTCTTGCGGAATCGTGCGCTTCGCATGCGTCTTTCGCGCGACGATTCGCGGCCAAAAGCTGACGGGTGATGGCTGTTAGCTGCTCACTGTTCACTGACCACCGATCACCGATCGCCGTTTTCTCTTGACTCCCACAAAACGGTCGCTTCACGTCTGTGCTGATCATCCTTGCAATTCCTTCGCTGTGCTCCTTTAATTCCGTAGCAGTGAAAGCGGCAAATCCAAATTCTTCGCCTGGGCCAGCGGGCGCCTCCTCGCTTGGAGCGCATGCGGCGCTTGCGCTCTGTGGATTCTCCGCCGTGGTCGGCCAGATCGTGCTCATGCGCGAGCTGATCCAGGTCTTCAACGGCAACGAGATCGCTCTGGGAATTCTGCTCGCCACGTGGCTTCTCTGGACGGCTGTCGGAAGCGCGCTCACTAGCGGCGCTGGCCTTGGAAGGAATCGGCCGCGCCTCGCCGTCGCCGCGCTCGAATGTGTCCTTGCCGCGAGCTTTCCCGCAACCATTTGGGCGCTGCGCGACGCGAAGGCGTTCTTCCAAACCGTGCCGGGAGAGCTAGTGGGTCTTGCGCCCATGCTGCTCACCTCGCTCGTGTGCCTCAGTGTGTTTTGCGCGGCGTCAGGAGCGCTGTTTGTCGCAGCGGCCCGCATGGCCGAAGCGGAGTGCTGGCTCTCAGCGCGCGCCGCCGCGAGCTCAGCCTATCTGCTGGAGGCGGCAGGTTCGGCGCTCGGCGGGATTCTGGCCAGCGTGGTGCTCGTGCGCTTCTGCGAGGCCTTTCAGATCGCGGCCATCATGGGTTTGCTAAATCTCTGCGTGGCGGCGGCCCTTGCGCTGCGATTGCGGCGCGTGCAGGTTGCAGCGCTTGCGTGTGCCGCAGCGCTGGCCGCGATTCCGCTACTGCAGTGGGTGGCGCCGCGATGGGACGCGGCGGCGCGATCGCGGCTCTGGCGCGGCTTCAACGTGGTCGGCGCACGTGAGTCGATCTACGGCAATCTGACCGTAACCGAAACCGGCGCGAGCGAGACCGGCACAATCCGTAGCCTGTACGAGAACGGCTCGATCCTGGCCAATGCGCCCGATCCGGCCGCAGCCGAAGAGGCCATCGACTACGCGCTGCTCGAGCACGCGGCGCCAACGCGTGTACTGCTCATCGGCGGCGGCGTCAACGGCAGCGTGGCCGAGGCGCTTAAGCATCCCACTATCGCCAGCCTCGACTACGTCGAGCTTGACCCCGCGCTGATCGCGATGGCCCGGCAGTTCTTCCCTGTGCAGACGGCGGTTTTCGACTCCGATCCTCGCGTGCATTTACACCTCGTGGACGGCCGAAGATTCCTGGCCGGGACCGTGGAGAAGTTTGACGTGATCATCGTCGATGTGCCGGACCCGCAGACGGCGCAGTTGAACCGCTTCTACACTGTCGAGTTCTTCCGCCTGGCGCGCGCGCATCTCTTGCCGCAGGGGCTGCTGGCCATCGAGCTGCGCTCCGCTGAGGAGACGATTAGCCCGGATCTTGCGGAGTTTCTGCGCTCCATCCGGCGCACGCTCAGTGACGTGTTTCCGTACCAGGCGGCGATTCCCGGAGAAATGATTCACTTCTTCGGCGCCATGCAACCGGATGTGTTGACGCGCGACCCGCAGGTGCTTGTCGCGCGGTTGCGCGAGCGGCGGCTCGCCACACAGTACGTGAGCCAGTACTTCATTCCCTACCGCATGATGCCGGACCGCATGGAGCAGGTCGAGACCGAGCTCACGCCGGTTGCCTCAACGCCGGTGAACCGCGACTTCGCGCCCATCGCTTACGAATTTGACGTGGTGCTGTGGGGCGCCCAGTTCCGCTCGGGTTATGCCGCGTGGTTTCGCGCCGCGGAGCACGTAAGGTTCGGCCAGGTCGCGGGCGCCTTGGCAATTGTGCTTCTCATCGGAATGGGCCTGCTAGCGTTTTTGCCCGGCCGCGAGCGGCGCCAAAAAGCATCGGCGGGAGCCTGCGTAGCGGCCACGGGATTCACGCTGATGGCCCTTCAAATCTTTTTGCTTCTCGGATTTCAGGCGGTATACGGGTACGTGTACGCCGAACTAGCAATCCTGATCGGGCTGTTCATGGCGGGCATCGCCCTGGGGAGCTGGCTGGCGATACGCAGCAACAATTCCAGCGATGCCGGCGCGGAACACCGCTGGAGACTGACGGAGGCTCAGCTTCTGCTCGCGCTCGCCGCTCCGGCGCTGCTGATCGTTGTCAGCCTGATCGGGAGTTTTGCCTCAACAGCAGCCACATGGATTGCGGCTCAGGTCATCTTTCCGGCTCTGGCTGCGCTGGCCGGCATGCTGGGCGGGTACCAATTCGTCGTCGCTGCGGGAATCTTTCTGCGCGGCCGCGGCGAGCGCTCAGGGCTGGGCGTGCTCTACGCCATCGATCTTCTGGGCGGATGCGTGGGCGCTCTGGCGCTGAGCACCTTCTTGATTCCAGTGTTTGGCTTCTGGCGGACAGCCTGGCTGGCCGTAGCGATCAATGCAGCGGCGGTACTCTTGGCAGCGCGGATGAACTTGGTGACAAAAGCAGTCCAATTATAGGTCTTTCCACTTTTGCCTCGACGAAACAACAAAACAGATCGCGATGTTTCTCTGATCGCTAATCCTTGTTCCCTGATCCCACCTGTTCCAACGGCCTGTGCTCATTGAACACCACCGCCGTAAAGCTGAAGATGTCGGTGTTCTCATTCTTCCAGCAGCTCCGGTCCATCCCAGCCTTCACGCAGGTCTGCTCGAGGAAGGTTTGTCTGTCCCACTTCTGCTCCGCGGGAACCTGCGGCAGCAGCAGGCCCTCGGAGTCACCGTTTTTCATGAGCAAGCCGTCGCGGCCCACCTTGATCTGCTCGATGTCAGTCACGCGGCGCAGCGGCGAAAGGACGGAGATTTCGTAGGCGAGCTTCGGCAGCTCTGAAGCAGTGACGGGCGGGAAGCGCGGGTCACGCACAGCGGCCAGCGCGGCCGTATCGCGCACCGTCATGTAGAGCGGCTTCATGGGCGCGGTGTAGCCGATGCAACCGCGCAAAGCGCCGCCCTCAGTGAGCGTGACGAAGGCGCCGTACTCCCGGTCGAGCGTTTCGCTCGGGCTCGGCGATGGCGCGTACGGCTCATTCCTCTGGATCATGTACTCGACCGATTCGCGCGCCACGGCAAGCAGTTCCGCCTTTTCCGCGTCAGTGAGCGAGAAGGGCGGGACCGCATCGGCCGTATGCGCGGACTTGACGAAGAGATCGGCGCTGTAGCCCACCACGCGCGAGTGGTCGCCAGTGGCGTCGCCGGAGTTCGCATATCGCAGCACCTCAGCCTTGTTCGCGCCCATGCGCTCGGCGTAGATCATGGCGGCCACAATGGGCGCGCCGCCACAGGCCTCCCACACGCGCGTCTCGAAATTGCGCGACATGCTCAGGTAGTCCCATGCCTCGAGCGCGTGCAGCGTTTTGTGGTCGATGGTCTCGGCGTTGTCGTAGGTGTGGTAGTGGGAGAGATCGGAGCTGGCCAACACTAACGTGTCGTGATCGTTGCGGAGCATCCTAGCGAGGGCCACACCCAGCGCGCGACTGCTTTCATAGTTCTGATCCCCCATCACAATCGGCACCAGCTCGAAGTTGCCGAGAACCGTTTGCAACCAAGGCAACTCGACCTCGACCGAATGCTCCGGCGCGTCCTGTGTTGCCTGATGGCCCTTATCAGAAAGCTGGATAGTGGAGCTCATCTTCGCCAGCCGGCGCGCGAATTCCTTGTCGACGGGAACTTGGCCAAGCGGCGTGGTGTAGGCGTCGCCGTCGTAGACGGAGGTGAAGTCGAAGGCCACGTAATGCGAAGGCGCGATGACCACCACGCGCGAGTACTTGTGGCCCTTGAGCGCCGCGTAGGTCCATGCGGCCACCGGTCCAGAGTAGGGATAGCCGGCATGGGGCGCGACTGCGGCTAGAATTTCACCGTCGACTGGCGGCGGCGTGGCTTCTGCCAGCAAGTCGTCGATCATCTGCGTGAGCTCTTTGGGGTCGGCGGGATAGAATGCTCCGGCGACGGCTGCCGGTCGGATCTTTTGCTGCCCGGTTGTATCCTGCGCTGCGCGAACGTGCAGGATGGGCGCGGTCACCAGGAGTGCGATGCATTGCGTCATCAGCCAAGCCATAGCGGAACTCCTTGCGATCTTCATGGATCAGGACCTCCTGAGCACGCTCAAGCGTGCCAGATTCCAGGGATTTTGTGCCTGCAGAACGGGCATGTCGAGTCCTTGCGGATGAGCATCTGGCTGGCGGTGAAGCCGACGCGCTCGACCAGCATTTTGCGGCACTGCGGGCAGTAGGTGTTCTGCGCGGGATGGCCGGGGACGTTGCCGATGTACACGTAATGAAGTCCCTCGGCATCGGCGATGGCTTTGGCGCGCTCCAGCGTAGGCACGGGCGTAATTGGCAGGTTCTTGAGCAGGTACTCGGGATGAAACTGCGTGAAGTGAAGGGGAACATCGGGGCCGAGATTGGCCTTGACCCACTGCGCGAGGCCGCGGAACTCGGCATCATCGTCGTTGAGCGTAGGCACAACCAGGTACACAATCTCGGTCCATTTTCCCATCTTGCACAGCGTCACAAGGGTTTCGAGGACCGGCTTCAACTGGCCCGTGACGACCTTCGTGTAGTAGGACTCCGTGAAGGCCTTCAGGTCGATCTTGACAGCGTCCATCTTGCCGTAGGCCTCTACCAGCGAGTCGTGCTGCATGTAGCCATTGGAGACCACGATGCTGCGCACGCCCGCCACATGACCGGCATCGGCGGTGTCCATCAGGTACTCGGCGAAGACCACCGGCTCGCTGTAGGTGTAGGCGATGGTGGGGCAGTTGTATTGCAGGGCGACGGCCGCCGCCTGATGCGGAGAGACGTACTCGGCGGGAATCTCCTCGGGGCGCGACTGCGAAATGTCCCAGTTCTGGCAGAACTTGCAGTTGACGTTGCAGCCGGCGGTGGCAATGGAGAAGGCCGTGGTGCCAGGCAGGTAATGGAAGAGCGGCTTTTTCTCGATGGGATCGATGTGGGCGGCGCAGACGCGGGAGTGAACGAGGGTGTAGTAGACGCCGCCGCGATTCTCGCGCACGCCGCAGTAGCCGCGCTCCTTGTCGCCCACAATGCACTCGCGCGGGCAAAGCTTGCAGCGGATCTTGCGGTTGGGCAGCTTCTCGTAGAAGCGCGCTTCGAATGTAAACCGCGTGTCGCTCTGCGTTTCCGCGCCACTGGCGAGCGGGACGGCAGCGGCGGGCGCGGCCAGTTCGCCGGCGCCGAGAACAGCGCCCGAGGCCAACGCGCACACGAGGAACGAGCGGCGATCGATTGCACCGCGCGCGCTGTTTTCGGTTGTGATGGATTCGCAATTCATGATGCACCTCCCGGCGGCGCCGGTTACACCTCCACGATCGCGATTCGGCTTGGATCGCAGTAGCCGAGACGATGTTCGCCGTCGGCCGCGGTGGCAATGTAGTGCGGAGCGCGCTTCTCGGCTTCGAGCGTCTTCAACCCCATCTCCGCGCGTTTGCGCTCGATCATCTGCCAACCCGTATAGTCGAGTGCGACGAGATCCTGCGAGACCAGCAGGCTGTTCGGCTTCCAACTGTGTTCGGGCTTGAATCCGGGGCCGCCCTCGTACATGGCGGTCGTCGCGTCGCAAATCGCGAGCTTCATCCGCGAACGGACTTCGGGCAGCATGTTCAGGTCGGCGACATAGGGATCGCAGCCGTTGGGGTGGTACTTGTTGGGATTGTGGATGGCGCCGTACATGTTCTTGAGAGCGATGGTGACGCCCGCGCCGTCGTGGTCCTTGAGCACGGGGAGATTGATGAGTACGCTCGAAGAGCGCGTGAGGATCTTGGAGAGCCGGCTACCCACGTTGCCCCACGAGGAAAGATCGTCCTCGTACCCTACGCGGTCGGTGCCGTAGCACTGTACGCGGTCTCCGCCGATTGCGATGCGGAAGCCGGCGCGCTCGAGTTCTTCGCTGTCGCGGTCCCAAACGACAATGTTGGCGGGTTTCACGCCGGCTTGCTGCAGACGCTCGCAGATGACCTCGACCAATTCGACATTCGTCGCGATGCCGCGTCCGCCGAGCGTATTCACTTTCAGGCTGACGGTGTCGCCGGGACCGGCGATGCGGCGCCACGCGGCGATTGCCTTCGCGGACGCTGCTGGCGCAGGATGTTCGCCGCTGAAAAGCGCTTGCATGGCGCGGTCGACGAGCGCTTCGAGGCGGTGCACATCGACAGGTGTGCTCGTGCCGCGTAGCTGGGGATCGCGAGCGATGACGACGCGGGACTTCGCAGCCAGTGCGGCTTGTTGCGCCGGCGCGCGGAGGCCGACGCTGGCGCCGAGGGCCACAGCTCCCGTGAGGCATTGCGTGAGAAAGTTCCGCCGGCTCTGGCCGCGAATCTCCGTCATAAAGAGGCTCGGGCGCATGTAGTCCTCGATCGAGGATCGGTCCGGCGAGTGGGAAGACTTCAGCAGGACGCGGTGAAGCGGCTCAAACGACTGAAGTTAGCTCCAGGGCGGATCCTCGGCGACCGTGGACGCACCGCCATCCCTCATACCTAATGCAACCAGCAGGGCATTGCAGTGATGAGCAGCACGGAGGGCGAGGAAGGATTTCAAGCTGGTGGATGATAGTGGACGCGGTATGAATCGAACCTACAGGTGGCATTTGCGGACTTCTTCGAGGGTCCGCACGTAATCGCGCAGGCGATGATGGGTCTGTTCGCCGCAGCTCATACGGTAGACGAGCCTTGCAGTGCAAACTTTCTTTATCGGAGACGGCATCCAGCCTGGGATACGGCTTATGAATTGTTTAATCCTGGACGGTCAGCCGCTGAGTATGGCGGAGATCGAGGCTGCTTCGTTGGCTGGCTGTCCGGTGGCTCTTGCCCCTGACGCCCTCTCTCGCGTCGCCGCCAGCCAATGCTCTGGGGTCTCCGCCGGCCCACATCAGAAGGCTAACCCACTTGAGATTCCCTTCCTTCAAAGAAGCGAAGTGCGCGATCTACTTGTTCTTGCAACTCACGGTCCAGTTCCGGATGAGATCTTTTGTACACAACGAACCTGTTGAGGGCGGTGCGAATCTTCTCAGAGAACGCCATTGTGAATGGGTATTCGGTGACTACATCGGCACCGCCATCGAGGAAAAGCTGCATGAGCGTCGGATCCCACGACCGCCGCCGCGCAAGATAGAACTGCACCACGATCGATTACCGCCGGGTGGTCTCGCTGTTGCGCCTGGGACCCGAGCAACAAGCAGAGCAAAACGACTTGAAAAGCCAAGCAACGAGCGATCCTCATCATGCCGTCTACTCATGCAGATCAGCATTGCTGGCTCCATTGTGGCTGGTTCACGATCCCAGTTGGCTCACCTTTACCTTGAGCGATGCGTAGTCCGATGTTCCCAACCCCCGCGCTTCGGACATCGCGAGATAAGGTAACTGCTCAGGGTCGAGGTTCCAGTAAGCTTTCGCAACATAGGCGTCGATCGCTACCGGGTCCGTGCCTGCCACCAACGTCTTCTTTAGATCAACGTCTTCAAGATTGCCGCCCGTCGGTCCGTTGCGGATCAATACACGGTAGCAGTCCAGGAGCGTCAATGTCGGCAGCATGAAGCTGGCCAGATCCGCCAGGCTTTGGTGAATCTGCTGGTGCAACTGGTTGCGTTGCCCGCCCAGAATGCCGTACCAGTTCTTCATCCCAAGTGTGGCGCCGGTCAGAATGTGATGCTTGGCGATGGGCAAGTTGATGATCTTATCCGCTTCGAGAAACGGCGTGAAGACAGGCCAACTCTTCAGCACCACGCCGCCCATGTCGATCTCGCGGAACCGCTCGGGGTCAGGCAGGATCACCTCGGCGCCCGCGGCCCGCGCCGCCGCCTCGATGCCCGAGCGATGGAAGCATCGCTGCGGTTCATTGCAGCTTACGTCCGTCACAATCACCCGTTTTGCGCCGGCCTGCCAGCACTGCCTCACCACCTCCGCCACCAGATCGGGATTTGTGTTCGCCGCCTGTTCCGGGGTCCGGTCCCACGCAATGTTCGGTTTCAATACCACTACATCCTGTTTGCTGATGAAGCGGGCCATGCCGCCAAGGTTCTCCAGCGCTTGCCGAACCAACGCCTGCGGTTCGCCGTTCTGCACAACGGTGATTTTCGGCCACTGCGCGTCGATCGCCACGCGATGATCGCGCCGCGCCTCCTTCGCCATCCCGGCAATGGGACGTTGGCTGCGCTCGCTCAGCCAGATGCCCGCGCCCACCGCGCCTGCGGCCACTCCGCCCAGGCGCAGCAGTTGCAACATAGCTTCGCGCCGCGTCATCTCCGGCGCAGGTTGTGCCTTTGCGTCACCTTGTTGGCCTACTCCACTGGCCATCGTCATTCTCCTCGTTACACTTCTACGAGCTTGATGCGGTTCGGATCGCAAGTGCCCAACTGGTGCGCGGAGTCGGCGGCCGTCGCAATGTACTTCGGAGCGCGTCCTGCTCCCTCGAGCGTGGGCATTCCAACCTCCGCGCGCTTGTGCTCGATCATCTGCCACGCTGTGTAGTCGAGCGCCACGCGATCCTCACCGACGACCAGCGCGTTTGGATACCACAACCGCTCAGGATGGAAGCCGGGCCCGCCGTCGTACACCGACGAGATCGCATCCCCGATCGTGAACGACACCTTCCCGCGCACGGCGGGAACGCAATTCAAGTCGGCCACGCCGGGATTGCAGTTGTTCGCATGCAGCGTGAACGGCTTGTCCACCACGCCATACATGTTCTTCATTGAGAATGTGATTCCCGCGCCTCCGTGATCTTTCAGGATGGGCAGATTGATCACCATCGCGCACTCGCGCGTCAAAATCTTCGCCAACCGGATATTCGCCGTCCCCCACGAGACCGGCTCGTCGTCGAATCCGCCCGCATCGTTGCCGTAGCAGCGCACGCGGCTCGGATCGGTACTGATCGTCATGCCGCACGCCTCCAGATCGCGCTCGTTACGGTCCCACACCAAAATGTTGCCTGCGCGCACGCCAGCCTGTTGCAGCCGCTCGGCAACGGCCATCGTTAGCGCCGCGTGCGTCGAAATACCGCGCCCCCCCAATCCGTTCACCTTCAGGCCGATCACTCCACCGGCAAGAATGTTTGCGGGAATCACGCTCTTCCACGCTTCCACCGGCTTCTCGCGCCCGGTGTAAGCACTCATGGCCTTGTCGAGCAGATTCAGCACGCGTTGCTCGTCGGGTTGGGTTCCCGCTCCATGCAGCGAGGCATCGCGCGCGATCACCACCTTCGACTTGGCCGCCGCCGCGTGCTCTTTCAGCACTCCTGCCAGCGCCAGCTTATCCGCTGCCGCGGACGACCCCAGCAGCACGACTCCCGTCGCTGCCTCTTTCAGGAACTCTCTCCGGCTCTTCATGGTTTTCCTCGCCTCTTCCCTGCCGCCGTTTCCGCAGCCTCGTCCTTCAGAGTTTCGCTTCCACCCCGTGCGCCAGCGCGATCAGCGCCTGCTGCGCGCCGGGCGAAGCCTGATAGGCGACGATGCGCACCAGGTACGGTCCCTTGCGGAAGGTCACGCTTTGCTCGTACGCAATGCCCGCGTCGCCCACCTCAACTCTTTTGGCATCGTTCGTCTGTCCCGACTCCAGAATCTTGCGCGCCCCAGCGGCATCACCCATGGTGTACACGTCGACCACTGCCTCCAACTGGTCCTGGTACTTGTAGTCCGACGTCGCGGTCGAAACCACGCCTGCCTGAAGGTACTGCTCCGCGCCGCCGTCGATGTACTGCCAAAGGTCCTTGGCGGCAAAGACGCGCGTGTCGCCGGTTTTCTCCCATCCCGCCACCGCGCCCGAAGCCGGGAACGCATCGACATCCTTCTTCTTGCATCCGGCATTAGTGATCGCGGCCGCGATTGCGAGCGCCACAACGGCTTCTTTCCATCTTCCTGGTCCAATCGCTTTCAAAATAGTCTCCTTTAACTACGAGATAGCAGTATCTGGCTCGAGGGGGAGCGGCTTTCGCCAATGCTCGTCACGGTGATGGCCGGACGATCCTGCAGTGGGCAGGCGTATTCGCAAGCGCCGCAGCCCACGCAGCGGTTGGGATCGACGCGCGGCTGCTTCAGCGTCTTCGTATTGCCCCCCGAATCCACCACCTGCGCCTCCTCAACATAGATCGCTTTCGGCGACACAGGGCACCACTCCTCGCACACGATGCACTCGGTGGCCATCGCCCACGGCAGGCAGCGCCCGCGGTCGTAGAACGCCGTGCCCAGCCGCACCGGTTGATTGTGCGCGGCGTCCACGCCCACCACCCATCCCTTTTCCTTCGGCGTAATCTGCCAGATCGCGCCCGTCGGGCACACCTCCGAGCACAATACGCAACTCGGCTCGCAGTACCCAATGCGCGGCACCAGCGTGGGCGACCACAATCCTTCCAGTCCCGCCTCTTCAATCGTGGGATGCAGCGCATTGTTGGGGCACACCTTCATGCACTCGCCGCACCGGATGCAGCGCGCCAGAAACTCCGTCTCATCCAGCGCGCCCGGCGGCCGCAGCAACCGCTCATTGCGGCTCTTGCCCAGCCCGGTGTTCGCGCGCATCAGCGGCACAACCACCGCGCCCGCCGCCAGGCCCGTGATCGTTCTGCGCCGGCCCAGGTCGGGCGAAGCAACTTCCTTCTCCTTGCGGAAGAACCGGAACGTCAGCGCGTGCTCCGGGCAACTGCCCACGCAGTTCATGCACATCAGGCACTCGGCCTTGCGCCACGCCGCGCCGCCAATGGGATCGTCGCCGCCCTGACAGTTGATCAGGCAGCGGTTGCAGTTGTTGCATTTCTCTCGATCCTTGTGCAACCCCAGCACTGACCAGCGCGACACGGCGCCCAACAGCGCGCCCAGTGGGCAAATTGAGCGGCACCACAGTCGCGTGACGTGCAGGCTCGCGAACAGAATCGCAATGAACAGAATCCCCAGCACCAGCCCCTGCGCAAAATGAGCCTGGCGAAAATCGAGCAGGAACAATCCGAGGAAGTTGTGAATCCCTTCGCCCGCGCCCCTGATCGCACCCACCCGGCTTTGCTCAAGCGATGCCAGCACGGCGCGCGCCGCGAAGTTGAACGCCGGCAGAATCGCCAGACCGATCGACCGCACCAGCAGGCTGAAGGGATCGAGCCATCCGATCGCCATCGACCCAAACGCCGCGGCAACCAGCCCCGCGATCAGCACTACATATTTGATCGTCTGCCACCGTTTGTATCGATTCGATTCGATCCGCTGTCTGCCGTGCTTCGACTCCGACGGCATGTTGCCCACAAAGTGCTGTAGCGTGCCCATCGGACAAATCCAACCGCAGAAGAACCGCCCCAGAAAGAGCGTCGGCAGCAGGATGATCAGGCTCCAGACCAGCCCTCTGTAGAGCGCGTGGCTCGCCAGAGCATTTCCCACTGCAACCAACGGATCCCACTCGAAGAACAATCGCACCGGCGCGACCAGGTGGATGTCGCTGGTGGCGCCGGGTACGCCGCGCAGCGACGTGAATATCAGCAACACAAGGAACAGAAGCAGAAAAATGATCTGCGAAGTCCTGCGCCACTTCGGCAATCTGGAACCGGTCACGCACGCCTCCACGCGCCGCGCGCGGGCGCATGCCGTACATTCACTGATGATCTCGGCTCAAGGCAGGGTCGAACAGTGACCGGGGTCACGTTTTGCGAACCATGGACCTCGAAGTCGCGCCTGCCGTAGGAATCGACGCCCCACCGTTCTCAATGTTTCAGGATGACTTGAACATTCGTGAAAGCCAATTCCGCCACGTAGACGGAGCCGTCGTCTGCCAACGTTCATTCCTCACGAACTGGGCTCTGAGCAAGCCGAGGGAAAGCTCGAATGTCGCCCGAGCCTCAGTGGCCGCGAAGACACCGAGGATCATGAACTCCATAGATTATTCAGGAGGCTTCACTTCCAATGCGATGCTCAATCGCGCCAACAGTGCGGCAGAAAAGAACTGCGGCACGCTCGCGGCCACGCTCGCTTTTTGAGAAGCATGCGTAATTTGACCCAAATGGCGGCTTCGAGTGGTTGACCGCCCAACCGGAGAAGATGCCACGAGACGAAATAATCTCTCACTTGGCGGCAATCTGGCCGGAACCCGCGTTACCACTCCCCGCAACTCGGAGAGGCCTTCCCAGCGGCGCGTGGGACCTGGGTGCCTGAATCGTGCGGACTCCACTCGGAGCCGGCGGGAAACGTCAATGGAGCCATGGTCTCCGGCGTCAGAATCTGCGGATGCGCGAAAGTGAGGCGATAGCGGCCCCATGCGAGATAATCGACGAACACCCCCGCGGCGATGTAGGGGTTGATGAAGGCAAGGGGAATGACATAGCCCGTTGTGATCAGCGACTCGGCAATGCTTTTGTTCGCTCTGCTTCGGCGGCGATAGCCGGGAACCTGCGGAATCTCGAACGCCGCCAGTTGCGTCTCTGGGTGCTTGCGCGCGTAGCGCAGCAGTTTGTACGTAACCTGCCCTGGGGGTGGTAATCCCTGCGTCGGGAAGGATGCTGCGCCGGAACGTGCGTGGAAAATAGAAGTTCAAAATGCCGCTGTTAAAATCTGCGCAATTACTGTAAAGCAGGTTGAAGCGGGAGCGGTTTGCCCCAGCGTTCATTCGGGCGATCAGTGCGTCGTCCTGCCCTTCGGCGGTTGCAAACCGGAAAGCGTAGATGCGCCGCTCATACGCCACGCCCACAAATTGACTCCACCCTCTTTGTACGTCGCCACGCCGGGGCACGTCTTTGCCCAGGCTTAAGAGATGAGCGTCGTGGTACTGGTCGTGCAAGCTGGTTACAGTTTCGTGATCCGCGCGCGTAGGAACCTCAGAGGCGCTCTCGACGGCATAGAGGTAAGGAAGCAGGGGCATCGCCACCCAGTCGTAGTCTGCGATTCCCTGGTAGCGGGCGATCACCGCGCCAAGTTCGCCCGGCGTGCAGCGGCGTAACTTTACGGGGGTCTCGACGCAAATGCGCTCAAAGTAGACAGCATCGTGACCAGTGGGGTTCAAGAAGCCAAAGAAGCCGTAGGGCTCTTCCATCAGCAGCGCGGCCTGCGCACGGCTGCGCGAGCAAACCAGGGACAAGAGCGCTAGGGCTATGAGAGAGAAGGCAATTGCGCGGTGGGCGCGCATCGTAGGCATGGATCCCCCTTGGTCCGGTTGCTCCTCTACCATTTTCAGTATGCCGTAGAACCAATGAAGAAACGAAACGCAACCCCGGAATGGGATCGGCGTCCGAGGGAGTGCCACCCGGCGGCTGGTACGAAATTCCCCTCAGCATCCCGCCGTTGCGGCATGCGTTTGCACGTTGCTCCTGAATCACCGGCTAACCGGAAATTACTCAAAATTCCGGATCGCATTGCATACAAATCCCAAGTCTGCTTATTGGACCTAAACTGGACCCATCTGCAGGGTCGCTCCGAGACGTGCCGTCCTCTAAGTGCAACATATCACATTGGTTGCACACCGCCGACAGGGGGAGGGACTGGCATCGATTTGGTCCCGAACTAACAACCGATTTGCTAAGTTGTTGATTCGTTTAGGCTGGTAGTGCGTCTAAGTTGCTCTTAATGCCTGGTTTTTGGCAGTGAATGTACCCAAGTTGGACCCAATTCGCCAATCTGGATCGGAAGAGTACGTACACGGGTAGCTCAGAGCCGTCACAATCATCAGGAATGCCGTTAGCAGCGCGCCAAACGTGAAGGTATCGGTTCGCAGAGTTCCTCTGGATTGCGACCGCTCGATTTGCTGGGCGAGCAGGCGGGCAAACATAAGGGCTGGGATGGCTAAGCCAAATCGTCCTGCCATCATGGCAATCGCTGTGGTGATGTTATAGAAGGGAGCATTGGCGTGGAGCGAGGCAAAGGCGTGGCCATTGTTTGCAAAAGAGGAAGCGAAGCCGAAGAGGATCTCCGTGAGTCCATGCGGCCCGGTATTCGTCGTAAGCCCATCGAGTCCGGCTCTTGTGGAGATGGCAATTGCAGTCAGGATGAGGATCGTGACCGGGCCGGTTAATGTATATAACACGATCATCTTGTTTCCACTGGGCCCGATGTGCTTGCCAAGATATTCGAGCGTGCGCCCGATCATAAGTCCGGCCACAAAGACGGCAATCGCAGCCGTCATAATCATGCTGAAGATCCCGGTGCCAAGTTCGCCGAAGATCACCTCTCCCAAGAGAAGATTAAGTAATAGGACCAGCCCGCCGAGCGAATTAAAGCTGCCATCCATGGCATTAGTCGAGGTGGCTGGCTAATTCATGGAGGGCTTGCCATGAAGGGGTGCATGGATGGGAGAAGCTGGTTGGCGTGTCGACCGAGATGGCTTGGGGATCACATTCATCGCCTATCCATTCGCTCATTTCCTCCCGCTGTTCGTGTTTGGCATGGGGTCTTAAAGCTTTTGTCGAAAGTATTCAAGCACAACCCACCCGATCAGCGCGGAGATAATGGCGATCGAGAAATTCATACCCGTGATGATATCGCTCAAGGCGAACGTTATACTCTTTCCTATTCCATTAGTCGCAGTGAATTCCCCCATCAAGAGATTTGAATAATAGAGAAAGATGATAAACGCAATTTCAATCACAGCCCGAAATAACCGGGTAAGGCGCCGACGGTTTGTTGGGTCCTGACGCATAGATCATTGATACCAATGGTTGCTTTGTGGAGCAGCGTGGCTGTGTGGGCAGATCGGGGCGATGACCAACGCGACGCTGGAGACGTAATCGCGGGACGGGACGATTTGAAAAAGCCGTGGAATACACGGGATCTCCTAAATCTGAGCGAAAAGTATTTTTGTGTCGCCGGGGACAATATACCATGCGGCGGTTCAGAGTGGCCTGGCTAACGCGGCGTCTACGACGCGGGACCTGCCGCGAAGGCAGGTCCGAGTGCGAAGTGCTGCTGTTTAGGTTGATTTAGAATCGAACCAAAATCGCCAGGATTGTAGATGTCTGATTCGTGCGCAGGTCGGGCCACCACAAAGCTCCCAATCCGCCTGCTCCATTGCTCAGACCCTGTCCGATGCAGCTCGATATCGTCTGAGCTTGCCCAGTCGTATATCTCACTCCGTCTATCACCCCAAATTCCCGCCGCGTAAACTTTCGCCATTTTTGAGGCGACTCGTTCGTGTTGCCTAGCGCTTGGGACCGAAGAAGGCTACGAACCCTGCGGAGCCAGCGCCTTGATTTGGCTATTTTGCGATGTTGTCGCCGAAGATAAAGCCGAATTCAAGTGCGCACCGGAATTGGCTGGCATCCGCTCCCGTCTTGCCAAAGACGTCTCCCGGCGTGTAGCTCGAGGCGTGCACAATCGCGAGATCGCTGCGAACATACATGCCTCCTTTTTGGTAAGTCGGGGTCGCGGTGAAAGTGATGCCGCTGCTGCCCGCTCCAAAACCCAGCATGTTGACCGATTTATCCGTCGGAGTTCCCGAACTGGTCAAGCCTTCAAAGCGCACCGGAAGCGAGAAGCCACTCTTGAATGCGTAGCTCACATTCACCGCACCGCCGGTTGCCGATGTCCCGTTGCCGACACCAACCTTTGCGTTGGTCGGCAGCTTGCTGTACTGGAAGTACGGCGAAATGATCCATGGGCCCTTGGTGTACGTATAGATCACCGCGTGCATGTAGCTGTTGTTCGACACCGGTGTAGCCGCAGTTTGATAGACGGTCTGTCCGAGGTTCCCCATCCCGTCGTACACCAGGCTATGAGGCCCTTTCGTAAGGGTCGCCGAGCCCGAGAGCCACGAGTAGCGGTTGGAATAGTAACCGTCGTTCCAACTGATTGCGGCGCTCAGGTACTTGCCCACCGTCTGATTCACCTGAATGCCGCGGTTGATGGCGTTTTCCTGGTTCCAAACGATGCCGCGCTCGATGTTGAAGTTCTGGTACGTAAACGTGGACTCAGCGCCCATCAGAGTGGGAAGAGATCCGATAAGGAACTGCGTGTTCTTAGCTGCCTGCCACTTCGCGTAGGCGACCGGAACAGGCCCGTAGAGATTGTTCACGGTATTTTGAGCGTTAACGAACGGCACGCTGAGCGTCGGTAAGGTATAGACACCGGCCTGGATGTAGTACTGAAATAGGGATTTACGTACTTGACTCCCGTTTCTCTGATTCTGCATCTCTTAGCCTCTTTGTGGATTTCTTCCGTTGCTTCGGTGGTTTGACCTTCGATTCCGGTCGGTAAGCGAGTACCACATCAACCATTTTGTTGAGGATTTTAGGTGGCTTCATTGAACCAACCTCGCGTAAGTCAGGCGCTTTCCGTCAACGGCTTTGATGAAGCTGTCGAGACGGTCCAGCGTGTGAATCTTCACGTCTCCCTCGTTCAGGCGGAAGGTGAATTCGTCCACGTAGCGGTGAAGATGCTTGGGGCTGGCATGGTGGTAGACACCGTGCATCCCGCGTTTCATCACTGCCCAAACCGACTCCATCCCGTTCGTGTGAACCGGGCCACGGCTGTACTCGCCAGCCGAATGTGCCACAGTGTCATGGTCAAAGAACAATCCGCCGATACCGGAGTAACCGGAAGCCTCGTCAGTCATGATCTGAGAACCAATCTCAACGTGCTCTATAATCGCGCCCTGCAAGGCTTCCTTGTCCGTATTGGCGACCGGATGAGCGATTACCCTACCGCCACGCTCCCTGAGCCCCACAACGGCAACCTTGCCGACCGAGCCCCGGCCTGCGTTCAGCTTTTTGTGCTCATGCTTGTTCGCTTCCTTGCCGCCAAAGAAAGCCTCATCAACTTCGACAATTCCTTGGAGCTTTGCGAGTTCCGTGCCACAAGCCTCACGAAGACGATGGAGCATGAACCAGGCGGATTTTTGCTGTACGCCTATCTCTTTGGCGAGTTGCATCGAACTGATTCCCTTGCGGGCAGTGACGAGCAAGTACATGGCATAGAGCCATTTGTGAAGGGGAATGTGGGACCGCTCGAAAATGGTCCCGGTGCGGATCGTGAAGTCAAGCTGACACTTGTTGCAGCGGTGAAAGCCAGCCTTGCGGGGCGTTATGCGATCCTGACCGGCACAGGTTGGGCATGTGACGCCTTTGGGCCAGAGACGGCTCTCAAGGTAAGTTCGTGCCGTCTCTTCGTCTGGGAACATTTGGAAAAGCTGAAAGGTGCTGATGGTCGAACGGCTCATATAGACTCCCTAGTTTCATCTGAAGAGTGGGGTAAGTCCCAACGTAGGACGGAAACAGCACTCAGATTGGCCGTGCACAATTCGCACTTATCGTGGTGTCCGGGGTGCCCTGCGCTGTCCACAGCTTCCGAGAGTTTCATCAGAGCATCCTTCAGGTTCTCTTCCTTGCTATTCACTATCCGTCCAGCAAGCTCCAAGGCCACCGCCTTCATCTGCTCGTATGGCATAAGTACCAAACGCGGATTCTGTTCGCAAACCTTGTCAACCGCCTTGCTGAGAAGGTTTTGTGGGCGAGAGTCGTATTCCATTTCATGCCGCCTTTCCGTGATTAGCTCCCCCGCATTGGCACTCGCAATCGTGACCTTTTGCCGCCATGCAACGAGCACCGCATTTGTGGAGCTTCGGTTGATTACCGTAGAAGATAACCCGTTCGGCGACATGTATTTTGCCGCAGTTAGGGCAGGTTCCGAGAGCAAACAACTGGCAATCACGAACCATCTTTTCTCCTTGCACTATCGGGCGACCGATCAATCTCTCGAAGTCATTCTTTCTGTCTGCATACCCAGGGTTAGAAAGAAGAACCGCCTCGCCGTTGCAGGAACCGAAATACTTTGTGTTTGCCATGTCAACTCCTCTGATGTTTCTAAGGTAGTTGATTCCCGCACTAATGTCAAGAATAAAATGAGGAAATCTTGTGGATCAGGGAGTAAAATACATAATTCCCCTGAAATAATCCGTATGCCTTCTGGATAAAGATCTGTCCGTTGCTCAGAGTGGCTTGCGCATCGTCATCTCCCGGCACGGGGTTGTTCTGGAACTGCGCAAAACCGGTCACGATGCCGTTGACGGACAGTTTGCCGAACGGTCCAGCATCAAAGGTCGCCGGCGGCAGCCATTGCAGCGGACCCGTGAGAACGAATGTTGAAAGTGGAGCCGGAGCAGGTGCAGGCGCAGTTGCTGGTGGCGTAGCCGGTGTTTGTGCGCCGGACATCAAGGCAATTGCCATTGCTGCCGCGGCCATTGATTGCAGCAAGCGATACGGTTTCATATACATCGACACTGTTCCTTCCAAAAAGTGATGCTTGTTGTATGACAAAGATGAATTCAGCTAAAACGGAGACAAGAAACGCAGCCTCTCCGGCGCAATCTCCCAACCTGCGAAGCCCTTCGATGAAGCGGTTTACTTTGCCAACCCATCCAGCGCCAGATTCAAATCCAGCACGTTTACACGGGGTTCTCCCAAGACACCGAGCTGGCGGCCTGTGATGTGCTGCGCAACGAGCTGGCGGACGCGGTCTTCGTCGATGCCTCGGGCTTTGGCGACGCGGGGAACCTGGAAGAAGGCGGCATCGGGGGTGATGTCGGGATCGAGTCCGGAGGCGGAAGTGGTGACCAGATCGATGGGCACGGGCTTGCCGGGGTTCTCCTTGGACAGTTGGTCGATGGAGCCCTGGATGCGAGTCACTAGAGCCTTGTTGGATTGAGCCAGGTTGGAGCCACCGGAGGCGGTGGCGTCATAGCCGTTGCCCGCCGCCGAGGGCCGGGGATGGAAGTACTTGTCGGAGGTGAAGCTCTGGGCGATCAGCTCGGAGCCGACGACCTGGCCATCCTTGAGCTTGATGAGGCTTCCCGCAGCTTTGTGCGGAAAGATCATAGCGGCGACGCCAGTGACGAACAGTGGATAACCCAGGCCCAACAGAACCGTCGTAACGATGGTAAAGAGAATGGAAGTCTTCCACACGGAATGCACAGTAAATCTCCTTGGGGCCGGATGCGGCCCCCATGCTTATGCCAAGTGCAAGGCGACCAAGAACATGTCGATAGCCTTGATGCCGATGAAGGGCACGATGATTCCGCCCACGCCGTAGATCAGCAAGTTGTTGCGCAGCAGACTATGGGCCGACTGGGGCACGTACTTGACGCCCTTGAGGGCCAGCGGGATAAGGGCCACGATGATGACCGCGTTGAAGATGACCGCCGAGAGAATGGCCGACTGGGGCGAGTGCAGGTACATGATGTTGAGCACGCCCAGCACCGGGAAGACGCCGGCAAACATGGCGGGAATGATGGCGAAGTACTTGGCCACGTCGTTGGCGATCGAGAAGGTGGTCAGCGCGCCGCGCGTCATCAGCAACTGCTTGCCGATCTGGACAATTTCAATCAGCTTTGTCGGGTTCGAATCCAGATCGACCATGTTGCCCGCCTCTTTGGCGGCCTGGGTGCCGGAGTTCATCGCCACGCCCACGTCGGCCTGGGCCAGCGCGGGCGCGTCGTTGGTGCCGTCGCCGGTCATGGCCACCAGTTTACCCTTGGCCTGCTCGCGCTTGATCAGGTCCATTTTGTCCTTGGGCTTGGCCTCGGCCAGAAAGTCGTCGACCCCGGCCTCGCGCGCGATGACGGCAGCGGTAAGGGGGTTGTCGCCGGTAATCATGATGGTGCGGATGCCCATGGCGCGCAGACGCGCCAAGCGCTCCTTGAGGCCGACCTTGACGATGTCCTTGAGATAGATAACGCCCAAAGCTGCGGCATTCTCTGCGACGACCAAGGGCGTCCCGCCTGCGCCGGCGATCTCTTCTACCTGCTCGGCAACCTTCTTGGGCAGCGAGGAGCCTTGCTCTTCCAGGAAACGGGCAATGGCATCCACGGAGCCCTTCCGGATAATCGTGCCGGGCAGATTGACGCCGCTCATGCGGGTCTGAGCAGAAAAGGGAACGAACTCGGCGTGCATGCCGCTGATGTCGCGTCCCCGTAAGTTGTACTTCTCCTTTGCCAGGACGACGATTGAGCGCCCTTCGGGGGTTTCGTCCGAGAGCGAGGCGAGTTGCGCGGCGTTGGCGAGGCGCTCCGGGGTGACGTCCGGGGCGGTGAGGAACTCGGTGGCCTGGCGGTTGCCCAGCGTGATGGTGCCGGTCTGGTCCAGGAGCAGCGTGTTAACGTCGCCGGCAGCCTCGACGGCGCGCCCGCTCATGGCCAGCACGTTGTACTGAACGAGGCGGTCCATGCCAGCGATACCGATGGCCGAGAGCAGGCCGCCGATGGTAGTGGGAATCAGGCAGACCAGGAGCGAGACCAGCACAAAGACAGTCTGCGGGGCGTGGGAGTACATCGCAAAGGGTTGCAATGTGACCACGGCGAGCAGAAAAACAATGGTGAGGCCGGAGAGCAGGATGCTCAACGCAATCTCGTTGGGAGTCTTCTGGCGCGTGGCGCCTTCAATGAGGGCGATCATGCGGTCGAGGAAGGTTTCGCCGGGGTTGGAGGTGATGCGGACCTTGATCCAGTCCGAGAGAACCTTGGTGCCGCCGGTGACAGCCGAGCGGTCGCCGCCGGCCTCGCGGATGACCGGGGCCGATTCGCCAGTAATAGCCGATTCATCCACCGATGCCACGCCTTCGATGACCTCGCCATCGCCGGCGATGTAGTGGTTGGCTTCGACGTAGATTACATCGCCCAGGCGCAGCAGGCCGCTGGCGATCTCTTCAAACCCTCCGTCGGCAGTGCAGCGGTTGGCAATCGTTTCGCCCTTGGCCTTGCGTAGCGTGTCGGCCTGGGCCTTGCCGCGGCCCTCGGCCATGGCCTCGGCAAAGTTGGCAAAGAGCACCGTGACCCACAGCCAGAGGGTGATCTGTAGGTTGAAGCCGAAGCCGGCCCGGTGGTTGATGGTGTTGTCGATGAGCAGCGCCGAGGTAAGCACAGCGCCCACCTCGACGACAAACATCACCGGATTCTTGACCATGCCGCGTGGATCGAGCTTGCGGACCGAGTCCACAAGCGCCTGGGCCATGATTTCCGTGTTCCAAAGACTCTTTTTTTCAAGCATGACAGTCCGTTTCGCCTTGTCCTGATGCGGTATCGGTTAGAAAAGCTGGCCTGCCTTGAGCAGCAGGTGTTCCAGGATGGGTCCCAGGCTCAGTGCCGGGAAGAAGGTTAGGGCGCTCAGAATGAGGATCACGCTGACCAGCAGCACGGTGAACAGCGCGGTGTTCACCGGGAAGGTTCCCGGCGAGGGCGGCACGCTCTTCTTGCTTGCCAGATTGCCGGCCAGCGCCAGCACCGGAATGATCATGAGGAACCGTCCGCCCAGCATGGTGAAGCCCAGCATCACGTTGTACCACCAGGTGTTGGCGTTAAGTCCGGCAAACGCCGAGCCGTTGTTGGCCGCTGCGGAGGTAAAGGCGTAGAGAATCTCAGTGAACCCGTGCGGCCCCTGGTTGGCCAGGCTGCTGAGGCCGATGGTGGGCGAGAGCACGAAGATGGCCGTAAACGTGAGGATGATGAGCGGGAAGATGAGCACGTAGAGCATGGACATCTTCACGTCGTAGGCCTCGATTTTCTTGCCCAGGTACTCGGGGGTTCGGCCCACCATGAGGCCGGCGATGAAGACCGAGAGCACCACTATGATGAGAATGCCGTAGAGGCCCGAACCCACGCCGCCAAAGACCACCTCGCCGAACATGAGGTTGATGAGCACCATCATGCCACCCAGTGGAGTGAGCGAGTCGTGCATGGTGTTGACCGCGCCGCAACTGGCGTCGGTGGTGATGGTGGCAAAGAGCGAGGATTGGCTGACGCCGAAGCGAACCTCCTTGCCTTCCATGTTGCCGGCAGGCGCGGTCGAGGTGCCGGTCTGCGCGGCGTTGTGAATCAGGGCGTACGGATGCGATTCGGCCCAGTAGACGGTGGTGAATCCGGCGGAGAAGAGCACGAACATGGCTGCCAGCACGGCCCAGCCGTGGCCCGGCGAGCCGGTCATGCGGCCCAACGTATACGTGAGCCCCGCGCCAATTGCAAAGATAAGGAACATTTCGTAGAGGTTTGTGAGCGGCGTGGGGTTCTCGAAGGGATGGGCGCTGTTGGCGTTGAAGAATCCGCCGCCGTTGGTACCTAACTCCTTGATAACTTCCTGCGAGGCCACGGGACCCTGCGCGATCGTCTGCGTTTGGCCTTCTAGCGTATGCGCCGAGGTGTATGCGTGCAGGTTCTGTGGTACGCCCTGCGCTACCAGCAGCAGCGCGCCGATGATGGAGGCCGGCAGCAGCACATAGAGCAGTGAGCGCGTCGTGTCCACCCAAAAGTTGCCGATGGTGGCCGAGCTGGTCCGCTTGATACCGCGGATCAGGGCCACGGCCACCGCGATGCCCATCGCCGCTGACCAGAAGTTGTGCGTCGCCAGGCCGGCCATCTGGGTGAGATAGCTCATGGTGGTCTCGGGCGTATACGACTGCCAGTTGGTGTTGGTGGTGAAGCTGGCGGCGGTGTTCCAGGCGAGATCCGGGCCCACGGCGGCGAGGTGCTGGGGGTTCCACGGCAGCATAACCTGCAGACGCTCGAGGGCGTAGGTAGCCAGCAGAGTGACGGCGGAAAAGCCCAGCACAGAATAGGCATATTCGCGCCAATTCATCTCCTTGCCCGAGTTGATGCCGCACAGCTTGTAGATGAGCCGTTCGATGGGGCGGAGGAACGGATCCAGCCAGGTGCGTTCGCCCTCGAGCACGCGGGCAAGATAGATGCCCACCGGACGAACGCTTGCCAGCAGAATCGCGGAGAATATGGAAAATTGCAACCAACCGTTTGCGGACATGTTAGAACTTCTCCGGGAAAAGCAGGGTGGTGATGAGGTAGCCGAACAGCAAAACAGACAGAATCAGCGCAAATCCAGTGATGATATCCATGGGTTACCTCAACTTCTGGCAAGCCTTGACGTAGAGAAACGCCAGGCCGAAGAAAACTACAGTGAATAGCAACATCGTTAAATCTTGCATCGCAGGTCTCACTTCTCCATCCGGTAAAATGCATCCGGGGCTATCGATTCCCATGCGGTTGATCCCAGGCGCTGCCGCAAACTGAGCAGAATCCACCGTATGTGCCCCATGCAGAATCTTGCCTGTAAGGCCATCATGTCCGAAGGTCTCATCTCCACCAATGCCTTGGAAATGAATTTTGCCCCTGTGCATTGGCTCTTCTTTGCCGGTTCAGATCGCGCTGCGTGCCGACCAAGACAAAGATCATGAATGCAACGCCAAAGGCACAAAACGCGCTTATTACGACCAGTGCAACCACGGCGCACCTTCCAGCCAGGCTGTTAGCGCCAGCCTGCACAATAGGAAGGCTATGACTCTGTCTCTAATAAAGTCCTGAGAGCTGCCTAATTTATTTCTAAAGGGATTGGCTCAGATTGGTATGGGCGCGAGGCGGTTCGTAAGCGCGAATTGCCAATGAAGGGACAGGAGCTAGGTTTTGCTGGGTGGCAAATGAAATCTGTACCCGAACCATGGCTCTGTGAGGATATAGCGCGGCTTGGAGGGGTCAGGCTCTATCTTCTTGCGAAGCTGGTTGACTAGGACGTGTAGATACTCGACTTCGCCGCCGTAGTCTGATCCCCAAATGGATTGAAGAATCTTTGCATGAGGAATTGCAACGTTTGGGTTCGCGATCAGATAGTTGAGAACCTCGAACTGTTTGGGAGTCAGGCGCATGTCACGGCCTTGAATTGAAACGTGGTGACTACCCAGGTCCACTTGAACTTCATCGAATGTGATCACGGTCGATCCCTGGCGCGGCGCTAGGGGGGTACGCCGCAGGTTGGCTCGAA
>Ga0224554_1000051_pt1 | contig 102883 bp, 102 predicted proteins | sample 714S22024metaG_FD_180666 | JGI IMG/M metagenome (GOLD analysis project Ga0224554, IMG submission 180666) | Peat soil microbial communities from Stordalen Mire, Sweden - 717 S2 20-24 | ecosystem: Environmental > Terrestrial > Soil > Wetlands > Peat | place: Sweden: Norrbotten County, Stordalen... | reverse complement strand
TGAGGAGGGATATTATCTGGTGGGCGCTTTGGTGCAGGAGATCGATGCTGCACTTGACGGCCGAAGACCGAGCCGGCTTGTGAGCTACGGCAAGTTCCTTGCCATTGATTTCGCATTCCTGGCGCAATGCCGCCGGACATCAAGTGAGGAAGTTCTGAACCTGCGGGCTGTCCTTGGCCCTTGCGACGGCAGCCACCCCTTTGTGTGCGTGGTAAGACAGGACCCGCCGTTCTGAAGGTGCTGGAAGCGCACCGATTACGATTCAAGTGAATTTTTTAAGCCTGTGCTGCTCAAGAATGCGCGGAAGACCGAGGCTGGCCCGCGGCCATTGGTTACGGCGTGAACAAAGGCCACCGCCGCGAGTTTGCTGGCAAACCAAACGGCATGAACAAGCAAACTCGGAAAACAAAACTTCTCGAGGACGGATTTATGACCGCTCCGGGCCAATCCATGCACCACAACCAAATTATAGCTGTCCTTCGCGAACATGGTTTTGCCGAGGGACGCTTGATCGCATTTTCAAAAAGCGGCTACCGCAAATACTACCGCGGCCACTTTGTTGTGTTCAATGCACAGATTTTCAGCCGCCGCGGTCGCGTGCTGAAAACGGCAGATCTGGACCTGACCTTGGACGCGGAGAAGCTCACTCAAGCAGCCCGCGCTACGGGAGAGAACTTTTTCGTGCTCGAAGAGAATAGTCCGAATCCGTTTTGGCAACCGGGTTCCACACCAATGGCTCGAGTGCTGCGGGACGCCGTCTGGTGGACGAGGATCCATCGGGAGGACGAGGACCTATTCCTCCCGCTGGATGCGGGTCCACTTCGGAGAAAACGCGTCCGACTGAAGTGCAGCATGGGCCGTTGGCAAAATCGACCGGCCTACTCTGTAAACTTGTGGGACAACCCGGCGTGGGAGAGCGGTCGCAACCTGTCGGGAGCAGTCGTTCAGGTGTTGGGCCGTCCGCCCAAGGGTCTTCGGGCGGCGGTGAAAAATGAGGTTTTCACGGCTGAAATCTCCAAAACTCGGGGCCGACCCGTGCGTCCTGTGTTTTATCACCGTACTGGATTGCTGGAGTATGTTTGGTTTAGCCACCGGGCCGCGGTCCCCGCGATCTTGTATGACCAGACCGTCCGACTCCTGGATTCGGTTAGTTTTACGTGGCACCGCGATAGTTCGGCCATACACCTGCGGCAGGCGGGCGAGGTCGCGGGACTGTTTTGGCCATGCGACATTTCTGCGCCTGAAGTACTTGCCAATGCGCGTCGGCAGCTATCCCGACACTTTAGAGAAAACACAGGGACAGTGGAGAATACTCGCTGATCATATATAGGACAAGCTGAGATGAAACCCAATATGAAGAATAAGAAATCAGTTCGTCGACGAGTGCTCACTGTTGCGGACATGCATCAATCCCGGCTGCACTATCGGAGCTTTGTTTTGGCCACGCAAGAACATCGGCCCGACATCGAGGCCATCGTCGGAGACGCCCTCCATGCGTTCGAAATATGAGCAAACGGCTTTCAGAGATAGCGGCCGGGGATTATGTCTTGCGCCAGTTCGGAGGTGTTCCCAAGCCTTTGCGGTTGAAAGTGACACTGGTCACGGCGGACCGCATTATTTGCGCAGGCGGTTGGGAGTTTGATCGCCAGAGCGGGGCGGAGATCGACGAAGATCTCGGTTGGGGCCCTGGTACTGTCACCGGTTCCCTTATTGAACCAGAACCAGAGCAGCAACCTAGCGGCTGATATGCGCGGGTCTCGCGGACGTGGCGGGCGGCGGGCAAGAAGGCCTTGTGAGGTTCAGGAATGGGCAGAACCGTCAGGGAAAAGGAAGAAGTCAAAGATCCATGCGGATGAACACGTAGGATCGAGGTGATTGTTTACCTCTCCTCGTTAATCTGGATTTGGCGTAAATACAACAAATGATCCATGCTTTTCTTGCCTGTAATTCTGCTCTTCACAAAGGTTATCACAAAATGCCTCTTCCTTTGGGCCGGAAATGTGTTCCAACCGGAATGGCATCCGCTTGGATGCAAAGTCACGACACTGCTCCGCCCATCCGGGGTGCTGTGTTGATGTCCAATTCATAAAACCGAGCTTCTTAATCCTTGGTTCTGACCGCCAGTTTGATCGTTGGCCCTTTGCCTTTCGAAACCGTGTGCCCATAGTTCTTGCGACGGCGACGCGCCAGCCGGACCTCCGCGCTGAACTGGCTGCGCCACAATAAAAGCACGGCTGCGAACGCTACGCCGCCGATCAACCAAACCGATGGATTTAATTGCTCAAACATGGCGAAAGTTTAAATGAGTATTTGGTGTTTTGCGACAATGTTCGCGGACAATTCCAGCCCCCAGGCATCTGCTAAAAAGAAAAGGAGCCTGCCGACGACACCTGACCGCTAAAAGAATCTGCCTCAAAAAAGACAGATTCAATTCCCCACCAAACCCTAAGCTCGAGCTTCAGCCCGGACTGCCTGCCTCTCGCGTCCAGCCCCGGATGTTGTCATGCCACCTCGGCTCTTTGGTGGCCTCGGCCAGGATGTTCGCACCCATAAAAGCGGCCAAAGCCAAGGCCAGCTTGCGCTTTTCCCCCTGGATGCCTGAATCACTCAAGCCGAAAGATCGGGCCACTTGCCTTACAGTGGATCCTTCGGCGACAACCGCCTGCAACTTTTGACCCTTGGGCGTTTACATCCCCATAAACGTCTCCCAATCCAACTTCCGGGCGGCCAGCGTAGCGGGATCGTCCTGACCATTGTCGAACACATCGGCCAGCGTGATGGTGTCGCCCAGGTCGTCGAACCCCAATGGTTCGCCGCTTGAACCCCTGCGGCCACCGACGACCGGGGAAACGTGATGGCGAAGTATTTTCGCCCCACCGCTCCAAGAAAACTGGTGTCCCACCATCTATGACCGAACTGGCCAACTACAAGCGCTTCCCCCGCCTGGCATGGCAGCACTTATAAAGTACCCGCCCGTTACATTTCACCGGCAAATGCATAAGTGAGACCTACAATATAAGCATGAGCAGTCATGCAGGTAGGAAAATACCCGGTCGAGGCGCCCGCGCAGATACGGCACCAGGGAAAACCCATAGCATGGAAGTAACTCCCGCATTGGAGATCCCTGGCAAAAAGGTAAATGGGGAGGCGCACTCCCTTGCGCCTCCCTATAACGATTCAACCCTCAACATCAAAGATGACATTAAAACTGCGCTGCAAAACCACCGTGCTGCCGCCCAGTACCATCGCAATGAACAAACATTGAATGAAGTTGCGACAAAACGCCTCGAAGCAGCGCTGGAGGAATTGGGTGAATCCTCTGGACTATCGTTTAAAGATAGTCGGTGTGAAGCGCTCCGGAATTACTTGATAGACCACCCAGGGGACATAGTGACGACCAAAATGCTCAGAGCCGCTCCCTCTAAGTACGGCATAATCACGTCATCGCCAAAGCTTCAGCTAAACTGGCTGTACGGCAAAAACAACCCGACCGCCAGAAGATTCTTCAAAGTCGCTAACGGCATCATCCTTTTGCGCCCCGGAATAACCCGAGAAACTCTGCCCTGCGCATAAGGTCAATATGATAACAGAAGCCCATTGCCTCATGAACCTGTCCCGACCGATGACTGCCACAGCCACCCGGACCTTGTGTTGCGGTGATGTTGCGGTAGTTTGGGCTTCTCGTTGCCGGTTGGTCGTGCTCAAGACGACCATTTTCAAGGGCTTTTGTAATTCAAAAGCTTGTCTCGACATGCATCAAGCGCCTGAAATGGTGATATTTGAGCATTGTCTCGACCTTTGTCTCGCTACAATCGCATACCTCTATGAATTAAGCGCGTTATTACCGAGATATCGCGTTTGCGCATATAAAGTGGCCAAACTCAATGTCTTACAACTCATTGTTGCGGTTTCTTTTGCGGTTTGCCACAACTTTGCCGATTCCCAAACCGTAAATGACTTAAATCATTTTTATGACTGAAACAGAATCCACTGAGCCTGAGGCGGTGCAAGACCGCACGCATACGATTTCAGCCTTTGCAATTCCCCAGTGTCTTCTTGTGGTACCGGGGACTGAGAAACCGAAGGACAAGCCAAAGGCGAAACGACAAACCTATCCGTTCGTTCAGCATAAGAAAACACGTTATCTTGCCCGACGAGGCAAGCCCAACCCCAAGTCGAAAAAGGACGGCAGCCCAGGCGATCCCATTCCATTCGGTTCTTGGTATGTGTACCAGACCATAGATGGAGTGGATTACCGCTTCAGCCTGAAAACAGAAGTGTATGATGAGGCAAAGGCAAAATATGCGAACTGGCTAAAGACTTTGGACAAGGTTCCTACCACCGAAAGGTCGTTGTCATCATTACTCCCAGAAGTTTTCATGCGCAGGAAGGTAACGCGCAGAGGACCGCGCGGAATAAAAGCAGTGGTAGATAGCGCAAACCGGCTGTTGCGCTGCTGCCCCTTCATGCAGATTGACTTCGCGAATTTAGATAACGTAACGATTCTTGCGCAGTGGAGCACGTTTGTCGAGTCCGGCTGCCAAACCAACGATGATGGCACCACAGCATACCGCTGCTACGCGCCCAACACCCTGAAGGGAGATTACAGGCTACTATGCAGCCTCATCAAGTTGGCAGTCAAAAAGCACTGCATCCCAGACAACCATGAACTTCTCTTGGATCTAGCGGCTCCTGATCCGGACAATACTTGTCCTAAACGCGTTAGGGAATTGTCCCGCGAGATGTTTCAAACAATTCGTTGGCACATGTACAACGGTACCGGCCAGAGGCACCCCCATACTCCAAGAATCTTTGATGTTTATTGGATGTCAGGCGGCCGCAAAAGTTCAGTGGCGAATATTCACACTGAGGACGTAAATTTTACAACAGGACTTCTTTTCTTCCGTGTGGCCAAGTGCCGTTCCAAAGGATACTATGTGCCGATGTCGATAGATCTCCAGTCGCTGCTGAAGGAGCACATCGAAAGGCATAACAAGAAGCACGGCGAAAAGATATTCGACATCATTGACATTAATAGATCGATTCGCCGAGCTTGTGCTAAAGCAGGGTGGCATCGCATGCACGCTCATGATTTCAGGCACTTGTTTGCCTGTCACGCGCTGGAGCGAACCAAAAATATTACTCTGGTTGCCAAATGGCTCGGGCACAAGGACGGCGGCATACTGGCCGCGAAAGTATACACGACGACGTCCGACGAGGACAGCGAGCGGCATATGAGAGAGGATATGGTCTTTGTTTCCCAGCAGTGGAGTCCGGAAGGTTTCAGCTTAATGCGGACCAAAATCCAAAGCAAACTCGCCGATATCGCTTCACAGGTGGGCACCTCCTGTTCGCAGGACGCTATCGAGAAGCTTCTCTTTGGGATAAGAAGTGTGATTGAAAACCCATTGTCCGCTACTGGGACGGACCCTATTCGTGTGCTGGCCAAGGGATCAGTAATCCCTATTGGCGTTGATCAGTCTGTTCTGAACCGAATGGTCGAGTGGATCCGACAGAATCCGGCCATCCCCAACCAGTTCGCGTTGGACCTCCTGGAAGCAAAGTTTCCGGACTCAACGACGTCAATTCGACGCCGCGCAATGCTGCAAACAAGGATCATACGAAAGCAAGCAAACAAAGTTGCCAATGCAGATTTGCACACACGTATGGTCGCGTATCTAAAGACTCACCCAAACAGGTATCTCGTTTGGCTTTTATGCGATTTCCCAGAGGCGAACGTCGTTAGCGCCAATCGCGCTATCCTATCGGTTTATGCCAGCTTTAAGCAAACGCATGATTCCAGAGACAACTCATGTCCATCGACCATGAAAGAGTTGCTGAAGGACCGAAAGGAGAAGCAGATCGCGGCAGTGATGACCAAGCTTATAGCGACGGAAGTGCCTGGTTGATAATCGCCTTTTTGAATGTTTCGGCAATCAACTTCCACGTCAAAATGACAACTTGCACACTTTATACAAACCTGTTGCCCTCGTGCCTTTCGTCGTAGCACCCCGAAATGCTGCCGGGTGAGTGGCCTTTGAGGCAAGAAACTTTCGGTAGAATTATTGGAAGAGCATATAATGAGGTATGTTCGAACTTGCTAATCAACATCAATGTTTGCCGCTGGCGGGGCAGCCCCCGGCCAGGCTCACCGTTGAACAAGCGTCCTGCGGAGAAAAAGTATCGAGTCCGGCGCGGCAGCGACAATTGCGAGGTGGCGCAAAAGTCGAAGCGGCAATTATTCCCGGCAGGGCGTGCTTGAATGGGAGCAAGGACGATCTGACGGAAAACGCAAGTGGCGAGCGGGCTTTCATGGACGAAAGGCAATTGCTGACCAAATTGCCAATCAGCCGCCGGACTTTGGGCAACTGGAAGGCAGCCGGAATCCTCCCGTATATCAAGATCGGCAGACGTTGCCTGTACGACTGGGCAAGTGTGCAAGGCGCTCTGTTGCGCCGACAGAGAGGCGGGCAGTGAGCACAGAAACCTGTGCGGGCGCATCTTGTCCCCCCCGGCCAGTAGTGGAGATTCCCGCTCTCGCCCTGACGTATTGGAAGTTCGCCGGCAAATTTACGCCAAGGCTGGAAAGTGGCCACGTTTCGCAAAACGTTTGCTCGTATTGGGCAATGGAACAAAGCATTTGTGACAGCCTTGAAATTTTCCGCGAGGAAGCAGCAATTGTCCCAGGAGTTCGCCAAGCTCATCGCCGAGCGCAAAAAGGACCTCAGGTCGCCGGGCCTTGCGGTTCCATCCCACCCGGTTCTCGTGGGGTCATAAATCCCGATCCGCGTCGCAACCGCGCCTTTACCTGCTCGACCACGAGAGGCACAAACTTTTCGGCCTCAGCCCACCGCCTTGAAACCTTCGAGGGGTCAAAACCGTTCACCCTCACGATTCCCTTGAGCGTCACCACGTCAAGGCCGCGCAACCAGAATCGAAACTCATCCTCTCCCCGGCTCTGGTACTCTGCGTAAACGTCCGGCATGTCCTTAGCCGTCAACATCCCCTTGCCCGTGCGCTTGCCCGACCGTTTCGGCAGCGGCGCCAGAATCCCATCCAGCTTCTCGGCAAATGCCGAATTTCGCTCAGCCTCTTCTTCAACCAGGTCCACAAGCTGCCGCAGCAGCCGCATTAAACTTTTGGCGCGTTGCATCGTGCGATAATCTCCCGCGTTAAACCTTCAAACGATTCATAAGTCTCGCCGTACTTATACCGGAACGTCCGCAGATTTGCATCTGAATCCGCCCCGGTTGCAGTCTTGACGTGCTGCTTTATTCTGTGCTCAAAAAGCGGCGGTTGCTTCAAGTCGGTTTTCTTCCCGTCGAACAGCCGCCCAGCCTTCAAATCCCCGAGTACCCGCTCATGCAGCGAGTTGCTTTGCACTTTCGTTGCCACAATCCCAAGCGCGTGAATCGGCCGGCGCAACTCGCCCGCAAACTTATGCACATTATCCACAATCTGAAAAATACCCCATGTGGACAGAATATCTGGAATGGTCGGAATCACGTAGCTAGTCGAAATCCGTAGCCCGTTCTTGGTCACCAACCCCAAGCTCGGCGGGCAGTCAATAATGATGTAGTCGTACCGCTCGATTGCGGGCTCAAGCGCCGCCTTCAAAATGTCGCGCGGGTCCTTGTAATCATCAGCAAAGCTGGCCGCGCTCACCTTCTCCTGCACGTTGATCAGCTTGATGCTTGATGGCAGCAGATCAAGCCGCGAAATCCCGCCGTCGATCGTCGAGACTTGCCGAACGATTGAATGCTCCAGGCTAAACCGCGGCGGTTGCCCAACGGTCGCAGCAACCCTGTCCTGGAACAACTGCGCCAGCGTCTGCCCGGCCTCATCTCGCTTCTGCCATTCCTCTTCCTTCATCAGGTTGATCGTTGCATTCGTCTGCGGGTCCAGGTCAATGAACAGCACACTTTTCCGATGCACCTTTGCCAACACCTCTGCCACCGCGACCGCCGTTGTGGTTTTTCCCACCCCGCCCTTCAAGTTGATGAAGCTGATCACTTGCGTCGCGCGCCCAGCCTTCTGCTTCACCCACTGTTCGATAACTTCTCGGTTCCAGACAGGACCGCTTTGCAGCGTCTGCACCGGGTTCGGGAAGTCTTCATAGCGCCCGCGCCAGTTGTTCACCGCCTGCCGGGTCACCCCAGCAAGCTCCGCAATCTCCGATATTCCGACCAATTTCGTTTCCATGACACACACAATAGCCGATATGTTTACCATGTCAACACAAAATGAAATCCGTGTCATATCATTGATTGACCGCCCAGCCCGCGTGCGTTCTAATTGTTGGCATATATGGGTGTAACGACCGCCAACCACGTTGCCGATTATTTCCTCGCTTTCTGCCATCAGCACGGTGACGTTCTCACCAACCTGAAGTTACAGAAACTGGTGTACTACGCCCAGGCTTGGCACCTTGCTTTGAAGAGCAAGCCTCTTTTTGACGAGCGTATTGAGGCTTGGGTTCACGGCCCGGTTGTTCCGCCGCTCTACCGCCGTTTCAAGGAGTACGGCTGGGAGGCCATCACTGAGGAGCCAGCAGAACCGACCTTCACCAACGGGACGGAGAAGCACCTCGTCGAAGTCTTCTCCGCCTATGGACAATTCTCCGCATGGGATTTGGAGCGGATGACCCATCAGGAAGCGCCCTGGCGCAACGCCCGCAAGGGCCTTCAGTCGGACGAGGAGGGCCACAGCGAAATTGCAGTCACCGACATGCGTGATTTTTACCGGAAGCGCGCGCAGCAGAACCGAGCGTGAGCAAGCGTGGTAAAATCAGGCCCACCCTCCTGAGACAGCCGGCGGCGATCAAGCCAACGCCACTGCCGCCGGCCCGCGTTAGCTTCTCCTTCAAGTACCTCCAAGCCGACCACGGCAAGTTTCAGTTCAGCCACAGGGACTCCCCGTACTTCTGCAAGCTCCTTGACCGGCTAAAACACGTCTGCGAACTCTCATGGCAGGAAATGCGGACCAGCCACAAGGACAGTCTTCGCTGTCACGACCACAAGTGGCACGAAACCACCGAGCCGAAAGGCTTCGGCCTCAAGGGTCAACTTGCCGACTGTCAGGGCTGGCAATTCGCACTGAGCAGTAACGAACACGGTCGCGTGCATGGCTTTTTCCTCGATGATGTTTTCTTTGTCGTTTGGCTGGACCCAGACCACAAGCTGTACAACGAACATGCCTGATCCAGAGGATGTCGCCGTCAGCGCCCAAAGTCAGAGGCGGCCTTGATGTAGTCCTCCCGATGTATCACCGTATTTGCTGGATGCCGTTCCAGCGGCGAAACGCGGGAAGGCAACCGGGCGGCGCGGGCGAGCGGGCCATCCTGGTTGGCGCTGGCCACGGTTGACCGTTTATGACACTGTTGGAAATGCCGCCGGTTGAATCGCCACAAACGGCGGTCAGGGTGGCGATTGTGGCAGAAGCCAAGTCAAGCGGCGCAGCTAAGGGAAAGACCAGGCAATGATCGAGCGGGTATCTGGCTCCAGACCCGGAAGTCGTGCCGAGTGTCGGTGGTCCGTGGCTTGCTACGGGCGACCCACTGGGAAATTACGGTGATCACGCAACCGAGAAAATAAGACTGTTTCCCCTGGAGCACACCGAGGGTGTCGCGATAGATGAAACCGGGCCGTTTTCGGATTCGGCAAATACTGGCGCGGTTGGCCAGGTCGCGTGTGGCCTCAAGTCCATTGCTGGTCATTTGCAGCAGAAACCGTTTCGGATTCAACAGCACTTCTCCGTGATGCGGGATGCGCGCCGGGAACAGGCTGGGACACGTCAAAAATGCTTCCAGGTGTTGAGAGTCGAGTTTCCCGCGAAAATTGTCGAGGCACACAAAAGGACGGCCAGCAACCAGCGCAGTGGCGAAACTTTCATCCGTACTGCCGACACCGCCGTTGCGCGCGGTGACGAAATAGCCGGATTCGTTGTAGAGTGCGCACACCAAGCTGTGCCGGTAGCCTTTGCCGGCCTGCGAGCAATCGGCTTCGGCAACGTCAATGGGCGTGTGCTCCATGCTGCCATTGAGAAAACCACCCATACGCAGCGCGGGGGTGATGAACGCGGCCAATGCCCTGCTTTGGTCGCCCTCACTTTGGAAATGGAATTCCTCAACCAGCCATTTCAATGATGCCACGGCTTCAGAAAGTTTAACGCGCGGCGGTTCGTCGCCAGCCACGATGAGCATCCCCCCAAGTTCAGGATGATAACCACGCCCAAGAATTGCGACTTCGTCGGCGCTTGATTCGATCAACACGGGACAACGCAAGACGCTGGCGACTGGTGGCAGCAGCTCACGCGCTTCGGCAGCGGCCATGATTGCGTTGGCATCGTCTCGCGGCATCTTGGTGGGTTTCAAAACGGGCTTCCCTTTGCTGTCGGATCGCCAGGCCACAACAAGGCCGAACCGCTCCACCCGACTGCGGAAGGCTTCGGGCTTCAATACTTTGAGACTGGCCATGCCCTCTTCCTCGACCATTTCCACAATTACGCCACCACGCCAGAAAAATGTATGTGTGGGCGCAACGCGCTGGAAAATGTCATGCGCAGACTCGGAAATGGAAACATCGCCCGACGGCAGGACGATGACGCTCAAGGCGCCCTCTTGATCCGCGGGCGCTTCCGGGGCCTTTTCGCCTTCTGGAATCGGCAGTGGTTCGGCGTCCAGCTTTGTCCACGCGTCGGGATCGTGCGATACAAAGCAAAGGCGCAACCGATCTTTCACCTGGGGATCAATTTCCATGCCATATCGCTCGCGGAAGTATCGCTGTGCTGCTTCAAAACTTTCCGCGTGCCGTGTGCCGTCAATCGCCAATCCAAGTTTCAAGCCTTCACCGCTTGGACTCACAAAACCAAAGACAACATGTTTGTCGGCCTTCAGTTTTTCCCGCAGTGTACCCAGCGCGCCGTTGAGCTTGTCGCAGTCCACTTGCAGAAGCCCCGAATGTTCCGACGGTTCTTTCCGGCTCCTGGCCGTGCCGCTGACGCAAAAGGCGGGCAGAGTCTTTTTGAACGCATCGTAGGCTTTGGCTTCCGGCGATTCCTTGCTGTTGAGGGCCTGGCAAACCGCTTTCCAGGCGGCGAACAGTTCCCGCGCCCGCTGAATCTTCTCCGCGTATTTGCCGGTGCGAATGGCGTCGAGGATTGCGCCAAGTTTGACCTCCTCTGGTTCGAGACCATAGGCGTTCTCGAACATGGCGACCCGGACTTTTGAAATGTCGCGGGCCATGACTTAGCCTCCGCGTTGCATTCTCAGGAGCGCGCGCCTGACGCTTTCGAGGTCGTACAAGCATTTACGGCCAATTTTTATGTATGGAATGATCCCTTTGGATTTCCAACCCCACCACGTTCTGCGACACACCGGAACCAACTCCAAGATTTGTTTCTCGTCGAGAAATGGTGATTGAATGGCCGGGTTCTTTACAGCGTTCAAGACCTGCTCCGCTCCGCGCAATGCGGCTGCGTTGATTTGTTCTTTCTCGCTTTTGAAGCCCGCTGGAGACGGCGGGGCTGGTAATGTTTCGCCGATAATCCCCGCCTCACTTGGCGGTGCCGACTGTGCAATTATTTTGCTCATAATTACACCAAAGTTATCAGCACCAATTCCGTAGCGTTCAGATGCGAAAGACTGCAAACGGCGACGGTTGGCGTGCAAAACACGGGCAGGTTGACGCAAAACACCGACGGCACATTGCAAACACGCAAAGCGGCCAGTGCAAATTACGGTTTTTTAGGCGACGGAATTGTGTCAAGCCCCCCACCTTGGGCCTGTAGGGCTTGGCGAAGTCGGTCGATGGGCGGGCGCGCGCCCTTGCGCTTGTCGGCGTTGCTACTGTCCGCATGGCTCTTGTTTTTCTCGCGCTTCTTGGCAAGACCCTTTGCACCTGAAGCGCGGCGTTTCGCGCTTATTTCGGCGGAGTGCGTAGTCTCATACCAAGAACGGAAACAGCCAGCGTGGTAGTAAAATGAATCGCGGTCGGGAATAGGGTTGGCTTGCCAGAGAGCAAACCGCTTGTCCACGTCGTCTTTAGTTGGCTCAGGCGGAGTGGCTGGCTTGTCGGGCTTCTCGGCACTATAGCCCAATAAAAGCCCCTCAGTGGGAGGTACTACTCGTGGGTTCAAACAATCAAAAGTGGTTCCTTCCATAGGACCATGTCTATCATGCGCTTTTACGAACGGTGGGCGCGAGGGATTGCGTAGGCGAAATTTCAGATACTCGCGAAAGATGCCGAATTTTTCGGCTGTTCTTCCGCTGAGGTGTGGCAGCATGAGCCGCAGAAAATCGTCAAGCTTGACCGGAAATCTTTTTGGGAAGCGGCCCGTCTGCTTCCAATGTTGCTCTTTTGGGTCAGGCTTACGAAGATCGCGGACAAAGGGGCCGCCGTATTGTAGAACCTCTTTTGATTCTTCCCAGAGTTTCCAAGCGTAGTGAACTGCCTCGGAGGGGGTCTTGGTCGTGCCTTGGGAAACAATTGCGGCGAGCATGGAAAGCGTTTTGATGTCCGGGTACGCCATCGGTTTCATGGCAACGGTGATTTCGGGGTGGGCATCGTTCGTTGCTGGTTTTTCAAACCCATAGGCCGACTCAACCTGTGCCAGGGCGTCCAGCGTGGCCGGTGACAACTCACCCTCCAACTCCGAAAGGATGCTGGATGTTTCAGTGTCCGGGGGCTTGGTGGGTTTCTTGGGTTTCATGGCATATTCACTCGTTTTCGGCAGCGGCAAGGGTGATGACATTCGCGGCCCGGCCCGGTTGGACGGTGAACCACTTTTGGTCAGGCTCGTTTAAGGTCACAGATTGTGACCTTAAAGAGTCGGCTTCCTCCTTGGCCACCTGGAATACGAATTCATCGGGAAACCGTTGAATGTTGCGTTTGACCGCCTGATTCAGAGCTTTGGTTGACACGCCGTAGAGTTCGGCCAGGTCGCGGTCAAGAATGACTTTGCGCCCGCGAACAAGATGAATTCTTCCCTCGACGGTGGTAACGGGAAGCATCGTTTGGAGTTTCTTCGATTTCATGGCGAGCATCAGGGGTTGGAGGCGGTTTTTGCGGTCAACGGCACGATGTTGGCTGCGCGGTGCGGCTGGACGTTGAACCACGCTTCCCCCTCGGCTTTCGTGGCCAGGCCCTTGTAATGCTGATGCACCATTGCCGGGGAGTTGCCCGCTTGCGCGGCGGTCAAATTCTCGTTGGCGTGCAAGACGAAGTGAAACGAGCAAAACGAGTGGCGCAATCCATTGTCTTTGCGCTTCACGCCAGCGGACTTGCAGAGTTCCGCGCAGCGGGCATGGAAGCAGTTTTCCGAAAGCTGCCAGAGCTTCCCGGAGCATTGCCGGTACGGCCGCAACCATTCGGCCAGCGCCGGGCAAATCGTCACCAGACGGCGCGAGCGCGTCTTGCTCTTTGTCTGCGAGATTTCGATATGGCCCTCGACTCTCCAAACGTCTTCCCATTCCAGGCGCAAGAGTTCGGCGGTTCGCAGCCCGCACAGCCCGCCAATGGCCAGCAGCGGTATCAATGGGCCTTCCGCCGTTTCCAGCAAGGCGCGGAATTCTTTGGGCGTGTAAATGCCGATGTCGCCGTTGTTGGCGTGTTCCATGCGCATTGAGTCGGCTTCCAGGAGGCGATTGGATGGTGCCAGGTAGTCGTTGCGCACGCTCCATTGGATGAACTGCTTGATGCCGGCGCGGTGATGATTGCGGGCCTTCGGGCTGGCGTCGGCCATTGCTTGAATGAAGGCGTCCAAGTGTTGCTTGGACAGGTCGCAAACGGCGTGGCCGGGGAGTGCTTTGACGAACCGGCGCAGACGTAGCGCCCGGATGCGGGTGTATTCGGATGACAATTGCGCTCGCTGGCCGTTGCTGGCCTTTGTGCGCGGTTCGTCGGCTTGGATGAATTCCTCGACGGCTTGCGCAAGGTCTTTTCGTTTGACGCTGACGATGTTGGCCATGTAACCCTCGACGGCTTCCGCAAGGGCGTGACCGCTCAAGAGCCGCGCCGCCTCGACGTAATCCGCCACGGCGCGTTTCAGGGACACGTTGCGCCCGGTATCCCGGTAGAAGCCGCGCAAGAGTTCCAGGGCGGTCATGGCGTCGGCAGCCTGCCCGGCGGTCAAAGCGGTGGTTTGCGAGCCTTTGGCCAGTTCTTTCACCAGGGCATCGGCATACGACTTGGCTTCCGAGTAGGTTCGGAAATTTTTCATCCGCCGTTGGCCACCCGCCTGCCAAGCGACGCGATAAAAGGCGTAATGCTTGGCTTTGCCGTAGATTTTACACTCGGCTTTGCGGTGGCGGATGGTCTTTGGGAATCTCACTGCTTGTTCGCCGGATTCAACCGGAGTTTGTGCGCTATCTGTGCGCTGACCGCCGTTTTCCTCAGCTTCCCTCGTAAAAATGGCGGAAGGGGTGGGATTCGAACCCACGTTAGGCTTTCGCCTAAGCCTGATTTCGAGTCAGGTACATTCAACCACTCTGCCACCCTTCCACACATTGATTATCAACGACTTGCAACTTGCTTGAAACTTGCTGCTTGACTTTCTGATACTGCAATCTGATACTGTTCGCATGAATACGAGCGAAACAGAAAAGAATTCAGAATGGCAGAAAACGCCATACGCAAATCTGGTCCGTTACAAGTCATCAGGTATCTATTTCGCACGGTTCCGCGTGCGGGGCAAGCTGATTCGGCGGTCTTTAAAGACCACTCAAATTTCCGTGGCGAAATTGCGCCTGGCTGATTTGGAGAAACAGGAGCGCCAGCGGGCGGAGCATCAAACGGCGGTTGCTGACGGCACTATGACCTTTGCCGATGCGCTGGAGACCTACAAGCAGCGGCTGGCTGGGGATGGTTCATTAAAGCCGCGAAGCAAGGATTATCGGCTGGAGCGAATTGCAGCCCTAATTAAATCATGGCGGGGCTTGGAGACAACCGACATCCGAAAAATATCCAAAAGCGATTGCCTGGCGTGGGCGGCTCAGTTTGGGCAAAAGGCTGCGCCGTCAAACTTCAACAACACTGTGGGCACGTTGCGTTTGATTCTTGATATAGGAGTCGAGGCCGGTGCGCGGTATGATAATCCAGCCCGGTTCATCAAGCGCGTGAGGGTGCTTCCCAAAAAGCTCCAATTGCCAAGCGAAGATCAATTCCTGGCCTTGGTTAAGGCGATTGAAAAAGCTGATGGCGGCTGGAACCATCGGTGCGCGGATTTGGTTCGTTTCCTGGCCTTTGGCGGATTTCGGAAGGGTGAGGCGGCAACGATCACTTGGGGTGATTGCGATATGGAGAAAGGGGAAATTGTGGTCCGGGGAGACATGGAAACCGGCACAAAGAATTGGAGCATTCGCCGGGTTCCGATGATTCCTGAAATGCGGCAACTCGTGGAACGGCTCCGGGCGCAAAGGGTGGATGAACCCGCAACGGCTTCGGTAATGCAGGTGAGCGCGTGCCAGGGGGCGATTAATTCAGCCTGCAAGAAATTGGGCATTGCCCGGTTCACGCATCACGATCTGCGGCATCTTTTTGCGACACGTTGCATCGAATCCGGTGTTGATATTCCCACGGTGAGCCGCTGGCTTGGACATAAAGACGGCGGCGCGTTGGCAATGAAAGTTTACGGACATTTACGCGATCAACATTCGGTGAACATGGCGCAACGGGTGAGCTTTAGCCGTGTGAACACGTCAAATGTGATTACCTTGCCAGAACAACAAGCGATTTGAGGATGAGCACAAAATTCAAAGGCCAGCGGCAATGGGTTCGGGAAATTCTGGCAAAGTTTGGGAATTTGCAAAAGTTTCAGCCAAAGCCCTTCTGTAGTGACCCGAAGTGGCCGGACTGGGTGTCAAATTTGTTGCTGGCTTTCTTTGGCATCTCCCATCCGGGCGTAAATATGAAAAATCTCAAAAAGTGGAAAGCCAAAGATCTCGGTCGTTTTTTGGGACGGCAGTACACGGGTGAATATTTAATTCAAGGTGGGGTGCCTCTGAGTTCACAGGTCATACAAGAGGGGCAGAGGGCTGCGGCGTTGATGGAAAAACAGGCGAAAGCGAGGAACCCAGATGTTGACCTGGCTGAACTTCAAAAACAGTATGAGAAAGAGGCAAAAGTGTGGAGGCCCATATTTATGAAGTTCATGCAAGAAGCTTTGTCTTCCGCTTGTGAGCGTCCTTACATGGAATCCTCTGCCTTCTTTGAAGCGTTCGGTAAAGCCATCGTGATGAAACCGGATGATTTGCTCACTGAACGCACGGCGGGTGTTGGGGACAAAATTTGCTGGACGATGTTTTTGATGTGGCGGGAAATTGAGCGGCTTCACAGTGTGGCCGAGCTTCATCGGGTGCTGGAACAAGCATTGAAACCAAAAGGTATCATAGTCAAGTATAAGCGCATCGAAAAAATGTGTCAGCGTATAAAATTGAAATTCAAAGACCGGGGTCGTCCTCCAGGGAGCAAAATTCAGACAAATCTCACATCGGTCTAGGGGTATATTTAATTCCTCAGTTTTGATTCATAGTTCGTCCAGTTGTATGGACGAGCATATTCAAATCAAAGTGGAGCAAGTGCCCAAGCTGGCGCTGAACCGGGTTGAGGCGGCCCAGGCCATCAGCCAAAGCCCGGCCACTATTGACCGCCTCACCAAACGCGGCCTGCTTCGTCCCTGTCGCGCTACCCGGCGACCCCTCTATGCCGTGAAGGAAATTGAACGCTTCCTCAAGGCGACAACCCCTAATTCGGAGTGGACAATATGAACACCACCTGGGGAAACCCGATAAGAAACGTAAGCCAAGGAGGTGGGGTTTCGACCCTGGGCGTTTCGGTGGGGACGAGCGAAGCGAGCCTAAACGCCACTGACTATGACCAGACGATCAAGGAATTCGTGCCGGCGTCGTGGTTCCATCCGGTGGGCATTTACAAAGTCCTCGCGCGAATCTGGGACCGCCTGCCCGACGTGGGCGGCAAGCTGTTCCTGACGTTCACGGTGGACCCGAAAGTTTACGCCAATGAGGAAAGCGCCTTTATGGACAGCCGGAACTGGCTGCGAAAGGTTTTCTTTCAACTCCGGCACGGCGTTGCACATGAGGGGAAGATTTACACGATAGACGCGCCCTATTGCGTCAAGGTTGAGTTCCACGAGAGCGGCTGGGTGCATTACCACGTCATTTTCCTGACGCGCCGTTTTGTGCCCAAGGAACTGCTGGCGGAATTGTGGGGCCTGGGTTGGGTGACCGTCCAGCGGATCACCACGGCGGATTTTCATTACCTGCTGAAATATGTGACGAAGCCGGATGATTTGCCGGAATGGGTGAAGAAACGGAAGCGGCTGCGGGTATTTCAGAGTACCAAGGGTTTTCTCAAGCCGTCCTCCAAGCCGAAACTCTCGGGCAGGAGTGGAATCGAGGCATTTAAGCCGAAACAACACCGCGCGTCGTTCACAATGGATGAACGTTTCTGGCGTTGGGCGTGCATGGGGGTGATTCGGTTAAACGGCATGGCCCATACGGTGCGGTTTCGCGTGCGTTATCGGGAAATTTTCGACCATCTGGTTTTGTCCGCTGCGCTGGATGGTCGCTACAAAGGCAGCGGGGAAATCATCATACCAAGAGAGGAGGGGTTAAGTTTATGGCTGAAAATCCAAAACAACCTGCTCAAAGCGACAAGCTGAATGGTCTGTTCGTTCGTGGCGTGGTCATGTCGAGTGCGGCCAAGGCGCACAAGCGCAAGGACGGCACAGGCGTGTTCGTCATCGCGCGGCATGAACTGGCGTTGCAACCTGGATTGGCGGTGTGGGAAGCGTTCCACGACCCCAAAGACGGCAAAGTGAAGCTGGATGGCGAATACGTCGTCGCGTTTCCGAAGCTGCCGGAGTTCCAGCAAGTCACGCTGAAAGTGCTGCGCTGGGAAGAACGGGACAAGCGACTGATCATCAAAGAGGCCGAAATGGTGGCATGAAGGACACGGTGAAGGGGCGGCGGGGGAGCCGGGCGCAAGCCCGGCCCCCCGTCGCCCTTAACCTTGTTTAATTGTCTAATAACTGTCCTCGAAAACCCTTCTTGAACATTGACACAGCCTCACCAGGGTCTGAGAATTTTTTTATGCTTAAGAGACCAATGCAGTACGAACTGATTGCGGCAATCTCTGTTACGCTGGGTGCGGTCATGTTGGCGTACACTTACTATCCATTTCTGAACCCCTTGCAGTTCCAGCTTGATAACCCCGGGAGTACTGGATTTATCTGGCGATTGGTTATCGGTACGCCTATTTCACTGTTCATTTTATTGAGCGCCTGGCGTTTTAATCTCAAAGCACGAAGATTAAAGGGCGAGGATGCCGAAACCAACGAGCAGGCGAAACCAGCACCTCATGAAGAGGTGTGAGGGTGCTGTGTGTAATGTCCATCGTCTGTGCATCATTGAGTTTTATAGCGGTGGGAGCGCTTTCGGTGATGACGATTATTCCGAGCACAGAAAGAGAAGGCTTGCGCTCAAGGATTGAGTTGTTAGGAATTGCGTTTGCGATTGGTTGGGGGTGGCTGGCTGTTTGGGCGAGGAAACGACGCGGCATTTCCCAGACGGTGGTGGTTCGGTCGGTCGGCCAAGCTCTTGTGATTATAAGTGTCATCTATTCCATCGGGATCATAGTGGGTTTCTTGGGGTGAGCACACAATTGGCGTTTCCATCTGCAAATACCCAGTGGCACAGCCTGGCTGCTGGCGCGCTCGCCAGGGCGTATGGGGAGGATGAACCGGACTATTCTACCGCTGATGTTAAGCGATGAAGGGCGACATCGTTCTGGCGCTGCTGCCGCAAACGGATGCCTGGGTTCGGCGATCTGCTGGTGTGCGGCATCAGCACTCAGCTTCGCCAGCAGGTTGCTGATTTCGATGAGATCATTGAACCAACCGACGCTGATTTCAAAACGAGCGGCCTCAAAGCCGCTTCTCTAATTCGGCTGGGTTTCCTGGCGGTTCTCCCCGCAAGCAATTTTCTCGGAACCATCGGTTCCATTTCAGGGCAGCGGCATCGGCTTTGGTAAAGTTAAACTGGGCGGTTCCGGACAAGGAAGCACTCTGATTTCTCGATGGGGACCTTCACCGGGCGGGGCGACAAACAGGGCGACAAGGCGGCAACCGACCCCTTGTATTCCTTAACTATTCGCAAGTGTTGCGATTGGGATGAGAGCGTTTGAAATGGCGCTCAAGGCTTCGGAGATTGAACTCGATCCATTTATCGCACTCTGGATCTGCGCGGAGGCAGCCTGTAGTCCGGCGATGGCCGCTTGATAATCCGCCGACCCCTGGTCCGGATTTTTATGAGCCAAGACCGTGGCAAACTGTTGCAATGACGAGAGCTGGCCGTTAAGGTGGCCCGCTTCAACCGGGTCTTGCGCTATTCCCATCAACGATATAACGCCGTTGATTGTGGCGGCCAATTGCTGGTTTAGTGGTGTTGGGTTTGGCATATTGTTCCTTGGAAGTGTTATTTGGACATCACATTATATGTCGTAAAAAGCATTTGCGGCAATCGAACAGCTCATTTGTTGATTAACTTTTTTCACAAACCGAGTCAAGCTTTGGCAAAGTCAAAGTGGGCGCTTCTGGTCAGCCTGCTCAAATATCAACAAGCGTTTTCGCCCGGCCGGGAGGGCGTCCGGGCATTGCGCCGCGTGGCAAAAGAGATGCTGCTGTTCCGGCATGAGCGCGAGCAGATTGCGGAACGCAACGGAAGGGGATTTTCCAGCGAACGGTTCGCCGCGCCAGAAACTGGAGTTCGCCGCCGAGTACGCCTCGCTGGCCCCCAACGAAAGCAAGTTGAGGCCATGGGATTTCCGGGTGGGAGAGATGCAACTGGAGTTGGTGGCCAGGGAAACGCCGGCGCCGGAAGCAGTGGATCTGGATGGCCGCGAGTCAATCATCGGTTGCGGGTCCGCCCTTTTGTATTTGAAACTGGCGCTGAAACATTTCGGTTGCCTGGGACGGGTGGCGTTGTTTCCCGATCTCGATAAACCGGCACTGGCGGCAAGGGTCCACTTTGGCTTTTGCCATGAACGGGATGCGCGGGAGAAGCTTCTTTTTGAGGCCATCAGCAAGTGCCGCCCGAATGTTTCGCCCTTGGGCGGGATTCCGGTTTCCGAAGCGCTGGCGGGGGCGCTGGGCCGGGCCGCGTCGCGCGAGCGCGGCTGGCTGGACTTTGTGCAAAGCGAGATGAGCCGGCAGCTTGTCATGGAAATCAGGCAGGCGGGGGATCAGCTTCGGATGAATCTTCAACGTTCGGCGGGAGGCTCGACGGATTTTGCGGCGGAGGGACGGAGGCGTGGGGTGCGTCGTTTTTTCGTTTTTGGCGGCCGCCGCATGGATTCAACGAACGCGGCGGTGGAGGCGGCTCCTCCCCTTACAGATCCGGCGCCGGCTTTGGCGGTGGTGAAAACCAAGACGGATGACAAACACGGCTGGCTGGCAGCCGGACAGACGATGGCCCGGACCATTTTGCAGGCGCAAGCGTTGGGCTTGTCGTGGGGGTTCTTCAATCCGATGCGGCGTCGGGAAGCGCGGGAAGCTTTGCGCATGGGAGTGGGCCACAAAGGTTTCGCGCAGGTCATTCTCCGGTTTGGGTCACTGGCGAGCGGGGATATGGGGCAATTGGCGTCGCCGTCGCCGGCCATGACGGCGTTCCAATGACTTGTTACAGCGCGTTGGCCAGGACGGCCAATCCGGCGCGCGAGGCCTTGACGTCATCCTCCGAACTGCCTCCGCTGAAGGCCACGATCAAAATTCCAGTTTTGCCCCTGGCGACCACTCCGCCCTGCCAGCCATATTCTCCGGTCATGGGGGGCCGGATGCCGCTGCCGCTGTCTTTGAGCGTGTCGGCCATTTCCGCCGCCTTGGAATAAGCGATGCCGAGCAGGTTGTCCCCCTTATTGTCCTTGGCCGGTGGATTTTTCAGGTGGCCGACCACCCGCATTTTCGAGGACCACGATTGCACACTTTCCCCGGGGGCGAAAGCCACCAAGGCGACTCCCTTGATGTGAAGTTCCCCGGCGCGTTTTTCCATGGCCTGCAAAGCTTTGTCGGCCGTTTCATCAAAATTCGTTGTCATGGAGTGGGCTTTGGGTTGAGGCCAGGATGCGGCGGGTTTGTCCTGCGCCGTCAAAGTTGAGGCGCTTAAGAGCAACACTGTCATTTGCAAAGCCAGGGATCCCAAGCTGATTGTTTTCGGTTTTCCGGGTGAATGAAGCATTTGTCGGCTGACTCTGGGGCGGCGGCGCGCTTTTTCAAGCTTTTTCGGCATTAGGACAATGCATAGCGGGCATGGCGGTCCTTGAGCGGAGGGCGGCGATGTGCTAATCTATCTGCAAGCATGGCCCTGCGTCCCGCAATTCTATCCATCCTTGCCGCGGCTTGTTCGACCGCAACCGTCTGGGCGGGGGGCAGCGGCTTGAACGTGGCGGTTGTCGTCAATCAAAACAGCAGCAACTCCATTCAATTGGCCAACGCCTTTTGTGAGCTGCGCTGTGTCCCGCCGCAAAACGTGTTGCGCGTGAGCTACCCATGGCCGGCCAATCCGCAATATTGCAGCCTGGGTCAATTCCAAAATGTATTTTGCGCCCCGCTGCTGGCCATGTTGCAGGAGTACAATCTTACCAACCAGATTGAGTTTGTGCTGCTTTCCATGGATTTGCCTTACGCTGTAATGGGGCCCGACGGGATAAACGGCATCACTTCGGCCCTGTTTTACGGTTTCAAGCCGGACACGGCCGCGCCACCCGGCCTGCCCACAAGCTGTTCGCTGCCGGAAGATTCATTCAACAGCTACGCCTTCAGTGAACTGCCGTTTGCCGAAGGCCCGCCGGACACCGCCGCCACCAATTCGTTCCTTGCGGTCATGCTGACGGACAGCAACAGCCTGGCGGGGGCCGAACTGATTCTGGATCGGGGCGTGGCCAGCGACAGTTCGTTTCCCGCGCAACCCGTCTATCTGGCCAAGACCTCCGACGCGGCGCGAAACGTGCGCTTTTATGAATTCGACAACGCCATTTTCGAGACGCGCATTCATGGCGGCTATGCGATGATCCGCACCAACAGCGACTCGACCAGTTTCACCAACCTGCTCGGGTTTGAAACCGGGCTGACGGATTTTGACTTGCCGGCCAATGCGTATGTTCCGGGGGCGATTGCCGACAACCTGACTTCCTTTGGCGGCTACCTGCTGGAGAACAGCGGCCAGTCGCCGTTGCTGGCGTTTCTGGACGCGGGGGCCACCGGCAGTTATGGCACGGTGGTGGAACCCTGCAATTACCCGCAGAAGTTTCCCAATCCGCTCGATTACTTCTACCAGGCCCGCGGTTTCTGCCTGGCCGAGGCCTACTACCAAAGCATCCAGAATCCCTATGAGGGCGTCATGGTTGGCGAACCGTTGTCCGCGCCCTTCGCGCGGCGTGGTGAAGGGGTTTGGAATGAACCGCCCGCCGGCGCCGTTCTGGCCGGCACAACGAGCCTGCAAATCGAGTTCGTGGCGGCGGCCGGCAACCTTCCGCTCAACCAGGTGGATCTATTTGTTGACGGCACGTGGTTTGCAACGATTACGAACCTGCCGCCCCCCGCCGGTGACGTGCTGTCGGTCACGCTCAACGGTTTCTCCAACAGTTATGCCGTCCCAGGCCAGGCCACCTCCGCCTCGGTCGCCTCCGGATTGGCGGACGTTTTGAATGGGGCCAGGGACAGCACCCGGGTCAGCGCCACGGCTTACGGCGACCGGATCGAACTGCAGTCGCTGAATCCCACTTTGCCCGGCGCAAGCGTCACCGTGAGCGCGGGGACAACCAACGGCGACGCGCCCCCCGCCACGTTTCTGACGCCGGCCCTGCCCAATTTTCTTGACAGCATCGCCACCGGCTATCACAACCTGCTGGTCAGCAACGAGCCTGCGGTGGGGGACTGGCTGCAACTGGTGGTCGAAGAAACCAACGGAAACACCGTGACCCTAACGGTGACCAACACGACCACCGGCGCCACCATCGGCCAGTTTCTCCAGGCGCTCTTCTATGAGGTCAACGGCACGCCGGCGCTGCAATCGTTAAACGGCGTTCATGCGGACGACTTTGATGACGAGTCTTCATCCGGATACGCCGACTTTGATCTTTACGCGCAATCGCCAGGCTGGGGCGCCGCCGCGATTCAAGTGACGTTGACCGCCTCCTCCAACCTCGATGTCATGGCCCCTGCGACGAGCCTGTTGCAGGACAACCTCTCCGACCTCGAACCGCGCAATCATCTCTACGTGACATCCGGCGCGAGGGCCCTGCCGGTCAACTGGACGCTGGACACCACCCAACTCCAGGATGGTTATCACGAATTGACGGCCGTTGCCTATGAGGGAACCAGCGTGCGCACCCAGACCCGCGTTTCCCGGCAGGTGCGGATCAAAAACAGCGGCCTCAGCGCCAGCCTCATCACCCTGGTGGGCGGCTCCAACACGGACGTCGGAGCGACCCTCCAGTTTTCCGTCACGGTCAACACAAATAATGTAAAAACCATCGAATTATTCAGCACCGGAGGGTCGCTGGGAGTCGTCAGCAACCAGGCCCCGGCATTTTTTTCCGTGGCCGGAACGAACCTCGGCATCGGCCTGCATCCGTTCTACGCCGTCGTGACCGGAAACCCCGGCAACCAGTACCGCACCGCGTCCACCTGGATTGAGCTGATTGGCCCCGAACCGGCGTTTGCGATTTCAGCTTCCTACCCGCCGCTGACGCTATCCTGGTCCTGCACGGCCGGACGCGCCTATCATGTGCTCATGGCGACAAACATCCTGGGTCCATTTCAGACCGCCGCCGCGCTCACTCCGTCCAATTCAGCCGGGGTATGGATTGATACAAATGCGTACACGACCGAAAGATTCTATCTTATTGAAGCATCGTATTAGCCGCTGCGGACGCCGGTTTTTTTAGCTCGAAATCCGGCCCGGATGCGTTGACACTTGCGCGGTGAGGACCGGCGTCCGCGACGACACCTGCAAAAGCTTCAAACCCGCTTTGTGGCTGGGCGTTCTTGGGCTTGCCATTCTGTTCGTCCTGCTGCGATGGAACAACTTCAACGCCCCCCTCATCCGCGACGAGGGCGAATACGCCTATGCCGCGCAACTGCTGCTTAACAGCAAATTGCCCTACGAGCATTCCTTCCTGCAAAAACCCCCGATGGTCGCCTACAGCTACGCGCTGGCGGGTCTTCTTGCCCCCGATGTGTATTGGTTTCCGCGCATCCTGGCCGGGGCGTTTGCGGCGCTGGCCACCGCGCTGCTCGGATACGTTGCCCGCCGCGAATTCGGCCCGGGCGTGGCCCTGCCGGCCATGTGGTTGATGACCCCCATGATCCTCCTCCCCGAACTGGATCAATGCATTGCCAATACCGAGATGTTCATGCTCCTGCCGATGATGGCGACCGTCGCCGTTTACGTTCATGGCCGGCACCGCGGCGCAGGAGCGGGGCATTGGCTGGCGGCCGGTGTCTTCGCCGCGCTCACCCTTTGCTACAAGTACACGACCTTTCCGCTGCTGGCGTTCGTCTTTGCCGTATGGACGTTCGAGGAGTGGCGCGGCGGCAAAAGTCCTCGCGTTCTGGCGGGGCATTGGCTGGCGGCGCTGTCGGGAGGAGGCGTAGCCGCCGCTGGAGTGCTTGCGCCGTTCCTGTTGCGCGACGGCGGCAAGCGCCTCTGGGAATGCACCGTTGTATTCAATCGCCACTACGCCGCGTCGGCTTTCTTCAGAACGGCCAATTTGTGGCACAGGCTGGGTGAATTCCGGGACTTTTGGTGGATTCTCTTTCTGGCGCCCTGTTTATTGATCTTCAAACCGGAAAGGCGGGTGTGGTTTTGGGCCGGCCTTTTTCTGGGAGCGTGGTTGGGTGCCGCCGGCAGCTATTACGGGCAATATTACGTTGCCATCATGCCGTTCTGGGCGCTGCTTGCCGCCGCGGGGGTGCGCGGTTTTGCCGGTTGGGTTGCGGTGAAGGCCGGCCAAAATCCGGATTGGCTGAACGCGGTGTTCTCAGGGATCGTCGTGCTGGCGGTGTGCGCGCCGGACGCCGCCTGGATGTTCCGCAGCCGGGAACAATTCGCGGCGGACAGATTAGGTCCATGGAAGACGTTTCTCATATCCCCTGCGGTTGCGGCGCATTTGGAGGAGCACACCGCGCCCGGCGACCTTGTTTACGTGGCGGGGTCGGAGCCTCAGATCCTGAGTTATGCGCACCGCTTCAGCTCCACGCGCTTCGATATTGCCTATCCGTTCGTCATTCCCACGCCGCTGGCCAAAGGCTACCAAGCCGAAGTCATGCACGATCTACGGCAACGGCCCCCTGCCGCCATCGTGCTCGTGCGCTCCCGCTCAACCTGGATGACCCAGCCCGCCACCCCGCCCGACTACGGCGATTTCCTGGGAAAACTGCTGGCCGAGGATTACGAAGTCGTTGGCGGTTGCCTCTTCGACGACGAGCAAGGCCGGTGGCACGAACCTCTGGCCAGGCAGGACGTGGCCCGCTGCGTCATGATTCTCTACAAACGCAAGGCGCCGTAACGGAAGGGATTGGGACTCCTCAAGGCCGCGGCGGTTCACGCGACGGAGTTCCGGCCTGGTAAAGCGCCTTTTGTTTTTCAAGCGCGCTGGAAAGGGCGGCGTTGGCCGCCGCCAGGGGCAGCGCCCGTTCAATCGTCTTGACTGCCTGGTCAAATTTCCCCGCTTCCGCATAGGCCGCCGCCAGCGTCCCCAGGTACACGGGGTTCCTTCCCCCGGCCAGTTGATCGGCCCGTTGCGCCCACTGGATGGCCACGGGTCCGTCGCGCAGGGAGGGGTTGGAGCCGGCCGCCAGCAGCCAGGCCAGATTGTTGCATGCTGGCGCGTGGTTCGGCTTGGTCTTCAATGCGCTTTTGTAATGGGAAATCGCTTCCGCTTCGCGGCCTTGTTGGGCGAAAATGTTGCCGAGCTTGTAATCGGCCTCGGCAAGTTGGGGGCGGATCTCGAGCGATTTTTTGTATTGACTGATCGCGTCGTCCAGTCGGCCCCGGGCCAGGAAGATTTCCGCCATGTTGAAGCGGGCCTCGGCAAAATCCGGCTGGATTTCCGCCGCCCGCTGGAAATGCTCCATCGCCCCGGCCATCCGGCCGGAGTGCAGAAGAATGTTTCCGAGGTCATTGTGGGCCAGGGCGTAGCGCGGGTCCAGGGCGAGCGCCTTCTCATAAGCGGCCAGGGCTTCCGTCTCCCGCCCGGCCTGGAGCAGGGCGTAGCCCAGGTTGCAAAAAGCGGCGGGATAGTCCGGTTGCAGTTCTATGGCCTTTTGAAAGTAATGAATGGCGTCATCGATTTGGCCCCTCTTCAAAAACGCCTGGCCGATGGAGTAGGGGATGCCCGACAGGGACGGTTGCAATTCCCGCGCCTTTTGAAAATGAACAATGGCTTCATCCAGCCGCCCCTTGTGCTGCAAACAGTCGCCCAAATTGAATTGGGCCGTCGCGTCATTGGGGTGGACGGCCACCACGGATTGGCAAAGCAATATGGCCTCGTCCGTCTGTCCTTTGTCCAGAAGCGCCCTGCTTAAATTATTTCGGGCGATGGTGCAGCCGGGGTTGTGCGCGATGGTTGACCTCCAGAGCGATTCATTGTCAGAATAAATCCGGCATTGAAGCCAGGTCAGTGTGGCCAGCGCGAGCAGGAGCGGCACGGCCACAAACGGCCGCCGGATCACAGTCGCCGCCAGGGCGACGGGGCCGAGGATGGCAAAATATTGCCAGTGATCGGCCACCAACGAGTAGCGCATGAAATAGATGTTGATAAATCCCAGCACGGGCAAAAGCATGACGACAAAATAGGCCAGGCCGAAGAACCACCTGCGTCCCAGACCCCGCGACCAGCGCCAGCCCAAGGCGAACACCACCGCCAACAAGACCAGCGGGAGGCAAGTCAACGCGTTCCGGGGGTCGATCTGCCAACGCGGATAGACAAAGATCAGGTTGAGCGGCAGCACCGCCTTGTAGAGATAAAACCAGACGGCCCAGCCGGCCCCGGCCAAACGCGACCAGAATCCATCCGTCCGCACAACGTCGTTGCCCATTGCCCGATGCAGATGGAACCAGACCGTGACCGCGGACACGGCTGCCGCCATCACAAAAAAAGGAACAGTGCGCAAGAGATCATTCCAACCGACCCGCCCGCGCCGCCACCAGGCAATGCCCAACAGAACCAGCGGCAACGGCGCCACGGCGGCTTTGCTGAACAGCGCCAGCCCAAAGGCTGCCAGGGCCAGCCCATGCCAGCGCCGCCCGCCGCCGTCCTCGAATTTCAGCCAGGCCAGAAGCGCGCCGGCATAAAAAAACATGGCCAGCGTGTTCTTGCCCTCTGAAATCCAGGCCACCGATTCGACATTGACCGGATGCAGAGCGAAGAGGGCGGCGGCCAGAAGCGCGCCGGGAAGGTTCAGCCGCAGGAACACGCGCCAGAGCAATATGGCGCTCAGGGCATGGAGGAGGACATTGACCAGATGGTAGCCGAGCGCATTGTCCGCCCAGAGCCGCCATTCCAGCCACCACAGGCTGAATGTCATCGGGTAGTAATCCAAAGTGCTTGCCGTAAACCAGGGTCGCCACCAGCCATCCGCGCTTTTGACCACGGGATTGTTGGTAAGCAGCTCATCGTCGTCCCAGATGAATCCGGCGTGCCAGACCGGCTGGTAAGCCAGAAAAGTCGCCGCGACCAAAAGCAGACAAAAAAACAACGCCTGCCGATGGGGCAGATGAAAACGAAAAGGATTTGTGACGCTCAATGAGACATGTGCCGGGACGCACCGCTTGCGCGAGCGAACCCAACGGCATTTTTTAGTCTTCTCATGCGATCCGAGCAGATTATGTGCATGTTCCCGCACATAGAACAATGAAAATCGACCTCGGAAGGCTTCCTTGGGCACAAATCGGCTTATGGGGACAAGTTGGGCCATCGCCGGATCGATAGACAGGCAATCCGATGCACTTCGCGATCGAATGCGGAAGATTATCACTGCGACTCGGTGTGACGGACTGCGACGGGGTTTGAGTTGAGCCATGCTTTTAGCCGGAAATCAAAGCGATTGTCGCCCCCCTGCCGGGCATGCTTTGATGAGGGATTAAGATTACGATGAGAATCCTCCTTCCCATATTCCTGAAAATTTTTCGAAAAATCCGGAAAATGCTTTCCGCCCATTTTGAGTGGAATGGATTGGAAAAGATTTCTTTTTCCGGATCGGCGCTAATTTGCGCGGTCTGCGGGCAATTCATAATCCAGACTTTTCTGCCCATTCTGGCATAAACAGGGAAAAGTGTACACGTCCCGGTGACATCTATTTTTAAAACACGAAACCCCTGTAAACATTGGTGAAAACGGGGGTCCAGGGCGCTCTTGTCGAGTATGTATTCTTGACAACTGGCCAAAAAATCCCGCTTTTAACGCAAAGGGCAAGGGCGCAAAGGCGCAAGCAGGAAGGCCAGGGGTCATGAAATGACAATCGGGAGGTGTGCGCCCGGCTTGACGGTGCGGGGCATTGGACGTAGTTTTGCCTTTGTGCGGGGAGCCGGAAGGCTGAGAGTTTTGCGAATGCAAAAGACCCGTTGAACCTGATCCAGGTAATGCTGGCGAAGGGAAGCAGCCTGCCTTGCGTTTCCCTCCGCCCAATTCGTGTGAAATATTAATTATGATCGCGACGAAAGAGTCCTTCGAACCTCACAGCAGCGAGGCGCTGCCCAATTCCAAAAAGGTTTTTGTGCCCGGCAAACAGCATCCGGATATTCGCGTTCCATTCCGGGAAATCACGCTCAATCCATCCCAAACGCGCGACGGCCGCAGCGCGGCCAACGAGTCCGTCCGGATCTATGATTGCAGCGGCCCGTGGGGCGACGAGGCGTTCACCGGAACGGTGCAGGAAGGATTGCCCAGTCTGCGCCGGGAATGGATCGCGCGGCGGGGGGACGTCGAGGCTGGCGAAGGAAGGCGCGCTGATGCGCCGGGCAACGGCCAGGCCATGTCCAGCCGGGTGCGTTCGCGTCCGTTGCAGGCCAAAGCCGGAAAGGTGGTCACGCAGATGCATTATGCCCGGCAAGGCATCATCACGCCGGAAATGGAGTTCATCGCCATTCGCGAGAACATGGGGCGCGAGGAAACGCCGGGCGGCGGCGATTTGTGGCGGCAGCATCCGGGCCATTCGTTTGGCGCTGCAATTCCGGCGCGCATCACGCCCGAGTTCGTGCGCGATGAAGTGGCTCTCGGCCGGGCCATCATTCCCTGCAATATCAATCACCCCGAATTGGAGCCGATGATAATCGGGCGGAATTTTCTGGTGAAGATCAATGCCAACATCGGCAATTCGGCGGTGGCTTCGAGCATCGAGGAGGAAGTCGAAAAAATGCGGTGGGCGATCAAGTGGGGGGCCGACACGGTGATGGATTTGTCCACCGGCAAGAACATTCACGCCACGCGCGAGTGGATTCTGCGCAATTCCCCCGTGCCGATCGGCACGGTGCCAATTTACCAGGCGTTGGAAAAAGTCGGCGGCAAAGCGGAGGAGCTGACTTGGGAGATTTATCGCGACACCTTGATCGAACAATGCGAGCAAGGGGTGGATTATTTCACCATCCACGCCGGCGTCCTGCTGCGCTTCATCCCGCTGACGGCCCGGCGCGTCACCGGCATTGTCAGCCGCGGCGGGTCGATCCTTGCCAAGTGGTGCCTGGCCCATCACCAGGAGAATTTCACCTACACCCACTGGGATGATATCTGCGAAATCATGGCGGCGTACGATGTGAGTTTTTCCATCGGCGACGGCTTGCGCCCCGGCTCGATTGCCGACGCGAACGATGAGGCGCAATTTGCCGAACTCAAGGCGCAGGGCGACCTCACCAAGCGCGCCTGGGCCTTCGGCGTCCAGGTGATGAACGAGGGTCCGGGCCACGTCCCGATGCACATGATACAGGAAAACATGACCAAACAATTGGAATGGTGTCATGAAGCGCCTTTTTACACGCTCGGCCCGCTGACCACGGACATTGCACCCGGCTACGATCACATCACCAGCGCGATTGGGGCGGCGATGATCGGTTGGCACGGTTGCGCCATGCTCTGTTACGTCACGCCCAAGGAACACCTGGGTTTGCCCAACAAAAAGGACGTCAAGGACGGCGTGATCGCATACAAAATCGCGGCCCACGCCGCCGACCTGGCCAAGGGGCACCCCGGCGCGCAATATCGCGACAACGCCTTGAGCCGGGCGCGCTTTGAATTTCGCTGGGAAGATCAATTCAACCTGTCGCTCGATCCGCCGACGGCGCGCGAATTTCACGACGAGACCCTGCCGCAGGAAGGGGCCAAGACGGCGCATTTCTGTTCCATGTGCGGCCCGCACTTTTGCAGCATGAAGATCACGGAAGACGTGCGCAAATACGCGGAAGAACAGGGCATCGCCGCCGAAGAAGCCCTCAAGCGCGGGATGGAAGAAAAGTCAAAAGAGTTCCTCGATAAAGGCGCGGAGGTTTACACGAAGGCGTAAGTGTTAGAGAACGAGTCGCGAAAGAAGGTCTTCTCGTTGCGCAGCCCCAATGCCAATATCCTAATGGGTGACCCTTTCATGTCTGACGCCTGTCTGACGCCTGTCTCCGATTTTGTGCTACTCGCCATTTTTTTCAGCGGGTGGCTCTTCTTCTTTCGACTGCTTTAGGAGTTCAATCCGCTCGTTCAAAGACCCCTTAGAATTTCCAGCCTCAGGGCCAAACAGACCTTTTGAGGGTACCTCGATTTGACGGACAGAGAATCGTAAAGGGCCTCAGTCCCTTGCATGTCCACCTTTTGTTTTTCGTGATTCATAGAGCTTCCGGTTGACCGCGTTCCATGAACCCACCTCCATCTATCCTTTTCTAGCTGAGACATTTCTAACTGAGACAATTGAAAGCCGTCCCTCCGTCGGGCATCCTTAACCCGCATGCGATGCTAAAATCGATATATGATTCTTTACATCATATAAAAGCCGATATATAGTTTGTAAATGCGATCAGCGATACATGATGTTCTACCCACTGGACTACGCCGTTCCATGTCCAAATTCGGCCACGATCTGGCGGTGGCTCGTCGTAAGCGCCATCTCACGGTCGGGATGATGGCAGAGCGAACCGGCTTGGCAAAAAGCACGTATGGACGAATCGAGAAAGGCGATCCGGCTGTGGGCATGGGCGCCTATGCAATGGCGCTATTCGTTTTGGGTTTCGGCGAGGCTTTGGGCAACTTGACGGACGCTCGTCACGATGAAGAGGGGCTGCTGTTGGACGAAGAACGTCTGGCCAAACGGGTGCGCGTCAAGAAATCCCCCATGCCGTTATGAAACGAACGATCAAGGTTTTTGTGGGCGATGAGGCAAGATGGGTGGGAACCTTGCATTATGATGCCGTTGGCTCACGTGAGCGATCGGCTTTCGCCTATGCGGAGACGCGGCTGGGTTCAGCGGAACGATTTGCCCTTGAGCCGGCGCTTCCACTCGTGGCAGGACCGCAATTTCATCGCAAAGTCCAAAACGGTTCTGTTTTTCATGGGGCATTTGCTGACACGGAGCCGGATGGTTGGGCAAGGCGGGTCATCCTGCGCGACCATGCCAGACGCCGCCAGGCAGCCCGCCGGGCGGATCAGGAACAGGAGGCCGTTCAGCTCCAGGCTATTGACTTCCTGCTCGCAGTGGACGATGCCAGCCGTGTCGGCGCGCTGCGCTTTCAGAACGAGGCGGGGGTGTTTTGCCGTGCGACAGAAGCCGGCCGCCGCACGGCTCCTCCGCTCATTGAACTGAAGCAACTGCTGAGCGCGACGCGTGCTGTCGAGACCGAAAACGAAACAGCCGCCGATCTCGCCTATCTTCGCGGGCGCGGCACGTCATTAGGCGGCATGCGTCCCAAATGCACGGTGGTCGATGACGACGGCCGATTGGCGGTCGGCAAGTTTCCCAGCGTGAAGGACGAACGTCCCGTAACCAAAGGCGAGGTGCTGGCGATGCAGCTTGCCAGCGCCTCCGGGTTGCGGGTCGCGGAGGCCCGGGTGGTGGACAGCGACGGGGCGCCGGTCGCGCTGATCCGGCGCTTTGACCGGACGCGTGGTGGCGGGCGAATTCCCTATGTGTCAGCGGCAACGCTTCTGGGGGCTGATCCTGCAGACTCGCAGGAACATTTCTACACGGAGATTGTCGATGCCCTGCGGGTCCACGGCGCTGACACCCAACTCGACATCGAGGAGCTTTGGCGACGCATGGCTTATTTTGTCTTGATCACCAACGTGGATGATCATCTGCACAACCATGGATTTCTCCATGCGAGCCGCGGACAATGGCGGTTGGCTCCCGCCTTTGACCTCAACCCGTTCCCAGATCGTGTGCGTGAGCTCAAGACTTGGATTTCCGAGGACACCGGCCCCGAGGCCACCATCGAGGCGCTCCTGTCAGTCCTGCCATATTTCCGGATTTCACGGGTGCGGGCGAACGAGATACTGAGCCGGATAGAGAGCACCCTCTCCCAATGGCGTGAAGCAGGCCTGGCTCTTGGCATGACGAACCAGGAATTGGATCAATTCGCCGACGCCTTTGAGCACCCCGAACGTGAAGCCGCACGACAAGCGATACAGCGGGGAGGCTAAATTTGACGCAGAGTTAAGAAGTGAGGGCTTTATGACGGCTTTACGGCCCATCTTCGGGTTTATTTGTAAAAGTTTGCGGTTGGGAGTAGTGGAGGCGGGTTGCCATTGGTGCATATTCACGGGAGCTCGTGTCTGAAAGAACCCGATTTGACGGCTTACGAAAAGGCGTCAAAGGGGTCAGTGCCTTGCATGCCCAGCTTTTGTTAGTCGCCGCGAATCAGTAGTTTTATTGCCAGGTGGACTTCACCTTGCGCAGGGTCCAGGTCCCGGGTACAAATCCTCCATGTCATGCACCATAAAAATGCTGCTCGCCATTGGTTTTATTGTATTCTGCGGACTTACGGTGCGAGCACAATCAAATCAGACTGACGCCGCGCGCTGGCTGGCTGGCGCGGAACTGGCTCCGCCCTTTGCGGTGGCCCCAACCCGGGAAGAATGGGAAGTCCAACGCCAGCAGGTGCGGGCAGAGCTTTGGAAACTGCTGGGCCGGTTGCCTCCGCGACCTGCAACGCCCAAAATAGAGACGCTCTCGCGGGAGGATCGGGGCGGCTATGTTGTGGAGAAATTTCAATTTGACAACGGAGCGGGCGCGATGGTGCCGGGTTATCTGCTGCTGCCAAAGAACGCGCCTGGAAAGCTGCCCGCCATCCTGTATTGCCACTGGCACGGCGGAGAATATAGCATCGGCAAAGAGGAATTATTCCAGGCGCGGCACACCCCGGAACCGCCCGGACCGGCTTTCGCGGAACGGGGTTATGTTGTGCTGGCCATCGACGCGTATTGCTTCGGCGAGCGCAACGGCAGGGGGCCCGGCGGCAGGGCGGAAAAAAACTACGTCAGCGAAGAAACGGCGGCCAAGTTTGATCTCTGGGTGGGACGCACTTTCTGGGGAATGTTGCTGCGTGACGACTTGATGGCGCTGGATTACCTGGCATCGCGGCCGGAAGTGGATACGAACAGAATCGCCGTGACCGGCATGAGCATGGGCGCAACGCGGTCGTGGTGGTTGATGGCGTTGGATGAACGCATCCGGACCGGTGTGGCGATCGCCTGCCTGACCCGCTACCAAAACATGATTCAACACGAAGCTCTTCACGAGCATGACATCGGCTACTTCGTGCCGAACATGCTCACCCATTTCGACACCGAAGCCGTGATCGCGCTGATTGCCCCGCGGCCCGTGTTGTTCCAAAATGGCGACCAGGACAAAGGCTCGCCGGCGGACGGAATTCGCGCCATCGAAGCGGCCGCGCGCCCGGCTTACCGGCTTTATGGGAAGGAGAACGAAATGCAGAGCTTTATCTACCCCGGTCAGGGCCACGTTTATACAAAGGAAATGTGGACAAAAACACTGGCATGGATGGATGAGCATCTTGGTGTTCACCCACGACCATAGGCAACCCCATCAATTTATTTGAATCTCCCCTCACATTTCCTCCGTGCCCGCTTCAGTCGCAATGATGCGGCCGCAGTGTTCGCCTGGTTGATTTGCATTGCCGCGGTCATGACGGGATAGAGGCACGCTTTCGCCGAATCGCCCGCTGGATCCGAGCGCACCAAGGCTCCAGCGCGGGGATTGCGATCAATTGCATCACACCTTGCCAAGCTGTTTCAGTTTTTCGAAGGTCCGTCCCACAACCTCAAGAGGATTCTTGCTGGATTCATGCTCAACCACGTACCAGCGCGTGCCGCCCTGGGTCTCGCAATATTCGAACACCGCCGGCCAGTCAATTTTGTCCTCGGTGATGATGGCTTCCGGACCGCCGCCGTTGGGCTTGATATGAATGCTGCGCGTGCGGCCGGGAAACTTTTTCAACTCTGTCATGACGTCCCCGCCGCCGTCCACGCAATTGCCGGTATCTAATTGCAGGATGACATCGCGCGCGGTGTTTTCGCCAAAAATGTTCCATGGCATTTCGCCTTCGACGGAATGAAAATCGTGCCAGTGCGAATGGTAGCCGACGGACAGTTTTAGCGGGCGCAGCTTATCGGCGATGGAATTGAAAAACTGCGCCTTTTCCAACCATGCCTGGCGCGTTTGCCCGGTCATGTCCGGGACGATGATGAAGTGATTGCCGATGGTTTGGTTGAATTCAATGGTTTCATCCAATTTACCGGGCTGCACGTCATCGCCCGGGGTGTGGGAACCGCAGGCGACCAACCCGTTGTCATCCAGCATGGCGCGAATATCCTTCGCGGAACGGCCCCAATAACCCGCGAACTCGACGCCTTTGTATCCGATCTTTGCCACCTTCCCGATTGTTGCGGGAAAGTCGGCCTTGCATTCCATCCGCACCGAATACAGTTGCAGCCCGACTCCGATTTTCTTTGCGCCGGAACCGGCGTTGTCCGTGGCGCAACCGGGCAGGAGGACCGATGACCCCGCGGCGGCCAAAGCCGTGGCATGGATGAATTGCCGGCGTGAGAGGTTGCTCATATGTTTCATTTTTTGCTCAGGCCCGCCGCATGAACGGCAAATGCCAGGGTTTGCGGTATGTGACACCGACGAGTTTGTCGGCCTGGTGATCGCCGACAACTTTTTCCGCCCGGGCATCCCAGACAATCTTGCGGCCGGTGCGGTAGGCAATGTTGCCGAGGTGGGCCAGGGTGGAAACGTGATGCCCTTTTTCCAGATTCAACACCGGCTGCTCGCGGGACTTGCAACAGTCGAGAAAATTGCGGACGTGAGCGGGGCGGGGGTCGCCGCTGCCCTTGGCCGCGCGTGAATCCAAATTTCCCATTTTCCGCTCGGTTTTAATTTCGTAGCCTTCGTCGTTCAGGATGATCGTGCCGCCGGCGCCGTGCCATTCGATGCCCCACGAGCGGTTGTTCAGGCCGTTGTTCAAACCTATGCGGTGTTCCCAAATCACCTGGCAACCCGGGTATTCATATACCGTCACCAGCGAGTCGGGCGTTTCCGAATCATCGTCATATATAAATTTACCGCCGCAGGCACAAATGGACTTCGGATCCTCCGCTGGAAGCCCCATCGACGCGATGTTGAGAAGGTGAACGCCCCAGTCCGTCATCAGGCCCCCGGCGTAATCCCAGAACCAACGAAAATTGAAATGAAAGCGATTTTTGTTGAACGGTCGCAGCGGGGCGGGGCCCAGCCACATGTCGTAATCCACGCCGGCCGGAACAGGGTCGTCCGGCACGTGTCCGATGCTTGGCACCCAGTCCAGAAAGGCCCAGGCCCGGGCCAGGCTCACTTTGCCGAGTTGGCCCGATTTAATGATATCCGTCGCCTCGATGATATGCTGGCAACTGCGCCACTGAGATCCCATCTGAACCACGCGGTTGTAACGCTTGCCCGCTTCCAGCATGGCCCGGCCTTCATTAATTGTCCTGGCCAGCGGTTTTTCGACGTAAATATCCTTGCCAGCCTGCGCCGCCATTACCATCGGCAGCGCATGCCAGTGGTCTGGCGTCGCAATGAGAACGACGTCCACGTCCTTTCGGTCCAGGACGCGGCGGAAATCCTTCACCGTGTCCGGCTTTTTGCGCCCTTTCTCCTCGCAAATCTGTGTGCCGGCGAGGAGGAGTTCGTCATCGATGTCGCAAATGACGGCGCAATCGACCTCAGGATTGAGGAAGAAGCATTTCAAATCGCCCTGGCCCATGCCGCCGCAGCCAATCAAGCCCAGCCGAATCTTGTCATTGGCCCCAGGCTCGCTGGCCCGGAGCGCCTTGAGGAACGGGGAACACATTGTTCCCGCGGCCACACTGGCGGCGGCTGCGCCGCCGATGAATTTTCTTCGAGTTATTGCCTGCATATTAAAGCATGTTCTGCCAAAGCCACGACTGCTTTAAGGAAAGGATAATAATAGGAGCCCGCATGATTTCGCGCAAGTGTCCCAAACTTAATTCCTCAGCCGACCGATAGGCAGGCTGGACAAGGCCGCTTTGGGATTGGTTTCGCTGAAATAATTCGCCGACCACTCGTTCGGAAACAAAATGACCGGATTTTCCCCCATGTCATAGGCCAGGCGAGAGCCGGTGGGCAGGGAGAGCGCGTCCAAGTCCGGCTCGGTGAAAGTCGCGGGCAGCCAGCGCACCACCGTCCAGGGCGCGGCTTCCAAACGCGACGGCGCGCCGTATTCGCTTTCGAGACGGTACTGCACCACTTCAAATTGCAGCGGGCCGACCGCCGCCAGCAGCGGCATCTTGACAGTCGCATCACGCAATTGCAGCACCTGGATGACGCCTTCCTGCAAGAGTTGGTCCAGGCCGGTGCGGAAGGGCTTGAACTTCGCCGGGGTCGGATTGTGCAGCCACGCGAAGGCCTCCGGGGTGAAGCGCGGGATTTCCCGGTAGGAAATGCTGCGGTCCGTCGTCAGGGTGTCGCCGATGCCAAAGTCAGAATGGCCCACCAGCCCGATAATATCGCCGGGGTAAGCCTCGTTGGCCACTTCCCGTTCGTTGCCAAAGAGCTTGTGCGAACTGGAGAGCCGGACCTTTTTGTCACTGCGCGGATGGATGACGATCATGTCCCGCTCGAATTTGCCCGAGCAAACGCGGACAAAGGCGATGCGGTCGCGATGTTTCGGGTCCATGTTGGCCTGGATTTTGAAAATGAAGCCGGAAAACGCGGCATTATCGGGGGAGATTTGCGTGCCGGCCATGAGGCGCGGCTTGGGCGGGGGCGAATTTTTGAGAAAACCGTCCAGCAACAATTGGACGCCAAAATTATTGACGCCGCTGCCAAAAAAGACCGGCGTGGTTTGGCCGGCCAGGACCGCCACGGAGTCAAAGACGGTCCCGGCCGAATCGAGCATGGCCAGTTCCTCCGAGACTTTGGCAAAAGTTTCATCGGACAACCGCTCCCGAATGACCGGGTCGTTCAGGCTGCCGATGGAAACCGGGGCGCGGAATTGCCCGCCCGCCGTGCGTTCGAAGAGAAAGACCTGCCGCGTCTGGCGGTCAAAGACGCCCTGAAATTCAGCCCCGTTGCCGATGGGCCAATTAACCGGAAAGGCCCCGATGCCGAGCACCCGCTCCAGTTCGTCCAGCAGCGCCAGCGGCTCGCGCGTGGGGCGGTCGCATTTGTTCATGAATGTAAAGATCGGCACGCCGCGCTGCCGGCACACTTCGAACAGCTTGAGTGTCTGCGTCTCAATTCCCTTGCCGGCGTCAATCACCATGACCACGGCATCGACGGCCGTGAGCACACGGTAAGTGTCCTCGGAGAAATCCTTGTGCCCCGGCGTGTCGAGCAAATTGATGTGATAGCCGTCGTAATCGAACTGCAACACGGTCGAACTGATGGAGATGCCGCGTTTGCGCTCCAATTCCATCCAATCGGAAGTGGTGGCGCGCTGGTTTTTGCGGGCCGTGACGGAGCCGGCCAACTGCACCGCCCCGCCGTACAGGAGCAGCTTCTCCGTCAACGTCGTTTTGCCGGCGTCCGGATGCGAGATAATGGCGAATGTGCGCCTCTTTTGGATTTCCTTGGCGATATCCACAGGGATGCGAAGGGTAACATAGTTTTGGTGGAGGACAAGGACGCTTCTTGGCGACCCGGCAACTTTTCTGGAGTTCAATGGTTTGAAATTAAACGCGACTGAGGAATCTGTGGTTGAAAAAACGCTCGCATTAACCAATGGAAAGATGACCGGGGCGAGATACGCCGAATGGTTGGGTGAGAATGCAGCCAGGTGAAAATGGGCTTGATATTCTGACGATTGCATGGTCGATTTAGTCAACATTACCGCCATGTGGCACTACGTCCAAAACGGCCAGGCCTGCGGTCCCATTGACGCACCCGCCCTGCAAGCGCTTTTGCAAAACGGCCCGCTTGGCCCGGATACCTTCGTTTGGCAACCGGGCATGCCGGATTGGGTTGCGGCCCGCTCGGTGGCCGGCTTCGCCGCGTCTGGTCCACATGGCGGCACGCCACCGCCCGTTCCCCCCTCTGTTGCTCCGCCCGCGATTCCGGGGGCTTCGCTGAACGCGGACGCGCTGGACATTGAGCACAACAAGATTTTTGCGGTGCTGGCCTACATCGGGATTCTGTTCCTGGTGCCATTGCTGGCCGCGCCCCAGTCCCGGTTCGCGCGGTATCACACCAACCAGGGCATCGTCCTGTTTCTTTCCATCCTGATCCTTTGGTTTGGCTTGGGAGTGCTGGCCGCCATCCCCTTTGTCAACATTATACTGATTCCCATCGGCGTTTCGGCGGGGTTTATCCTGTCGGCGGGAGGGCTGGTCTTTATGATCATCGGCATTGTACACGCCGTTTCCGGCGAGTACAAACCGCTGCCCTGGATCGGGCACTTCCGCTTGTTGGGCTGACCGCGCCTTACTTGGCGCCTTGTTCGATCCAGGCGCGGATCAAGCCGATTTGCGCTTTGGTCAACGGTTCAATGTGGCCTTTGTTCTTGGGCGGGGGCATGTAGTCGTCCGGATCGCCCAGATGCGCCACACTGCTCATCATCGAGCTTTTCGCAATGTCTCCGGGCACGACCACCGCGCCTTCTTTGCCACCCTTCAAAACTGCGGCGAGCGAGTCCAGCCGCAATCCGTCTTTCGGTTTGGGCGTTTTTGGCCCGTGGCACGGATAACAGGATTTCTCGAAAATCGGCTGGACGTCAATGGCGTAGGTCACGCCCGGCTTTGATGCGGCAGGCGGCAACTGGCTCGTGTCATAGTCCCTCTGTTTGTCAGCGGCCAGAGCGCATACGGCAACGAAAATGGATGCACCAGCACCCCCAATAATCAGGAATTTCTGCAACATGCGGTTATTTATTCAAAAATGGCGCCGCTGGTCAAAGATTATTTTGCGCCGCACCACGAAACTGGCAGGCCTTGCCTGGGTTTGATCTTTGAGCGGTTTGCCAGTACTCTGTTTGCGGTGCATCCAATTGCGTTCCAGTTTGAGGCTTTGAAAGTCACGTGGTACGGGATCTTTGTGGTGGCAGGGTTCATGGCGGGCTTGTGGACGGCCAGCCGGCGCGCCTTGCGCGAAAGAATTGACCCGGAAATCATCTTCGATCTCGGTCCCTGGCTCCTGGTGGGCACGATTCTGGGCGCGCGTGTGCTCTATGTCGTTTCGTACTGGAAAGAGGCGTTCGCCGGCAAACCCATCACGGAAATCTTCATGGTGCAACATGGCGGCCTGGTTTTTTACGGCGGCCTCATCGGCGCCACGCTGGCTTGCGTCTTGTTCGCCTTCCGCAGGCATCTTGCGCTGTGGCGGCTGGCCGATGTGCTTGCGCCCAGCATCGCCCTCGGCAGTTCCTTCGGACGTTGGGGCTGCTTGATGAATGGCTGCTGCTATGGCCGCCCCACCACGATGCCTTGGGGCATTCGATTTCCCTACGGCCACGAGACCTGGCCCCAATACGTCCATCCCACGGAAATCTACGACTCGCTTCTAAACATGGGACTGTTCCTCTTTTTGGCGTGGCTCTTTCGACGCAAAAAATTCGACGGCCAAGTTTTTGCCCTTTACCTGATATGTTATGCCGTGCTGCGGTCTTTCGTGGAGATCTTTCGCGGAGATTACCCGGCGCTCCACTGGGGCTGGCTCACCCCCGGGCAATTGACCAGCATCCCCATCCTGGCGGCAGGCGCGATCCTGCTCTGGAAACTGCCGCGAAAAATGATGCCAACGCGCGTGGTTGCCAAAGAGACCCTGGCTGACAAAGTGTAGAGATGGAAAAAAATCCCGCCCCTCCTCCTGTGTTCCTGGCCGGCCCCACTGCCGCGGGAAAATCCGCCCTGGCCATGGAGTTGGCCGAACGCATCGGAGGCGAAATCATTTCCGTCGATTCCATGCAGGTTTATCGCGGCCTGGATATTGGCACCGCCAAACCCTCCCCCGCCCAGCAACGGCGGGTCCCCCATCACCTCATTGATGTGGCCGGGCTGGGCGAATCCTTTGACGCCGCCCGTTTCATCGCCCTGGCCGGGGCGGCCGTGGCCGGCATCCGGTCCCGCGGGCGGGTCCCGATTTTTTGCGGCGGCACGGGATTGTATTTCAAGGCCTTTCTCGAAGGGCTGGGCGCCGCGCCGTCGTCCGACCCAAAAATCCGCGCCGAACTGGAGTCAACTCCACTGGAAGTATTATTGACGGAATTGCAGCAGCGCGATCCGGCGATGTTTGACAAGGTGGACCGGCGGAACCCGCGCCGCGTCATTCGCGCGCTGGAAGTCATCCGCATCACCGGCCGGCCTTATTCGGAGCAACGAGCCGGATGGCAGGCCGGGCCGCCCGCCGTCCCCGGCCGTTTCATCGGCCTGACGCGGCCGGCTGGCGAATTGTCCGACCGTATCCGGCGGCGCGTGGATGAAATGTTCGCCGGTGGTTTGGTGGCGGAAACCGAGGATCTCTTGCGACGCGGCCTGGCCGAAAACCCCACCGCGCTGCAAGCCCTGGGTTATCGCCAGGCGGTCGAACATCTTCGCGGCGAACGGCCTTTGGCTGAAACGATTGAGTTGGTCAAAATTCGCACCCGCCAATACGCAAAGCGCCAACTGACGTGGTTCCGGCGGCAAATGAGACTGGACTGGATCACGCTGGAGGGCCGGACGCCCGCCCCGGTGGCGCAGATCGAAGAGAGGATATGAAAACAGAATTCAAGGCTTACGATTTGCTGCAAAAAGTTCGCCGGGAAAGCCCGGTGGTGCATCACCTGACAAATTGGGTGACGATTTACGATTGCGCGCAAATCGTCAAGACCCTTGGCGCCTCGCCGGTCATGGCTCATGCGCCGGAGGAAGTGGCCGACATGACCCGGATCGCCGCCGCGTTGGTGCTCAATATCGGCACGCCCACCCTGGATTTTGTGGAGGCGATGAAGACGGCGGCGGCCAGCGCGAATCAGAAAGGCATCCCGGTCATTCTGGACGTGTGCGGCGCGGGCGCCACGGATTTGCGCGACCGCATGGTGGCCGGGTTGCTGGATGCGGTCAAAATCAACATCATCAAGGGCAACGCCTCCGAAATCGCCCGCGTCAGCGGAGCTGACATTCGGACCAAGGGTGTTGACGCCGCCGAAGTCGGAGTTGATTTGGAGAAGCTGGCACAAGCACTTGCTCTTCGCCGGCAGGCGACTGTGGTCGTCACCGGCAAAGTCGATATTGTGGCTGGCGGCCAGGGAATTTACCGCGTTAAGAATGGCGATGCGCTGATGACTCACGTCGTTGGCACAGGCTGCATGGCCGCATCCGTCATCGGTTCTTTTGCCGCCGTGGAGCCGGATTACCGCAAAGCTGCGGCCTGCGCCCTGGCCTGCTACGGAATTGCGGCGGAGCTGGCCGCGGAAAAATCGAGCGGCCCCGCCTCTTTCAAAATCGCGCTGTTTGACAGCCTCTACAACCTGGACCAGCTTGCCGTCGAAAAGATGCAACGCATCGAAACGCGACAGGATGAGGCTCCATAACAATTTATATGGCTTTATGACAAATTCCGCTCCCGAACATTTTGACGCCATCGCCGCCCAATACGCCGCCAGCGAAGTCCACCGCGACAGTCCCACCATCCGGCGTTTGCACGCACTGATGGCTCCGAGGCGGCCGGACTCGGTTTGTGACGTGGCGTGCGGTCCGGGTCATCTCGCCTTGTCGTTTGCGGGCAAGGTCTCGCGCATTGTTGGTGTTGACGCCGCCCCCAATATGCTTCGGCAATTTGAGAAGCTGGCCGGGGAACGGGGCGTGGCAGTGGAGACGGTTCGGGCATACGCCGACAAGGTGCCGCTCGCGTCAAACTCCTTTGCGGCGGTTGTGTCACGATTGGCGCCCCATCATTATCCCGATGTCGGCAAAGCGGTTGGGGAAATGGCGCGTCTGGCCAGGTCTGGCGGCTGTGTGGCTGTGATTGATCTTGAAGGCAACGAGAACCCGGTCCTCGATAATTTGAATCACGAAATCGAGGTGCTGCATGATCCGTCCCATGTCCGGAGTTACACCGCCAGGCGCTGGCGAGAATTCTTCGAAACCAATGGTCTCACTGTTGAGACGCTTGAATCGGGCCAGACCGAAATGCCCGGAGGACTGGCCGTTCGTCGGTGGTGTGAAATCGGGAACACGGCACAAGCGGCATTGGCACAAATCCAATCCCGGCTGGCGGCAGCACCCGCGGAACAACTGGCAGGTCTGGGTGTTCGTTTCGAGAACGGCGAGTATTACATTCCCGTCCGCACCCTCATTATTGCAGGACGCAAAAGTTAGTTGACTGTCCACGCCAGAAGCGCATCCGCGCCAACGCATTTTGAGGCTTGACCCTCGTCCATGCCAAGTGCCGGGGAACAGCCGCATTTTGCATGAGCCGGAGAAGATGGAGTGCTGCATCCTGCGAATTCACTCATGCACGACCCGGCCTAACCAATTGATTACCAAGGAGCTGCGTGGGACGGCTTCTCATGGCACGCCCAAAGCTGGCTTAAATCAGCGTGTTGGATCGGAGCATCAACCTGCGGGCGCATCAGGGGTTCCGATGCCAGGACAAGATGAATGAAATGGTTTGCCTTATTATATCTTTGCATCATGCAACTGGCGGCTTCGGCGCAAACTTATCAGGAAAAAGCTGTTGCCGCAGTCCTCATGGGGGAAGCATGGTCCGAAGGGTTGTCTGGCATGACTGCCGTGGCCGAAGTCGTTCACCAGAGGGCTGAGGAAAAGGGCCAGGCGCCGTTGCAAATCATATCAGCGCACCGGGGGCATTTTCATGCGTTTTCCTGTCTCAACGGGACGACGCTCGACCGGCTCATCAGAAAATTCAGCCGGGAATCGGATTATCGAGAGGCCTTGCAAATCGCGCAGACGGCCTGTCAAACACCCTCTGATTTGCCCGGCCTGGCCAGATCCGCAAATTATTTCACCCGCGCCACGGAGTGTCCTTATTGGGCGAGGGGAATCCAGCCGGTGGCGGTCATCGGCCGGCACGCCTTTTATAAACTCAAGCAGTAACCGTTTGACGGCAAGGTCCTGTCGCCGGGAGAGATGGCCGTCAGATGACACACCGTGGCGGGAGTTCCGGATTCTGACGGCCATTAACGCTGGCTTTCGCGCCAATTTATGCTAAAATAAATCAGTTGGTTGAAGCACCCTAAAATTGAAAGCACTGATCTCGCTCAACAAGAGGACCGAACGCGTTTTCCTCATCGGTCTCGAACTTAAATCAGCCTCGAACCTTGCCACGCGCGAATCCCTGGATGAGCTGGCCGAATTGGCCGTCACCGCCGGCGGCGCGGTCATCGGCGACGGCATCCAAAAGCTCGAGGCGCCCGTGGCCGGCACTTTCATCGGCCCCGGCAAGGCGGCGGAGTTTGCCCTGTTTTGCGCGGCCAACCATGTCGATACGGTGGTCTTCGACGATGAGTTGACCCCGGCCCAAAGCCGCAATCTGGAAAAGGTTTTTGGCTGCAAGGTCCTGGACCGCACGGCGCTGATTCTTGACATCTTCGGCCAACGCGCCCAATCGCGCGAAGGCAAATTGCAGGTGGAACTGGCCCAATTGCAGCATCTGCTGCCGCGCCTGACGCGCTTTTGGGGACACCTTTCGCGCCAATCCGGCGGCATCGGCATGCGCGGCGGCGAAGGCGAGTCGCAACTGGAATCCGACCGACGCAGGGTGCAGGAGCGGATTGAAAAAATCAGCGAAGACCTGGAAGCAGTGGGGCGGCACCGCGCCACCCAGCGCAACGGGCGGCAGCGCAACCCCTGGCCCCTGGCCTCCATCGTGGGCTATACCAACGCCGGCAAATCCACCCTGCTCAACGCGCTGACCGGCGCATCCGTGCTGGCGGAGGACAAACTCTTTGCCACCCTGGACCCGGCGACGCGCCGGCTGCGCCTGCCGACGAACCAGAACGTATTTTTGACAGATACGGTCGGCTTCATCCGCAAACTGCCGCACGGCCTGGTGGAGGCCTTCAAGGCGACATTGGAGGAAGTGGTGCAGGCCGAATTGCTTTTGCACGTGGTCGATATCAGCCATCCCCAGGCCGCCGAACAGATCGCGGCTGTCAACGCGGTGCTGCACGAAATTGGGGCGGGCGGCAAGCCGACCCTCATGGTTTTCAACAAAATCGACCGGTTCGGCGGCAACGGCCTGCTGCAAAAGTTCCTCGATCAATATCCCAACGCGGTGGCGGTGTCGGCCAGCACCGGCCAGGGTATTCCGGCGTTGATCGAGGAGTTGGGCACGCAATTGAGGCCCATCCGCGAATTTGTCGAACTGCGCGTGCCCCATGGCGACTCGGCTGTGATTGCGCGCCTCCATCAAGTGGCGCAAGTCATCGAGCGCGATTATGAAGGGACCCAGGCGCGGTTCAAGGCGCGCATCCCGCCGCAGTGTCATGCAGAATTCGCGCCCTACATTGTGCGGCGCCTGGGAAACGGCCAGCCCGCCCCCGCCCGCGTTGTAAGCTGAGACGCACCCGGATCAACTTGCGGTGGGAGAAGCGGGTCCTGATGCAGCTGTATCCTCATATTGGACTCGCATGACCAGCCAGGCGCCGGCCACGGATAAGATGGCGCTGTAGGCAAAAGCAACCGAAGTGCCCGCCGCCGCCCAGAGCAGCCCCACGATGATGCTGGACAGAAAATCGCCGATGCCGTTGACGGTGGCCAGCACCCCGAAGGCCATGCCCTGGTGCTTTTCTTCCACCAGTTCGGCGCAGTAGGAATCTTCCAAAGTTTCCTCCAGCGCGACGCTCATCCCCCCGAGTGCGAATATAAATGACAAGCTCCAGAGGCCGGCTGGCGCGACGATGACGCACAGGGCCATGATCGCGCCGAGCGAAAAGCCGGCGGCCAGCAGCCATTTCTTGGCAAAGCGGTCTCCCAGCCAGCCGCCGATGTAACTGAACGCCGCATAAAAAATGTTGTGCAGGATATACAGGGCCACGGCCACGCTGGCGGCTTTGGCCGCGCCAAACCGGGGAGTTAGTTTCTGGGCGGCCAGGAGAATCAGCATGGTGTGGGCAAAGCCGCCCGCTCCGAACAAACCCGCTGCCAGCAGAAATTTCCTGTAAGACGCCGGCAGCAGGCGGAGCCGTTCACCAAATGAAATGTGCGGCACAGGCTTCCGCTCGCGCTCCTTGACGACAAAGGCCATCAACCCGGCCGCGATCAGCCCCGGAACGAGGGTCGCGGCAAACAGGCTGGGATAGTGATGATGAAAAGCGCGCAACAGAACAAATGCTGTGGCCGGTCCCGCGATTGCGCCCACGGTGTCCATCATCCGTTCAAAACCGAAGGCCCTGCCGTAGGCGGATCGGTCCACCGCCGCGGCCAGCAGCGCCTTGCGCACGGGGGTGCGGACTCCCCGCCCGAGCCACGCCAGGCTGCGCGCCAGTAAAACATGCCAGGCTGCCGTCGCCAGGCCAAACGCCGCCGTGCCCATTGTCGTCACCAGATAGCCCGCCACGGCGATGGGCTTGCGTCGCTGCAGTTTGTCGGTGAAATAGCCCGACCCCATTTTGGCGAAGCTGGACGCGCCGTCGGAAATGCCTTCGATCAATCCCAGCCAGGCGGCGGACGCGCCCAGGGTCGCCAGGAAAGCGGGCATGACGGCGGTGGCCGTTTCGTGCGCCCAATCGCTGAACAAGGAAGCCAAACCCACACCCAAAACCGTCCGGTTGAGCCAGCGCGCGGCGGGCGGATTGCTTTCACCGGTGGTGGCCATGTCTTCAACTGCCCAGCAGCCTGGCCTTGAGCACCTTCAAACTTCGCGTGGGATGCCGCACAATGATGCGATGGAGCGAGAAAGGCGAGGTGGCCGGGGTGTTGACGCCGAAGTCCGCGGCGCAGGCTGTCCGGTATCCGGCCTCGATCACAAGGTCGCGCACCGTCTCATTCCAATTGCCGTACGGATAGCAAAAGTCCTCAACCGGCACGCCAAAGGTGTCTTCGAGTTTCTTTTTGCTGGTCACAATCTCCTCGCGCGCGTCCCTGATGCTCAAGCGGGTCAAGTAACGGTGACTCAGCGAGTGCGAGCCGATTCTGTGTCCGGCGTGGAGCCAATCCCGCACTTGCGCCGCGTCCATCAACGGTTCGCGCACTTCCCCCTCGCGCATCTCCCATTGATTGAGGCGTCCGATATAATTGGCCACCAGGAACTGGATGGCGCCAAACCCGCGGTTGGCCAAAGGTTCGAGGGCGTGTTCCCAGACATTGCGGAAACCATCATCAAAAGTCAGCGCCACGCGGCGGTGCTGCCCATGGCCGTCGCGGGTGGCTCCGGGCCGGCAGGAAACAAAGCCGGCGTGCTGCAATTCCGCCAATTGCCGGGCGAAACGCTCCGGGGGGACATAAAGGCCCTTGAGCCGCGCGCCTGCCGGCGGATCGGCCACCTTATGGTACATGAGCACCGGAACCCCGGTCTGGAACAATTCCAGAAACGGTTCCAGGGTGTGAAACGTCGTCGGCGTTTTCTTCATACATCCGCCATTATTATACGATAATGCTCATAAGAAAAGGGTTGTCGCGGGTATTTTTGACGGAAAGTTTTTGGTTGACATTCGCGGTTGGATGGATGGATGATCCGCCAACATGCGCAAGTCGGTTGATTTGCGCGGCAGACCGGCAACATTTGTCAGACACCAACAAATCACAAAAAGAACTTCATGAAATCAAAAAGCACCGCCATGTTTTTACTTGCTGGAGCACTGCTCTCACTGGCTCCTGCACCCTTGCAAGCCCAGGTGGAAGCAAAAGTTTCGTTTGCCCTGACAGCAACCTACCAAATGCCGGACGTGGTCGGTGGGCCCGCACAAAACATCACGAAAAGCACCACCAAGACCTTGAAGTTGACTTCTGCCAGCCTGGTCAACCTGCTGTCTTTGCCATCCAAAACCTATTTTATCCTGGACATCGGCGGCGGCTCCTCACTCACCATGGGGGGAGTGTCGTCGGTTGATCCGACGGGCAACATCACAGATGAAAGTTCCTATGTTACCATTGATCCCGGCGACATGGTCTATACCGGCAGTGCCAACTCGGACACAGGGACGGCGGGCGAGACTTACACTGTTTATATGACAGTCACCATTGATGATGGCAAAGGAAACGCCGGCAGTGTGAGCGGGCTGGTCAAGGTGACAGATTCCCTGGCTGCCCTGACGACAGCCCAGAGTAACAACGGCGCTTCCGCGACTGAATCGGTTTCATTTTCAGGCTCCTTGGTTGGAAGCGGGACTGTGGTTGACAACAAGGGAAACACAGACACGGCGGTATTCACCGGTACCGTATCAGGGAGCGGCAGGGGATCCACCGGCTCCTGAGCCAGAGGCCCCGCCATGAGACCCAAGGTCCTGTTGGGCGCGCTGTTGGCCGCCGGTGTGTTGGTGGGTTTCGCGGTCTGGCTGGCCGGCCTCTGGCAGAGCCCGACTGGGCCCACGCCCTTTGCCAGTGGAAACCCTTCGCGCCCGCCGCCTTTGAACCAAGCGCATCAAACGGCCGTCAGGCATGACCAGCAGACCTTGAATGTTTCCGGGCATTTGAGCAAAGGGGATGCGAAGCAGGCTCTCGATCCTGACTCCATGGACGGCATTCTTGCCGACTTGGAGCAGCCTGGCGCGGAAATCCACCAGGCCGCGTTGCAAAGAGCAAGGGAATTGGATGATCGTTCCATCATTCCACGCCTGCGCGAGATTGCCGCACGAACCGGTGACGCCCGTGAGAAGGCCGACATTCTTGACACCATTGATTTCCTCAACCTTCCCTCCATTGATGAAAACATGGCGGACGCGCGGGCCGCAAGGGCTGCGGCGGGACTGTCGGACCCTCCCCCAAGCCCTACCAACCGTTGGACGGGCAGACCCTTCGCGCGCCATCAGTAACTGCGCGCCAAGGCCGAATGGGTTGCCTTTCTTTACTTTGTTCTTGCCATTGCCTTGGCTGATGCCAAACCTGCGCTATCTTTGATGCTGAAAAAGGCGCTTATCACAGGAATTACGGGGCAGGATGGTTCGTACCTGGCTGAAATGCTGCTGGCCAAAGGCTATGAGGTTCACGGCATTATTCGCCGCGCCAGCACCTTCAACACCGGCCGGCTGGATGCCATTTACTCCGATCCCCACGACGCGAAAACCCGGCTCTTTCTGCACTATGGCGACTTGAGCGATGCCAGCAGTTTAAGCCGGCTGTTAAGCCGGATTAAGCCGGATGAAGTTTATAATTTGGCCGCCCAAAGCCATGTGCGTGTCAGTTTTGATTCTCCTGAATATACAACTGACATCACGGCGACCGGCACAGTCCGGCTGCTCGAAGCAATGCGCGAATTGGGACTGAAACCCCGCTTCTATCAGGCTTCGTCCAGCGAGATGTTCGGCTTGGTTCGCGAAATTCCACAGCGCGAAACGACGCCCTTTTACCCGCGCAGTCCCTACGGCTGCGCCAAGCTCCATGCCTTCTGGATCACGGTCAATTACCGCGAATCCTACGGTTTCCACGCCAGCAACGGCATACTTTTCAACCATGAATCGCCCCGGCGCGGCGAAACGTTTGTCACCCGCAAAATCAGCCGCGCCGTCGCTCACATCGCGGCCGGGTTGCAGGACAAATTGTACCTCGGCAACCTCGATGCCAAACGCGACTGGGGTTATGCCAGGGAATTTGTCGCGGCCATGTGGCTCATGCTGCAACAGGACAAGCCGGACGACTATGTCGTCGCCACGGGAGAAACCCATTCCATTCGCAACTTTCTCGATTTGGCTTTCGACCATGTGAAACTGGATTGGAAAAAGTATGTGGAGATCGACCCAAGCTATTACCGTCCCGCTGAGGTTGATATTCTGGTGGGCGATTACAGCAAGGCCAAAAAGAAATTGGGATGGGAGCCCAGGACCAAGTTTCCGGAACTGGTCAAATTGATGGTCGAAGCGGATATAAAACTTCTGAAAGACCACCGCGAAGGCCGCGTCAAAGTGAGTGGATGACCGGACCGCCTTTCAACGGGAATTGAATGCCAGGTCAGGATTAGGAGCCAATTGCTTGAGCTTGCCCGAAATCAGCGTTCTGATGCCGACCTACAATTACGCCTCGTATTTGCCGGAGGCGATTGCTTCAGTGTTGGCGCAGGACTTCCAGGATTTTGAATTGCTCATCGTCGATGATGCCTCGGCCGACAACACCGCCGGAGCCGTCAAAACCTTTTGCGGCCGGGACGCGCGGATCAAGTTCGCCGTCAACCCCGCCAACCTGGGCATGGTCAACAACTGGAATCACTGTCTGAAGGAGGCCCGGGGCAAATACATAAAGTTTTTGTTTGGAGACGACAAATTGTCCGATCCACAGGCGCTGACTAAATTAATCACGCTGCTGCGAAACAATCCCAGCGCCACACTGGCCGCCTCGGCCCGCGCGATTTTGGACGAGAAATCCAATGTGATCGATATTTGGCGGTCCCTGCCGGATGGCCGCCACGATGGCCGGAAAGTAATTTCGGAGTGCCTGATCGAGAACGGCAACATGGTTGGGGAGCCTTCCTCGGTCCTGTTTCGCAAAACCGACGCTCTGCGCGGTTTCGACCCGGCTTACCGGCAGTTCGTCGATCTGGAAATGTGGTTTCATCTGCTGGAACGGGGCGATTTGGTCTCTACGCGCGAACCGTTGTGCGCTTTTCGGCGTCATGCCGGACAGCAAACGGTCGTAAATAACGCGACGTATTCCATCAAAGAACCGTTGATGCTGGTGGCGGCCTACGGCGCCAAGCCGTGGATTCCGGCGCGGCAGCGGCTGGACATTCTCTATCGCGCGCGCCGGGGATTGCGCAGGGACCCCGGCGCAAGACCGCAGTTTCTCGAACTGGAGCGGCAATACGCAGGCGGTTTCGGAAAACCGGCTTATTTCCGGGCCTGGCTGAAATACATTTTTGTCCGCCCGCTGGAGAACTTGAAGCGATCCCGGCAAAAGCGATCATTCAGGCGCACAATTTGCGGACTGGACAATTTGCCGGGAAATAGGGAAGCATCAGCCCGGCCCGGAGACCCGATTCACTAGCGCGGTGGCGGAACCCGGGCGCGCCAAACAATGAATTTGTTCAAGAAAATACTGCTCAAGCTCAAGATTGTTCCCAAGCCGGCATATTATGTGTCGCCCCGATCCATCATCAAAGCGCCTCACTTGATGATAGGCGACGGCGCGGAAATCGGCGACTACGTGGTCATCCAGTCTCCCATGGGCAGTGTGACCATCGGCCAGTTTACACAGATCAATCATTTCACGGTGATTTATGGCGGGGAGGTTCACATTGGTAACAATGTCATGATTGCGCCGCACGTTATGATCGCCGCCGGGGACCACGATTTCATCCAAACGGAGAAACCGATGCGGTTTGCCGGGGAATTGAGCAAAGGCCCCATCCGTATCGAGGACAACGTCTGGATTGGCTCCAATTGCACCATCACCGACGGCGTGACCATCGGGCGCGACGCCGTCGTGGGCGCGAACAGTGTCGTTACCCAGGACGTCGGCCCCTACGATATCGTGGCAGGCGTGCCCGCGCGGGTGATTCGCAACCGGAAGGATGCCCCAAAGAAAGCCCGGGACTAACCTTCGATGTTCCTTCCACTATCAAAAACCGCGCGCTGGCGGAAAGCGTTTCGGGCGGCGCATCCCTGCCTGGAGCAGTCCGCGGCCGAACCGGAGCGGCTGCGACTGGTTCTGGGGGTGGGCCGGAGCGGGACAAGCTGGGTCGGCCAGGTGCTGTCCAAAGCGGCCATGCGCTGTCGTTGCTTCTCGGAGCCGTTGTTCCACCTTAAGCCGCCACTTCCATTCCACAAGAAGGCCGATCACACCGCCGTCGGGTATGAGGATCTATCACCGGAACATCCGCTGCTTTGCGCCTGGCAGTTGCTCGCCAACCGGCAGTTCGGCGGGCCGGACGTACAGGGATTGGAGCGCAATGACAGCGATTGGGAAATCTGCCTGGTCAAGGAGGTCCACGCCCTGCTGGGCAGCGAGGGTTTGTTGCGCCTGTGGAAGGTGCCAACGGTCTTCATCCTGCGCGATCCGGTTTATATCGCAGACAGCTTGTTTGCCGCCCAAACCTTGCGGACGATTTATTTGGAGCACGAAGCTTGGGCGGTGCGGCAGAAGGCTTTTTTGGATCGATTCGTTCCGGGGCGCCAGGCGGCGGTGGAACGTCTTTTCGCCGAAGCCGCCGGAATGGATGAGCGCCAGCGGATCATTCTGGGCAAAGTAATGTGCATTCAATTGCTGCACGAAATGTTCCTGGCGCTCGCCGCGGAGTTTCCCTGCGCCAGGGCCTTGCGCTACGAGGACCTCTGCGCCGCGCCTCACGAAGCGTTCCCTGCGCTGGCCGCCGCCTTGTCCATTCCCTGGGATGCCGCCATGGCCGCCTACCTTGCCAGGACAACTGAAGGCGATGCCAATTCCGACGATCCCTATTCGGTCATGCGCCACACTGCGCGCCAAAAGGATCGGCCCTTCAAATTCCTGTCCGCCGCCGAAGTGGCGTCGTGCCGCAACGCTCTGCGGACAATGAAGGGTGACAGTGGCGGCGCGGGCTGTTAACCTGCATCGATGCCGATGGAAAATGGAAACTTGGATTGGCGCTGGTTTGTCGGGCCTGCGGACACAGTCTTTGATGTCGGCGCAAATGTCGGTGCCAAGACGGAGCTTTTTTTGCAACACGCCGCGCGCGTTGTCTGCGTCGAGCCGCAACCGGAATGCGTGAAGGCATTGAAGAAGCGTTTCAAGCACGACCGCCGCGTGACCCTCGTCCCCAAGGGCCTGGCTGAAAAACCCGGCTCGCTGGACCTGTCCGTTTGCACCGAAGCCAGCACCATTTCCACTTTTTCGGCGGAATGGAAAACCGGCCGCTTCGCCAATTATAAATGGGACAAGGTGGTGCGGGTGCCGGTGACGACGCTGGACGAGGTGATCCAGCGTTACGGCGCGCCGGCCTACTGCAAGATTGACGTGGAGGGTTTCGAGATGTCGGTGCTGCGGGGCCTGAGCCGCCCGGTGCCTTTGCTTTCGTTTGAATTCGCCCGTGAGTTCATGGACCGGGCCAGGGCGTGTGTCGATTATTTGCGGCACGTCGGCTTTCAACGGTTCAATTTCATCCGGGGCGAAGGCTCGCAATTCGCCTGTCAGGGCTGGCTCGATGGCAATGCGCTGTTCGACCGCCTGGACCAAATCGCTGATCCAGAGTTGTGGGGCGACATTTACGCTCAATATGGCGAACACTTTGCCGGGACGCCGCCGCAAAGGGCCGCGGCGGATGCGCGCCCCGCGCCTGGCCGGTTGGGGCGGGCTGTGTCGTGCCTGCGGCGGTGCTTTGGCGCGGCGCCGTCCGGCGCGGAACCGTCGCTGGAGGCCATCCACAATTTTAATCAGAGGAATCGCGATCAATGGGTGGCGGCCAGGGCCGCGACTGTTCCACCCGGTTCGCGCGTATTGGATGTCGGCGCCGGCACCTGTCCTTATCGCCCGCTTTTCGCCAAGTGCCACTATCAAACGCAGGACTTCAAAAAATACGAAGGGGTCAAATTGGGCAATACCCGCGAATACGGCCTGATTGATTATGTTTCGGATATCACACACATCCCGCTGGCGGACGGGTCGCTGGACGTCATTTTATGCACCGAGGTTTTGGAGCATGTGCCGGAGCCCATCGAAGCATTGAGGGAATTGGCCCGATTGCTCAAACCCGGTGGACGGATGTTTTTAACCGCGCCCCTTGGCTCCGGTTTGCATCAACTGCCCTTTCATTACTACGGCGGCTATACGCCGGAGTGGTACCGCCATTTCGCCAAAAAATTTGCCCTCGATATTGTGGAAATCACGGCCAATGGAGGTTTTTTTAAATTGCTGGCCCAGGAATGCACCCGTTTTGCCTGGACGTTTGAGGAACATCGCCATTGCCACGGAAAAAAAGGGAAGGCGTTGCGGAAGTTGTTCGGCGAATCGCTCCCCCGCTATCTTTACGCCTTGGACGAGCGGCGCCGTAATGAACAATTTACCGTCGGTTACCATGTGGAATTGAGAAAACCGGACGTTCCAGCCGGCAAAAATCCATGACGGTGATCTTCTTCAGCAAAGACCGGCCCCTCCAGTTGGATGCCGCCTTGCGCTCGTGGCAAAGGCATTGCAAAGACGCCTCATCCACCTCAATAAAAGTGCTTTACAAGGCTTCTACTTCACGCCTGATGTCGCTCTACCGCCGGCTCATGCAGGAGCATCCCACAGTGGAATTTGTGCGGGAAGGGGAGTTTCGGCGCGATGTCCTTGTTTTGCTGGAACAGCAGGACTATGTCGGATTTGTCGTGGACGATTCCATTTTTGTGCGGGACTTTTCCCTGGCCGACGTGACATCCGCACTGGCCAGGCATGCCGGAGCCTTGGGCTTTTCGCTGCGGCTGGGACGCAACACGGTCTATTGGTACATGATGGACCGGCTGCAAAAAGTGCCGGAATTCGAGGCGGAGGAGGAATTCGCCTTGAAATATCGATGGCCGGGCGCGGAGTGGGACTTTGCCTATCCGTTGGAGTTATCGAGTTCGATTTATCGCGGCGAACAGATTCTGCCATTGCTCAAAGACCTCGAGTTCAAGAATCCGAACACGCTGGAGGAGGCCATGTACCAAAACATTGCCAGATTTCGGGAGAGCCATCCCTGTTTGCTGTGTCCGAAAACATCGCTTGCGTTTGCCGTGCCGGTGAACCGCGTGCAAGAGGAGGTCAAAACCAACCGCGCCGGATCCAACCCGGTCTTTTCGGCGGAGGCGCTGGCGGCCTTGTTTGCCGAAGGACAGCGCATCGACACAGCGGCGCTGGACGGCTTCACGCCTCGCGGTTGCCACCAGGAGGTCGAGCTCAAGATCACGCCGTCGGCGGAGCCCGTGCCCTTGGTCAGCGTGATCATGCCTTCTTACAACCAGGCCCAATATCTTCCGGAAGCCGTGGCCAGCGTAATAGCGCAGACATTTGCTGACTGGGAAATCGTCATTGTCAACGACGGCAGCCCGGATGACACCAGCGCGGTTGCCCGCCGGTTGATGCAGCAATACGAGGGACGGCGCATCCGCCTGCTGGAAAAGAAAAATGGCGGCCTCGCCACGGCCCGGAATGCCGGCATCCGCGCCTCGGCCGGGGCCTATCTTTTGCCGCTGGACGCGGATGATAAGATCGCCCCGGCCATGCTGGAGAAAACGGTCGCATTGCTGGAGGAAGATCCCGGGATTGCGATCGCTTACACAGATATCGCGCATTTCGGCGCGACGGAGAAAATCGTCGAGGCGGCGGAATTTGACTTTGGAAAACTGGCCCTCAACAACCAGTTGAATTATTGTTCGCTCTATCGCCGTGAAGTTTGGGAGCAGGCCGGGGGTTACAGGTCCGGGCTTTACGGTTACGAAGATTGGGATTTCTGGATCAGTGGAGCCGAACAGGGCTTTGTGGCGCGGAGGATGCCCGGCGCATTGCTGCAGTATCGCGTGAAAGATTCCAGCATGTACACCGACGCGCTGGCCCATGACAAGGCCTTGCGCGCCCGCATCGTCCTGAACCATCCCGGGCTTTACGATGCCAAAAAGCTGGAGGAAGCCACGGCCATTTGGAGCAATCCGCCGTTGCCGCTTCCTCCGGGCGCGCCCAAAGTTTCGGTCATCGTGCCCACCTTCAACCGCCCCGGACGGTTGGAGGAAACGTTGCGCAGCATCGCCGGCCAGACGCTGCGGGATATTGAAATTATTGTTGTCAACGACAGCGGGGTGGACGTCGGGGCTGTCATCACCCGTTGCGAAGCGGGGGTCGGGATCGTTCATCTCCGCCACAACGCAAACCGGGGGCTGGCGGCGGCGCGCAACACCGGCCTGCGCCACGCCCGCGGCCGCTACGTCGCCTTTCTGGATGACGATGACATTTTCCTGCCGGATCATTTGCGATTATTATCGGTATTTCTGGAAAGCAGCGGCAAAAAAGCCGCCTACACGGACGCTTGGTGCGCGGAGGAAGAACTGGCGCAGGGCCGTTACCAGGTGGCGCGCAGGGAAGTGCGCTACTCGGCCGATTGGGACAATGACCGCATCCTGGTCCAGAACCTTGCCCCGGTGCTTTGTTTCATGCTCGAGCGGAGCATTGCCATCGCGACAGGGGAGTTCGACGAACAATTGACGACGCATGAAGATTGGGACTACTGGATCCGGCTCTCCCGCCTTTGCGCGCCGGCGCACATCAAGAATGTCACCTGCGAGTTTCGGCTGCGCAAGGACGGCTCCTCCATGACCAGCGCCCGGCGGGCCGATTTTCTGCGCACCATCCGGATGGTCTATAAAAAACATCAGGCCCTTGCCGCCGGCAACAAAACCCTGCGCAAGCAACAACGGCGCTTCCTGCGCGGGTTGGAAGACGAACTGGGCGAGCCCCGCCGGGCATCGCTCGGCGCCCTGCTGCGCCGGCTGGTCCGGCGCCGGGAGCCATAAGGAGGCCGCTGCTTGAACCCGCCAAAGATCAGCATTCTAATCCCGACGTACAACTACGCCCGTTTTTTGCCGGATGCGATTGAGTCCGTGCTGGCGCAGGACTGCCGGGACTTTGAACTGCTCATCATTGATGATTGCTCCAGCGACAACACCGCCGCGATCGTCCAGCCCTTTTGTTCGCGGGACGAACGGGTCCGTTTTTCGGTCAATGCCGCCAATTTGGGCATGGTTAACAATTGGAACCACTGCCTGGAACTGGCCCGGGGCAAATACATAAAGTTCTTGTTCGGGGACGACCAGCTATGCCACCCCCAGGCCCTGGGCAAAATGATCGCCTTGCTCGAACATCATCCCTCCGCCTCCCTGGCGGCGGCGGCGCGGGCCATTCTGGACGAGAAGTCCAAAGTGGTGGATGTTTATCAGGACTTGGCGGATGGTTGTCACAATGGCCGGGAGATCATCACGGCTTGCCTGATGGAGAATGGAAAAAACCTGGTGGGCGAACCTTCCGCGGTGTTGTTTCGCAAATCAGACGCCCGCCGCGGGTTTGATGTGGGATACCGGCAGATTGTGGATGTCGAAATGTGGTTTCATCTGCTGGAGAAGGGAGACCTGGCCTACACCCGCGAACCGCTCTGCGCCTTTCGCTGCCATCCGCTCCAGCAAACCGAGCGCAACACGGATTCCGGTGTCGCATGGCAGGAACATGCGGTCTTCATTTCCAGCCTTGCCGTCCAACCACATTTCCCGCGCGAAGTCGTTTTCCCCATCCTGTTTCATTTGCGCCATTCGCGCCGCAAGAGCCAGGATGCCGCCAGCCCGGAGATGTTGGAATGGCAGCGCCGCCTGGCCGCTCGCTGGGGCGGGGGATGGCGTTGGTTTTACTTGCTTTATTGCCTTCGCCACCGAATCGCCAAGCCGTTTCGCAACCTCATCCACTCCGCGCAAAAGCGTTTGTTCCGCCGGTCTTTCAGGCCCACTTGGGTTTGTTCTTCAAGACCGGAATCCAGCGCCCGATCTGGTTCCAGTATCGACGGCGGGAAACCGGCGTGATCGGCGCGGCAAAGATCTTCTCGAATTGGTCCAGCAACCGTTTGTGGCCGAAGAATTCGTTCGGCTGGTTGTTGTGAAAATAAGGCTGGCGCAGGTATTCCATGTATTTGGCGTCGTCCTGGTCCAGCTCGATGATCTTTTCAATCAGGGCCTCCTCGCTCGGGAAATCAACATAGTTGAGAAAACTCCGCGTATTGAACTCCTTGCCAATGCTCGGGTTGCCCCAGTAAATCGGCAGGCAGCGCGCCCACATGGCCTCGGTCAGTTTCTCCGTCGTATAGCCGGGGGTCGAAGCGTTTTCAAAGGCGATGTTGAACTTGTAAGGTTGGAGGAACTCCAGTTTGTGCAACTGGCCGGCGGGGATGCTGCGGCCGATGTTGTTCCAGGCACCGCCGCCGGAATCCACTTTTTTATACCGGCTGAGTCGATGGAAAAACTCCACGCGCTTTTGGGTTTTCCTCCGTTTGGCATTGCTGACCACGAAACTGCAGAACTTGGTTTTGGCCCGCATAATCCCGGCCGTTTCCTCCTCGCTCCTCAGCAGCTTCTGCGCATTGGTTGTCAGGACGTAATAGGGCAGGCGCATGTGCCGCGGGTCGTCCAGATAACGGCAGGTGAAGGCGTAATCGCATTCGCGGAAATCGGGTTGGAAGGATTCTACGGAGAAATAAATCTTGACGCAGTTATGCACCCGATGCACGTGCTGGCCGGGGTCCGCGTAAATCAGGAAGTCGGGCTGGTCGCAGATCTCGACATCGAACCGTTCGCGCAGGAGATTGTAAAAGAAATTGCTGGTTTTTTGGAAACCGGGCCAGAAATCGCAAAAATCAAGGCGGACTTTCATTCGCTGTCAATCGCCGCAGCCTAACAAATCGCGGTAGAGACGCAAAACCTTTGCGCCCAGTTGTTCCAGCGAAAAAGCCTGCGCGACGCGGCGATGCAGTTCCTCTGCCTGGGCCGGCGGCAACTTGGGTTCGCGGGCCTGGGCCGCCATGGCGGCGACCAGCGCCTCCACGTTCTCGGCTGGGACCAGCCGCCCATAATGGCCGGCGTCGAACGCCTCGGGAATGCCGTCCAGGGCCGACGCAATGACCGGCTTGCCACAGGCATGGGCTTCACAAACAACCAGACCAAGGGCCTCCGTGCCAATTTGAGGATGAACAAGGCAATCGATGGCGTTCATCACTCGCGGCATGTCGGAAAAATGTCCCGCCAGCCGCGCTTTGCCGCCCAGGCCCAGCCGCGCGATGTCCGCTTGGAGAAGTTCGGCCATGCTGCCGCGGCCGATGATCAGGAAACGGGCTTGCGGAATGTCCTTATGCATGCGGGCCGCGGCGGCCAAAAACTCGCGCTGCCCCTTGCCGCGCGGCAAGTCGTAGCCGCCCACCACCGCAAAGGCATAATCCCCGGGCTCCAAACCTAGCTCGCGCCGCTTGTCCGTCGCATCCGCCGGGCGGAATTGGGCCGCATCAATGCCGCCGTGGATGACGTGGATTTTGGCGTGATTGCCCCGCAGCGGCGGACGGGCGCGGCGTTCCGCCTCCGGGGATTGCGGTTCGTAAACGCCTTCCCGCAAAACTTTCGCCACAAATTCCGAAACCGCAATCACGGCATCGCATTGCCCCAGCAGAAACAGACGGCTGGCCGGGGAACCCGGGCTTTTGGCCATATGCCGGGTCAGCACGATTTTCGGTTTCGTCCCGGCAAGGCGCGCGGCGAAAATCGTTGGCCAAATGTCCCGTCCATGGTGGCCATGGACGATTTGCGCTTTTTCACGCCGGATGAACCGTGCGGCGCGCAGGATGAACTGAAGCTGGTTCGCTCGGGGACCGGTATCGAAAAATGGCGCGCCAGCCTTCGCAAGGCAGGGCGCAAACGGGCCCCCGGCGGGACCTGCGATGACGACCTGCTGGCCGAGGCGATGCAGTTGGGCCGCCAGTTTGACGCACTGATCGTCGGTGCCGCCACCGGTGAGGAGGGAATTCAGATGCACGATGCGCACCTGTTGAGGGGGCGTGCTCATGCGCATGGCGCGTCGGCCAGATATTGTTCGACGCCGCGTTCGCAGCGGATCTTCTTTGATCGAATCGTTTCCGCCAAACGCTGCTGGCTGGCGGAGACGTGAGCGCGGCCGAGCGTGGGATGGTTCAAATGATAGACCACGGCGCGGCCATGGACAAATTTGCGCGGCCGACCCAGATGATAAAGCCGCGTGCCCACATCGGAATCTTCGCCAATTCCCCAGCCGGCGTACTCCTCGTCGAAACCATTGACGGCCAGCAGATCATCGCGCCAAATCCCCATGTTGCAGCCGATGATGCCCCGCTGCCCGGTGTTGCGCCGGATGAACGGTAACGGCAGCCGCATGGCCTTGGCCAAACCCGTGATGCGGCCCGCGAGAATCCAACCTATAATCGGCGTGACGCCGGGCACAAAGGAGGCGGCGAATTTTTCGCTCACGAAACAGCGCCGGCCTTGCACCCAAAAATTCCGTTCCGCCAGCCGGGCGTGATCGGCAATGAACCGGGAATGCGGCACACAATCGCCATCCAGCAAAACAACGTAGTCGCCCGTGGCGGCGGCGAGGCATTTGTTGAGCATCATTGTTTTGCGAAAGCCGCGGTCCTCCTGCCAGACATGGCGCAGGGGCGCCGGTTGCTTTTGTTGCCATTGGGCAATGAGTTCGCGGGTGGCGCCGCCTGAACCGTCATCCGCCAGCAGGATTTCCCCCGGCATTTCCGTCTGCCGCGCCACGCCGCGCAAGACCTTGTCCAGCGCGCCCGGATTCTCGTAAGTCGAGATGATCAGGGAGATTTGGGCGGAGCGCATAAGGGCGGGCGCGATTGCAAATGCTCGAAGAGCCGGCTGTGCCGCACCAAGGTCGAGTAAGCGGTGGACGCGGCGATGAAAAAACCGGGATACCCATCCAGGAATCCCAGACGAATCAAATAAGCGCGCACAAAACGCCAGGCGGCGCGGAAGACCGCGCCGGGGGCGGACCAGCGGGCCTTTTCAGCCAGTTGACGTTGCAGAAAGACGTCAGCGAAGTAGTTGATTTTGTTCACGTAGCTGCTGATGTCCGGATTGGTGTAGTGCAACAAGTCGCCGGCCAGGGTGACGCAGGTTCCCTGCGCTTCGACGGCGCAATGCTCCGCGCTGCCGGCCCATTTCCCGCCTTCCCGCCGAAACAGCCGCAAGACGCGATCAGGATACCAATCTCCATGGGTGATCCACCGGCCCAGAAACCAGACTTTGCGGGCGAAGCGGGCGGCGGCAAAACGCGGCTCGCCACCGTCAAAAGAGCGGACAATCGACTCCCGCAACTCCGCGGAGACCTCCTCATCCGCATCCAGGGCGAGCACCCAGGGCAAAGTGGCGTAACTCAACGCCAGATTCTTTTGCTCGCGAAAGCCCTGCCAGGCATGGCGATAAATCTTCGCGCCGAACGAGGCGGCGATGGCTTCAGTTCCGTCCGTAACCTCCTCATTGAGCACGACGACAATCTCGCCGACCCAGCCCGCCACACTGGCCAGGCATTTGCCGATGCGCCCGGCTTCCGCGCTGGAAATAATGCAAACTGAGATGGGCAGTTTATTCACGGTTTGCTGGGACCGCCTTTGGCTGGTGGGATGCGGGTGAAGGGTTGGTTGTGGCGCAGGATCAACGCTTCCAGCTTCTTAACAATCTGCGGATCCTCCTTCATTTCGGCCAGAGGCCGCAATTCGCGCCGGACCAAATCGAGGTCAAGTTTGCCCGCCTGCCGCGCGAGGATTCCTTCAACATCAAACCAGTCAAGCTCCCGGCTGGCAAAACATTTGTGAACGAGCAAATCCTCGGCCGAACAAGTCCGCAGGAACACATTGGCCTCCGCTTCCCACAGGCTGCTGCGTTGCACCGCCCTTTCTTCGAACGGAATGGCCCCCAACGCGACATCCATCGGGATGCCGTGCCGGTCTGTCAAGAGCATCACGCGATTGCGCAAGGCGAACTCCCGGCTGCCGGGCGGCCGAAATGCACAAGACTTTGACAATTCGTCAATGAAGATTTCCTCCCGCCCGAATCCCGCCAATAGAGTAACGTCAACATCCGTGGTGGCGCGGATATGGCCCCATCGCAAACCGGCGACCCCGCCAATTATGCAATATTGCCAATTGCGCTGGCGGAAAAACTCCTGAATTTCCGCAGCAGACCTGTAAAGCTCGATCATTTGGCGCGCCGCCGATGGAAGATGGCTTGCTGTTCAACCAGGCCGCAACCGGCCTCCGGGTTGCGCCATCCGACCGGAATGCTCAAGACAATCCGGGCGTAGCGCATGGCCTGTTCCGGCGTCAGTTGGCGCAGTTCATAGCGGCGCACTTCCTCCAAAAAAATGGCTGTCTCGCGCCATTGCTCCACCCACCGGCGCTGTTCCTCGGGCGTAGTTGCGAGTTTCATGGCTCCAATTTACATCAATTCCCCGCGCGAGTCAGTCACAAAAACAGCCGTTTTTTATCGCCAGACGCGCCCCGCCCCGCTAACAAGTTCCCCATGGCTCCCGGCCCATCAGCACGGAGTTTCCTGGAACGCACGCGCGCCGCTAAAAAGGTGATCGTGGTCGATTTTGGTTTTTTGGGCGACTCGGTCCATCTTGTGCCGGCGCTGTGGGAGATCAAAGCGCATTACCCGGAGGCCCAACTCCACACCTTGTCGGCCCCCGTCGGGGCGGAACTGCTCCGCCTGGCGCCCTGCGTGGATCGGGCTTGGGCCTTTCCGTTGACCCCAAAAAGCCCGGCTTGGTGGCGGCATTGGGGCATTCTTCGGTCCTTGCGCCGCGAACGCTTTGACGCGGCCTTCAATTTCAGCGGTTCAGATCGCACGATATTTGTCACGGCACTCCTGGGCGCGCGGTGGACTTTGGCGCACGAGGCCGGTCGGAAACATTTTTGGAACCACTGGCTGCCGGTGGATTGGGTTGGCCCGGCGGCGCGGCGCCTGCCGGTCTTTGAGCAACGCCGGCAAGTGCTGGCGGCGGGCGGATTCGCGCTGGAAAAGCCGCGATTTGATTTGTGCGTGCCCGGGGAGGAGCGGCAGTGGGCGGAAAAAACCATGGCGGACCGGCCCGTTCATTTCTCCATCAGCGCGAGCACCCCCGTCAAAGAATGGCCGCTGGAAAATTGGATCGCGCTGGCCCGAATGCTCACGCAAAACCGGCCCTCGATCCGGATGGTGGCCACGGCCGGTTCCAACCCGCGCGAGCAGGCCCGTTTGACGGAATTGGCCAAAGGGGCGGTTGGCGCGCGATTGCTGTGCATCAAAGGGTTGAACATTTCGCATCTGGCCGCCTTGTTGCAATGCTGCCGCCTGCACATCGGCGCGGACTCCGGCGCGCTGCATCTGGCCGCGGCGCTGGGCGTGCCCACCTTGACCGTCTTTCGCCGCTACGATGGATTGACCGAATGGATGCCCGTCGGAAAAGAGCACCGGCAAATCATCACCGATTGCCGTTGCATGGATGAAAACCGGACTGATTGCCTGCGCGCTCGCCGGGCCGCCTGCCTGGCCTCGATCACTCCCGGCCAGCTCTGCGGGCAGGTCTGTCAACTGTTACCGTAAAAACTCTCGCGCTGGCGCGGATTCGCTTCCATACTGGCGGCGCAGGCATGATTGAGTTTTGGCGTAAACTGTGGCAACTGACACGTCCTTACAAGGGGCGATTTACTCTCGGATGCATTTTCGGCGTTCTGGGCGGCTTGGCCGATTCCGTGGTGCTGCTGACGGTGGCCTTTGTGGTCAGCGTGGTTTTTTCAGGGTTCCAGAACGCGGACATCGAGAAAAAGGTGGCCAGCCTGCACCAGTATTTGCCCTGGCTGGCCGACGCTTTGGTGCAAGCCCAGCAATGGCTGTCCGCCCATGTCCATGGCTCGAAAATCGGATTAGTCCTCATGGTCAGCTTGGTTCCGTTGGTCATGCTGGCGCGCGGCATCTGCAATTATCTCAATAATTACCTGATGGGCTGGGTGGCCATTCGGGCGATCTGCGATCTGCGCGCCCGTGTGTTCGAGCATCTGCTCAATCTGCCCCTCGGTTTCCTCTCCCGCAACAGCACGGGCGAATTGATGTCGCGCATAGGCGACGTCGGCGTCCTGCAAACCATGATTGCCGTCTCGCTCGTCACGCTCATCACGCAACCGATCCGCCTGGTTTCCTTCGCCGTGATCCCCTTTGCCATCGACCCCAAACTGGCCGCGATAGCCCTGGTCACGTTTCCGCTGTGCGTCATCCCCGTCGTCATTTACAACCGGAAGGTGCGGCGGTCGGGGGCGGCCATACAGACCGAGGCGGCCAATCTGAGCAAGGTCATGCATGAAGCGTTTACTGGCAACCGCATCATCAAGGGCTACAACCTGGAAAAGGTGGTGGTGGAGCGTTTCAAGGCCAACCAAAAAAAATTCATCGGCCATTTTATGCGCGTGGTGCGCTCCACCGAAACGCCCGGCCCCATCATTGAAGTCCTCGCCGCCTTCGGCGTGGCGATTTTATTGCTCTATCTGGCCGGGTCCGCCAGCCCCACCCAGTTCATGGTGTTTATCGGCGCCCTCATGATGATGTACGGGCCGGTCAAGGCCATCATCCGCGTGCAGAGCCAGTTGCACCAGGCGCGGGCGGCCACGCAGCGCGTTTTTGAACTGCTGGCCACCCAAAGCACCCTGACCGATCCGCCCCGCCCCGTGCCGCTCAAGGCGGCCGGCGCGGAAATTCAATTTGACAGCGTCAGCTTCAGCTACGGCGACAAACCCGTCCTGCGCAATATCCAATTGCGGGTCGAGCCGGGCCGGATGGTGGCCCTGGTGGGAAGCAGCGGTTCCGGCAAAACGACCCTGACCAATCTGCTGCTGCGTTTTTACGATCCGACCCAGGGCGTCATCCGCATCGGCGGCATTGATCTGCGGCAGGCGGCCTTGCGCGACCTTCGTTCGCAAATCGCCGTCGTCACGCAAGAGGTCATTCTATTCAACGACACCATCCGCCAAAACATCTCCTATGGCCGTCCGGACGCCGCCTTCGCGGAAATTGAAGAAGCGGCCCGCAGCGCGTTCGCCCACGATTTTATTCAGGCCAAGCCCCGGGGCTACGATTCGGTGGTGGGCGAAAAGGGAACCAATCTTTCCGGCGGCGAGCGGCAACGCATCGCCATTGCACGCGCCATATTGAAGAATGCGCCCATCCTGGTGCTGGACGAAGCGACCAGCTCATTGGACAACGAATCGGAACGCATCGTCCAGGCCGCTCTCGATCAACTCATGAAGGGGCGGACGACCATCTGCATCGCCCATCGTCTTTCCACCATCCAGCACGCCGACGTGATCGTGGTGCTGGATCAAGGCCAAATTGCGGAGATGGGGCACCACGGCGAATTGCTGGCGCGCGGCGGCATTTATCACAAGTTGCACCTGCTCGGCTTCACCCCGGCCGAAGGGCAATGATCGGAGCGACGGCTAGAACTCCGTGTAGTGGCCCGCTCGAATCGCGCCGATGGAGGCGTAGAAATAATTCCTGGACGGCGATGGCGCCGACAACGGCGTGGCAAAACTTGTTTCGCCATTGTTGGCGGCAGGCTCGTTGTTCTTGACGGGCAGGGTCGGCGCGGTGCTGGTGTTGGTGGTGGATTTACTCGGAATCTGAAGGCTTTTCTGGTTTGTCAAAGTCATGCTGCTCATATTCTCGTGTTCATTTCTTTGCCATTCTTTCTGCTACTCCCGGAGCAGCGGTGGCATTTGTACCATTAATATCGGATGCAATGAGGCAGGACTTTAGCTAAATTTTCAATTATTCGTATGTGCTTGATTACCAGCCTGGTGTGTCACCGGCTCCAAATTGCTTCCGGTGATTTTGAGAGAGCAGGTCAGACGGCGGGTTGCTTGCTCGGGCAACACCACGGTTAATCCCCGGTCGGTCTGGGTAAATCTTAACTTGCCCTTGCAGCCGAGCAGTTCAACACGCCGGATTCTGTTGGCGCGGACGTCCTCTGTTTTGGCCAGGGATTTCACGACAATCTGCCCGTTGTCCGGCCAGCCCAGCGCAATCGCGTACAACGTCCTGCCTTTGGTCGTGAAGCGGATGTCATCGGCGGTGTAGCGAAAATCTTCACGGAACGCGCCGCCTTTGGCTTTCACCTCTCCCTCCCCATAAACCCGCCAGGGCCGTGTGCCGTAAATCGCCTCGCCGTTGATGGCCGTCCAGCCGGCCAATTCATGCAACATCGTCTCGACTTCGGGGTCGAGCGAGCCATCCGGGCGCAACACGACGTTGAGCAGCAGGTTGCCGTTCTTGCTCACTATGTCCACCAACATGTCCACCGTCCAACTCAACGATTGGTACTTCCAGTGCCGGTTGTAGAACCAGTCCCCGATGGACGTGTCGGTCTGCCAGGGGTCCGGATTGATGCCGCCATTGACGCCGCGCTCATAATCCTGCACCCAACGACCGCCCGAGGGTTGCTTGCATGTATAGACAGCCTTCAGCCTGCCGTGATGGCGCCGGAGGCTGTCGTTGTAAAGATTGGCAATCTGGCTCAGGCCGACTTCGTTGCCAAACGCCACCCCCCCGTCGCTGTAAAGCAGGTCGGGATGATAATGGTCCACCAGTTCCTTGATTTCATCGAACCATTGCTGCTGCCAGCGCGGGTTCCTCGAGTACCAGCCCGCGTCGCCTGGTTCCGCCGGGAAATGGTAGAGGTCCCAGTAATTGGAATTGGCCCCGTCATAGGGCACGCCAGCCAGTGGGCCGCTTCTGTCCGCCTTGTGCGAATCCTGAAACCAGGTGAAACTGGCGCCAAGATGCTCGGAAACGCCGAAGGGCAGCCTTTGTTTCCCGGCCGCTTTTTGCCAGTCGCCCACCACGTCGCGGTGCGGCCCGTAATTCACGGCATTCCATTTGTGCAGCGGCGAATTCCACAGGAAAAAATCATCGTGATGCACGCCCATGCTGACGAAGTACCTCGCGCCCGCTTTCTTGTAGAGCGCCATCAATCTGTCCGGATCCCACTTCTCCGCTTTCCAAAGCGGAATGATGTCTTTCCAGCCGTTGGTGGAGGGATGGCCGAAGCGCGCGAGATGGTCCTGATAATCCTGCGATCCTTGCTGATACATCTTGCGCGCGTACCAGTCGCCTTCCATCGGAACGGCCTGTGGCCCCCAGTGCGCCCAGATGCCGAATTTGGCGTCGCGGAACCAGCCGGGACAGGAGTAATTGGTCAGGGAATTCATCGTGCCCGAAAACTTGCCGGGGGTGATTTTCAGATCGGCAGCCGACGATCGAAGTTGAGCCAGGGCCAGCAACACCGCAAGGCAGACGACTTTGACCGGGATTTTATTTATTCTTCCATTCATGAGTAATATGAGTTGTCTGTTCTTTCGCGCCCGGTGTCACCGGGTTGGGCGAGCCGGACGAAACGAACAGTGAATTCCTGATGACACATCAGAACCCTCTCAACTCCGTGCTGGTTCGTCCAGGCAAACCCTGTGCGGGCGCGCGTTTGAGCACAAGATATCTAATGCCATGCTTCTGGCAATACTCGCGTTTGCCGCCTCTGTCGCCATCTTCATTCACGGCGTAAATGTCCGGCTTTAATTGCTGAATTTCCGGGGCGGCATCCAGCCAGCCGCTACCACTGGCAATAAGGGCCTGCTTCACAAATTTGATCGAGCCGGCGGCGTAACGGCGTTCCTCCTGCGGATGGAGCGGGTGGCCTTCGCCTTTGAGCAGGCGAATATTTGCGTCCTGGCCCACCACCACGTAGAGATCGCCGTACTGGCTGGCTTCTTCCAGAAACCGCACATGACCGGAGTGGAACCAGTCAAAAGAACCGGTCACCACAACCTTCGTCCCTGCTGAAACCGATGGCTTGGGCGGTTCGGGAAAACCTTTCACTTCGTCCGCTTTGAAAACGCGATAGGCAATATGATTCTTGCGGCAGAAATCTTCACGAACCGCGTTTGAGCTGCTTTCAACATCCGCCCAAACCTGGGCATGGCTTTCGACGGGCAACTCATCCGGGTGAACCGAATTGCCAACCGGAATGACGCTGCTGAGGTAGCGAACCGCCCTTAGAAAATAGAGGCGTTCAGCCAGCGGGAGTTTTGGCCTCTTGCCCGTGAGCTTTTCCAGCGTCTCATCCGGCCACAGCAATACGGTCAATTCGCCGAGCTTCGCGGCTTCTTCCAGGAACCGCAGATCGCGTGAGCGGATGTCGTCCAACCCCCCCATGATCCTGACCTGTTTAGCACTCATGGCTGCTTGTGCGGATCTTGATCTGAAACGCCCCCGGCACAGGCGTCTGTGACACGACAAACAAATATCCCCCTCCGCACCCTGAATACATCGCGCCGGAATACTGTGATTGATAAATGCGCAATAATCCGGCCAGATCAGTTTTCAAAGCCGGATGGCGGACGGTGCAGGGGAGAATGGACTCCCAACATTCCATGCAGTCATTAAATGAAACACCCAGCGCGGCGGCATCCATTTTGAGGATGGCCTGGAAGCAGTCCCTGCCGGTGTGCCCCAGTCGCGCGATCCATTTCGGGTCAAGATTCTTTTTGCCCAGGGGCGTGTAGCCGTTCGGCCTTTGGGCCACGGGCAGAAGATGCAGCACTTTTTCCAACCAGCGCGCATGCCGGGCGTTGTCCAGCGATTGAATGTGCGATGGAAAAACCCCGCCATTGGCCGCGAAATCATAGTCCAGCCGGTTGATGCCCGGATAAACCAGACCGATCATGTCCTGGGAACCGGATGGATTTTTTTGGCCGTGATTCTCAGCCTGATAAAGTTCGCGCGCCAGTTTGGCGGGATCACCCTTGGGCAACCTGCCGTTCCAAATCCGCAGCGCCACTTGACGCGTGCTGCTGCAAATGCCCGCCCGGTCCATAAACCGGAATTGTGGGCGGATGTTCACCACGACCATGGAGCCGGGCGGCTCGGGGTTGTGGCGCGAGACAAACGGTTGGTCAATCCAGCCGCCAGCCAGGGCAAGGCGATAGGGAAGCTTTCCAACAATGCCGGTGATGGACATCAGGCGTTTCATCTCGAATGAGGTTACGGCAGCCCGAACTTGGGATCAACCCTTCCCACCGTCCGCCTGCGCCCAAAACTTGTGGCCAAATTTGGCTGAGTGAATCGCAAAAAACGTGAAGTGCCCTTTCGGGGGGCGGCGCATCATGTTCTCATGATGGCAAAACATCACAATCAACCAGCCGCCGCGAAAGCCGGCGGGAATGGAAACGGCCACGCCCGGGGCCACGCCCTCATCACGGACGACGTGGCCTTTGGGTATCCGAGGGATTTTCTTGATAATAGGTTCGTCTATCTCGTCATTTCTCCGCGGGCCGGGGGCTTGTCCATCGGGGTGAACGTGAACCCGATAGTGAAATGCAACCTCAACTGCATGTACTGCGAGATTGACCGCGCCAAACGCGCCATGGTGCCGCACTTTGATGCCCAGAGAATGGCCGCCGAACTTCATGCGACTTTTGGATTGGCCTACACGGGGCGCTTGCGGCAAAAGCCGCGCTACGCCAACTTGCCGCAGGAACTGCTGCAAGTGCGCCACGTGGCCTTGAGCGGGGATGGCGAACCCACCTTGTCCACCCATTTTGTGGAGGCGTTGCATGTCATCACCCACCTTCGCCTCGTGGGCGGATTGCCCTATTTCAAGATCGTACTCCTCACCAATTCAACCGCTCTGGACCGGCCCAAGGTTCAATACGGACTAAAGTTCCTCACCCGCACGGACGAGATTTGGGCCAAACTGGACGGAGGCACGCAGGAATACCTGAACCGGCTCAACGGCACGTCCATCCCGCTGGCAAAAATCATGGACAATATCCTCCTGGTGGCCCGTCGTCGCCCCGTCGTGATTCAGAGCCTCTTCCCCGCCATCGACGGCGCGCATCCCCCCGCCGACGAGATCAAGGAATACGCGCAGCGATTGAAGGAACTGAAAGAGGCGGGCGCGAACATTTCCCTGGTGCAAATTTATTCGGCGACGAGGCCGATGGCCAGGACGGGTTGCACTCATCTGCCGCTCAAATCGCTCTCGCAGATTGCGCGCACGGTCCGGCGTGTGGCCGGGTTGCGGGCGGAAGTCTTCTAGGCCGCCACCATCAGTTGTGGCAGGCCCTGCATGGCCCCTTGAATGCCCAACACCATTTTTTCCACTTTTTCGACATCCAGCCCCAGCGCCGCAGCCGCCAGATTTTTGCCCTGGACAGCTTGGTCTTCCCATCCGGGAGCGGTGCCGCACAGCAGGACTGCGCTATTGGCCAGATAAACCACCGCGGAAAGCTGAATGGAAGGATGGATGACAGGACAATGATGATCGGCCACTGCTTGGACGATCAATTCCGGCAACGACCACCGTTGCAGCAGGCAGCCCCCGACTTCGCAGTGGTCGGCTCCCAGCACGGCCTTCTCCGCCTCGACTCGCGAGAGTGACTGTTCGGTGATTTTGGTCCGGATCTCGGCGCGCGCCTTGGGGGTCAGCACTCTGCTGATGACCGCTTTGCCGATGTCGTGCAACAAACCCGCCGTAAACGCGGTGGAGGGGACGAAGTTGCCGTAGGACTCCACCTCGGCCAGGTATTCAGCGCCCAGGGCCGTATTGAGCGAGTGGCTCCAAAGACCGTTGGCTTCGGTGTCGTATCCCGGCGCCGCCATTCCCAAAGAACCGCTGAAACCGATGGCGCAGACCATGCGGAAAATCATGTTGTCACCCAGCAGCAAGAGGGCTTGATCGACGGGAAGAACCGGCTCGCGCAAGCCGCTGTTGGCTGAGTTGCAAGCCCGCAACAATTTGGCCGTGAGGACGTTGTCGCACCGGACTGTTTCCACCAGTTCGTCCCGATGCAAATCGGGCTGGTTCAATTGAATGACCAGCTTTCGGGCCGTTTCCGACACGACGGGCAGGTCTTTTGCGTGGGCCACTATTTCATCGGCTGTCATAACTTTCTCACCATCTGTTCCTTATTATGAGCGCCCAAGTTGAGAGAGACGTGTTCATGGCTTTTGGCCAGAAACTCATGCTCCGCCAGACTGGACAGCGGATTCAATTTCCATGCATCAATGCAGACTCTTTCCACTATCGGCAGTCCCCGACAAAACTAAAGTGTTTTTGTTGACTGCTCGAAATCCACCGGCTCGAGTTTGGGGGCGAGTAGATGGACGATGGTTGCGCCGGTCAGATAGGCCAGACTGGCCGCGAGAAAAATCAGCCGGTAATTGCCCAAATCATGGCTTGCCTCGGCCAGTTTGCGGACATGGGCAATAAGTGTGAACAGAATCAATCCACCCACCGAACCAGCCAACCCCGCCAGCCCCGTGACCGAGCCGACAATGCGGCGCGGGAACATGTCCCCCGCCAGACTATAGACGTTGGCCGACCAGGCTTGATGGGCCGAGGCCGCGATGGCAATCAGGGCCACCGCCAGCCAGTAGCTGTTGGTGATGGCGGCGAAAAACACCGGCAGAACGCAGACCGCGCAAATGAATAGCGTCGTTTTTCTGGCCCGATTGACGCTCCAGCCAATTTTCATCAACCAGCCGGAAAGCCATCCGCCCCCGATGCTCCCGAATGAAGCCAGCACATAAATGACCGCGACCGGAGCGCTGCGCGCTTTGAGACCCAAACCGAAACGGTCCGAGAAAAAATAAGGCGTGCCAAAAAGATAGAACCACCAGAAACCGTCACTCATAAACCTGGCCCCGGCGATGGCCCAGGCCTGGCGATGCGGAAACAAGCGGCGCCACGGAATCTTGACGCCGGCTTCGGCGGGGTCGCTGTTGATCCGCGCCAGTTCGGCTTCGGAGACGCGGGCGTGGTCCTGGGGCTTCTTATAGATCAGGAGCCATGCCACGATCCATGTAATGTCAAAAATGCCGGTGATTAAAAATGCCCCTCGCCAGCCAAGCACGTGGCCCCCAACGTAAAAAGTGCCGCAAAGGGCGACGACGGACGGCAGGCCAAACGGGACAAGAATACCGCCGACGTTGGAGCCGGAGTTAAACAGCCCGGTGGCGAGGGCGCGCTCCCGTTTCGGAAACCATTCGGCGGTGGTTTTGATGGCGGCCGGGAAATTGCCGCCTTCCCCCAAAGCCAGCAGTATGCGCACCACGAAAAACCCCGTGACCGTGTTCACCAACGAATGACTCATGGCTGCCAGGCCCCAAAAACCGCACGCCAGGGCAAACCCCCATCTCAGACCAATGACATCCATCAGCCGTCCCGCGAGCATCTGGCTGACCGCGTAAGCGGCGGTGAAAGCCACCGTCATGTCGTAGTATCGTTCCTGCGTCCATCCCGGGATCACCTTTTCCAGGTCAGGCGCCAGATTGCTGAAAACGCTGCGGTCAATATAATTGGCCGTCGTCACCCAGAACAGCAGGGCGCAAATCACCCAGCGAAAACGGCTTGAGGCGGGCCGATGTGAAGGAGTGGCATCCACGGGCATAAGAGAATTAGCATTCAATATTCAACATTCAGCCTTGGCCCCAGCTTGCCTGCTTCGCGGCGGATGGACAGCCTTGTTTCGTGCAAAAATCATTGAATCCTGGGCACTCTGCCGTGCGCGGCCATTGATCCCCGGACACACGATCGCTATGCGGCCACGATGGGCGGCAAAGCGGCGTCAAGGGACCCAAGAATCCACTGCGGCTCCTGCTCGCAAACCAGCACCCGGCAGGGATACTGTTTCTGATTGGCCAGGGCGACGGTTTTGCATAGAAACGTCAACCCGTGCCCCGCCGGGATCTGCCAGACATTCGGTGCGATCCTTAGAATCTTTTTGTCCCCATCCGACACCGGGGACTCTATCTTTTGCAGAAAGTCCAGCCACTCGGCCTGCTTCAACTTGGCGTCATTGCCGGCCGTCTTTGGAGACTCGATTATCAAAAGGAATGAATTCATTCCCGCAAAGCAGACGCAAAAACCGCGGCCCTGTCAAGGCTTCCGCACCGGCCGATGTTTCTTCGGCCGCTTGGCCGGGACGGGATCAACCCGCTCCGATTCCAACGCGGGCGACCACTTGATCGACGCTCCGGCGTTGCGAAATGCCCGCTTCGCCGGTGAGATTCACACAGCCTTCCGGCACGCGATTTTGTGTCAGCCAAAAATCCCGAATGCCCTTGACCATCGTCACCAACTCGTCTGGTTTGCCCGGCTTTATCAGGTACCCGTTGGCGCCCAGAAGGTAAGCCCGATGGACGTCGCTCTCCTGGTTTGAAGATGTGAGAACGATTACGGGTAACAGGCAGGTGCAGGGCTGGGTGCGGATCCATTTCAGCACTTCGAGTCCTGATTTCCCCGGCATTTTTAAATCCAGAAGAATGAGGCACGGCAATGGATGTTTGTCGCGGTCACCATAGGCGCCGCTACCCATCAAATACTCCACTGCTTGGTCCCCATTCGCCACCGTTTCCAAGCGATGCCCAATGGCGGCTCGTTTGAAGGCAAGCTGCATGAGGATAACGTCATCTTCCTCATCTTCTGCATACAGAATCAATTTGTGCGCCAGCATATTGTGTGGATCAGATGGCCCGCTTCAAGTCCAGCCAGAATGTGCTGCCAGAATGTGCTGCCCTGGCCAAGTTCCGATTTCAATCCCACATCACCCCCCATTTGACGAGCGCCTTTCTTCACGATGGCGAGTCCGATCCCTGTCCCGTCAAAATCCTTGCTCACTCGTTCGAACATGGCAAAAATCCGCGCGTGATCCTTGGGGTGGATGCCAATGCCGTTGTCTTGGAAGAAGATACGTAATGTGTCGTCAGTTCCCATGCTTTCCGCAAACACACGCACACGCGGGATGCTCCCTGGAGTCACGAACTTCACGGCATTGCCGAGCAGATTTGATACGCATTGGCTCAACAAGCCCTGCACGCCGAGCACAGCGGGGAACTGCCCCTCCAGCGTTATTTGCGATGCCGGAGCCTGGAACATCGGATACGATGCCAGAATGTCTTCCAGGAAAATCTTGAGGTCAATTGGCGTCAACGGCAACTCCGTCCGCGCCACACGGCTGTAAGTCAGCACGTCTTGGATTAAGCGATCCATGCGCTCGGCGGCCGATGCGATGCGGGAAAGATAATCCCTGCCCTGCGCGTCGAGCCGGTCCGCATAATCTGTTGCCAGAATAACGGCGAAACTTTGCATGGAACGCAGCGGCGCGCGCATGTCGTGCGAAATGCTGTAGGAGAACGCTTCGATATCCCCAACGGTCTCGCGCAATGTCGCTGTCCGTTGTTGCACCAATGCTTCCAGATGTTTGGCTTTGTCCGCCAAAAGTCTGTGGGCTTCATACAATGCGTCTTCCGCTCTTTTACGGTCCGTCACGTCCAGGGTCAGCCCGTCAAATCGGCACGCGTGGCCCGCCGCGTCATAAAATGTCCGGCCGATTGCGCGTATCCATTTCTCCCGCCCATCCGGGCTTACGCTGCGATATTCTATTTCATAACGACTGTGATTGGCCACCGAGTCGGCTATGGCTTGACGGGTCCGCTCGCGATCGTCCGGGTGCAAGCGCTGGTAAAATGTGTCAATGGTCACACGCGCTTCGGGAGGCAGCCAGAAGTGGTCCTTTACCACCGCGTCCCAGTTTAACACGTCGAACGGCAGATCGCAGAACCAAAAGCCGATTTGCGCCGCCTCCTTGATGAAGTCATCTCGCATTCGGCTTTCGCGCAATGCTTCCTCCGCGCTTTTGCGCGTTGTAATGTCATCGAACAGGACGGCGACTTTGCGGCTTTCCGCCCCTCCCATTCGAAAGGCGCTCACTTTAAACCAGCGCCCCAACGCCTTGGCTTCACTCTCAAACTGCGCGGATACTCCTGTCAATGCGATTTGTCCGTAGATCTCGAACCAATGATTGTCGAGGAAGGGAGTCAGGTCCCGCATCAGTTTGCCCTGCGCTTCACGCAGTCCTGTCTGTCTCTCAAATGCCGGGTTGGTTTCAAGAAAGCGGTAATCCAACGGCTTGTTGGCGGCGTCAAAAACCACTTCAATCAAGCAAAAGCCTTCAATCAACGTATTAAACAACGCGCGGTAACGTTCTTCCGAAAGCCGCAGCGCCGCCTCCGCCCGCTTCCGCTCCGTGGTGTCTTGTATGATGGCGATGCCGTAGCAGGCTTTCCCTTCAGCATCCCGCACCACGGCGGGAATAAGTTCAACCCAAACCGAATGGCCATTCTTATGGACAAAGCATTTTTCCCGGATCTGCAAAGGCAAATCCGCTGCCTGCATTCGTTGGAAGTTGTGGACGTCGGCCTGCACGTGATCTGGATGGGTGATATCTTGAATTCTTCTCTCCAGCAATTCATCGCGGGTGTAACCGGTGATCTCGCACCATCGCGGGTTCACATTGGTGAATCGGCCTTGCAAATCGACTTCGCAGATTCCCACTGGCGCGTGTTCGTATGTGACGCGCAGCCGCTCCTGGCTTTGCTTGACCTTCTCTCCGGCTTCCTTGCGCAGACGCGCCATTTGCAGGTGCGCCGCCACCCGGGCCATGAGTTCTCGGGCGCTGAAAGGTTTGACCAGATAATCATCCGCCCCTTCCTCCAATCCTTCCACTTGGGATTGCTCGCCAGCCCGGGCGGAAAGCAGGATGATCGGAACGGTCTTCAGGACTGAATCTCTCCGGACTTCTCGCACCAGTCCCAATCCATCCAAGTGCGGCATCATCACATCGCCAAGGATCAAATCGGGAGGCTGCTTTCGGGCCGCCTCCATGGCCGCTTGCCCGTCGGGCAGCGCCTCTATGTCGTAATGTTTCCCCAGCAATCGGGACAGATACTGGCGCATGTCCGCGTTATCGTCCGCAAGCACAATACGTGGCCGCCCTCCGCTGTTTGTTCCCCTGATCGGAACAGAGGGATGGTGTAATTCCGCCGGCGCTGTGGTTTGAGCCGTCTCCATCTCGCTTTGACTGCTTTCTGGAAGCCATCGTAACGCCTCTTCAGCGTAAGATGCGCCCCAACTCGCCACCGAACCAGGGTGCCGGTTCCGGCCAACGCGGTCTGGAGGGAGATGCTGGCTCCCCAATGGCAGGGTGACGACGAAAGTGGTTCCCGCACCCAAGCGGCTCTCCGCGCTGATCGTCCCGCCGTGCAGCTTGACCAACTCCCGCACCATCGCCAGCCCGATCCCGCTGCCCTCCTGAGTCCGGCTGCGCGTATTTTGCACCCGATGAAAACGTTCGAAGAGCCGGGGCAGCTCCGCGGCGGGTATTCCCACTCCGGTATCGCGCACGGTCATTACGGCCTTCGGCCCTTCGGCGCGAAGCCGGATCTCGATCTCTCCTTCAAAGGTGAACTTCAGGGCATTGGAAACCAGGTTCAAAACCACCTTCTCCCACATCTCCCGATCCACATGGACCAATTCAGGAAGCGGCGGGCAATCCACTATCAGCTTCAACCCCGCCCTTTCAGTGGCGACCCGAAAAACGCCGGCCAGCTCAAGGGTGGTCTGGGCCAAATCGGTCGGCTCAAATTCCCCCTCCACCCGTTTGGCTTCAATCCGCGAAAAGTCCAATAAAGTGTTGACCAACCGCAGCAGCCGGAGGCCGTTTCGGTTTACCATTTCCAATTGACTTTTGGCCGCTGCGGGAAGGTCCCGGGGGCTTCTCAGCAAATCCTCCACCGGCCCAAGCATCAGCGTGAGCGGGGTGCGAAATTCGTGGCTGATGTTATTAAAAAAAACCGTCTTCGCCTGGTCAATTTCAGCCAGCGCCGCAGCCCGCTTCCGTTCACTCTCGTAGGCGCGCGCATCGGAAATGGTCATCGCCACTTGCCCGGTGACAAGATCCAGGAAGCCCTTGTAATCATCATCAAATTGTCGCCTTGGGCTGATACCCGCTATGATGAAGCCGGTGAGTTGCGGATGCCCCGGCTGCGTCACGGGAAGCAACATCGCAGTGCCAACTGGCTCCGGCCATGGATCGACCATTAACCGCCCGAACCGGGCCTCCACATCACAAACCTTCACGCTGTTGCCTGCCGCCAGCATTTCCGCCAAGGGCCATTGCCCGGTGGCGTCCGACGCCTGCTCCAAGTCGATCTCCGATGGGCTGGCATGAGAATTGGGCGAAAGTCCGCTGGCGCCCGCCAGCCTGGCTCGCCGCCCATCCGGGCTGATCAAATAAATCAATGTGAACGGAAGGTCATGCGCGTTTTTGGCCAGGGCTTTCGCTGCCAGGTCGCACGCCTCCTCCGGCGTCCTGGCCGGCATGACCTGCAATCCCAGTTCTCGCAGTGTCTGCAAGCGGCGGCGTCCAAGGACCTTCTGCGTTTCTTCAGTCACGGCACAGAAAACTCCCCCGACCTTCCCGCTGTCGTCAGGCGCGGGACTGTACGAAAAAGTAAAATAGGCCTCCTCCGTAAACCCATAACGGGTCATGACCAAAAGGATTTCGTCATTCCATGTAGAATGTCCTCCGCTGAGCACCAGATCCGTTTGCGGTCCGACCACCCCCCAGATGTCCGACCAGACTTCCCTCGCGGACTCGCCCAAGGCCAGCGGGTGCCGGTTGCCAAGCATGGGCGCGTAAGCGTCATTGTAAAAATTGATCAGGTTTTCGCCCCACCAGATAAACATCGGATAGCGCGATCCCAGTATGATTTGCACCCCTGTTTTGAGGCTCTGCGGCCATCCCGCTACCGGTCCCATCGAAGTTGACCCCCAGTCGAATTCCCGGATCCTGCGCGCCATCTCCCCGTCCTCCTTCGCCCAAGGGGCGGCCTTCTTAACGGTTCGGTTTCCGTCCGGAACCCTCCGGGGCGAACCCATGGCACCTCCTCGACCGCTTAAACGCTCCGGCCTGTTCGATAGTTGATTCATGCTGCCCGTGCCTTCGCTGCAGAAAAAGGAATTAGGTTCTTTTCACTTAAATCATCCATGCAACCACTCGCGAGATGAACTTTAGTAAAAACCCATCGCCCAACTTGCTTTTCCCCGCAAGCGGTAATTTTAGGATAAATTAAATATAATCGGCCCTAAAATTGGATACGTTGGAAAATCAGACGCGCTGTTTTGGCCGGGCATGGAGCCCCGCTGACCATTTCCCCGGGATGGAGCAGGCCTTTTATCGTGCCGCATCAGCGCGCAATCAGCAGAATGACGCCATGCGCGGGAACCTGTCCTTCCCAGCCCTGCGGCGCCGGGGCAACAGCTTGATGCTCCCAGAGGTCCCGTAGTGTGTTGGGTTTCGCAGCCAGCCCAATCTCAGCCCACGCAACCTTGATCGCCCTGGTTTCTTCGGAGCGATTAAAAACTCCAATCGCCCTGCTGCCATCGTGAAGCGGCCTGGTCCATACCTCAAAGCCTTCCCGCGTCATGATGCGTTGCCCCTGTTTTCCAAGGGCATCCTGATCCACGCCAATGACTTCGCCATTGGTCAGGATCTGGAGCGTGTCGGACGACATGTTGCGCAGGTCGTTGCCGGCCATGAGCGGAGCCGCCAGCATGCTCCATAAACTGAAGTGGGTTTTATATTCAATGCTGCTCATCCCTCCATTCCCAACCTCCAGCATGTCCGGGTCATTCCAATGGCCGGGGCCGGCGTAAGACGCCAGGCGCCACTGGTTAAACCCGATGTCCGACATTGATTTCCAATTGTCCTGAATATCGCCAGTCGTGCGCCAGAGGTTGGCGCCCGCCTTCGGCCCCCAGGTCCAGACATCGCCCATGCCATATTCGCAGAGGCTGTAAACAATGGGACGACCGCTCCTGGCGAGGGCGGCGCCCATCTTCTGGTAAGCCGCGCGCAGATCAGCATCACTGTAAACCCGGGCCGCGCTGCACCAGTCATGTTTAAGATAATCAACGCCCCAGCCGGCGAAAGTCCTGGCGTCTTGTTCCTCGTGACCATAACTGCCCTCGTATCCCCCGCACGTCACCGCTCCGGGAGACGAATAAATTCCCAGTTTCAATCCACGCCCGTGGACATAATCCCCCAGTGCCTTCATGTCGGGAAACTTGTTGTTGGGGATGATGTTGCCTTCCGCGTCACGCCCGCCCTCCCAGGTATCGTCGATGTTGACGTAAACGTAGCCGGCGGCGGCCATGCCATTGCTGACCATCGCATCCGCCGTTTCACGAACGATCTTGTCATCAACTGCCCCGCCGAAGTGATTCCAACTGTTCCAACCCATCGGAGGCGTCCCGGCCAATCCGTTTCCGGGAACGGCGCCAATGGCAGGCAGTGCCAGCATCGCCGGCGGCAGCGTCTCCGAGTCGGGAACCCGCGTCGCAGTGGCTTCCTCCTTTGACGATCCCCCATAAATCAGGGTGACACGCAGAATGTCTCCCTCGGCACGAACCCGATACTCCGTGTTCCAATCGACGCTGAAAACAGCGTTCGATCCTTCCACTTGCGGCCTGCGAAGAGGCAGATCAACCGAATTATTGATGATCACCTTGCCGTCCAGGTTTGTCCCTTCCTGATGAAGGACCAGATAAGTTCGCAGAGTGACCCCGCCCGGCCTCCCCAACTCAATCTTCCAGGCCCCATCAAGGCCGGTGGCGGGCGCGTTCGCAGCCAGCAATCCGGGAAACGCGAGGAGGAATTGGAATATCTTCCGAATATGATTCATGCCCGGGAAATTACCGTTCGCCATCCCTCCCTGTCCATCGTAATCCCCTTGCATTTTGCGACGCGGTTACTCGCAAAAGGTGGGACTGGTCAGAATTTGGAGGAAGCCAATCGAAGCAGACGCTCTCATGATTCGATTCCCTTCACCCGCTCCAATTTTTGCCGGGGATGTCTCACATTCGCCGGTTTTTGCATCAGTTTTGTATCAGCGTGCTTCCCGCCGCCTGAAATGCTCCAGGCCAGTTGGCTTTTCCCAGCCCTGCCTTTTCTTTCCCTCACACGCGGACTGGCGGGTGGCGATGGCGTAGCGCCCGGCGGTCCAGATGGCAAGCTTGTCGGTCAACGCGCCATCGGCGGCCTGGCTCAGTTCCTTCGCCTCGGCAACGACGCGCTGCACTTCCGCCATTGCTTTCTGGTGGCTCGACGTCGAATCATCGCGCATTTTTTTCATCCGGAAATTTTCCGGTACGAATACCGGTTTTTAATGTGGGCATGAAAATACTTGCCGTGCGAACGCGCGTTCATCAGTGCCTCATACTCGGAATACGGCACACCGTAGTACTCGTAAACCCCGCCGCTATGAAAGGCGATGGTGAGCGTGCCGCTCCAATCGTAATCGACCCCTGCCAAATCTGATGATTGAACTGTAATCATGCCGTTATATTAACGGCTGGCACCGGTCGCAGAAATGGGCGTTAAGTGCCGCGAGATTTTCCGCCTACTTGAGCACTGAATTTTCTCAAGATTGGCCATGAGCTTGGTCGTGTCCTCATTCCATTTGCCGCCTGCCAGGAACCAGTCGCGATATTCACGCAGCGTGTCCCGGATAAATGCCGATTCACGCGCATATGCAAGTCGTGCGGCCGCGCACCGCGGCGGGGGAGGACGAAGGTGATGACACTCCGCATTCCAGTCAAAGCTCGGGTTATGAAATCTCTTGGCCGATTCGATCATTTTACCGTGTTGTTGATAATCGCTCTCTGCGCGGGGCTTGGAGGCAGGTTGCAAACAAGTCTTGAGGGGGCTGAACCGAAAGACGCACAAAACAAACCGTTCGTCGATCAGCGGTCATTCGCTTCGCCGGACGACGCCGTAACAGCATTGCGAGCCGCTGCCGAATCCAAAGATCAAGCCGCCTTTCACGAGATTTTCGGCTCGGACTTGGACAGTCTGTTAACCGGCGACAAAGTGCAGGACGCAAATAACGCCCGGCAATTCGCGGCCGCCTTGGCGGAGGGCTGCAATCAAGTGAAAGAGGGAGAGGACAAAATTACTCTGGAGGTCGGCACGAATAATTGGCCGATGCCCATTCCCCTGGTCAAAACGGACGGGCAATGGCATTTCGACACCCCGGCGGGCAAGGAGGAAATCATCAATCGGCATATCGGAAAAGACGAACTCTACGCCATCGGCGTTTGCCAGGACTACATGGAAGCGCAAAGAAAATACCAAAGCCTGGGGGTGGCCGGAACAGGCGAGTACGCGCAGAAATTCAAGAGTTCGCCTGGCAAGAAAGATGGCCTTTACTGGCCATCCTCCGGGAATGAACCGGAGAGCCCGTTCGGACCGTTGGTTGCCGAAGCTCACGCCCAGGGGTATGGGCATCACAAAAGCGCGGGTCCGCATTCATTTCACGGCTATTATTTCAGAATCCTCACCCGGCAGGGGGAGGCGGCTCCTGGTGGCAAAATGAATTACCTAAAGCACGGCCGCTTGACCGGGGGCTTCGCACTGGTGGCTTACCCGAAGAATTGGGACCAGTCAGGTATTATGACCTTTATCGTCAACCAGGATGGTAAAATCTATCAGCGCAATTTTGGCGAAGAGACTGCCCGGAAGGCGGGAACGATGAAGGCATACAACCCGGACAGCGACTGGACGCTGGTACAGGATCAGGGCGTGGTGAGTGGTATCACCGAAAAATGATCCTCCCCTCGCCCTCGCAGCGGGGGGGAGGGACAGGGAGAGGGGTTCGCCCCATCGATGTGCAGTCCTTCAGCCTCCAGCCTCTTTAACACATGGTCGTCCGGGGGATTGTCTTGCTGCCCGCGCACATCACCTTCCAGATGCTTGATGAATGGTTGGAAATCGCCCCCTGCTGATGCCCATTTTCAATTGTCAATTCTCCCAGTCTTGCTGGCAGGGACATGATGCTTCAAGACGGTATTCGCAAATTGGGGGAACTCAAGGGATCGTCGATGCTTATGCGGGCTTGTTAACCTGAGGTCCCTTGACGCGTGGAGAAAATCACATGAATAATGAAAAATGGACAAAGCTATGGTGTGCCTGCCGCGCACTTCGGGTCAGCTTGCAGCCGTGGCTCACCGCTTGGGGGACAGGCATATTGTGCCCCATCGCAAGCCCTTCTCCAACCCGAATACGGGCTGATGCCGGGCCAGGCGGCTTTCGTGCAGGCGTGCCCCCCCCTGCGACGGCGGATTTACTTCAGCATTCCGCCTTCATAATTCAGACTTTTCTTGGTCAGCTTGTTCCAGCCATACTTGCCCAATATGAACTTAAAGTTGAGAAAAGTTATTCTTGCCTGCCTCCTGTTTGCCGTCGCCGTCACTGGCTGCCGGACTTCAAATCAAAAATCGTGTTGCGCGGCCGATGCCGGTGGTTCGTCCACCCCGGACAACCAACTCACCGCCAGGGAAAAAACAGCGGGGTGGCGGTTGTTGTTTGACGGCAATTCGGCTGACTTATGGCGCAGTGCGCGCTCGGAGGCATTTCCGTCCAACGCCTGGCAAATCAAGGACGGCCTGCTAACGGTGTTGGGCAAGGGCGGGAGCGAAGCCAGGGGGGGTGGCGACCTCATAACTCGCGAGCGGTTTTCCAACTTTGAACTGCAGGTGGATTTTATGCGCACCCCCGGTTGCAATAGCGGCATCAAAATATTTGTCCAGCCCAACCTTGACCCGGTCACCGGCCAGGGGGCCAGGGCCTCCAAGGGTTCGGCCATCGGCCTGGAATACCAAATCCTGGATGACGAGCGCCATCCGGACGCGAAATTAGGCCTGAACGGGGACCGCAAGCTCGGCGCGCTTTATGATTTGGTCCCGGCCGGCCCGGACAAACATCCGAACCCCATGGGCGAATGGAACCATGCCCTGATTATTTCCCATGGCCACCATGTCGAGCACTGGCTCAACGGGCGCAAAATCGTCGAGTACGATCGCGATTCTCAGGCGTTTCGCGCGGCGGTGGCCGCAAGCAAGTTCAGGAATATTCCCGGATTCGGCGAATGGCCGGACGGCCATGTTTTATTGCAGGAACACGGCAGCGAGGTCTCCTTTAAAAACATCAAATTACTGGTTTTGCCGGCCCCCTGAACGCCATTCCAACAACCTCCCAACTCCATGCCGCGCAAAATCTTGCAAACCATTCTCTTCAAAAATCATATCTATTTTAAACAATCTATTGACGATATGATCTCTTTACTATATTATTGGCTTAGTGAATGACCCACTAAGGCCAGGTCGAAAAGGCGGAAATGGGGAGGGGTGGGAAAATCAGCAAAACCCATTTTTCCGCCCAAATCATCTTTCTGCCATCATCCAGCCCGGCTTGGGGAAGGGGCCGCATTCCTCGGACCGCGTCGCAGTCAATCGCAGCGAGTCAAAGTCAAATTCGCGCCCACTGCTCAACTTGTCCTTCCGTCTTGTCGCGCCAAAGCCTGGCGACGGAGGACTCGTCCGCCGTAACCTCAGCGGTGAAGGCGGAAGCGCCTTGGCGAAGGGGGAACGATCATTAACTTAATTAAGCCCGAATCAAACCAGTGCTCTGGCGGCCAAATTGTATGCAAATATCTATGCAGGCATGCCTTGCAAAATAACCAGGCGTTGAGCCGGCCATGTTACTAAAAGTGAATCAAAGTGATTTTATGCATTCCACTGCCGATCCCGATTTTGCCCATCCCCGTCGGCGGCCCGCAAATTTTGCTTGCGATAACTTTGAAAGCCGCCAAGTATCCGGGAATAAGAAAAGCAGCGGCGACAGAATTGACATTCTTGGATTCCCGCTTGAAATTTGCTCTGCGGTCGAATCTGGACATGCCAAAACTGGGATGCCAATTTGGATTTGGCCATTGAAAACAAAAACAAACAAAGCACAAATGTTATGAGCACACAGACACAAGAATTGAATGAGGCTGGGAATCAACTGGCCGATGATGCTGGCGCCTTGATCAACGCCACCGCTGGGGTGGCCGGGGAAAAAGTCGGGGAAGCCCGCAAGCGTCTCGCCGCCGCGCTGGAACGCGCCAAAGAGGTGGCGGGTCGCGTGCGCGAGAGGGCCGTGGCTGGCGCCAAAGCCGCTGACGAATGCGTGCATGAGCATCCTTACCAAGCCATCGCCATCGGCGTCGGCCTGGGGTTGGTTGTCGGCTATATCCTGGGCCGCCGCGGCCGCAACGATTGATGGCGCGATGGAGGAACCCACCGCCACCTTCGGGCAACTGGCCGCCACGTCGAAAGATTTGGCGCGGCGGCTGTTGATCATCGGGGAAAACCGTCTGGAACTGTTGGCGGTGGAAGTGCAGGAGGAGCGCCAGCGTCTGGTGCGCGCCCTGCTTCTGGCCATGGGCGCGGCCGTCTGCGCACTGCTGGGCGGCATGACGCTCACGGCGGCCGTCGTGCTTTTTTTGGGGGCTTGGTCGCCCGCCGCCATCCTGCTGATTTTCACCGTCCTCTATGGGGCGGTCGGGGGTTTTCTTTACTGGCGGCTCACCAGGCTGTTCCGTGGCTGGGAAATGCTTTCCGCCTCGCTCGATCAACTCCGCAAGGACCGCGCCTGCCTGGAAAAAATCTTCCCATGAGCCCGCTCGAAACGCGCAAGCAACTGTTGATTGTCGAAAGCGAGCTGAACCGCGTCCAACTGGCGGGCGACGTGGCGGCGCTGCGGGCGGATCTTCACGCGCTCGGCAAGCGCGCCAAATCCTTTGGCGCCATCGCCTCGACCGCCGCCATGGCGGTGTCGGTCCTGGCCGCCTTCCGCCGCACCAAACCCGCGCTTGCCGGCGGGAAACGTTCCTGGTTGGATGTCATCCTCAAAGGCGCCGGCCTGGTTTCCACCCTGTGGATGGCGCTCCATTCCCCGGGCCGTGACCGTGAATAAAAACCAATCGCAATGAGATTCTTCAACGCTGATGCGGACGATCAAAAAGTCGAGGTGCTGAGAAACATTCCGATCTTTCACGAGCTGACCCGCAACGAGATGCTGGAGGTGGACGAACTCTTGTATGAGCGCATTTACGAGAAGGATGAGGTCGTCTTCCAGGAGGGCGACGCCGGGCACGGAGTCTTTATAGTTGTCAGTGGCCGGCTGCGGGTGGATCCCGGACATGAGTCGCTGAAAAAAGTTCTGCTGGACGTCAGTCCCGGCGAATCGGTGGGCGAGCTGGCGCTTTTCGACGAGGGGCCGCGCAGTGCGACGGTGGTGGCGATGGAGCGCACGGTGACGGTGGCGTTGTTTCAGGCGGAATTCGCGACCCTGTTGATGAAAAACAAGAACATCGGAATCAAGGTGCTGCTGGCCATCGCCCGAATCTTGAGCCGGCGGGCGCGGCAACTGCTGCAACGCGAAAAGCACATACCGAGCTTGTGACGAAGATCCCCCAACCCGGCGCCGCGACCCTGGTGGTGGTCATTCTCAGCACCGTCCTGCTGCTCCTGTTGTGCCAGAAAATGATCTGGCTGGTCCTGCCTCTGCTGCTGGCGCTGCTGCTTTACTACAGCCTCCGTCCAGTGGTGGACGCCCTGGTGGTTCGAGGCTGGCGGCGTGAGACGGCCGCGATGACGGTCTGCTTTTTTCAAACGATGGTGGCGGTCGGCATTGTCGTCCTCCTGTTTCTCTTCCTGTCCAAGGCCGGGTCGCAGGGCAGTTTCAGCCGGCATGTGGCCGGCGGACAAAACCTGCTGAGGAAAACCGTCGGCGCGTTGGAAGGATCCGCGCCGGTGTTCAAGAGATTGAATATGGGCGCGCGTCTTGACGACCAGCACGTGCGGGAGTTCGGTGACGATTTCGTTAAGAAGAACCTGTTGCCGGTCATTCTGCAGTTGCTCGAGTGGCTGCCCTCGCTGTTGCTGGTTCCCTATATCACGTATTTTATGTTGACTGACTCGTCGCGGCTCAAGAAATACATCATCCAAAGCGTGCCCAACGCATTCTTTGAGAGGGTGCTGCTGCTCTTTTCCCATTTGGACACCAGCCTGCAAAGCTATTTTCAAGGGTTGTTGCTGCTCACGGTCCTGGAGGGGAGTTGTCTGGCCATGGGACTGGCGCTGGTGGGGATTCCCCACGCCATTTTTTTGGGTTTGGCCGCCGCTCTGCTGGCCTGGGTTCCCTATCTCGGATCCATTGTGGGTTGCCTGATGGTGGTTCTGGTGGCCGCCACCGACTTCCCCGACAAGCCCGGCGTGGCTTACGCCTGCCTGGGCCTTTTCCTGGCCGTCCGGCTGCTGGACGATTTTGTCTTTATGCCGATGACGGTGGGCCGCCAGCTTCACGTTCACCCGTTGTTAAGCGTCTTGATGCTCTTCATGGGCGCCACCGTCGCCGGGGCCACCGGACTGGTGTTTGCCCTGCCGTTGTACGGGGTGATTGCGGTGATTGGCGAAACAGTCGCCCAAATTGTGACCGATCCGAGGCTGAGAGCGCGTTACAAAGCGGCGCGCCAGCTTGCAGCGACAGCCGAACGGTTTTAGAGCGGCTTAATTCAAGGGCAGCCGCTTCAAGTCGGCATTGATTTCCGTCATGATGTCGCGCAGGTCGGCGTCCCAGGCGGCGGCCAAAGGCGCGGGCGCGGCTTTGGCCATCGGGGTGCGCCGGGCGCAGACCCTGTCCAACAGGACCCGCCCGGTCCCGTCCGGCTTCAGTTCGTAAAGTACAAAATGAATCTCCATCGTCCCGGCCGGCTGGGCCGGTCTCCGAAAATCGCCATAAAGCTCGTTGATGGAAACTTCCGCCACGAGCGAAGCGGTCAGGCCGCTGCCCGGCTCAAGAACGCTGCCAAAGGCCCCGCCGTCGCGCAACCAGGCGCCGATGGGCTGTTCGAGAGCGCGCGCGGGCGGAATAAAAAACCCGGCGTAAGGATCATGCTCGTAAGAGTTCTCCGCCATCCGGTAGGTGAATGACCGGCTTTGGAAAAGAGGGGAAACCGTCACGCGCCGCATGGCCAGCACGTTCGTTTTTGATGCGGCGGCCGGAGGTTCAGTCGGCAGGGCAAAAGCAAAACTCTGGCTCCTCCAGACCGGCTCGGACCCGCAACCGCACAGCGCGGCGGCGGCGAGCGCCAAAAGCACGAATGAGCAAAGGCGGATGCGTGCCGCCGGCGATCGGGTGTTTGGATATTGTTCAGGCATGGGTCTCATTTCCTGGGGGGTTCTTCAACGCCGCTCGCCGGCTTCGGCGGTTTGCTGAACAGCACCGAGGAGGGTCTTTGTTCCAGGTTATGGAGCAACAGGGCCAAATCTTCGGTGGCGGACCTGATGTTGATCAGCGAGGCGTTCAATTCGGCCGTATCGACGCCGGCCAGCGCGCGGCGCAGCTCGACGGCCGCGCCGGATAATCGCGCCTCCAGCGCCTGGGCGTTCCGGCTCACAGTGGGGAGATCGGCCCCCTTGATCGCGTCCTGCGCGTCGGCCAGGGTGCGCTGCAAGCCGCGGTTGGTCTCGCGCAGCTCGGCGACGAACGCATTGGCGTTGGTGCCCAGGCGGTCGAAATCGATCCGGTTGATGTTTTCGACCACGCGATTAGCCGACTCAATCAGCTTTTGCGTGCGTTCGAGCAATTGGGACAAATCCAGGTCTTCCGTGCGCGCGAGAGTTTTCTCCAACGCGGCGAAGGCATGGGCAAACAGGCTGGGGGCCGAGGGAATGTAATAATGTTTCGGCGTCCACGGCACGGGCACCACCGGATAGAGTTTCGGATCCACGTATTCCAGCAGGACGAGGCTGGGGCCGAGAAAACCCTGCCCCTCGACCCTGGCCCGCAAACCGCGCGCGACTTCCACGTCCAGCATTTGCTGAATGTTGTCCGTCGCGGTGACGACGCCCGCGCTCCTGGGAACGTTGAAAAGAATGACAACGGACTGTCCCTTATACTGCGGTTGCTCCTTGCCGATGAAATTGATGGCGGTCACCTTGCCAATGGTCACTCCGCGCAATTTGACCAGCGCACCAACGGATAGGTTCTCGACTCCGCCGTCGATATACGTTTCGAACACGTCTCCTCTTTCGAAAATGCTTCCGATGCCCAAAGCAAGCAAGGCGCCGACCAGGAGGCCGAAGCCAATAAGCACGAATATGCCGATTTTAAAATGATTGGCGCGCTGGCTCATGCAGCCTCCCTTTTTAAGAAGTGCCGCACCCAGGGTTGGGCGGCGTGCTCGCGCAGATAGGAAGGCGGCCCCTCCGCCACGATCCCCCGCACCCTCGGATCCAGCACAATGACGCGATTGGCCACCGCGAAAATGCTGGCCAGTTCATGCGTGACCATGACGAAGGTCATGTTCAGGCCCTTGGCCAGTTCCCGAATCAAGGCATCGAGGCCGGCGGACGTGATGGGATCCAGCCCCGCCGAAGGCTCGTCCAGAAACAGGATGCAGGGATCGAGCACAATGGCGCGCGCGATGCCGGCGCGCTTTTGCATGCCCCCGCTCAAATCGGAGGGCAGCTTGGTGGCGGAGGTTTCCAGACCCACCAGCCGCAATTTGGAAAGCGCGATGAGGTCCTTGGCGTCTTCGGACAAATTGGTGAATTCATCCAGGGGCAGTCGGACGTTTTCCAGCGCAGTCAGCGAACCAAAGAGCGCGCTGCTTTGATACAGCACCCCGAACTTGCGCAGGATGCGCAGGCGCGCCGGGCCTTCGGCCCCGGCCAGATTTTCCCCGGAAATGAGCACCTCCCCGGCCAGCGGCTGGTGCAGCCCGATCATATGTTTGAGCAGGGTGCTTTTGCCCGAGCCGGAAGCGCCGAGAATCGCGAAGACCTCGCCGCGGCGCACTTCAAAATTGAGCTTATCCAAAACCACCCTGCCCCCGTACCCAATGGTCAGGTCTCGCACCGCAATCAAACTGCCGCCGGATTCCATCATTGTCTCAACGTATAAGTAACCGACGCGATGACCGCGTCGGACAGAATAATCAACAAAATGCTGCTGACCACCGATCGCGTGGTGGACTCGCCCACGGCCTGCGGCCCCACGCCGGTCTGAAGTCCCCGCAGGCAGCTCACGGAGGAAACGACCAGTCCAAAGACCATGCTTTTGCAAAGGCCTTCCGCGAGATCACCATAATGAACCGCGGATTGAATCTGCTGCAACACCATTTTCAGGGGAAATCCCAGGCCCAGCAACACCGGCACCCCGCCCACCAGGCCCGCGAACATGGCGTACAAGGTCAGGACCGGCGTCAATAATACGCCGGCCATGACGCGCTGCACGACGAGGAATTGCACCGGCGACAAGCCCATCGTGTGCAGGGCGTTGAGTTCCTCGTTCACTTTCATGGTGCCCAATTCCGCCGCAAAAGCCGAGCCGGAGCGGCCCGCCAGCATGATGGCCGCCATGACCGGACCCAATTCCCGCGTCATGACCAGCCCCAGCAAATTGGCCACATAGACCTGCGCCCCGAGTTGCGCCAGCGGCTGGGCTGACTCGAAGGAGATGACCATGCCCACCAGCAAGGTGATGAGTGACACAATGGGCAGCGCGTTGACGCCGGCAGTCTCGAACACCCGGAACACCTCCCCCCAGCGCATTCGGCGCGGCCGGAAAATGCTGCCGGCCAAGTCCACCGCCACCTCGCCGATGAATTCAACCTGCTCGCGCAAATCGTGAAACCACGCAGCGGTGGCGGCCCCCAGCTCTTCGGGAAAGGAGCGGCGCGGCGGGTGGTGCCCGCGCAAGGCTGTCAAGTCCGCTATCGAGAAACTGCCGGAAAGGTTCTGCAACTCCGAAGTCAGTCCGCTCATGCGCACGGTCGCGCCGGGTGTCATGCGTCCGGCATACAGATAGTAAAGCAACGCCAGACCCGCGCTGTCGCAATAGGCTAAATCACTCGCATCTATTTCCAGACTGGTAAATCCGCCGGGCTTGAGTTCCTTCTCCAGGGCTTCCCACGCCACCGGCGTCGAGACCGCGTCCAAGCCGCCGTGCAACGTCAACAATGCCGCGCCCTCGGCCTTGAGCACATCCCAGCGAACAGAAAGCCCGGCTGCTTCGTTGGACGGCATCAGGCAACCTCGTCGCGGCGATTGAGCCGGGTGAGCAGCCATCCACGCCGCCTCGCCGGGCAGGCCCATCGGAATGGGATCGCCTTTGGTTTGCGAATGCTCGCCATAACGGGAGAAAATAAAGACGGGAACAAAAAACATCAAGTAGATTGCGCAAACATTTCACGTCATGCATATAAATGAAGCTTCCTTCAAATAACCCGCCAACCTGGCCTTGTCGGCGTTCCGACTTTCGGGCAGCGCGCGGATGACGCAGGTCACACCGGCGGCGGCCCATCCTTGTCCGCCGCCCCAAAATGTTTTGTCCTGAAACTGCCGATTTTTCTCATCCCAGATGTGCGACAATAATTTTCTCTCCGGATTCCACAGCCGTCGGCGATGGCCTTCAAGCTGGAGAATGGCTTCGTCGTAACGCCCGGCAACGGCCAGAAAAGGCGGCGAAGTGTGAAAACTGTCCGACCAAATCATTTGGCCGGTATGAAAAATAGTGCCGTCGGCGGCGCGAGGCGCGAACTTGAGCGCGTAATCCAGCATGTTCGCAGCCGCTTTTTGGAGGGCCGGGTCGCCGGTGATTTGGGCCGCCCGCCAGATGGCTTCTCCCGCCATGAGCGGATCGGACGGCGCGCCGCCGCTGGCCCCTGGAACGCCATCCTTGGTCTTGTAGTTCAATGATGCTTTTGCCATCTGGATGACCATTTCGTCATCGCCTTCCTCCAGGAACGCGACCGCCAGCACACCTTGTTCCCAGGATTGCCTTTGCATCGCCAGGGCGGCAAGCCGGGCCTTTGCAACCAGCGGGCTGGCGTTTGCGGGAGCGGCTGATGCGTGATTGGTTTCATCGCTGCGTCCGGCGAAAGGAGCAAAGCCCAGCGCCATGCCGGCGACGAGAAGCGCGAATTTACATTGCGCTGATTTCGAGATCATCCGGCATAAGCAAACAGGTTTCCGAAGAAATGGTGCACCCATGTGGAGTTGAACCACAAACCTTCTGATCCGTAGTCAGATGCTCTATCCAATTGAGCTATGGGTGCAATAGGGAAAAACGAAAAACGCCTTGACGTTGTCCTACTTTTTGTCCTACTTTTGCGTGATGCGACGTAAGAATACGCAAAAACACAGATGGTATCCCGTTTTCGACGGTCGAAAGCAGAAAATACGGGGCCTCTGGGAGCGTAATGGAGTTTACGCCGCCCAGGTCCGCGTTCACGATTGGACTGGAAGAGTTCCTCTTCAAGGTTCGGCAACGATACCCCAGGCCGTTGAGGCAATGCAAGAGCTTAAAGCGAAGATTCGGAGCGGCAAGTTTATCCCCCGTCGCAGGCCGAAAAAAGTAGGACAATCAGGTGAGTGTTCTACTTCAGCCCCTGAGCAGGGATCGCCAGCCTCTCCGATCAAAGACGCAGTGGCCGGTTACAAGCACTGGCGCGACACGATGAAGGTCAAGGACGAGAAAACCTGCAAGACCGAGAACGCCGCGTTCACATCCGTTTTGGAATTCATGGCGGACAAGCCCCTCTCCGACATCAAGAGTCGGCTTTTCACGAATTACACGAGCTGGCGACGGGAGCGGGCTGAGGAGGCGGAGAAGAACTTGAGCAACCGCACGATCAACCAAGACATCGCCACCCTCCGACAGGCTGTCGATTGGGCGGTGGGTGACGGATGGCTCGAAAAGCTCGCAGAATGGCCTTGGCAACGCCTCCCAGACAAGCCCAAGGACGTACGGCTGCTCGAAACGACGGAGGTCGAATTCCTGCGCTCCTGCCGGCTTCTTGATGACGCCTCAATGGCTCTGATTGCGAAGCAGAATTCAGCCAACCACCGCGCCGAGATCCAACAACTGACGGGGCAAGCGTTTTCCGATTATTTGGGCCTCCTGCAGTTGACCGGCGGACGGGCAACGGAGACGGTGATGAAGCGATGGTCGCATGTTCTCTGGGACAAGCGGTTGCTGTTCTTCCCAGGGGACTTGGCAAAAGCGGGCGGGGGCAAGCCGGCGACAGACCGCTACATCCCCTTTTACGACAAGCTGGAAGCCCATTTGAAGGATATGCAATCCAGGCGAGACGAATCGACTGACTACATGTTTCCTAGTCCGCATGGAGGCCACATCGAATCGTACCGGACGCAGTGGGAGCAGGCCAAGGACAAGCTCTTGGAGTGGCACATCAAACGAGGATTGAGTGAAGAACGGGCACACGAGTTGGTGGATGACGTTGGCTTGCATTATTTTAGGCATTATTTTATCAGCCAGTGCGTGATGGCGGGAATGGATTTCCGGGTGATCGCGGAAATGGTGAGCCACCGTGATGGGGGCTTGCTGATTGGGAAGAAATATAGCCACTTGGCACCAGGCCACCTGCAGGAGCAAGCGGCAAAGCTCAATGCGAGGAGCTTTTGAGCGGTCCTGAACCTACTGAAATCAATAGGTTCTGGTGTTCAATGATCATAATGTTTCGAGGCCGCCTTTGTTCGCCGATGCGCGCAAGCCGGGGTGGCAGGCCCGCGACGCGCCCTCAGAGTTTGTATCCAATCTGGCGAAGGAATTGCTTTCGCTATTCCATGTCCGCCTCGCCTTCAACCCCCCTGGGCGGCAGACCATCCACGACGCCCACGATAGCGTGCCCCTGATCGGTTTCGGCCACCAGCACCTGAGCTGGATTGGCCGTGGCGCAGAAAATCCGGCAGACCTCGGGCACGATTTTGACGGCATTGAGCACATTGACGGGATAAAAACCCTCCGTGAGGAAGAGGATAAAGCTGTGCCCGGTGCCGATGGCCAAGGCGTTCTTCTTGGCCAGTTCAATCATATCAAATCAATCGACCGTCAACGGGCGCGGACCCGCTGCCGGACGCGTTTATCCTGGGGCAGATAGCTCGTGCCAAGTAGCAGGGTGCAATCAGGGTACAAGTAACGACCGGCTCGTGGCGCTCTAGCCCTCACGATATGGAGGCCGGCTCGGTCCTGGGCCAGAGATCTTGCGTGCGGCGACGCCTGCATGAGCCTCGTCTTTGCCTCATCAAAGTTCATCGAACCGACGATACCATCGCCGTCAATACCAAGGGGACCAGTCGTGGATGAATCAAGCATCTTGCAGGGAGGAATTCTGCTGCTCCCCAGACCGGACGAACCGCGTGCTGGAAATCATTGTCAGGGAGATGGGCCTAGGCTATTGTGAAACAAATGAAGGCGGCGTTAATCAAGCGTTTATTCTCGGCCGTTCATCAAGGGCTGACCCCTGATGTTGGGGTAATTTGTGCCCGCATCATCGAGAATGAGCGAGCGCATGGTCACGAGAAACTTGCTGCCGACCTCGAAAGAATCGTTAAAGAGTCTCGGCCAACGAAATCCTCAGGTGGAATGCCACCTCAGGGTGTCCGTGGGCTGCAGCCCCTCCCTTCAAGCAAACGCGAGGCCACGCCATTGGTGGTGGTCATTCCGCATGAGAGTTTGCGCCACCAAATGGTGCTGCCAGAAATGGTTGAAAGTCGATTTCTTCGAATCGAAAAGGAATATGCCGCCCGTAGCCGACTGGCAATGTTCGGTCTGCGTCCGCGGTCTCGCATTATGCTGCATGGGCCACCTGGCTGTGGTAAGAGCCTGGGAGCCGAACGGTTGGCTTGGGCCACCGGATTGCCCTTGCATAAAGTTCGTTTCGACACATTGCTCTCGTCCTATTTCGGGGAAACAGCGGTGAATCTCCGGCGGGTGTTTGATGCGGCAGAACAATCGCCTTGCGCCCTTTTTCTCGACGAGTGCGATACTATTGCGCGAGCACGAGGGGACCGCAACGATGTTGGCGAGGCACAGCGAATCGTGAACATGCTGCTCCAATTGTTGGAGGAGTATCATGGCAATGGATTCGTCATTGCCGCGACGAATTTGGAGGAGTCGTTGGACCGGGCGATCCTTCGGCGCTTCGATGAAGTGATCGAGATTCCCAAACCAGCATTGCCTGAAATCGTGAGGCTGCTGAAGCAAACGCTCTCGTCAATCAAGACCGACCCCGCAATTCTGTGGGAGCAGGTGGCGGTGCAAATGGAGGGACTCAGGTGCTCGGACGTGACAAGGGCTGCCGAAAATGCGGCAAAACGAACGGTGATGAGCAATCGAGATACTGTCATTGCAAGAGACTTTGAAGGCGCGATCTCGGAGTTGAAACGGCACTGCTAAGGGATTCCTCTGCGATGGCATTCCCACACCTCAGACTGCTGGCGATCGAACGAGGCCGAGCCAAACTTCAAGGAGGCGGCAAAGAAGCCCCAGAAGTGAAGGCCAACAAAGCAAACCGCCACCAACATGCGGGATTGATCCGCCAAAAGTTGGGGGATATCACTGCATATTGGCAGCGAGTCCAGCTTGATCGGGAGCAGAGGGGCTTGCCCCCGATTCCCGGTGGTATTCCATTCCTATTGCGAATACCCGAGCGGGCGGAAGAATTGCTTTATCGTCTCGAAAAGGACTTTGGGGTGACGATTGTGGCCCAGTTTGAAGAGGGCTTTCTGATGGTGGCCTCAGAAGACATATCCCTGGCAGCCTTCCAACAGCTCACCACGGAATTTGAAAATGAGGTTCACGGGGCGACGGCAATGGCGTCAATCCTAGACGTTTATGACGATGGCAGATCCGATGACCGGCTGAAAAAGATACTTTCTCCTGAGCTTTTCGCCATCTGGCCTTTGGTAGACACAAACACCTATATCCTGGATGTCAGCATCCAAACGGCCGGCCTCGGCACCGAGGTTAGCAACCCGCCCAAGAAGCGGAAGAAAGAGACCCAAGAGGAGTTTGAGCACCGAAAGCAGGAATGGGAAGCGGAGTGGCGGGCAACAGAGGTCAAATGGGATGAGAAGCAGATTGAGACGGAAGACGACCTGGGCAAGTTTCTGCGCCCGTATGGTGGCCAGATTATTGACCAGGTGGGAGGGCAACCAACAGTCGAAGGCGGCGTGGTGAAGCTGCCGGATAGTTTTTCCGTGCGGATTCGGATGAGTGGCCAGGGCTTTATTGACCTCATCAAGAACTATGCCCGGGTTTTCGAAGGTAGTTTGCCGGAAGACATTGAACAGCCTGATCCCATACCTCAGATGGCCCAACCCGGCGATTATCCCGCAGTGGGCGCGCCACAGGAAAACGCACCCGCTGTTTGCGTGATCGACAGCGGCATCCAGGAGGGCCACCGGTTGTTACAGCCCGCAATCGACACTGGCAACTCGCGGTCATTCTTGCCCGGCCAAGATGTGGCCGACCGAGTTGTGCCAGATGGGCACGGCACACCCGTAGCCGGAGCAGTGCTCTACCGGGATTTTGTGCCAGGGAACCAGAGCGGCGAAGCCGTTTGCTGGATACAGAATGCCCGCTTGCTGAACGACCAAAAGGCCATCCCCCCAGACGTTTATCCACCGCTGGCGCTCCGGGAGATCATCACCTACTACCGCAATGGCAACCGTCGGACGCGCATTTTCAACCATTCCATCGCGGCCAACGGGCCGTGCCGACCGGTGCGTATGAGCACATGGGGTGCGGAAATTGATTTGTTGAGTCACGAAATGGATGTCCTTGTCATTCAGGTCGCAGGAAACATTCCTGGACGCACGGGCTCAGTCCAGCACCCGGGGATCATCGAGAACATTGCCGCCGGGCGTCCGTATCCGGATTATCTGAGGGAAGCGTCTTCAAGAGTCTCAAACCCCGGGCAAAGCTTGCAGGCGATAACGGTTGGATCCGTTGGATTCGCGACAATCAACGATGGCAACCGGGCGACGATTGGTGGTGAAACTCGCCCATCGGCGTTCTCCCGATCGGGTTGGGGACTCTGGGAGACGTTTAAGCCGGATGTGGTTGAAATCGGCGGCGACTATTTAATTGATCCGGGCCAGACAAATCTTTCGACAACGGAAGCAGCCTGTCCGGAATTGGTTCGATGCACGTTTTCAACTCCAGGCGCAGCCACAACCCGCGCCTTGGTTGGCACTTCGTTTGCCGCCCCACGGGTGGCGGGAATCGCGGCCGCCTTGCAACGGATTTTGCCCGATCAACCAACATTGCTGTATCGTGCGCTGATAATTCAGTCAGCCCGGTGGCCAGGATGGATGGAGAGACTATCTCCCGACGAACAGATCAAGTGGATGCAATCCCTGGGATTTGGCATCCCTGATCCGGCTCGCGCAACCGTGAACACGGAGCGACGGGTTACGCTTGTCACCGAGGGGTGCCAGACCGTTCATGCGCTGGAAGCGGCCATTTACACTGTGGACATCCCTGCCGAGATGAGATCGCCTGGCAGCGAGTTTGACGTAAGAATCGAAGTCACGTTGAGCTATTCCAGCAAGCCCCGGCGGACGCGCAGTTCGCGAAAGGGCTACCAGGAAATTTGGCTGGACTGGATCGCCTCGAAGAAGGGTGAGAGCCTTGACGCTTTCAGGGCTCGGGCAATCAAAGGATTTGGGGAGACGGAGGATTCGGACTCGGTGGATTGGATGCTGCACGAGCGAAAAGACTGGGGAATCCTTCGGGGAATTCACCGGCAGGCCAGCACCGTACAAAAGGACTGGGTGGTGCTGAAGGCGCACGAGCTTCCTGAAACCTTCGCCGTCGCCGTGCGCGGGCACAATGGATGGAGCAAGGACCCCAATTCGACAGCCAACTTTGCGCTGGTTGTCACGATTGAGGCCGAAGCCTGCCCGGTGCCGATTTATGCGAGGATTCAGCAGGAACAAACGGTCAGGCTGGAGCAGATCCAGACGCAAACCCGGGTGAGGGTTTCTTCGCAACCGACCACGTAGGCGCGGTCAACGGCGTTGAAGCTCTGTGCTTTATGTTGCCTGGGTTTCAAGTTCAGCCGTCAATCGCTGCCGCAGTTGGTCGCGGTGGGCGGAAAGGTCTTTGACCACTCTGGATATGACAGGTTCCTTTCCACGCGTGTCGGCTTCATGGAGGAAAAGCACTTTCCCGGTTTCGGCGTACTGCAAATTGCCGTGCTCCGACAGAGTGAAACCATGATGTGCCGCGTGCTGCTTCAAGAATTGTGTCAGGTTCCCGATCGAACCGTCTGGCCGGAGAATCGGGCCAAAGACCAACAGCATCCGCAGTTTTTCGCAAATCGGCAGCAACCGGAACAGCCAGGCGACATCACGCTCAACCATCCGACCGAATTCGGTTCGATCGGTCGCCTTGTTCGTGAGCATCGCCGTTGTGGTGCGATATGAGACATCGAAATGTGCGGCTGTTCCCTCCTCGTAACTTGTGCCCAGGATTTTCAGCCCAGCCCGCCACGGCGTGAACCATGTGTGCGGAGGTACGTCTATGTTAAAATAATCCCTCAATCTGCACTTCCAATCGGGCACCTTTCTCACGCCTACCCAGCCACGGCTGAATTCAAACTCGCCACTTGCGGGATTCACCCCGATCGTTGCGACGACCGCCTTGGCCGGGTTTCCGAAGAAAGGGATGGGCCAGTTCGCATTTTCGATTCTGTTTATTGGGAAATCTTGCTGGCTTTCTCTCCAATCTCGGAGCACGTCTCTTAAGTGTTCGGAAATGGTCACGTATTTAGCCTAGCATTCAGTACTGGGCTCCGGCGCCGTGGATGAATCATCTGGCGGTTCACGATCAGGGGGTTCATCCGGGCTTGGCGGATCGGGGGTATCGTCCGTCGGTTCATCCATCTCCTCGCTGTCGTAATCAATTGGCGGCCTGGACTCCACCGCCACATACTGGTCTTCGAATTTGACGTGTCCCACAGATAATATGGTTGTCCAAGTATCGTCGAATTCGAGGGTGATTGTGGCCGAAACGTGCGCCCGTTCGGTGACGGTGCCCGCCCTCTGGAAAATGGCCATCCGAAAATCCTCTGAGCTGTCAACGACCATTGTATCGGGGTCGCCGTACGAAACATACGCTGAAAAGTCAACGCGGGCGTGTATGGCTACGGTGCATTCGTGCCCGTGGATTTCGAGGACTCTAGCGCCAGTAAGTCTTACATGCTTTACTTCCACGGCCGAGACATCGCCATTCACATCTTCTTCCGGGTAGAATCCAAGCTCGGTAAAGTCCTGATTCATCTGGACAAGCAGAGGTTCGGGGTGTGCCCTCAGTGTTTCTTTGATTGCAAATATCTGCGGTTTCAATTCGGCAACTAAGGCCTCGGTTAGCGCTGGCAGGTCTGGAAAGTGGAGAAGTTCCGGATGGAGCCCGCAAGCTCTTCTCAGGTCTGGATCACTCGAGACCACTGCGACTTTTGCGTTCATTTTCTTGCAGTAAGCGACAGCGGATGCAATTGCGAAAGCATCAGGGAATTCCTTCTGCTTTTGTCCTTCACCGAAGGGAGCTCGGTGCCGGTCATACCAGACCATGATCTCGGCCATGTCGATGCCGTCATAACCGATCTTTTCAACTTTAAAATTCTTCAGGAACTGTTCCCAATCGCCCACCACTTTTGTTTGGATCTCGGCAGGTGCAGCTTTAATGACTTCGTTCGTTTGCCAGTGTGACCATTTTGAAAGGAGAGGGGCTTCTCTGCGTGCTCTTTTCACGGCACTTGCGGCTTCGTGCGATTTCTCATTTATATGGCGCCTAATTTCTCTCTCAATCGCGTCCGGCAAAATCAATATGAGTTTCTTGATTGCCGCGACGGCTACGAACGTCTCCAGGACTGGGGACGAGAAGTTGTACCCGTATTGGTCGAAAATACAAGTGTCAATTAGAATGTTTAGAGGCGTTGGCATGGCTAAAGGGCGAAGGATTGATTAGCAGTATTCCCCACACGCGCAGTCGGTGGGAAAGGCTATCCAAATGACCCCCGGCGGTGGCATGGACGATGAAAACCTCATCGGCCAGGGCGGCGACAAATTCATTGCGCCGGGTGGCCAAATCGGCAGTGATGCGGTTCTCCCTGGCGGTGAACGGCGACAGGACCAGCAAGCGGCCGGCGGCCAGGGGTTGTCTCCATTCTGGGGAAACTCGCCGGGGCAACGAGCGTGCCGGACAAATGATTATGGGCTGTGTGCCGCGCAGCAGGATTTGCAGGCATTCCTTTTCCACGGGCGAATGGAATCCGCTGATGACGCACCGACCAGTGTCGCGCCACTTGGCGGCCTGGTCGTACGTTGCCAGGATGACCTTGCCAGGGCAGCGGGAAGAGCAGAAAAGAGCGGTTATGGGCAGTGCGAGCAGGTCGATATTGCCGAGAGCGGTCAATACTGGCGGAGTGGATGTGGTCAATCGCTGAACCAATCTCGCTGGATAGCGGGAATCTTGACGCGAGATTTTTTCAAATTGAGGGCTCACTGCTGGGGTTTGCCCGCGCCCGCGATGCGTTCAATCTCACGGAGGGTCACGACGGTTTCGGCCAATTTCTGGCGGGCAATATCCGGCGAGTGGGCACGCAAGCCTTGTTCGCGTGCCAGACGCTCAGCATCGGCGGGCGACAGATGCTGAATTTCCAGCATCGCTTCATCTTCGCTGGCAAGTCGGACAAGGCGCTCAATAAAACCATTGGTGGCCAGCGAGGGCGGACGCGCCTCAATGTTTGTGGGGTTCACACCGCCGCGTTTGGTTTTTTTGGACTTCGGCAAAATGTGTTTCGTTTTCACCACCCCCTCGGATTCATGCTCAAAACGCTGGATAGCATTTTGGATGAATCTCACCTGCTCATTGGTCAGGTGCGCTTTGTCTGACTCAAGCCGCTTCATCAAGGCCACAAAGGCCGTCACCTTGATGGCCGGGCCGGGCGGTATGGCCTTTTTTTGGGGCTTCGGCTCGGCGGGAGAATCGGGTTTTTTCTCTATGGGCATACAGAGGTAAGGTGCATGGCCGACTCAGCAACACAGTCCCCCACGGCGGCTTGACGTGAACCGGACTCCCAGATGTCCGGCGTTCCAAGATGACTTTTACCGCTGCCGTATACCTTGCACACATTGTTCGAGTTCGGCCAAAGGCCGAGAATGCCACGGTTTTTCTCCAACAACGCACGCTTGGAAACGGTGTTCTGGATTGCGACCAGCCAGCGCTCTTGCTCATCCGTGATGCCTTTGCCAGTGCGGATGACGCGATTGATGAGCGCGCCGATAAGTTTCGGGCGCGAGGCGATCGGGATTTGCTCAACCCAATTCAACAGACGCGGGATGCCGTAGGTGGACACCTTGTCCGGGATCGCCACCACCACATAATGACTGCAAGCCCGCAACATGCCTTGGGTGAGAAACATCTTGTTGGGCGGGCAATCCACAAAGATGTAATCGAAGTCGTGAAACAACGCGAGCACGCGACGGCACTGCTTGAAAAAATCCTCCTTTGACATGGTTTTGTCCTGCGCCAGTTCATAGTCAAGGTCTTCAACCTCGAACGCCCCGGAGAGCAAGAATAGGTTGGCCGGGATGCCTGTGCCATATTTCCCTTTTTTGATGAAGGCATCTTTCTTGATGCTGGCGGGGCTGATGGCTTTTCCGCCTTTCAGCAGCACGAGGACATTCTGGTCATTGCCGGTGATGGGGTCCTGGCCGAAAACGGTGGTGAGACTACATTGGGCATCAATGTCAATTATCAGCACTTTCTTCTTCGGTTCGTGGTGGGCGACCTGCGCGCCCAAAAAGAAGGTCGCCGTGGTCTTGCCGACCCCACCCTTATAGTTGACTACCGCGATGGTGCGCGGGTGTTTGTCATCGAGCGCTTTGGTGAAGGCATCCGCCTCGATGGCGGTCGCTTTATCCTGGTCTGGGCCGAGGCGGAGATTATCCAACACGCTGAACGGGTTGGCCGGCTTCCTGACGCTGGTGGTGGTTTTTGCCATATTGTTCTCTTATGTTGTGGTTGAAACGAGTGGGGCGGGCCAGATGAGGTTGCAAAGCGCAAAAAGCAGCCTCTGTCGGTCCTCAATTTCGTCCGGCCCGAATTTTTCGAGCGGTTTGAATTGCAGACCGCTCTGCTGCACAAACCGAGTGAAGTCGAGTTTGCTCTTGTAGCTATCTTCCCGGAGCGTTTCGTTCCAAAGCAAGGTGTTGGCATAGGTTGCCAGCTTCTTGCTGTAGAGCTCGTCTCCGCTGGATTGATTATCGTGCCCCCGCAACAGAAGCGTGGCCCCAAGACGGTTGCGCTCTAACTCGAAGCGCTCCTGGTCTTTTCCGAAGAGGTCGACGTTCTCGTCATTGCGGGCCAAGATGTGCTCGATGTGGAATCCATTAACGGCACCACGGCGGGTCACAAGGTCCTCAAGCGAATGGCGCATCTGCTGTTTCGTCTTCTGCGCGAGAAGCATTTCCACCCGTGCAAAAAGATAGCGTGTGAAACGCGTATTCAGCCGGTCGATGGACATGGGCTTGAAAAGCGTGTAGTTAAAAGCCTCAAGATCCGGGATACCACGGCGCTCTTTCAATTCTTCGATGAGGTGCTTCTGGAAAACAGTCGGAATCTCTACCGCCGGTTTGTCTCGAATCTCGGCGCTGATGTCGAATAGGCGGGCGGTATATTCGTTGGAATCGTAGGCCCCTTGCAGCTGCAGCAGTGCGAAGAGGCGGTCCATCCCCGTGGCCACGGCCTGAATCTTGGCCGTCTCGTCCGGATCGTCCACTTTGCAGGCGGAGAGCACCAGCAAGAACTGGTTATCCTGCTCATTCAGGCGGTTACAAAAGACGGTGCAAAAGTCATCCGACTCCTCGCGCGTGGCCTTCCAGAGTCGGGCGTAGAGATTGGTGTAATAGCGGAAAGGTCCTTTCAGGAAGGCTTTCACTTCAATGGCGTTGTGGTCGAGCTTCAGCTTCTCGTTCGTGTCCGCCTTGAACATTTCTCGGTGGTAGTCGCCATCGAAGCGCTGCCCAGTCTTGCGACTGTCAACAAACTTAGCCTTCAGCCAGTAGCGGAAGAAGTTGTCAATTTCGTCTTCCCGGAAGGCGTTCACGGCCCGAAGGCATTCCTCCCAGAGCGTGTTGAACCTGCCATTTTCCAGCTCTATCTTTTCGATTTGTCCAAGAAGTTTTCCCTTGAGGATCTCATAAGGCTTGAGACGCACACCACGATCATTAATGACTTCGAAGACCATCGGGACGTGGGTTGTCTCGACGGAAAGATTGATCAGAACCAATCGGAAAAGCACGTAATAAACAAAAGTTTCGAAGGCGTGGAGGGTTTTCAGCCGGGCGTCCAGTTCGCCACTGATGACCTGATAGTTTTTGACCATGTTTGCAGCGGTGATACCGGTCGTCACGTCGATGCCGGCGGGATCCTTCCCGTCCATAAGGTCTTTCAACACTTGGAGATGACTAAGATGGTTCATCCAGAACTCGTGCTCGGTTCCGGTATAGCCGGCGATCTTCCGCTCCAGCCACTTCTCCGTCTTGGAGCCAAACGTCCGTGACTGCGAGAGCAATTTAAGTAGGATGAGTGTCAGGGTTGTTAGCCGCTGCTGGCCGTCCACGACAAACACTCGCCCGCCAACGTTGTTGGTTACATAGGTATTTAGGTAGTACCAAGGGTAGACAGCATTGATGTTAGCCTTGCTCGGCTCCAACGAGGAGTGCTTCGCGTAGGCTTCATCGAATTGATAGAAAGCGTCATCCAACAACCGCTTCACCGGGTCCGCCGTCCATTTGTAATCTCGCTGATAAAAGTCGATGAAGTAAACCGTAGTCGAAAACGTCTGGTCGAGGTTCTGTTTGTCGGGTTGGATTTCCATAGGTCACTGTCGTTTTTTTGATTTAGTTTCCTCCGCAAGGAGCAGCCGGCGGAATGCGGTCATGGTTTGTGGCGGAGCATGGTGAATGTATTGCAGTGCCTTCTCTCGGGTAGGAGTCGACAGGCCGTCCAAATAGCTCAAGGCGGCCGCGGGGCTGAACGGGATGCTGAGAACCTCCTCGAACCGACGCCCCAAGGCAGTCCAGATGACCGCTTCAAAACCTTTAGCCTGCGCCCATGCACCGATGCGTTCGCAGGATTTGGGATGGCGACTCACGGCGTTATGGGCAAGCCGCCCGGCGGCGATTTCGCAAAAGCCGATGTTATCTTGCGACGTTCCCTCCCGCTCCTGCAAATCAACGATGGCCAGCACCAAGTCATTTCGTTTGCTCAAGACGTGAAGGGTGGTGACTTCTGATCCGCAATGCTCGTCAATCACGAGCGTCAGGCAACCAGCGCGCTCGCCCTTCCGTGAGATGCGGGAGAATTCTATCCAAAGATTAGGACCATCCGGCTGCCATTCGCCTACGATAGGCAAGTCACGCGGCTCTTTGACGAGTGAGCCCCAGCCGAGGATCGCGATTTTCATTGGGCTGCTCCATCCGTGGCGCGGGCATGGACCTCATGCGCCAATTGATCGCACAGGGCTTCCAACGCCTCCTCTGGATCAGCAAATGCCTGTTTGGTTAATTTGCGGCCGCTGTTATTGAAATGGAGATCGAGGACAGCGAAGGCAATTCCTTTGGTTACATGATTGGCGTTGCCAAGAAACCGACTGAGCATATTCGTCAGGCGATCATAGGAAAACGGGTGGGTTTTCCCGCCAAGATGTCCCCCGTAAAGCCCCATCGCCGTAGTCAGGAGAAAGCCCTGCACGATGCCGAGCATTCGCTTAACAAACACTGGACTCTCCACGTCAACACCATCCAGCACCCACTCCGCTGCCGCGATGTCTGCCTCCTTTTCTTGCGCGACGCTGATTGCCGCTATTTTTGGGTCTTGTAGTTGCTCTTTTGTGAATGTTGCATGACCGCCACGGATGTGAGCTAATTCATGATGAAGCAGGAACGCCCCGGTCACCAAGCAAAGTTCGTCGGCGACATTTTGTCACCGATCACTTCAAAACCAGCCAGCAAAGGTCGAATCAAAACCAGCCAGTCTGAGGCGGGATTATTCATATCATTTTTACGGGTTGGGACAAGTTGTTTAATCGCGAGGTAAGACGAGCAGA